>Ga0315338_1000238_pt1 | contig 182552 bp, 177 predicted proteins | sample ASW8metaG_FD_204518 | JGI IMG/M metagenome (GOLD analysis project Ga0315338, IMG submission 204518) | Ammonia-oxidizing marine archaeal communities from Monterey Bay, California, United States - ASW #8 | ecosystem: Environmental > Aquatic > Marine > Coastal | place: USA: California | collected...
CCTGACGGCACCTCGACCATTTAATCTAACCAGACACACTTGTCCCGCTCGTGAGGCCGCCGCGGTTACCGAATCATAACCGGCTCGACGGATTTCGGTTCAGCCCAAGACTGTCCGAGTTGGGTCAAACTCGGAAGTCAGAGCCCGCCCGAAATCACTTCTGCTTTGCCCCCTCATAACAGACATCGGCCGGCTCGGCCCTACTGGAAAAGTTATTCCATAAAAGGTCCGAAAATTTCGGCCTGTTTCCGGCAGAAGTTTTCCACTGACAGCGGAGGGAAGCTGATAACACACGAAAAGTGCGAGTATATGCGCGCCCATGGACCTGCCCAGTCGTGCATCGTCGGCAATGTTCACTAGGGGGGCGGGGGCCACCGCAGAATCAAAGGAACAACCCCATGAACTTGCCCATGCACCAGGCGAAACGCTGCCTAGCGAAGACGCGGCGGGTGACGCCCTGCCAATCACCAGCGATGAAGAACGGTCGGTGCCGGCTTCACGGGGGGAAATCGACGGGGGCGCCGAGGGGGAATAAGAACGCTTGGAAGCATGGTTTTTACAGCGCTGAGGCGGTTGAGCAACGCAGGGCAATGGCGATGCTGTTAAAGGAATGTCGCGGCTTGTTGATAGAAATGTCGTAGCGCGGCATTCACCTCTCTGGTCCTACCGCCCGAACCAGCTGTCCGCCCAAAGTAACCACGGAAGGGTTAGATTAGCGCTAACAAGCGCCGTCTGATACTATTTAGGGTAGGGGCATGTATGGAGACGGGATGATGCGGAAAAATTTGGGATCGATGCTGGTTGGGTTGATGCTATTAGGCTGCACACTCCAACACGCTGCTGTGGCAAATAAAGCGCAGAAAGACATGGTAGGAATGATCCGCGGCCAACTTTTCCAATGTGCTGGTGTTCCACATCGCACCGCCAAAGAAGGCGATCTGGAGCACCTAGTTTACAGTGCTGAGCAAACTATAGCCTACCGGCGCGGTAGCTTTTCGGAGAATTGTGATGCTACCTTTATTCTTCGACAAAATGTTGTCGTTAAAGTGATGTATCGGGGGGATACGGGTGGCTCACACCCGATCCTCAAGACAAAAGGGAGAGCTTGCTACCCCATCATTGAACACTGCCTGAAGTAGATTTATGTGCGCATCAGCTGGGAGTGTCACGCATCCCCGCTACCCTCGCCAACCTCGTCGCCAACGACAACGGCCTGCGGGCCTTATGTAGCGGGTGTCCCCAGTGCGTCGAGCATGGCGTCTCGGCGCTCGTCGTGCGGTACAGCAAGGCGATGCTGCTGCCGGAGATCAGATGGCGGTCGCGGTGCCTGGAGCGGGGGGCTAAGGGTGGGAGCGTGCAGGTGGTGGCGGACGTGTGGTGAGGGTAACTGACACCGGTATGGGTGAATCAATTTTCGCCGAATGCTGTCGCGTCGTGGTAGCATTATCTGCATGAAAGCCATCGCTCCATATGTCTTGGGTATATTGATAGGCCTTGGCGGTTATTCGGCGTGGGCTCAGGTGCAGTGGAACGACCGTGAAACTGTCCAGCCGATCAATGAACCGATCGTAATCCGGTATCGGCCGTTTGGGACTAGCGTAGTTTTGAAAACTACCCGAGCCAAAATTACAAATGGCACCGAGACCTTCGATTTATCCATGAAGTATCGTGGAGAGATGGAAGCGCAGCGCAGCGGTGACGGTATAAGAATGAGCATTCGAATCCTGGAATTCGAGAGCAGCAAAACATCATCACAGCAAAGCGTTCCGTTACCCTTCGAAATATTCATTGATTTGTCGCCGCGCGGAAAGGTACGCGATATTGGTATCGTGGAAGGACACATTGATGAAGCGCAAGTCGGTCCGATAAAAGATTTGGTCCGACAAATGTTTCCACTCTATCCAGAAGGCGGGGTTAGGTCTGGCGACACGGTAATGGATACAGAGTTAGCCTTTGGCAATATGGTGAGCTTCAGAATGTTCGCCACAGCCGTCGGGACAACTAGTTACCGCAACCGCCCGGCATTAGTTTCGGACTATAATGGAAATATTAATCTGGCGGGCCAAAATATCCTCATTAAAGGGCAAGCGTTGGTCGATATAGCCACTGGAGCCTGGGTATATTCGGATATGGGCTTCTCCGGCAACGTATCCGTAGGTGGCACGAGTGGTGTTCTCAGTATTACCGAAGTTGGTGAAATCAGGTTGCCCAGAACCATTGATGGACCTGCCCGCAAGGGTGCCCCCCAAGCGCGGGAAGCAGGCAATGCTGAAGACCGATTGACGACACTGAAGAAACTACTGGATCAGGGATTGATTAGCGAAGAAGAGGCTGCCGCGAAGCGGAAAGAGATTTTGAGCGGCCTTTGAATATCGAATGTTATTTTTGATGCGCACATACCACAATTAAACGAAAATTAATGACGCACTTCCCCTGCAGACAAATTGATGCTAATTTCGTTTTAGGGACTATATGAATGCTAGGTACGCCTGATTGGCAGGGGGCTACCATGATGTTGTTGCGATTGTCACTCGTCGCGACGGTCATTGCTTTTGCAAGCGGTTGCGCTTCCGTCGTGGGAGATCAAACCCAACCAGTTTCGGTTGACACTCCTGGCTGCCCAAAGGCGAGCTGCCGCCTCACCAATAGTCAGGGCACATACTTTGTGAAATCCACTCCCGAAACGATTGTCGTCAATAAAGCATATAGCGATTTGACGATGACTTGTGAGAGGGATGGCAGTTCGGCCACCTCGGTGCATATGTCGCAGGCTAATGCAGCGACGTTCGGTAATATTCTGCTTGGGGGCATACCAGGTGCATTAATCGATGGTGGTAGTGGGGCTGGATATGACTACCCAGGCTATCTCGTCAATAACCTGAAATGCTTGAGGGTGTCGGGTAAAACCAACTCCGGTTCCGCTCCTTCCAGCACACCTGCGGCAAGTGGGTTCACAAAATCAAATACGACGGTCGAAGAAAGGTTGCTTGAACTAAAACGGCTTCAAGAAAAGGGCCTCATATCTGACGACGAAGCGAAAAAGAAACGTCAGCAAATTGTTAATTCGATGTAATTTTCGAATTAAACTCGATTAGTAACGAGAAACATGGAAGATCTGCGCATGAAGTTATTGATCGTGATCTCGTCCAAATTCCTTAATCGGTCAACTCTTAGGCAGGCCGAATTTTCTCTCGTAATTATGGCCATGTTGGTTCTCGCTTCTTGCCAAGTAAAAAGCCTTTACAATCCCGGCACTGGCCCGATTACGTTGTCGCCCAAAACAGCCGCATCATTCGAGATGTGGAAAACTCGATCTCACCCAACTTATTTTTCGGTAGCAAAAGACGGAAAAGGGTGGTCGTCGGGATTCTGTAAAAGTGACGGATACCAATGTAAGGACGATTGGGGTCAATCATCTGTTGCTCGTTGTAACAAGCAAGCCCTCCTTCGAGGAAGCAGTTGCGCCGTTTTTTCTAGGCACGGCGATATTGTGTGGAAGGGCCCAGTCTCCTTCGGCAAAACTCAAGGGGACTATCTCTTCACAATTACGGTGAACCAGGGAACTTCGGAGCTAACTACTGCGGGGAGTGCAAATCACGTAAACAAACAAATGATAAGATTGATTCTAGGGGCTTGTTCGGGGCAAGCAAACCTGGGCACAAAAAAATGGTTTCTCAAAAATTGCAAGAACGGCAGGTCTGCGTCCGGAACATTTGTCGCGGGAAAAGGGGCTGAAAGATATTTCGGTATAGGCACTGAAAGTAGCGGCAGAAGTGTTGAGATAAAATTGTTAATGCCCGTAGAAAATGAGGACCCGAAAACGTCGGATGAAAATCGAGATTCAACAAATTCCTCTTCGCCACTCGAAGCTGTAAAAGACCGATTGCAGAAGATAAAGGACCTGCTCGAGAAGGGCTTAATCTCCCCAGAGGAGGCGGAAAAAAAGAGAAAGGAGATTCTAGAAAACCTATAAAATTGACTGCAAAAATTAGAAAATAATCGAATTGTTGCAGGTGGCAGCAGTGAGATTTTTTCTGTCGTGTGTTTTGTTTTAGCTCAAGCGATACCGACTGCCGTTGATGCAAACCAAAGCGTTCAGCAGCGTGGATTTTGATCCGCAATTGATCGCCAAGCAGAGGTGCATAGCGACAATGCCCCTGCAGTTCAAACGTTGAACGCGCCGTTGCCGTCTCAACTGCTTTATACCTACGGCCCGAGGTTATCGGGCAGTCCAGCGCCAGAACGGCCTCAATGACGGCCGCGCCGATGTCCCTGCAATCAAACTGACGATGGCTCCTTTGCTCAGCAATGCGGCGGCAATAGCGCCCTCTTCCACGCCCGCCAGGCGCAAGTTCTCGACTAACTGGGCAACGGCTTCGGTGGCGTCTTCGTTGACGTCAATGGTCGAAGCGTATCATGAAATTGCACATTCATATGAAATTAAGGCCTGAAACGGTATAACGAACCAGCCCGCCCCAACCCGTGAGGAAACAAAATGGCCGTTCAAGTCGGAGACCGGTTCTCAAAAACGGATGCGCCTCACATCATTTGGGAGGTCAGCAGGATTCTTACACAGAATTTCCCCACGCCACATGCCGCGCTGGTCGAGGAAGGCCGGCCGCGCCGACAGATCACCTTGTCGGTTTCTGCATTGGAAACGCCAGCGATGTATTTGAAGGTGGTTGAATAGCGCGCTGAGTTGCCCGAGCCACACTCCTGGCCCATCACACGCTATATATGAAGCCGGACCAGGCCGAAACCGAGCCTCTATTTCTTACTGAATATCTGGTTCCAATTCTTACGGTAGTCGGTCGTCACGTTCTTTTGGCGCTCCGGGTCAACGGAAGTGCTTTCTTTCGGCTCAGAGCTTGCTTCTGATTTTGCCGGCGTGCTTGCTTCTGATTTTGTCGGTGTACTGGTTTCAGTCATTTCCTGGTCATCTCCGAATATCGTATTTTTTGCTCGAAATGGCGCCTTTCTGGTACCTATGTGGTACCTAAATAAACAAGGGGCTAACTCATCGAGAGCTAACCCCTTGTTCTAATTGGCTCCGGCGGTAGGACTCGAACCTACGACCTAGCGGTTAACAGCCGCTTGCTCTACCAACTGAGCTACACCGGATCAGGTGTGGAGGCGCGGACCGGAATCGAACCGGTGTACACGGCTTTGCAGGCCGCTGCGTAGCCACTCCGCCACCGCGCCAGATTAGTTTCAGGTGTCGTCCGTCGCAATAAAAAATCACACCGAAAACAACACCGAAAAACCACTGGCCCCGACCTCGAAGGCGAGCGAACTTAGACGCTCGTCCGGGCACGGTCAAGGCATTGGATCGGCCAATTTCACCATTCCATGGATGACCATTTCGAGGCCGCGAATAGGTGCCGATTTCGGACCGTGAGGTTTGAGTTTCCGCACGTCAGGTAATATAAACGACGTACGGGTTGAACAGCCGGCTAGGAGCCGATCATGGACTTTGCCGTGGCGCGTCAAAATATGGTGGATTGCCAAATCCTGCCAAACCGCGTTGATGACCGACGGGTCATTGACGCCATGTCGGAAATTCCACGTGAAAAATTCGTTCCCGATGAGTTGTGTGGTATTGCCTACGTGGACGGATCTTTACCGCTCAGCAATGGACGCTGCGTCATGGAGCCGATGGTCATCGCGCGGCTTCTGCAGACGGCGGATTTGAATGCCGATGACGTGGCCTTGAGCATCGGTTGCGGCAGCGGATATGCGGTGGCTGTGTTGGCGAAAGTCGTTGATACGGTGGTGGCCGTGGAATCCGATAAAGGCCTGGCCCAGAAAGCCGGCACTATCCTGGCCGAGTTGGGCCTTAATAATGTCGCCGTCGTCGATGGTGACATGAAAGCCGGGAACGCCGCCCAGGGGCCTTATAACGTGATCTTCTTCGACGGGGCCGTTGACCGGATACCGACGTCGATCACCGACCAACTGGCCGAAGGCGGCCGATTGGTGGCGATCGTCGCAGCCGGCGGCGTCGGCACGGCGCAAATCATCAGCCGCCATGGCGGCGTCCTGTCGACCCGCAATGTTTTCGATGCGGGAACAGCAATTCTTCCCGGCTTTGAACCCGAAGCGGCGTTCAGTTTTTGACGTTGCGGAACGATTCATTGTGGAGAATCACGCCGTTAGGACGATTCCTGCGAATCGAAAGATTCGCGGAAAATCGCCATTTGACCGCGACGGCTTTTTCTGGGACTCTTTAAAAGCCGCGGAAACCTAGGGTTTTTTAACGGCTATTGACGCGAATCCATGACTTGGGGTCATCTGTAGTCTGTAAGTTAACGTCAATAAGTATTTAGCGCGAGGGCGTTTTGTTTAACATTGTTTTAGCAGAAGAAAGAATCCGCGCGGCTTTTCTTGGGATTTCTGCTGGCGTTTTTTTAAGCTTTTTCTTCGGATCAACCGGAGTTCAGGCGCAAACGCTGTCCGATGCCTTGGCTGCCGCCTATTTAAACAATCCGACATTGCTGGCCGCCAGGGCCGGGCTGCGGGCCACCGACGAAGGGGTGCCGCAGGCCTTGGCGAATTGGCGTCCGGATGTCTCGGTGACCGCGGATATGGGATTTTCACAAATCACCAACACGCGCAGCACTGGCACTGATGTTGATCAGACCCGCCAGCCGAAAGGTTTTGGCATTGCGGTCACGCAACCGCTGTTTCGCGGCGGCCGCACCCTGGCCGAGACCAGTGAAGCGGAAAATTCCATCCGCGCCGACCGAGCCCGGCTCATGTCAACAGAACAGACGGTCCTGACCGATGGGGTCAGCGCTTTCATGAACGTGTTTCGTGATCAGGCGGTGTTGAACCTGAACGTCAGCAACGAAAAGGTCCTGAAACGGCAACTGGAAGCCACGCGCGACCGTTTCGAAGTTGGCGAAATCACCCGCACCGACGTCCACCAGGCGGAAGCTCGGTTGGCCCGCTCGGTTGCCGACCGCATTCAATCGGAGGGCGATCTGGAAGCCTCGCGGGCATCTTATGAAAACGTCATGGGCGAGGCGCCGCCGGCGGAATTGAAATTACCGCCGCTGCCAGGCAACCTTCCCGACGAAAAGGCCGAAGCGCTGAAGATCGCGTCAACAAAGAACCCCGATGTTATCGGCGCCGAATTTGACCGCCGGGCGTCACTGGACGCCGCCGACGGGGTCTGGGGTGAATTGTTGCCGGAAGTCGATTTGAAAGGCAGTTGGACGCGGGATTATCAGAGCGCCGCGGAATGCTGTCAGTCGACGACGCAGGCTCTGACGTTGAACCTGACAATTCCGATTTACCAGCAAGGCGCCGTTTATTCGCGTCTACGCGAAGCCCGCCAGGATGCGGCGGAGCAGACCTTGTTGATCGATCAGGAGCGCCGCGACGCCATCGAAGCCGCCGCCGCCGCTTGGGAATCGTTGTTGACGGCGCGGGCCCGGGTTAAGGCCTTTAATGCGCAGATCGACGCCAATGTCGTCGCCTTGGAGGGTGTTGAGCGCGAAGCCGCCGTGGGGTCGCGGACGGTCTTGGATGTTTTGGACGCGGAACAGGAATTGCTGGATTCGCGGGTTGCTCACGTGCGGGCGCAGCGCGATGAAGTGGTCGCCACCTATCAGTTGCTGGCATCGACAGGGCGAATGACGGCGCGCGATTTGGAACTGCCGGTGACCCGGTACGATCCGCGGGAACATTACAATGAAGTCCGTGGCAAGTGGTTCGGCGGAAAATCGCAGGGAGACGTGAAGTAACCGGTGCCTGAAAATGGCGCGGCGATAGGGATGACCATGATGATGGACCCTGTCGTGGCCGGTCAGGACTAACCCTTTGTTAACCATAGATGGTTAGCGTGGGATTCCGGATACACCGGGTGGGCGTGCAATGAGCGAAGAAACAGCGACAGCCGAAGACGGCGCAGAACCTTCGATGGAGGACATCCTCGCCTCTATCCGGCGTATATTGTCGGAAGAGGAAGAGGCCGAGTTAGCCGCCGAGGCTGGCGGAGAGCCGGAGCCCGAACCGGAACCAGAACCCGAGCCCGAGCCGGTTGTTGAACCGGAACCTGAGCCGGAACCTGAGCCAGAGCCAGAGCCAGAACCCGAACCGGAGCCCATTCCTGAGCCTGAGCCAGAGCCAGAGCCCATTCCTGAGCCAGAGCCCGAGCCCGAGCCCATTCCTGAGCCCGAGCCCGAGCCCATTCCTGAGCCCGAGCCCGAGCCCATTCCCGAGCCTGAGCCTGAGCCTGAACCGGTATTTATGCCCGAGCCGGCGCCAATGCCCGAACCCGCGCCGATGCCGCAACCGGCACCCATGCCGCAACCGGCACCCATGCCGCCGGCCATGGAGGCGATGCTGGAACTAACGCCGGATATGATCGCCAACGAAATCATCTCCGAGCCGACGCACCGGGCGTCAACGGACGTTTTGTCGGAACTGGCAGCGGCCATCCTTGATCGCCGTGATCTGGCTGTTGATACATCCAGCAAAGACATGACCCTGGAAGGGATCGTGCGTGAGATGCTGAAACCGATCTTGCGCGAATGGCTGGATCGCAATCTGCCTTATCTTATTGAGCGCTTGGTGAAGCGCGAGATCGACCTCATGGTCAACCGGGCCGAGCGGCTCGAGGACTGAGCCCTTAATCTCCCCGCCCGCCTTGCCTCTGCCCCGTTCGGAGGGTAGAACCAACGCCGTTTTAGCGCGTGATTTATAAGCTCCCTTGCGGGCGCCTAGAAGGATGACGGACCATGCTGGAGAAAACCTACCAGCCCACGGAAGTCGAGGAACGGCACTACCGGACGTGGGAACAATCCGGCGCCTTCGAATGCTGCCTGAGCGCCGAAGCGGCGGGCCGCGGCAATGATCGCGCCGGCGCTGATCCGTATACCATCGTCATTCCGCCGCCTAATGTGACGGGCAGTCTGCATATGGGCCATGCCCTCAACAATACGCTGCAGGATATTTTAATCCGCTACCAGCGTATGAAGGGCCGCGACGCCCTGTGGCAGCCCGGTACGGATCACGCCGGGATCGCCACTCAGATGGTTGTCGAGCGCCAATTGGCGGAAGCCGGTGAAACCCGGCATGACTACGGTCGCGAGAAATTCATCGACAAGGTTTGGAAATGGAAGGCCGAGTCCGGTGGCACCATCACCGGCCAATTGCGCCGTTTGGGGGCGTCGTGCGACTGGTCGCGCGAACGCTTCACCATGGACGAAGGCTTGTCTCTGGCCGTCCGCAAGGTGTTCGTCCAGCTTTTCAAGGACGGTTTGATTTATCGCGACAAGCGGCTGGTCAACTGGGACCCGAAACTGCATACGGCGATTTCCGACCTGGAGGTCGAACAACGCGAGATGGTCGGCAAGCTGTGGTATTTTAGATATCCCGTCGAGGACCGAGACGGTGAGTTTCTGACCGTCGCAACGACGCGGCCCGAAACCATGCTGGGTGATGTCGCCGTTGCCGTGCATCCCGACGATGAGCGCTACAAAGACTTGGTCGGTCGGCACTGCATCCTGCCCATCGTGGGCCGCAAGTTGATCATCGTCGCCGATGACTATGCCGATCCGGAGAAGGGCACAGGCGCCGTGAAAATGACGCCGGCCCATGACTTCAATGATTTCGAGGTCGGCCGCCGCCATAACCTGAAGATGGTCAATATCTTCGACGAGAACGCCCATCTGAATGACAATGTTCCCGATCACTATAAGGGCCTGGAACGTTTCGCGGCGCGCGACAAGATCGTCGCCGAGATGGACGGCCTTGGTCTGTTGGAGAAGATCGAAGACAACGATATGACTGTGCCATATGGCGACCGATCCGGCGTGATTATCGAGCCCTGGCTCATGGATCAATGGTTTGTCGATGCGGCGCGCTTGGCCGGCCCGGCGATCACTGCCGTTGAGCAGGGCGAAACCGTGTTTGTCCCGAAGCAATGGGAGAACACCTATTACGAATGGATGCGCAACATCCAGCCCTGGTGTATTTCCCGGCAAATTTGGTGGGGCCATCAGATTCCCGCTTGGTTCGGACCGGACGGCGAAATTTTCGTCGAAATGACCGCCGAGGAAGCTCACGCGGCGGCCCGTGATGTTCATGGCAAGGATGTTGACCTGATCCAGGACCCGGACGTTTTGGATACCTGGTTCTCATCGGCCCTATGGCCGTTTTCGACATTAGGTTGGCCGGACGAAACACCGGAAGTGGCGCGCTATTACCAGACCGATGTCTTGATCACCGGCTTCGACATTATCTTCTTCTGGGTCGCCCGGATGATGATGATGGGCATCCACTTCATGGACAAAGTGCCGTTCCACACGGTCTACATCCACGCCCTGGTGCGCGATGAGCAGGGCCAGAAGATGTCGAAGTCGAAGGGCAACGTCATTGATCCATTGCAATTGATCGACAAGTTCGGCGCCGACGCCTTGCGGTTCACCCTGACCGCGTTTGCCGCCCAGGGCCGCGATGTACGCCTGTCGGAAGGCCGTGTTGAGGGCTATCGGAATTTTTGCACGAAGATTTGGAATGCCGCACGGTTCTGCGAAATGAACGATTGCCGGCCGGACCCCGATTTCGACCCGGCCCAGGTCAACGAAACCGTTAACAAGTGGATTGTCGGCAAGGTCACGGAGGCCGAACGCGCCGTTTCCAAAGCCATCGACGACTACCGTTTTAATGAGGCGGCACAGGCGATCTATGGATTCGTTTGGGGCACCTATTGCGATTGGTATCTGGAGTTTACCAAACCGATCCTGCAAGACGGCGACAATGCGGCGGCGAAGGCCGAAACACAGGCCGCTGCAGCCTGGGCCTTTGACCAGATACTGCATCTGCTGCACCCGATTATGCCGTTCATCACCGAAGAGCTGTGGGAGCAAATTTCCACGGATCGGGCCAGCGCATTGATTGTCTCGCCCTGGCCGGCACTGGGTGATGATTTGATCGACGCCGCGGCGAATGCCGAATTGGATTGGATGGTGCGGTTTATCTCTGAAATTCGCAGCGTGCGCTCGGAAATGAATGTGCCGCCGAAGGCCGAGGTGCCGGTCTATCTGGTTGGCGCCGGGACGACGGCGGAGAAGGTCGTTGTCAGCGAAGGTGAAATGATCCGCCGCCTGGCGCGGCTGGCCTCAATTGATTTCGCTGCCATGGACGGCGACGCGGCGGCCCACTTGGCCGAAGGCGCCATCCAGTTCGTTCTCGATGAGGCGACCGTCTTCGTCAACGTTGCCGGATCTATTGATGTGGTGGCGGAAAAGGCGCGCCTGGACAAGGAATTGGCCAAGCAGCAAAGCGAAATAGACCACTTCGAGAAAAAGCTGGCGAACCAGAAGTTCATCGCCAACGCGCCGGAGGCCGTGGTTGACGGCGAACGCGAGAAATTGGCCGATGCGCAGGCGGCGCAAGCCAAGCTCAACGAAGCGCGGGCGCGTTTGTTGTCGGCGGTGTGATTGATGTTAAATTCGCTAACCTGCCCTTAACCCTGTATCGGGTATACTGGCGCCATGGGAAATGCCACTAACGACGATTTCAAGGTTCCGGAACTCAGCGAGCACCCCACGCCGGATGAGCGCGCCGAATATGTGATCATGCGCCTGGAACAGTTTATCCGCGACGGACGGACCTTGGACGAGGGCATGTCGTTCAAGAAATGGCAGGCCATGGCGCGGACGGAGATCGCTATCGCCGTCGCCGAGGCGGAAAACTCTCAAGACCACGATGAAATCAACAGCCGGCGCATTCTGTTTATCGCCGCGGCGGCGATGATCACCATCGGGTTTTGGGGAACCGCGGTCAGCTTCCACGATGTCGGTCATCTGGCGGCGGGAATCATTTGCGCCGGTGCCGGCGGGGTTCTGTTGTTCGCCGCCGGCCATTGGCGGCTGCGCAAATGGAACAACGCGCGCAGTTCCAAGGATCGCCGCAAGCGCCTGGCCCGCATCGAGAACCTGAACAAGCGGATCAAGCGTCTGGAAACGGAAATGGAAAAAGAAGAAGAAGTCCTGGAAGAGGCGCTTCGCAAACGCCGCCTGCTGACGCGCTGATTATTGATCTGCCTCAATCTGCCAATCCGAAAACCGTCTACAATAATGGAATGCATCTAATCAACGACGGCGACATGTCGGTCGGGGAGATGGCGATGGATACGCGTTCCTTGAGTGAGGCGGCGAGCAAAGATACGGCAGCGAAAGCCGGCCCGGTACCGGCGATGAATGCTGGCGAACAGGTTCATCATCTGGCCGAAATGAAGCACAATCCGAAAGCTATTCGCGAACTGTTCCGCGAAGGCGTCTATCCCTACAAGACCAAGATGTCGCGCAAGGCTTACGAGGCCCATAAGCGCGAACTGCAGGTCGAGCTTTTGAAGGTCCAGCAATGGATCAACGAGACCGGGCTGCGCGTCGTCATGCTGTTTGAAGGCCGCGACGCGGCCGGCAAGGGCGGCACCATCAAACGCTATATGGAACACCTTAACCCGCGCGGTGCGCGCGTTGTCGCGTTGAACAAACCGACCGAGGTGGAACGCGGCCAGTGGTATTTCCAGCGCTATATTGAACACCTGCCGACGGCCGGTGAGATGGTTCTGTTCGACCGGTCTTGGTACAACCGGGCCGGGGTCGAACGGGTCATGGGGTTCTGCAACTCCACCGAATACCTGGAATTCATGCGCCAGACGCCGGAACTGGAACGCATGCTGGTGAACAGCGGCATCATCTTGTTCAAGTATTGGTTCTCGGTGACGCAGGATGAACAGGAACGCCGTTTCAAGTCGCGCCAGAAGGATTTCCTGAAGCAATGGAAATTGAGCCCCATTGACCGCGAATCTCAGAATAAATGGTCGGACTACACGGAAGCCAAGGAAGCCATGTTCTTTTACACGGACACGGCCGACGCGCCCTGGGCCGTGATCAAATCAAACGACAAGAAGCGGGCCCGCGTCAATTGCATGCAGCACTTCCTGAGTTCGCTGGATTATCCGAACAAGGATCATCTGGTGGTGCGCGGTCCGGATCCGTTGATCGTCGGGGCGGCCGATACGGTCATCCATCGCGACCGCCATATACTTGGCACCGGGCTGCACTCGAAGGCCGCGGAGGGCCAGTAGAGGCGCGCCTAAACCCGGTTTGACGCCCACTGGGGCTGTCATTTCAACCAAGCGATCAGTTGTCCGGATTAAGGTTGGAGAGTGTAGCAAAGGAAGCTCTGATTTAGCCGGGCGATCTCTTTCTGCATCCCATTTGGCTTGCGATCTGGCCATATTCCTTCCCGAGAATTTGGTGCTTGCCAGAGGTGAAGCCGGTTTTCTGTTCGGTATTGGGGGCAAAGGGGAGCAGGCTCACGGCCATCATTTGCGGCTGGTGTTGACCCGTGTTGGTTCTCTCGACGTTATGGCCGCGACATCCAATTTGTGATCAGATCCCGAACATTGTGGTGTGCGGGCCATTGACATCTTCGAGAATACGCGTACATGTCACTCATACGTTTTACATTTTATGTGTGTTACTTGAATAGTCGGCTCGCCGGCTAGGTTATTTATCCCCTGACAATGTGAGCCGTTAAACGACCCGCCCATCACATGATGTGAGGCGCGGCAACAATACCCCTGTTAGAGGAAATGATAATGACCACAGGTACAGTAAAATTTTTCAATGCGGCCAAAGGCTTTGGATTCATCGAGCCGGAAGACGGATCAAAAGATGCTTTCGTTCACATTTCGGCCGTTGAGCGCGCCGGAATGGGTACGCTGAGCGAAGGCCAGAAGGTCTCCTATGATCTTGAGCCCGGTCGTGACGGCAAATCCGCTGCCGAAAATCTGAAGGCCGCCGACTGACACGTCGGAAATTTTCGACATCAACGACCCTACTATGACGACCGAGTGATGGCGCCCCGGCGCCATCGTCTGAAGACTAAACCGTTGAGCCAGTTGGCCCGATCGTTGAGCCAAAAGCCCAACTGTTGCGCCAATTGGCCCGGTTTCTCGGAAATTTCAAAAAATCATTGCCTGCGATGCGCCCGGCTATGGCTGAGAGCGCATGGCGTCGGCACATCAAATATCTAGGAAGAATAATGAGTAGAGAGCAAAACTTTTTGGTCACCTATGGCCTGCATAATTTCGTCACCTATACCCAGCAACGCGGGAAGCATGCCTTCTTCATCGAAAGCCAGGAAGGTCAGAATATGATCCGCCATGCGACGGCTCTTATCGAAGGGAGCTTCGGCGAAACCGCTGATATCCAGGTGGCGTAAATCCAACATTCAGCAATTGCCTTAATCAGAAGCTGAGGTTGGATCGAAATCGTTGGTTCACCCATGCAGAAATGAACTTCCGCTTTCTGTTCCGAAAGCATGTCTTTCTTACGGCCATCTCTGAAGACCATTGTTGGCTATACCCGGCCCTAATCGTCGGCGCCGTTCGACTTGCGGTGCCGGAGGCGATCCGATCTCGACTTGAACGTTCGTCCAATTTTCTGAATTTGACGACAGAATGAGTCCTTGAACGCGATGTATATTTCGCATGCCTCGCTCCGCGCAGGATTATCGTCGTCTCGCCGTTTTCTATTTTATGGGTTTCCGCGGTGTCGGCGCGAACATGCTTAAATCTCATCTATCGTGGCTTTCCTGGATGTCCGGATCGTATGCGGCCTTACAGGACCCGGTCGAGGACGCCGATCAGCTTATCGACGTCGGCGTCCGTCGTATAGTGCGCCATGGAGGCACGGACGACGCCGTCGTCGGGGTCTGCGATGCCGACGGCTTCGATGAGGCGTTTGGCGTAGAAATGCCCGTTCGACAGGCCGACCCATTCGGCCGCCGTCAAAGGCGGCACGGCGCTGGCCGGGTGTTTATCCGTGGTGAAGGAGAACGTCGCGACCCTGTCCGCCTTATCCGCGGAGGCCGGGCCGATCAGGCGGACGCCGGATTTCGTGCCGAGGAATTCGAGGAACTTCTTCGCCAATGCGGCTTCGTGATCGGCAAACAGGTCGAAAACCGCCGCCGCCCGCGCCTGTGGATCATTCGGCGGCTCGTCCAGATGGTGCTCGGCCAGGGCATCCAGGTAATCAGCGATGCCGGCCAGGCTGGCGATCATCTCATGTTGCGGGCCGGCGGGGTTGAGTTTGTGGACCGTATCGTCGGCATCGAAAAAGTAATGGCCCTGATTTTCGGCACCCACCAGCAGGTCTTTCTTGCCATACAGGCAGCCCATGTGGGGGCCGAAAATCTTGTAGAAGCTGAATAGGTAGAAATCCACGTCCCAGACTTTGACGTCGATGGCCCGGTGCGGCGCGTAGGCGACGGCGTCGACACAGACCAGGGCGCCGGCGTCGTGGACCTTGCGGGTGATCGCTGGCACGTCGTTGATCTCACCCAGGATGTTGGAGACATGTGGGAACGCGACCAATCGGGTGCGTTCGCTGAGCAGGCTGTCCAGCAGATTGATATCCAACGATCCGGTTTCCGGATGGACCGGCCAATCGAGAATTTTAAGGCCGAATTCGGCAAGGCGGCGCCAGGGGCCGGAATTGGCTTCGTGGTTCTGGATGGCGACGACGATCTCATCGCCGGCCTGCCACCCCGGCCGCAAGGCCTGGGCCAAAACATAGGCGCTGTAAGACGTGGACGGCGTGATCACGACCTCATCCACCGCTGCGCCGATCATCGCCGCCATACGGGCGTGTCCATCGTTCATCCGCGCTTCGGCCTTCGCCGCAACCGGAAAGTTCGGGCCCGGCTGGACCTGGGTTTCGCGCATGTAGTCGGTGAGGCGCGTGATCACCGATTTCGGAACATAGCTGCCGCCGGCATTTTCAAAGAAAGCCCATTCCCAGCACCCCGGCGGGAACTGGGCGCGCACGAAATCAAGGTCAAGCGCGGGCGATCTGGAGGTCATGAAGCATTCCTAGTTTTTCAGACGGGGCGGGGTTCGGTCAGGTTTGCGCCTGACCATAGAGCGCGATCATTTCCAGAGCCTGGGCGATGCGTTCCGGGGGTTCATCGAACTTCAGGCCGATTTCACCGCTGCGGTTCCAGGCGATGCGCGCCTCAAAATCACCCAGCTGTTCGATCACCAAGGTGACGGCGGTTTGGGCGGCGGCTTGCAGCGAGGCTTGAACCCTGACGCCGCCGGTCCCGATATCCAGAACGTCGCAATCAACCCCGACGCCGCCGACGCGAATGGAAGATCGGAACAGGACGACCTGTCGGTCTTCGCGTCGCCGGTTCGGCACCTTGAACCGCCTGGCCATGATGATCTGCTCCTATGTCAACGAAGCCCACTATGATTGATAGACGGAATTGGCGCAGTTCTCAATCCTGGCGATGATCCGCAAACGCCGGCCGACGCGTCAGCTGAGTGATTATCAGACCGGCGTGAATGTTCCGGCCGCACCGTCGTAGGTGGACAACTCCGCCGTGGCGATATCGACGTACCAGCCGTGCAGCCGCAGATCGCCGGACTGTACGCGGTCGCGGACCCACGGGAAGGTCGTCAGGTTTTCCAACGATACCAGCACGGCATTCTGTTCACAGGCGTGGATTTTTTCCGCCTCACTGGCGTTTGGCATGGTCGCCAGAACCCGGCGATGCGCAGCGGCCAGCATGGACACCCACGACGGCAGGAACGTGTAGGTATCATCCTCCGTATCGGCGTTCATCATCGCCTTAATACCGCCGCAGTGGGCATGCCCCAAAACCACCAGATGTTTGACCGCCAGGCCAATCACGGCAAACTCCAATGCCGCGCTGGTGCCGTGGTAGGTGCCTTCTTCCTCCATGGGCGGAACAAGATTGGCGACGTTGCGAACGACGAACAGATCGCCGGGATCGGATTGGAACAGGATCGCCGGATCAACCCGTGAATCGGAACAGGCGACGACGGCGATCTCCGGGTGCTGGCCTTCGGCGACCAATTCCTCGATCAGCGGGCGGCTGGCTTCGAAGGGGCCTTTGCGGAACCGTTTGTAGCCGTCGAGTAATTTGTTGATACCGTTGCTCATCTTATCCCCGCCCTAAGCCTCCTTTGCGATTCTTGCGCGATCATTGTGGACCTGATGCTGTCGAAATCGCGGACGCGACTTAGGTTCTGAAGCGGTTCTTCGGCACAAAACCTGAGGCGGTTGCCTCTCGGGGTGCGCGGACCCAAATCTCCCGGTTCGGATGCAGGCCGCCGCCCCGGGTCGCCGGCACGGCCGAATGCCGGGCACGTTGCAGCAGCCGTGTATCCGCGATCCCGCAATTCGGATGGCTTCCGCCATTGTCGGCAACCGCTTTTTCCCAGGCCGTCTTGCGCTCTGCCAAAACCGCTGGGTCGTCGAGTGCCGTGCAATTGACTTCGTTCGAATTGAGGTCTGCAACGATCTCATCGCCTTCCTCGATAAAGGCGATGGGCCCACCAAGAGCTGCTTCCGGGCCCACGTGGCCGATGACCAAGCCGACCGAGCCGCCCGAGAACCGGCCGTCCGTCATCAGGGCGACGACAATGTCGCGCTCACGGCAGAGCGCCGTAATCCGCGACGTCGAATCGAGCATCTCCGGCATGCCTGGCGCGCCGCTGGGTCCTTCGTAGCGGACGATGACAATGTCGTTGTTCTGGAGGCTGTCAGGGTGTTTATCGAGCGCCTCCAATAGCCCGCGTTCCCCTTCGAACACGCGCGCTTTGCCCCGGAACACATTGTTCTCCAAGCCCGCCTCGACACCGGCAAGCTTGAGGATGGCGGAAAAGTCCGGCGACAGGTTGCCGCCGAGTATCCGCAATCCGCCGGTCGGCTTGTAGGGGGTTTCGACGGTATAGACGACCGTGCCGTCGGCGCGGGGATTGCCCAGACGCGCGACCTGCTCGGCCAGGGTTTCGCCGGTACAGGTCATCATGTCGCCGTTTAAAAGTCCCGCGTCGAGCAACTCGCTGACGATAACTGGAACGCCACCGATCCGGTCGATATCGAGCATCGAATAGTGACCATAGGGCCGCGCATCGGTGATCACCGGGACGACGTATTGGGAGAGATGATTGAATTCCTCTGGCGTCATGATCTCTTTCCAGAAATCCGAGTATCCTGCCGCTCGCGCGATCTCTGGCGCATGCAGCACGATGTTGGTCGAACCGCCGATCGCCATGGCGACGATCACCGCATTGCGGATCGAATCGCGCTGCACGATGTCGCGTGGCCTGAGGCCGTTGGCCAGCATGCTTTCCAGGTAGGCGACAAGCTCGGCGGGGAACGTGTCGGTACGGCGCGGGTCATCGGAGGCCGCGGCCACCATATGCAGAGGTTGCATGCCGATGACGCCGATAAACGTCTGCATGGTGTTGTAGGTAAACATGCCCCCGCAACTGCCGATCCCGGGGCACGCGTGGAAGGCGATGTCGAGCCTATGCTCAGGATCAGGATGCCCGGCGACCTGATAGGCACTGACGATATCCAGGGCTTCATCGCTGTTGGGGCTCTTGCCGGGACGGATCGTGCCGTCCGACATGATGATCGCTGGCTCATTGTGCTCGAGGAGGGCGGCCAACGTGCCCACCGGCGGTTTATCACAGGCGACGACCGCAATGACGCCGGCCAGTCCGCTCGCCGCGAGGTGTTCGCAAAGCGCGTCATTGGTCACTTCGCGGCCGATCAGCGAATAACGCATTTCCGGCGTGCCGTTCCGAATACCATCGGAGGTCGCGATCGTGTATTCTGGCTGTACGAGCCGCATCTTGAGATCGCCGTCCTCGGCGCCGATACGGCTTTTCAAATGCGTTTGGATGGCATCAACCTTCGCCGCCACGCCGAGATAACACTGGCTGTCGCCTTTCGTGCCGACGACCCCGACGGAGGGTTCATGGATCAGTGCCGGGTCCATATCCATTTCGAGGGCCATGCCGATGGTCTGCGCCGAACGGCCGGGGTGTCGATCAATCAATACAATGTTGTTTTCACTCATGGCGTCTTCATCTTCGTTCTGTTGCCGCATATTGGTTTGATGGGCAGCCTATACGGCTTTTCCGAATATCCAAATCTTTTCACGCGTTGCCGACGCCAATCATCGAATCCGTGGTCATTAGCGCATCCTATTGTCGGTAATTCAGCATTCTTGGAAATCGGGTCGGTTTTGATCCAGCCGCTTTTCCCACGGGACTGACTATTTACAATTAAGCGGAAATTGGAGTGGGTTGTTTACCGCCGCCGCGCGGGGCCGTGCGTGACGTCTCGTAGGCGCTGCCGGCCCGAAAGGAAGTGGCCGAGTAGGGAGCACTTCGCACTTGCCGGAATTCCGGCTTGCGGGATACTCTCGAATAGCGCGCGATAACTGTCCGGAGGATTCCCATGGCGACTGGCCGCACCAGCGACCGCTTCGATATCAACACCGTCGAGGTCATCATCAATGGGGAAGCCTACAAACTAATCAACATCTCTTCGACGGGCCTATTGGTCCGCGATTATTTCACCGCGCCGAAAGCCGGCACCGCCATGGAGATGATCGTCCGTCTGCCGGTCATGGGAACCATGACTCCACTGGAGGTTGCCGGCATGGTCGTCCGCGACGATGGCAAGGGGAACATCGCCATTAATTATGCGCATCCCAGCCGCACCTGGACAAAGTTGCTTGAAACGCTGAACATCAAGGCAAGTGGCGTTTGATGTGCATGGGCCGTCACGCAGCCCGTCCAAGCATTCACTCAACGTAAATTGCCGTTTAACTTTGGTATAAGTTGCCGGCAAATTTCGTCACCAATGCGCCGCGACCCCTGTGGCGTGGTGTGAATGTCATCATAAAGATCGCCGTCGCCGAAGCTCAGCCGGTCGGCAAGATCGATGCATTGGGCTTTGGTTTTCTGACAGAACGTCCGGGTGACGCCATTGAACGCGCCCATAACCAGAAAACTGGAAACGCTACCGATAATTTGGCCGTCTTGTGATCGCCGATACTTTCCGGCGGATTGAGTGACGAAGACCGGAGTCGTTTTGAACTCGCGGGCCGCTTTGGCGAGGTCCAATAAACGATCACCATAGGCCGTCAGTTTGCTTGCCAGTTTCGCGTCGTGCGCCGTTCTCAATGAGATGTGCTCGGGGCCGTCCAGCGTTAGGCGATTGTTGCTTTCGCCCTTGAAAGCCAGATCAATGCGATCCGCCGCCGTTGTCTTGGTCGGTGCCGAGCGGTTGTAGACTTTTTGCTCCCAGGCCGGATTAATGCGCGCTTGCCAGGCTATCCAGTTGCCCTTGATGATTCGATACAGGCCGTAAAAGGCGCTTTGGATTTTCATCCATCGGATCAACTTTTTCGTCGTCGCCCGCTCCGGTTCGCTTTCCTGGCCCATATGGGCATGTGGATTTTCCAAGGGTCGATCCGGCTCAAAATAACGTTCATTGAAGCCCAGCAGAATCACCGCGAATTTCGGCGAGAAATCAGGGATATGATTGAGCCAAAGACGAAAATTCATGGCGTGCCCGTATGACGACTGCCCGCCGACACCGGCATTGGCGACGACGGCCGGAACACCCACCTTGTTGAGGCACGATTGCATGACTGCTGACCAGGTTTCCTCGTTTGACACCATGCCTTCGTCGGTGGTGCTGCCGCCGATGGTGACGATGTTGACGTGCTTCGGTGCGCCGAAATTGCCGCGCAAACCATACGGTCCGCGGGTGTAGCGAATAGGCGTGGCGCGTTTATAGATGGCATTGACGGCGATCCGCATATCGACGTCGCGTGAAATGCTGAGGCTCCAAAGCTTTGGTGCCGTGAACCAACTACCGAAAACCAGTTCAATGAATATCGCGCCGGCCAGAAATATCGCCATGTTCCAGCCGACAATTCGAAACCATCGGTGCAACCGGCCAGGCGGCGTCTGAGGGGCGCTGGGATGCTCAGGTTTTTTTGGTGCGCAGGACATCAACGACCTTCGTCTCGTTCACGTCGCCGTATCCTTGATCCACAAGCATCCGGTAAATTTCACCGGCGACCTTGCCGAACCGTGCGTCTTGGCCAAATTCTTCCGCCAGCTTTAGCCCATAAAGCGTGTCCTTGAGCCGCCAGCGGCCGGAAAAGGTCACGTCCTGGTCATGGCCACCATCGATCATGCGCCGCGAATTGTTGATGACCTGCGGGCTGGCGGCGGCGCCTTTCGAAAGTGCATAGCCGACCGTCTGCCAATCCAGGCCGGCTTTCTCGGCGATCAGCAAACCTTCCGCCGCGCCGGCGATTTGTACCGACCCCATCAGGTTGACGGTCAGCTTGTAGGCCGTGCCGGCACCAACGGGGCCGAAATGGATGATTTCCTTGCATAAGGGCTCCAGGATTGGACGCGCCGTCGCCAGGGCGTCATCGCCGGCACCGATAAACAGCGTCAACTCGCCGGCCGCCGCCATGTGCGGATAGCCGGTCACCGGACAGTCTATGTAGGTATGGCCCTCGGCTTCGATGGCTTGCGACAGCGTCATCACCCAGTCATGCGACAGGGTCGAACATTCGACAGCCAAACAGCCCGCCGCCGGATTGCCGGCCAGCGCGCCGTCGGCGCCCATCCAAATGTTTTCCGAGGCCTCGTCATCGCCAACCATGGCGAACACGGCGTCGGCCTGCTGGGCGGCGTCACGCGGCGTCAGGGCCAGCGTCGCGCCGCGCTCGATCAGCGGGCGGGTTTTCTCCGCCGTGCGGTTATAAACGTGCACGTCATGACCGGCGTCCAACAGACGCCCGGCCATGCCGATGCCCATAACGCCGGTGCCTAAAAATGCAATTCGTGCCATGGATCAGTTCCTTTCCGGATAGCCGTGATCCCAATGAGCGCGGTCCAGGCGCGGCAGGCCGTCGTCCATACGCACCCATGACAGCATGCTGCCGACCCAAAGATGATCATCGGGGGTGACGGCGTCGGGATCATCCAGGCTGGCTGCGCTAACGTCAATTTCTTCGGGGTGGTCGTCACTGCCGTAGCTGAGTGTCGTGCCGCAGGCGCCGCAGAACCGGCGCTTCACGGCACCCGATGAATTATAAACAGCCGGCTCACCGTGAAGCAGTGTGTGGCCGTCAGCGGGCAGGGTGATCCAGGTAATGAACGGCGCTCCGGTGGCGCGCCGGCAGAACGTGCAATGGCAGTGCGAGACGGCCATGGGGGTGCCGGTGATGCGAAATCGAACGGCACCACAAAGACAGCCACCTTCAAGATCGATCATGGCGGACCTCTTAATCTGTCAACTCACACCAAACCGGCGTGTGGTCGGACGGCTTTTCGAGGCCGCGCGGTGTTTTGTCGATGCCCGATGCCGTCAACCGGTCGGCGGCTTGTGGCGACAGTAAAAGATGATCGATCAGCACGCCGTTGTCTTTTTGCCAGGCGCCGGCCTTGTAGTCCCAATAACTGTAGCGGTGCGGTTCCGTATTGAAGGTCCGGTAGGCGTCGGTCAGGCCCAGATGCTGGATGGAACGGAACCGCTGGCGGCTTTCCGGCCGGCACAAGGCATCATCGGCAAAGGCCGCCGGGTCGTAGACGTCGTCGTTGGTCGGTACGACATTGTAATCGCCGCCCAGTACAAACGTGTCTTCCGTCGCCAGCAAAGCTTGCACGTGCGCCCGCAGGCGGTCCATCCAGGCCAGTTTATAGAGAAATTTCTGATGATCACCGCCGTTTTCATCGCGGGTCGGATTGCCGTTCGGCAGATAGATCGATCCAACCCGGACGTCGCCGATCAGGGCCTCGATATAGCGCGCCTGTTCGTCGGTTTCGTCACCGGGCAATGCTGTTAATTCCACGTCGATGGGCTGCTTCGACAGGATCGCGACGCCGTTATAGGTCTTTTGCCCCGAGACCGCGATATTGTAGCCGGCGTCGCCAATCTCCACGGCCGGAAACGCCTCTTCGACGCATTTCAACTCCTGCAAAAGCACCACATCAGGGGAAAACTCAGCCAACCACTCCAACACCCGCGGCAGGCGGGCCTTGATTGAATTGACGTTCCAGGTGGCGATTTTCATAGCGGCCATGGGTGCTCCTCAGGCGCCATCATCCCGCGCCGGAGCAACGGTGTAAATACCGCCAACAGATGAAAAGGGGCTTAAACGGAGAACGAGGCGCCGCAGCCGCAATTTGCCGTAGCGTTGGGGTTTTCGACCTGGAAAAAAGCGCCGCCCAGGTCATGCTTGAAATCAACAACGGCGCCGCCCAACAGGCCAAGCGACACGTCATCGATAACCAATTGCGTGCCATCCGTTTCAAACACGTGGTCATCGTCGTTGGTGGCGTCGTCCAGGTCGAACTTGTACTGAAAACCGGAGCACCCGCCGCCCAAGACGGCCAGCCGCAACATCAAGGCTTTGTTGCCCTCCATGTCGCGAATTTCAGACACGCGTTTGGCGGCACTTTCGCTGAGCCGCACTTCTTCGCTGGGTATGGCGCCGTCAGGCATGGCCGGTTCCTCATATTGAAGACATTATTCTAGCACAGTTCTAACTTTATGTAGGCTGAATTCCTGGGAAGTCAATCTCCAGCGGATATTGGGCGTCTCACTCGGGCGGAATATAGACGTGTTTCATGGCGCCCGGCGGGTAGCGTTCACCCTGCGTCGTGCCGGCGGGGATGGCGTTGTTCAATTGCGCCACATCGATTTCTGCAAGTTTGATATCAACCACCCGGGCGTTGCCTTCCAAATGATCGATGCGCCGGGTGCCGGGGATCGGGATGATGTCGTCACCCTGGGCCAGCAGCCAGGCCAGGGCGATCTGCGCCGGCGACACGCCTTTTTGGGCGGCCATGGCCTTGACCGGCTCAACGAACTGCAGATTGGCGTTCAGGTTGTCGCCCTGGTAGCGGGGATGGTTCCGTCGCCGGTCGCCTTCCGGCAGGCTGTCGGACCCGGTGATTTCGCCGCCGAAAATGCCGCGGCCAAGCGGTGAATAGGCGACGAAGCCGATGCCCAACTCACGGCAGAGCGGCAGCAATTCCAATTCCGCGTCACGGGTCCAAAGAGAATATTCCATCTGCAGGGCGGCGATGGGATGGGTCGCCTGGGCCTTGCGGATATTGTCAGGCGTCGCCTCTGATAGGCCCAGATAGCGAACCTTGCCGGCATCGATCAGGCCGGCCATGGCGCCGACGGTCTCTTCGATGGGGACGTCTGCGTCGTGGCGGTGCTGATAATAAAGATCGATAGTGTCGATGCCGAGGCGCTGCAGGCTGGCGTCGCAGGCCTGGCGGACGTAGTCGGGGCGGCCGTTGACGCCGCCTTGGATGTTGCCGAACTTCGTCGCGATAGAATAGCCGTCGCGCCGGCCGGCGATGGCGCGGCCGACCAGTTCCTCATTTTTGCCGCCGCCATAGGCATCCGACGTGTCCAAATGGGTGACGCCGATTTCCGCGGCCCGGTGCAGGGTGGCGATGGACTCGGCCTCGCTGCCGGGCAGGTAAAAACCCGGCATGACCATGCAACCCAGTCCGATGGCTGAGACGTCGGGGCCGGCCTTTCCCAATTTCCGTGTTTCCATAGTAACCCTCCCTGTTGGTCACAGATTTAGCACCAATTCCGCGGCGCGGCACAAGCCCGTTGCCGGGGCAGGGGCCGGCGCGTTAGGGTCCGGTATGTCCGAGCCCTGGATTCCACCGTTCAAGTTGGCGTCCCATGCCAGCCATGAAACCGAAAGCCGCGGCCGCCTTTATGACGAGGCGGAAAGCGCGACGCGCGGTTGTTTTCAGCGCGACCGGGACCGCATCATCCACGCCGCGGCGTTCCGAAGGTTGGCCTACAAGACCCAGGTCTTCGTCAATCACGAAGGTGATTTTTTCCGGACCCGCCTGACCCATTCGCTGGAGGTGGCGCAGATTGCCCGCTCTGTGTGCCGATATCTGCACCTCAACGAGGACCTGGGCGAGGCTTTGGCGCTGGCCCACGATCTGGGCCATCCGCCCTTTGGCCATGCCGGCGAGGATGCCCTGAAGGAATTGATGGAGCCCTTCGGCGGCTTTGACCACAATGCCCAGTCGCTTCGCGTGATCACCAAGCTGGAAGCCCGCTACGCCAATTGGAACGGCCTCAATCTGACCTGGGAGACCTTGGAGGGCGTGGTTAAACACAACGGACCATTGCTTGGCCATGGCCGCGATACGTTACCCCGCGCCATTGCCGAATACGCCGACGTTCAGGACTTGGAATTGAACACATATGCCGGCCCAGAGGCGCAGATCGCCGCCATGGCTGACGATATCGCTTATAACAACCATGATATCGATGATGGCCTGCGGGCCGGCCTGTTTCGGGTTGAAGACCTGTCGGATGTGCCGCTGGTTGGTGAAATCTTTGCCGGTGTGGGCAAGGAATTTCCCGATTTGGACCCGTCGCGCCGAATTCATGAAGCGGTTCGGCGTCTGATTGGTGCCATGGCCAATGATCTGATCACCGAGACGGCCCATCGCATTGAGGCCGCCAACCCCCAGTCCGCCGATGATATCCGCGCCCACGGCCGACCGGTCGCTGGATTTTCCGACGCCATGCGGGAAAACGACGCGGGCATCAAGAAGTTCCTATTCGCCAACATGTACCGCCACTACAAGCTGAACCGCATGACGTCGAAGGGCCGCAGGGTCATTCGTGACTTGTTCGGTCTATTGGTCGCCGAACCCGAATGCCTGCCGACGGAATGGCGCGAGCAGGCTGGCGCGACGGGCAGCGAACAAACGGCGCAATTGGTTGCCGATTATGTCGGCGGCATGACCGATCGGTTTGCCTTGGATGAACATCGGCGCCTGTTTGACTTGCAAGCCAGCATTTCCTGAATAAACGCCCAAAAATCATCGATTATTTTTTAAAAATAATTCGCCCGGCGACAAGAGTCTTTTAACCGGTTGCAAGTGATATAATAGACCGATTCGCACACTATCCGGATGAGGGTTGGAAACGCGCTATGTCAGGCGCCAGATCTGGTTTGAAAGTCACCGCGTCGGACGCCTTGGAGTTCGAGGCGGTGCAAACTGAGCCGCCGAAACGGCGGCGTGGCCTCAAAGTACTGCTTTGGGGGCTGGTCGTGTGCGTCCTGTTGGGCGGCGGCTGGATCGCCTACGGCGAACGCCTATTGCAATTGGCCAGCGGCGACACGGGGAATGTGCCGCTGGTCCCGGCTGCCGCCGGGCCAGTGAAGGTGCGCCCCGAAAATCCTGGCGGTTTGCAAGTCCCCAATCGTGACAAGCTGGTCTACGAACGCATTCAATCCGGGTCGAGCCGGGCCGAACCTGATCTGGTTGAGCGCCTGCTACCGGCGCCGGAAAAACCGCTGCCAAAACCGTTGCCGGCGGCCTTGGCTCCGGCAACCCCGGCCGCCGACGCGGTAGGCCTCAGATCCCCGGCCGTGCCGGTACCGCCGGCACCCCTGCCGAAAGCCCGGGTGCCGGCCGTCAAGGATGTGACGGCCGTCGCACCGCCGCCACCGCCACCACCGCCGCCCAGTGCCGCGGCGACGGCACGGGCGCCGATTCGGCTGAGCAAGAACGGCGCGCCGCTGAAATTGCGTAAGCAGGCAGTCCGTGCGCCCGCAGTTGCATCGGTCAATACGCCGGTACCGGCGAAACCGGTGGCTGCCGCGCCCCGGACGCCATCGAGGACGCAGGTTGCGGCGGTCAACACGACGCCGCCGGCGCCGGGGAAGGCGGCCTATCGGGTTCAGCTGGCGGCGGCCCGCACACCCGAGCGGGCGCAATCGGAATGGGATCGCATGCGCCGCAAAAACCTCGATCTACTGGGTGACTTGGGCCTGACCGTGACGAAAGCCGATCTGGGCCCGAAAAAAGGTGTGTTCTACCGCCTGCGGGTTGGTCCCCTGGCCAACGAAGCCCAGGCCCGGACGCTCTGTAAGGAACTGTCGAAGCGGAAAATGGGGTGCCTGGTCGTCAAGCCAGGCCGTTGACGGGCGATGGTGCCGGCCTTGCCGCCCAGTTTCCCGCCCAATTTCCCATGGCCCGTCATTTTCGGATGCGCTGGAGAAACATTATCCGCGGCGGAGCGCCAGTTTTTTCGCCGTGTAAAACCTACCGGCCTCATTCTGTTTGCCCGCAATTGTCAGACACCGGCACAGGTCGCGGCGCTTGTTGACGATTTCAAACAGGTTGTTGACGCCAAAGATCCGTTGATTTTGATCGATCAGGAGGGCGGACGGGTGCAAAGGCTCGGCCCGCCTCATTGGCCGGCGTTGCCGGCCGCCAGCCGCATCGCGGGTTTAGCCGGGCGTGACGCGGCGGCCGGCGTCGAAGCGGCCAGGCTGTTGGGGCGCCTGTTGGCGGCCGATCTGGTGCCGCTCGGGATCACCGTTGATTGTGCCCCAGTGTTGGATATTCTGCGTCCGGAAACTCATGACATCATTGGTGATCGCAGCTTCGGTGCGGAACCTGAACAGGTCATCCGTCTCGGCGATGCCCTATGCCAGGGATTGCTGAAGGGCGGTGTCTTACCGGTCATCAAGCACATGCCCGGCCACGGGCGGGCCCGGGTCGATACCCATAAGGAACTGCCGGTGGTTGATGCGCCATTGGATGAATTGAAATTGACCGACTTCGCGCCGTTTCGCGCCTTGTCCCATATGCCCCTGGCGATGACGGCGCATGTGGTGTTCACGGCCGCCGACCCCGCAGCGCCTGTCACCACCTCGCGCCGCGCCGTCGATCGGCTGATCCGCGGTCAAATCGGCTTCGGTGGGTTGCTTTTGACCGATGACCTGGGCATGCAGGCATTGCAGGGCGACATGAGAATTCGCACCCGCGATTGTCAGCGCGCGGGCTGTGATCTGGTCCTGCATTGCAGCGGCGACATGGCGGAAATGGAGATGGTTGCCGAGGCGCTGAGCCCCATGCAGGCGATCACCGCCGCTTGGCTGCGCCGCGCCGGCGAGCTGCGCCACAGGTCGCAATCGAAATTGCCGTTCGACCGTGACGCCGGCTTCGCGCAGTTACAGAACCTGTTGGGTGGCAACGGAGAATCCGGGTCATGATGGGCTTGGATCTGCAGGCCATCGGTTACCAAATATCGGTTTGGGTCTTACCCGTTCTATTGGCAATCACCTTGCACGAAGCGGCGCATGGCTGGGTTGCTTTCCGATTAGGGGATGATACCGCGAAACGGCTGGGGCGGGTCACTTTCAACCCGTTCAAACATATCGATCCTTTTTGGACAGTTCTCCTTCCCGCCGTATTGTTGATCAGTTCCGGCGGGCGAATCGCTTTCGGGGCAGCCAAGCCAGTGCCGGTAAACTTTGCCGGTTTGCGTCATCCTCGCCGTGATATGGTGCTGGTGGCGGCTGCTGGACCAGCAAGCAATGTATTGATGGCAATTGTCGCAGCAGCGTTGTTACATGCCGTCGAGTACCTCAGTGGAGACCTGCAGGCGTGGCTGGGACAGAATCTCTTTAACGCCGTTCGAATTAACGTAATATTGTGTGTATTCAATATGTTACCGATACCGCCTTTGGACGGTGGCCGGGTTGCCGTCGGTCTTCTGCCGGACGTGCTGGCGCGCCCGCTGGCCCGGTTAGAGCGGGTTGGATTTCTGATCATTCTCGGCGCAATTTTTGTCCTGCCAGCTATTGGAGATTATGTCGGTGTGGATGTGAATATCTTTCGGTGGCTGGTGGGGGCCCCGGCGGAGTATCTTATGCACACGATCTTCAGCGGCCTGGGGTTGCTTTGAGACTTGATTAGGTTAAGTGACGGAATAGTCCATGTCTGACACAGATACATTCGAAGAAGGCCAAGCTTTCGATGCGCCGTCGACGGACTCGGGTGTTTCACTTGTCCTTGATCTGGAAGGCTTCGAAGGCCCCATCGATGTGCTGTTGACCTTGGCCCGCGACCAGAAACTGGACATCACGCAGATTTCCATGGTCGCCCTGGCCGACCAGTATCTGGTTTTCGTCGCCGAGGCGCGGCGCCGCGATCTGGAACTTGCCGCCGATTATCTGGTCATGGCGGCCTGGTTGGCCTACATGAAGTCGCGCCTTTTGCTGCCGGACTTGAGCGACGGCGATGAGCCGACCGGTGATGAGATGGCCGCCGCCCTGGCCTTCCAATTGAAGCGCCTGGAGACCATGCAAGACGCCGGCAAGAATCTGATGACCCGGAACACGCTGGGCATTGATTTTTTCGGCCGCGGCGCGCCAGAGGTGTTCCGCCGCACCTTCAACACGACTTATGAAGTCACGCTGTTCGAACTGTTGAAGGCCTATGGCGATCAGCAGCGCCGCAGTGGCGACAGTGGTCCGCTGCATATCGAGGCTTTTGAAATCTATACGGTGGAAGACGCCTTGCAGCGGTTGCGTCAGTTGCTGGGCCCCATACCCGATTGGCAGAACCTCTGGGCGTTCTTGCCGCCGGGTCTGCAAGACGGCTTGGTGTTTCGTTCCGCCGTCGCTTCGACCTTCGCGGCCAGCCTGGAAATGGCCCGCGAAGGTCAGGTTCGGCTGCAGCAGAAAGAGGTTTTCGCGCCGATCTTCGTCAAGGCCGGGACCCGGCCTGATGAAGCGGCGAATGACGATGTTGAGGAAGCAGCGATGGATGATCACACGGAGGCGGCACCCGAATGACCATGATCGAACGCCAAAGCCTGCGGCTTTTGGAAGCCGTGTTGTTCGCCGCGGCGGAGCCGTTGAGCGAAAAACAGTTGGCGGCGCGCTTGCCGGAAGACGCGGATATGAAGGCCATGCTATCGGCGCTGCAGTCTTATTACGAAGGCCGCGGCGTGGAACTGGTGCAGCGTGGCAAATCGTGGTCTTTCCGCACCGCCGACGATATCCGGCCGCTTTTGGAAAAGGAAATCGAAGTGCCGCGCAAGCTTTCCCGGGCGGCCATCGAAACTCTGGCCATTGTCGCCTATCACCAGCCCTTGACCCGCGCCGAGATTGAGGAAATTCGCGGCGTCAGCCTGAGCCGGGGAACCTTGGACGTGCTCATGGAAGCCGGCTGGATTAAGCCCGGCAAGCGCCGCGAGACGCCGGGCCGCCCGGCAACCTGGAAGACCACCGATGATTTCCTTGATCACTTCGGGCTTGAGGATGTGCGCGATCTGCCGGGCATTAAGGAATTGAAAGCGGCGGGTCTGCTCGAATCCGGACCGGCCATCAATGCCTATCGGGTGCACGGCTCAATCGCCGACAAACCCGACGGCGCCGACGCGGATCAGGACCAGGATCACGATCAAGAACACGATCAGGTCGCGATGCTGCCCGAGGCGTTGATGGATGACGTGGCCGAGGCCGCCGAGCCCCTCGACCCGGAGGCCGGTTAGCCGCACCATCGCCGGTGCCAAACCGATGATGCGGGTGACAAACCGTGCATTGCAGGTGACGGGCGATTCTGCCATTATCCGCGCGTCAACCCCCTGAAAACAGGTGAGAAACCGGAATGGGTACATTTAGCATATGGCATTGGCTGATCGTCTTGGCGGTTGTGCTGGTCCTGTTCGGCGGCGGCGGAAAGATTTCGCGGTTGATGGGTGATTTCGGCAAGGGTCTGAAGTCCTTCAAAAAAGGCATGAAGGACGACGAGACCGCCGAGGACGGTGCAACCGAAGAGGCACCGAAATCCATCAATGCGGAAACCCCCGGCACCGTTGATGCGACGCCGGAGAAAGACAAGGCTGCGAACGGTTAATCATGAGTGCCGGCCGGGTTTATAATTTCCCGCAGCGCGCTCATTGATGAGCCGACCCGCCGCGCCTTTCCAACGCGTTATCTGACTGGGAGAATCGGTCCGCCATGTTCGACATCGGCTGGCAGGAACTATTTGTTCTGGCCGTTCTGGCGATCATTGTGATCGGCCCGAAGGATTTGCCGCGCGCCATCCGGACTGTGACCCACTGGGTCCGCAAGGCCCGGGGCATGGCGCGTGACCTTCAGGACGGCCTGGACGACATGGTCCGCGAGGCCGATCTCGATGACATCAAAAAGCAGGCCAATTCGATCATGTCCGATGACATGGACCCGGCCGGCACCATCGCGCGCGAATTGGACATGAGCGACGAACAACAGGACTGGACGAAGGCGGTCGAGGAATTCAAGGAGTCCACGGACCCGGATCGGGATTTGGAAGAGGATATCAACGACGCCATGATTGTTGAACCTGAGGATGATCCGGACTTCGACGCGGACGCCGCCTTGGATACCGCTGAGCCGGACCCGGCGCCCGCGGCGGCGCCAGATTCAGATGCGGATTCAGCAGCGGATTCAATCGCGGAGGCCAAGGCCTCCAAGGCCAACGGATAACGCCGGTGGCCGAAGAGACGTCAGAACAGGTTGTTGAAGAATCGAAGATGCCACTGCTCGATCATCTGATCGAGTTGCGCGGCCGGCTGATGTGGAGCATGGCGTCGATCATCATCCTGTTCATTGCGATCTTTCCCTTTGCCGAGTACGTCTATCAGTTCCTGGTCCAGCCGTTGGCCGACATCTTCGCCGACATGGGTGGCCAGCGCAGGCTGATCTTTACAGCCCTGCATGAAGCGTTTTTCACCTACATCAAGCTGTCCTTGATCACAGCCTTGTTCTTCGCCTTCCCGTTCATTTCCATGCAGTTTTGGAGTTTTGTGGCGCCGGGGTTGTACATGCATGAGAAGAAGGCCCTGGCCCCTTTTTTGGTGGCAACGCCGGTCTTGTTCTTCATGGGTGCGGCGATGGTCTATTACATCGTCATGCCTTGGGCTTACGAATTCCTGCTCAGCTTCGAATTGCAGGGCGGCCCTGGCACCTTGCCTATCGTTTCCGAGCCGAAGGTCAATGAATACCTATCGCTGAGCATCAACCTGATCTTCGCCTTCGGTATTTGCTTTGAGCTTCCCGTTGTCCTCACCTTGCTTGGCCGGATTGGCATTATCTCGTCGAAGGGCATGCGCGAAAAACGCAAGTACGCCATTCTCATATCCTTTATCGTCGCCGCCGTGATCACGCCACCGGATGTGATTTCACAGGTGATGTTGGCCTCGGTCCTGATCTGCCTTTATGAGATATCCATCTTCTCGGTCCAGTTGATCGAGAAGGGCCGGGAGGAAGCGCAAGAAGACGGCGACGAGGACGGGGACGGGGACGACGACGACGGGGACGAGGACGAGGACGGGGACGACGACGACAGTGCCGCCGAAACGCCGGCGTAGGTCACGGTTAGACGACGCGCGCTAACCCGTCTTGCCCAGCGCTGGAAATGCTTCCAACAGCCAAAACGCCACATCAGCGACGGTGCCGGTAAGGAACATGACGCCGGTGATCACCAGTAATGCGCCAATGACCCGCTCAACCGTCTGCAAGTGGCGCCGGAAGCGGCCCATGAAGCCCATGAACGGCTTCATGGCCAATGCTGCCAGCAGGAAGGGGATACCCAGGCCGGCCGAATAGACGGCCAACAGGCTGACCCCCTGGCTGACCGAATCCTCACTGCCGGCGACGAACAGAATGGCGGCCAGCACCGGGCCCACACATGGCGTCCAGCCGAACGCAAAGGCCAAGCCGATGACGTAGGCGCCAACGACGCCGGCCGGTTTTTTGTCCGAATGAAAACGGGCTTCCCGGTAAAGCATGCCGATCTTGAAAACGCCCATGAAATGCAGGCCCAGAACAATGATCACGGCACCGGCGATTTTCGACAGAATATCCAGATAATCGCCAACCATCTGGCCGAGCGCCGAGGCGGTGGCGCCGAGCGCGATAAACACGGTCGAGAAGCCAAGCACAAAGGCAATGGCGGCGATCAATACACCACGCATCATATTGGGGTCTGTGTCGCCATCCTCGCCGGTCATCTGGTCCAGGCTGACGCCGCCCAGGAAACACAGATACGGCGGCACCAACGGCAACACACAGGGTGATAGGAAGCTCAGAATTCCGGCGCCGAAGGCGCCCGCATAACTGACGTCAAATCCGTCCATTACGCCCCCTTGATGTTGACCGTCCGATTCTCCGGAACCGTGACGGATTTGTGTTTGGTAATGTAATTCGAGACCACGTCATAAATGGGCGGCCCCTGGGTTTCCGGATTGACCGAGGCCCACCCGGAGACGACGTAATTGCGGCTTGGATCAATGGGTTTGCCGGTTTTGATTAGCGTCATATTGGAAATCCGCTGGCCGATCGGTTTGTTGATATCGATGGCATAGCCCATGCCGCCAACCCGAACCATATCGCCGCCCTGTTGGTAATAGGGGTCAGGGTTGAACAGGTTGTCGGCGACGTCTTCCAAAATGTCGCGCAGGAATTGACCGGTAAATTCCTGCCGGTAGGTCTTGGGATAGGTCACCGCAGTGTGGTGATAAAGATGATCAACGGTAATGTCCTGTCCTGGCAACAGACTGGACCCCCAACGGAAGCCCGGCGACAGGGCGATTTCCGCGTCGCGTTCCTCCATCATGGCATTGCAGATCAAATCATCGAAGGTGCCGTTGAAATTGCCGCGGCGGTATAACAGGCTGTCGGTTTTGCCCAACACTCGGTCCAGGTCCTTTTTGTGCGGGGCGCGGATTTTGTCGATGACGGTGGCCATCTCCGGATCCGATTTGATGGCGTCGGATAAAATTGGAATCAGGCGGAAACTGAAATCACGGACTTTCTTGCCTTGGACGTCCAAATCAAGCCGCGCCAGGAACTTGCCATGTGATCCCGACGCCACCAGCAAGGTGTCCTTGACCTTGATCGCGGCGGGGATGGCGTCGTGGGTGTGGCCCGTCAATATGACATCAATGCCGGTGACCCTGGAGGCCAGTTTGCGGTCGACGTCGAAGCCGTTGTGCGACAGCAGAACAACCAGATCAACACCGGTGGCGCGCGCCGCCTCGACGCGCTGGCGGATTAGTTTCTCGCGGATACCGAAGGACCATGTGGGTATCAGATAACGCGGATTGGCAACCGGCGTATACGGGAACGCTTGGCCGATGACGGCGATTTTTACGCCGCCGCGCTCAAAAAATTTCGTGTGCTCGAAAACACCTTCTTCCCATTCCGTATCGACCACATTGCCGGCCAGGAACGGAAATTTCAGCTTGTCCTTCAATTCCAAGACCCGCTCAGTGCCATAGGTGAATTCCCAATGCGCGGTCATGGCCTCAACGCCGAGCGTGTTCATTGCCTCGACCATGTCCGCGCCGCTGGTCTTCAGCGCCGTATAGGATCCTTGCCAGGTGTCGCCGCCGTCCAGTAACAGCGTCTTGCCGGGGCGTTCAGCGCGGATCGCCTTGACCAAGGTGGCCATGCGGTCAAGCCCGCCAACCCGGCCGTAAGAAGCCGCCAGGGACCCGAACTCAGCGCTGCTGAAAGCATAAGATTCGGCCGAACCCGCCTTCAAACCGAAGTGTTTGAGCATCTCCTTGCCGGTGACATGCGGCGGCAGGCCGGTGGCCTCACCAACGCCGATGTTGATGGACGGCTCGCGGAAATAGAGCGGCACCAACTGGGCGTGGCAGTCGGTGAAATTGAGCAGCGTCACCTGGCCCTTGGCGTCAAATTTCAACAGGTCATCGTGAGAAATTTTTTGCTGGGCGGCGGCGCGGGTCATGGCGCCGGTGGCGCCCATAAGCGCTGATGTGGCGGCAGTGACTTGCAGGAATTGTCGGCGGTCTAGCATCTTGTCACCTTACTCACCTTCATTATAAACAAAGGGGGATGCGCCGAAACGCATCCCCCTTCGGAATTCACGACGTCGAACGAACTTAGTTACGTACCGCCGGCGTTTCCACGGGCAGGCCGCGTCCGCGCCAAGCAACGTACAGTTCCAGGTTCATGTATTCCTCCGACGCGTACTTATAGGGCGTCGCCCGGACGTTCTTATTGCAGCCCCGGAAACGGCGGTGTGTTGATCCGACCTTCTGCCATTTCAGGCGATAGGTCGGGAAGCCGTTCACCTGACCTTGGGTCAGCACGTTGGCCCGGGCCAGCTTGCCGGCATGGTCCTGATGGCAATGCTTGCAGGCCAGGTCGAGTGACCCACGGCGTTGGTTGAAGAATTTTTCGCCGTCCTGGAAGAATTTCACCGCCGGTCCGTCGACGGAAACATTCATGGGCATGCCGCGGGACTGGTGGCGGATGAAGACGGTCATCGCCAGCAGTTCGTTGGATTCATACTTCCACGGTTTCGCCTTCATGTGCTTCGCCCGGCACCTGTTGACTTGGGCCTCGATGTTTTTGATCTTCTTGGTCGCGTCGTCATATTTCGGAAACGTGGTGGCAACACCCTTCATCGCCACTTCCGCTTTGCCATGACAAGCCTTGCATGACTTGCCGGCTTCGCCGTCGACCTTTTCATACAGCTCGGCACCGTCATCAACCCAGATCATGCCCGGGTTTTCGACATCGTCGTCCTGAATGGCCTTCGATTGCGGCGTCATGTAGGTGTAGCCACTGCGAATTTCACCATTCGCATACTTGCCGAATTTGCCGTCGGCGGCGGCGCTGCCGGCGATGAGCAGACTGCCCGCCACCAACAATGTTCCCAGATGAACCTTTCCCATGATCGTTCCCCTATTAACCGGTCACGTTGAGTTTGGCCGATTTCTTGCTGACATTGCCTTTGTCGTCGGTCCAAATGAAGTCAAGATTTCCGCTTTCCCCGACTTTCAAATAGAAGGCCATATAGGGGTTGGCGGACATGGCCGGATGCCAATCAGCGACAAACGCGTCTTTGCCGTTATATTGGCAGACGAATTTATTGATGATCATCCGGGGGATAATCTTGCCGGTTTTCTTGTTCTTACGCTGACCTGTTTCCATCTTGTGGGAAATCAGGGTTTTGACTTGAAAGACCTCGCCCTTGTTGACGGACTTCGGCACTTTCACGCGGGCTTTTGTTTTCGCCATTTTCTCTACTCCCGTTTCCCGATCAGCCGCCGCAGCCGCCGATGGTGACTTTGATTTCAGACTTCGCCATGTACAGCGCGCCATCGCTCATTTCCGCGACGGCGACGATGTTTTGGGTCTTCGACAAGCGGATGCGGGTCGAGACCTTGGCAATGCCGTTCATGGGGGTGAAGTGGAACGAGGCCACATCAGGGCGCGGGTTTTTGTCGGCCCAAAGATGCAGCGCCTTGACGCTGCCGGCGTCGCCTTCGACTTCCACGGTGATCGGTACCGTGCTGCCGTTTTCGGCAATTTGCGGCAGGTCCAGGTTAATCTTACCGGGCTTGGCGCTCTTACCGCCGGTAACTTTCATGATGGCGGCATCGACAGCCTTTGCATCGGCGGCCGCGTCTCGCGGGATCAGGCCGATGCCCATTGCCGCGACAGCGCCGGCACCGAACATCGCGATCATTTCGCGGCGTCCGACTTGGCGCGTTTCCAACGTCTTGCGGATCATCTTATTCTCCTTGGTTTCAATCTTCACCATAGGCGTCCGGCGCACCGGGCCTTATTTGAGGGTCTGCAGATAGGCGACGATATCCTCAACCTCTTGCGCGGCCAGGACGGATTTGCCTTTGAATTTCTTCAGCACGCGGTGGAAGCCGGTATTTTTGTAAAACGACGGCATGATCGTGTCTTCGTTGATCACCTTCGGATCGACGACACGAAGCCGCAGCTCGCCAACCTCATAGCGACCGGCGACACCCTTCAAATCGGGGCCGATGGTGCCGTGGAATTGCTGCTCGGGGATCGGCATGACATGGCAAGCCAAGCAGTTACCCTTCTTGCGGTTGATGGAAAGTTTGCGTCCCTTCTTCGCGTCGCCGGCCTTGCCGGTCAGCGATTTCGGGATGCTGGTTTCATCCACCACCTTATATTTCATCAGTTCAGCGGCTGGTGCGTCGCCCATGACGGCCAACGAAAAAACAGCCCCTACGGCCGCAGCGGCCAAGGTTCTCATTCCCAAGATTATTCTCCTCCGTTGGTTCCTCCAAGACCCCGTTGCTCCGAGTTCGACCGCAGTTTGATCGCGGTTCATGGTGTTGAGCTTCGGTTGGAGAAACTTAGTTTCCCTGATGTGTATGATCATATTCGAATATTATAAAATATCAAGAGGCGCTGTCATTAGGGGATTCCCTTAGTGTGTCAGATGCCTCGGAAATCGATATTTTGTCAGCCTAATGGTCAACCTTCGGCGGCGACACCTTCGACGATGATCGTCTGTATATTCATCGAAGACAGGGTGGCCACGATCCGGCGGCCGGCGTCCGAGATTGGGAAATTGCCAGGACCGAGACAAACAACGGATTTCCCCTGATCCGCCCACTGGACCCATTGCTGGATCAGCGTATCAGGTATCTGTTCGCTTATTAGATCGGCGGCCACGGTTTCGGCATCGCGGCGCACTTTCTCAGAAACCCCGTCGGGGATCCCGGCATCAACGACGGCCACGTCCGCCTGTTGCATCAGGCGTAAGGCCTTGAAGGTCAACAGGTCCGGATCACCTGGTCCGCAGCCGACGATGGTGACGGTGCCGGCCGGCGGCGCGGCGTCGGGATCTGCAATTTTCTCAACTGCCGCATCGAACAGGCGCGCCGCACTGCTCAGATCGCCGTCGGAAACCCGTTCCGGAATGGGGCCGTCCATGAAGCCGTCCCAGAAGCGGCGGCGCGAATCGAAGTCGGGCAGGGCATCCGACACCTGTTTGCGCCGCTCAGAGATGAACCCGGCCAGGATGCCGAGCGACGCCGGCAACATGGATTCCAAGTGTGCCCTGAGCGAGCGTGTCAGGATCGGGGCGTCACCGCCGGTGGAGACGGCGACGACAATGGGCCCGCGGGTGACCGTCGCCGGCATGATGAACGAACACAAGGCCGTGCGGTCCGCCGCGTTAATCGGAATGCCGGCCTCGCGGGCGGCCCGGGATACGTGCTTCGCCAGATCGTCATCCTCGGTCGCGGCAAAGACCAAGCGGGTGCCGCGCAGGTGGTTTTCGCGGAACGGTTCGGCCAGATGGCGGCAATTAGCATCGGCGATGATCTCCGTCAGGGGCGGTGTTTCAGCGGCTGTGACCAATGTCACCCGGGCCCCGGCGCGCAGCGCGGCGCGCGCCTTGCGGGCCGCCAAGTGGCCTTCGCCGACGACCAGCACGTCCTGATTTCGAATGTCGATCAAAATGGGCAAATAGGTCAAAGGCGTGTCTCCATGCGCTGCCGGCGGCGGTTTTAGTACCTGTTTACCCAGGCGCTTACCAGTTCCTCTTCAAAGGCCTTGGCCTTGTCGATCCAGGCCTTGGCGGTGTCTTGAACGCTGACCGTCTCGCGCGCCGGGTCGGCATCGTAGGCGGCGCGCCGCCGGTCATCCATGACATAAAGCGCGAACACGGCGCGCCGGCCGCTGGTCTGACCGAAAAGCACGCCCACAAGCCCGGTCGCATAATGCAGTGTGCCGCTTTTCGCCCAGACCCAGCTGGCGACTGCAGGATCACGGAAGCGCCCGCCGAGGCTGTCGCGCCAGCCGCCGGCCGGCAAAAGCGGCACGATGCCGTCGGCACCATAGCGCATGAGCAGGGCGTGACGCAGAAAGGCCAGCATCTGTTTCGGTGTCACGCGGGCCGCAGCGGACAGTCCTGAATGATTGGGCAGAAGAAGACCTTTGAGGTCCAGATCCAAGGTGCGGCCCGCCAGCCATTGAACCAGGCGCTTGCTGGAAGCCGCCAAGTTGGCCGGTTTGCCGGCAAGTTTCCGGACCGCCGCAAGGCCGATCAGTTCGCTGACCATATTGTTCGAATATTCCAAGGCCGGGCGCAGAATGCGGGTCAGCGGCGGGCTGTCGATAGCGGTCAGCTCGCGCGCCTGTTTGGGTGTCGGTGCCGGCGACGGTAGGGGCATCGTCGTTCCCGTGGCCGCGGCCATGGCTCGGAACACCATGGCAGTCCGGCGGCCCGCATCGTGAACCGGAAGCTCGCCGATACCCTTGGCAGTCGGCAATAAATCTGGCGCCACGGTCCAGGTGTCCAGCGCCGTCGTCCCATTGGCCATGACCGTGGCGAACGGCTGGCGCTGGGTGTCGTCGGCGGCGGCAACGCTCAAGGTGCCGGCGCCCGGCGCGGGCGACAGGTTGGCCGTGAAGGTGCCGTCGGCGGCCCGGCGCCAATGGACACGTATTCGATTGAAATCCAAACTGAGTGCCGACAGTCCGGAATTGTACGGCGCGGCCGAGGGCTGGTCCGGATCGATGACGCTCAGACGCGGCAGGCTGCTTTCATCGAAGTAAAAGCGCCCGGCAATGCGGCCGATCCCCAGGTCCTTCAATCGCTCAATCATGCCCAAAAGGTCCTGCACCGACAGCAGCGGGTCGCCGGTTCCCTTCAAATAGAGATCGCCATTGAGGACACCGTCGCGAAGGCCGCCGGTGGCATGCACCGACGTGCGGAACCGATAGGCCGGCCCCAAAACGCCCAAGGCGCCGGCGGCGGTGACGATTTTGGCGGTGGAGGCGGGAATGAACATCGCGTCGGCGGCGCGGGTGGAAATCAGGCCGCCGTTTTCCTGATCAATCACATGAAAGCCGACTCGCGCGCCATTCAATCCGTGCTTGGCAAGCATGGCGCTGACATCGACCGCCGGCGTGCGGGCATGCGGCGCCAGCCCTTGGGCTGGTTTATCCGCCGCCATCGCCGTCGCCAAAGACCACGGCAGCACCGCCAATCCGGCGATCAACAGCGTCCGAGGGCGCAAGTTTCGTAGGTTGTCGAAAGAAAGTCCCATGGGTTTCCTTGATCTCAGCCTATGTCTTACACTATACGGGCACTATACGGGATCAATCCCCGGTTCACGAAAATGAACCGCTACCGATTCGAGGAGGATCGCGTGACGACGCCCGAACATCCCTTTGCCCCCTACATCAGGCTGCTGGCGCGCGGCAAGACCAAAAGCCGCGACCTCACCCAAGATGAGGCCGCCGGCGCCTGGTCGATGATCATGGCGGACGAGGTCGAGATGGAGCAGTTGGGCGCCTTTCTCATGCTTATGCGCCTGAAAGAAGAGACCGCCGAGGAAGTTGCCGGGTTCGTGTTGGGGGCGCGTCAGAATATTCCCGTGCCGGCGGATGCGCCGGCCGTTGATGTGGATTGGTCATCCTATGCCGGCAAACGCAAGCAACTGCCATGGTTTTTGCTGGCCGTCTCAGCGCTGGTTCAGAACGGCGTGACCATTTTCATGCACGGTTCAGACGGCCACACGCCGGGCCGGCTTTATACACGCCAGGCCCTGGAGGCCATGGGCCTGCCGGTCGCCGGGTCTCTGCCCGAAGCCTCGGCGCAGCTATCGCGTTCCGGCTTTGCCTACCTGCCTTTGGCTGATCTGTCGCCGCGTCTCGAAGCGATCATCAACATGAAACCCGTCCTCGGCCTGCGCTCACCGGCCAACACCATCTGCCGGTTGCTGAACCCGTTCGGCGCGTCGCATCTGCTGCAGGGGATATTCCACCCCAGCTTCATGCCGATCCACCAGGACGGTATGCGCCTGTTGGGTGAACGTCGGGCCGCCGTGTTTCGCGGCGAAGGCGGCGAGATTGAGCGGCGTCCCAACAAGGCGCTGAACGTCAATACGGTCATTGATGGCGCCATGGGCGAGGAGCTTTGGCCGGCTTTGCTGCCCGAGGGCCAGCAAGCAATCGATGAGGACATGGTGGTCTCGCGGCTCATGGATATCTGGCGCGGCACTGCTGATGACGACTATGCGGTGGCCGCGGTGACCGGCACCATGGCACTGGTGTTGAAACTGATGGGCCGGGCGGAGACGACCGAGGCGGCGCAAGCGCTGGCCGAGCAGCTCTGGCATGACCGCGATCGAAGCCGGCTGGCGTCGGCGGCCTGACGCCGAACCTGCCGCTCGCGCGAGCGTGAGTTGCCGAAAGCGCCGTAGCCTGATTAAATATTCGAGAAATCGCATATGATAGTTGATGCGCGGAAGGATGATTTCATGTTCAGACAAATGATGGTGGCCACTCTGGCCGTGATGCTGGGTTCGGTCGTGACCGTAAGTGGCGGTACGGCGTCAGAGAAGAAACTGTTGCCGATGATTGAGGCCAACGAGGACGGCCTGCATGTCCAGCCCTGGTTTCATGAATCATTTCTGGATTTGCGCGAAGACGCCGAGGAAGCCGCCGCCGACGGCAAACAACTGGTCATCCTTTGGGAGCAGAAAGGTTGTCCCTACTGCCGCGAAACGCACCGGGTCAACCTGCGCCAGCCGGGCACCGTCGACTATATCAAAAAGAATTTCATGGTCGTCCAAATGAATTTGTGGGGCGACAAGGAAGTCACGGATTTCGACGGCGAAGTGACGACGGAAAAGAAGCTGGCCCGCAAGTACCGGGTTCAATTCACGCCGACCATGCAGTTCTTTCCGGCGAAAATCCCGGCCAAGAAAATCTCCGGCCGCGATGCCGAGATATGGCGCCTGATGGGCTATTGGAAGCCGTTCCATTTCCACCACACCTTCGTCTACATCAAAGAAGACGGCATGGCGACGCAGCCGAATTTTCAGCGCTGGCTTCAGGCCCGGGCCGAGGAATATGAGGCCAAGGGGATTAAATTCGAATTGTGGTAGGCATCGGATTTATTCGCTCTTGAACATGGCTTTCAGGGCATCGGCGAAGTTGCCTTCTTCCAGATACTTCATGCCGTAGACGCCGCCGGCGCAGATCGCCAGGAAGGCAATCAGCGAATTGACCGCCAGCGTCGACATGCCGGTGATGCCCTGGCCGATGGTGCAGCCGAGCGCCATAATCCCGCCGATCCCCATGATCGCGCCGCCGATGAGGTGGCGGACCATGTCGTCGGCGTCGGCGAAGGTTTCGATCCGGAACGTCCCGGAAGCCTTCGCCGCGATAAAGCTGCCGGCGATGACGCCGCCGACCACGGCGATACCGAAGTTGATGGTCGTGCCCGTAAAGGTCATCAGATATTGGATGCTTTCACCGACCGGGTTGACGAAGGTGAAGGAATTCAGCGGCGTCGGCTCAAACTCATCACCACCGACAACGCCGGTAACGTACCAGGCCGCCGGAACCAGGGCACCCAGGATGACGCCGGCCGCGATGTTGCGACCGGACCCGCGGAAATTCACGTCCTTGAAGCAAAAAATAAGAATGCCGCCGGCGAAGAGGGCGAGCATCACGAGACGCGTGGTTTTGGCCGCCATGCCTGTCAGGAAACCGAGCAGGTCCGGGAAACCGCCGCCACTGAGGCCGGCGGCGGCCAAATCGATGTTGGTGGCGGCTTCGAGTTCGACCCGCGCCAGGCCGGTCAAGCCGCGCAAGGTCATATAGGCGAAAATACCAAGCACCAGAAACACCACCAGGGATTTCAAGTTGCCGGCGCCCAGGCGGACCAATGTCTTGTTGCCGCAACCACCGGTCATGGTCATGCCGAAACCGAACAACAGACCGCCGATGATCGCCCCGGCCCAGCCCATGTTGGTGGTCAGGTATATCGACGTGTTGATGTCGATCAGACCCAACATGTGCAGCGCCTGAGACCCGATCATCGCCACGGCAATGGCCAGAAGCCAGGCCCGGAAGCGGTTCCAGTTGCCCATGAACACAATGTCCGAGATCGCGCCCATGGTGCAGAAATCCGTACGCTGCGCGGTCGCCCCGAATGCCATGCCCAGGCCGAACCCAAGACTGGAGACCAGCCAGACGATGGGGAAATCTTCCATGCGACAAACTCCTTGAACCGGGCGGCGTGCCAATTCGATACTCAAACCTGTGTATTCAGGCCCTATAGGTGAGATCGGCACAAAAGACAAATCACTTTACATTTTTATAAACTATCTTCTAATGCGGTACCATCGGGTATCAACGATCTGCGAGGACGGACAGGATGGCGACACAAACCTTGGACCAGAAGGGCCTGAATTGCCCCATGCCGATCTTGAATGCCAAGAAGGCCATGAAAAAGTTGTCGCCGGGCGACACATTGGAAATCGTCGCCACGGATCCGGGTGCGGTGAAGGATTTCGAATCGTTTTGCAAGGCGACCGGTAACAGCCTGCTGGAATCCGAAGAAACCGACGGCATTTACCGGTTTGTTCTGGAAAAGAATTAAGGCTTTAAGGTTCGACGACCACCTTGCCGGTGGATTTTCTTGAGACCACGGCTTCATAGGCGGCGGCGTAGTCTTCCAGGGGATATCGGAAATTGACCGTCGGCCGAAGTTGGCCGGCTTCAATCATGGCTTTCATGTCGGCGTGCAGGGCGGCGTTGTCGTCGGCATAAGCAGTGCCGTCATCGCCGGGGCTCCAACCCACATAAGTGCCGTAATTCAGGCCGATGATCGACATGTTCTTGACCAGCAGAAAATTCACCGGTGGCTCGGGGATGGCGCCCGATGCATAGCCGATGGTGATTAAACGGCCCTCGCGGGCCGTGGCCCGCAGCGATTCCATGAACACGTCGCCGCCGATGGGGTCGAAGATGATGTCGGCACCATGACCGCCGGTGATGTCCTTGACGGCCTCACGCAGCCCGTCGTAACCGATGGCATGGTCAGCACCATGCGCCAACGCCAATTGGCGTTTTTCTTGCGTACTGGCCGTGGCGATAACGCGCCCGCCCCGGGCCTTGGCGATCTCCACGGCGGCTAGACCGACGGCGCCGGTGGAACCATGTACCAACACGGTCTCGCCGGCCTTGATGCGGGCCTTCCAGATCAACGCTGCATATGAGGTTGGGTAGGAAAGCGGCAACAAGGTCGCTTGCGCAAAATCCAAGCCGTCGGGAATACGGTGGGTGAAGATTTCCTTGGCGACGGCCTGTTCCGCCCATCCACCCCAATCGACGCCGGCGAAAACTCTGTCGCCGGGCTTAAACCGGGTAACCGCGGCGCCGACCGCCGTCACCTCGCCGGCGATTTCCGCGCCGGGCACAAACGGCCGGGGCGGCTTGCGCTGATATTTGCCGGCAACGATCAGGCCAGTTGCGAAACTGACGCCGGAGGCATGCACCCGAACGAGGATTTGGTCGTCCGCCGGGATTGGTGTTTCAACGTCTTCCAGTGTCAGCTCATCGATGGTGCCAAACTCATGACAGACGACCGCGCGCATCAGATATCCCGCCAGGCGCCGCGGGTGTCGATGATCTGCTGGTCGGCGCGGGGTACCGGCGGCAGGTCCTTGAAGGCTGCATGATCCGTCAACAGCACCAGCACGTCGGCCGCGTCATAGGCCGTCTGCAAATCCACCAGACGCAGATTTTTCATGTCCGCGAGGCTTGCCGGCAGCGCATCGATATGAGGTTCAACAACCAACACGGTGCCGTCTAGTTGCCAGGCCAAGTTGCGGACAATTTCGATCGCCGGGCTTTCACGCAGATCATCGATGTCGGCCTTGTAGGCCAACCCCAGGCAGGCCACCGTTGGATTGTCGGTGCCGCCAACCAAGGCCTTGGCGGCAGCGGCGATGCGGCCGGGCTTGTCATCATTGACCTGTCGGGCGGCTTGAATGAGCGGCGTTTCGTCGGGCGCGGAATCGACTATGAACCAAGGATCGACAGCGATGCAGTGGCCGCCGACGCCGGGGCCGGGTTGCAGAATGTTGACGCGCGGGTGGTGATTGGCCAACTCGACGGCTTCCCAGACATCGATCCCCAGTTTGTCACAGACCGCGGAAAGCTCATTGGCGAAGGCGATGTTGACGTCGCGAAACGCGTTTTCGGCCAACTTGACCAATTCCGCCGTGCGCGCCGTCGTCAGCAGGCAGCGGCCATTGACGGCGATCCGGTAGAAGGCCGCCGCCTGTTCGGCGCAGCGCGGTGTGATGCCGCCGACGACCCGGTCGTTGCTGGTTAATTCGATAAGGACGCGGCCGGGCAGAACCCGCTCGGGGCTGTGGGCCAAGCATATATCGGCATTTTCACCGGCGTTGTGGGGAAATTTTAAATCCGGCCGAGCTGCGGCCAGCCATTCGGACACCTTCTCGGTCGTACCCACCGGCGAGGTCGATTCGACAATTACCAGATTGCCGCGCTTAAGGACCGGCGCGATGGCGGCGGTGGCAGCTTCCACATAGGCCAAATCGGGTCTGCGGTCATCGGTGAACGGCGTCGGCACCGCCAGAATGAACACGTCGGCGCTTTCCGGTGCCGTCGCCGCCCGCAGCTTGCCGCGGGCGACCGCACCATTGACCAGAATATCCAGATCGGGCTCAACAATATGAACCTGACCCTTGTTGATCATTGCCACGGCGTCTTCGTTGACGTCATAGCCGATGACATCCAGACCGCGGATGGCAAATACCGCGGCCGTCGGCAGGCCGACATAACCCAGGCCGACAACGCAGAGTTTCCGGAACTCTGACGCCGCCGCGTCAGGACGATTATCCGTGGGCACGCCGTATCTCCTTGACGATCCGTCCGCTGGCCTGGCCATCCCCGTAGGGATTGTGGGCGCGGCTCATGGTGTTGTAGACCGCTTCGTCATCCAGCAGCAATGCCGTTTCCCGCTCAATAATATTGGCGTCCGTACCAACCAGTTTGACGGTGCCGGCATCGACAGCCTCCGGCCGTTCGGTGACGTCGCGCATGACCAGCACGGGTTTGCCAAGTGATGGCGCCTCTTCCTGAATGCCGCCCGAATCGGTGATCACCATATGGCTGCGGTCCATCAAATAGACGAAGGGCAGATATTCCAACGGGTCCAACAGATGAACGTTACTCAATCCCGCCAACATACGGTTTACCGGTTCCTGGACATTGGGGTTGAGATGAACCGGATAGACAATCTGGATGTCGCCACGGTTGGCCAGCCCAGCCAAGGCCCGGCAAATATTCTCGAAGCCCCGGCCGAAATTTTCCCGCCGATGGCCGGTGACCAGAACCAGCCGCCGCTTCGGGTCAATAAAATCGAACCGCCGGTCAAGGTCGGCGCGTCTATCCGGGTTGTCACGCAGGCCTGCGGTGACACTCAACAGGGCATCGACGACTGTATTGCCGGTGACGTGAATGCCTGCGGCGTTGGCGCCTTCGTTGCGCAGATTGTCGGCCGCCGCCTTGGTCGGCGCGAAGAATAGATCGGCGATTCCGTCGGTCAGCTTGCGGTTGATTTCTTCGGGGAACGGAGCATAGCGATCACCGGTCCGCAGGCCGGCTTCTACATGAGCGACGGGAATACGCCGGTAGTAGGCGGCCAGCGACGCCGCCAAGGTGGTCGTGGTGTCACCATGGACCAGCACCCGGTCCGGGGTCTCCGCATCCAGAACATCGCCCAGACCCAACAAGATGGCCTGGGTGATGTGGGCCAAATCCTGACCGCTTTGCATGATGTTCAAGTCATGATCGGGTTGCAGGGAAAACAGCGCCAATACCTGATCCAGCATTTCCCGGTGCTGGGCGGTCACGCATACCCGTGATTCTATATCCGGTGCCGTCGTCAGGGCACGGATGACCGGCGCCATTTTAATGGCTTCGGGCCGCGTGCCGAAAACGGTGAGGACGCGCATTGAGTTGGTCCTGAATTGCCGAGTTTTGCCTTACTCGGCGATGGATATCGCGCCGCCCCCCCATAAGCAAGTCTGGTGAGGTATGTCGGCACAGGTTGTGTCAATGACTCCAGGCGGTTACACTCCCGCCAGTATTGCTGCATGGGAACCGTTAATGGGGATTGGGATCAATCTGCCGCGGCGATTCGCCGGTATATTACTGGTCGTCGCTTCCGTGATGTACGGTCCGGCCTTGGCGGCGGCCGAATTCGGCTTTTCGGGCATGCATGTGCAGGGGGTCAATCAGGCGATTGCCACGGCGCTCGGCTTGAAGAAGGCCGAAGGCGTGATGGTCATGGACGTGGCCCTGGGCGGTCCGGCGGACTTTGCCGGCGTGAAGCGCGGTGATCGGATTATCCGTTTCAACAAGGCTCATATTGATACGTTCAAACGCTTGGTGAAAATTGTCACGTCAACCAGACCTGGCCAAACCGTGGAGTTCGACATTGATCGCCGCGGCCGCAAACGCAGCCTGAAAATGAAGCTGGGCTCGAAGCCGGCATCTTGGAAGGTCGCCAAGGGTTCGGTTATCAATTTCAGTGCCATTGGGGTTACCATGGCGGCGATAACCCCGAAGATTCGCCAGCGGTTCAATATCCGATGGGGATCCGTCGGTGTGTTGGTGACCCTCATTGATCCGGCCTTCGCCGAACGCATGCTGTTGAAACGCGGCGACGTGATCGTCCAGATTAACCAAAGGGATGTGTGGAGGCCCGACCAAATCAAAAGGGCTTACGATTCCGCCAAGGAAGCGAAGACTGAAAAGCTATTGATGCTGATCGAACGGCCCGATGGCTTCCGTTATATGATGTTGCCGGTCAAATAACCGCCGCCATATTGGCGCCGCGTTAACTGCCGGCTTCGGCGATCATCTTTTTCATGGTCTGTAGATCAATGGCGCCGGGAACCAGTTTGCCGCCGATGACGAATGCCGGTGTCCCATTGATATCTAGGTTCTGGGCAAGGCGGTAGTTGCGTTCCAAAATTCGATCAATGGCGGAATCGCCCATCGCGGTCTTCAGATTCTTCGGGTCAATACCCAGACCTTCGGCAATTTTCAGAACCCTGGCTTCCGGGATGCCGCCTTTGGCCGACATCAGGGCGGCATGAAAGGCGCCATACTTCTCTTTCCGGGTGCGCCAGACGGCAATTGCGGCGCGTGACGCGACCACCGATTCGGGGCCAAGAATAGGAAACTCTTTGAATACGTACCGGACATTCGGGTCGTCTTTCATGACTTTCATGATGGATGGAAAGACCCGCTTACAGTAGCCGCATCGATAGTCGAAAAACTCCACTACCGTCACTTTACCGACCGGGTTGCCGAGGACCGGCGTATCGGGGTCGGCTTCCAATTCCTGTTTGTATTCCTTGAGGGCGGCCTGGGCGCGGGCCTTCTTTTCCTGCTCTTGGCGGGCCTGCATACTTTGCACGGCCTGAATGATAATTTCCGGATGTTCAAGAATGTACTTCTGAACAAGCTCTTCCACCTGCTTTTTTTGAACCGCGGAGAGGCCGTCTTCGGCGGCTTTTGAAGCGGGCGCGGCGGCTATGCTCAGGCTGACGCCTATTGCCAGGGCCATCAGGGACTTCATGGAGGTGCCATGAAATTTCTTGAAACGCGTCATTTATCATTCGCCTTTTGGTGACAGGGAAGGCCGGCATCATTCACGACTTTCGGCGGGCCGGCAAGGTGGTAGGCTTTGGCCGGGCGTCACAACAGTGTGATGGGCGGCGTTAGCGTGACAGCCGCAGCGCCGCGATATTTGCCATAGCCTCCGGCGCGCCCGTGCCGACGATGATGCCGACAAAGACGATACGGCTGGCCCGCATGTCCACCTTTGGCCAGGCTTTTGCGTGCAAAGCTGAAAGATCCACGGCTTCGCGCCACCAGCGCCGAAGGTTTTCGCGGCCGCCACGCACCGTATAGACGGCAACCGGCGGATTGCCGGGGGGCGTGCTTCGGACCTCAAGCATGCCGCGGCGCAGCGCCGAGTTCCCCCAGGTAAACGTTAAGGTTCGGGAATACGTCGGCGGGCGCGCCTGCAGTGGATTTCTCAAATATATTCGGCGCTTTGGATCGCCGTCATCGGCAAAGCCGACGGTGATTTGTACGGGGTGCTTGATCGGCGCCGGTCCGCTCAACATCCAATGCCAGCCCAGAAACGGTGTCGCCAACAGCCGCGCTTGAACCCGCTTGATCATGGCATAGCTTTCCGGGACCGGCTTCAGTGTCAGGTGGAGTTGATTGTTGGCGCTTTGCACGGCGGGCGCGGGATTGGCAGGGCCGCCGATAATCAGCCATTCCTCAGGCAACCGTTGAATGGAAAAATCATGCCGCGGTTCCAAGACTGTCAATGTGCCGTCCAGACCGACTTTGGTTTCCACGGGGCTGCAAGCCGCGATCAGGATGAGCAGTAGACCGCCAGCCACGCACCGGCGGCCTGAACCCTTGCGCCAGCGCCTGCGACCTCCCTGACGCCCCATGGTCATTGGTCTTTCTGACGTTTGATCTGGCGTTCCAATTCATCCGCCGCCAGCAGAATATCTTCAGCTTGCAGCCATTCGCGGGAGCCGCGTGGAAACATGTTTTTGGCGCGATTGGCCTGAAACTTGGCGACGTCAGGCTTGCGAAGGTTCAGCGCCTCTTCACCAAGCGCCAGATAGCTGCGCCCCATATCGCCTTTGCGGCCATGAGCAATGGCCAGGAAACGCCACTTTCTGGCCGAATCCGGATCCTTGGACAAAGCGATCTCCAGGTTTTCGATGGCCGGGTTTAGGAGGCGCGGATCATGGGCTTCCAATTGGGCGCGGGCCAAATCGAGTCGGATTAACGGCGCGTCGGGTAACAATTCGACGGCCTTGGCGTATGATGTTATGGCACCTGAATTTCGGCCATTTTCGAAAAGCATCTGGCCGCGCAATTCATGAAAATACGGATCGTGCGGATTATCAGCTATCAGGTCGTCAATAATGGCCAGGGCTTTGTCCAATCGGGGGCGCCGGAATTCAGCCACCGCCCGTGCATAACGAGCCGGCAGCGAACGATCGGATTCTTTATAAACCTGCAAGGTATGGGCGTAAGGATTGATGAAGGCATACAGTTTCGCCTTCATGCGTGCGTACATAACGTCGAAATCTTCGGGCCCGGCGCTGTCCGAATGTTGTGCCGTCGATATGAAGTTTTTGACCGTTTCGATACGATGGCGGGTGAGCGGATGCGAACGCACGTAGGGATCTTGTTGGGCGATGCTCAGCAATTCCTGATCACCCAACTTGTTCATGAAGGCCAACAGCCCGCGTGCCGACTGCCCGGTCTTTTCCAAGAACCCAAGCCCCGCGTGATCGGCGGCGCCTTCTTGGGTGCGGCTGTAGGCAAGAAAACTTCTGAGGGCGGTGCCCTGACCGCCAATGGCGATAGCGGCGCCGAGGTCACCCCGGCCGGTTGCCACGGCGGCCGCACCGCCAAGGATCATGGCGATGATCGACGTTGCCTTTGTCTTCGAAAGCGCATCATGGACGCGCGACAGATGCCCGCCGGCGATATGACCGGTTTCATGGGCAAATACACCGATGATCTGATTGGCGTTTTCGCTGTTAAGAATTAGGCCCGAATTGACAAAGAGTTTCTGACCGCCGGCAACGAAAGCATTGAGCGTTTCATCATTGACGATATAAATCTGGACATCCGATGACTTGAGGCCGGCAACTTTGAAGATCGGGGCAGCGTAGGCACGCAGGATATTTTCAATTTCAGTATCCAGGATAAGCGATTGGCGCTGGGCGGAAGCCGGGTATGATACGGACAACACACCGGCGACCAAAAGGATGACGGCAATTCGAATGTGGGACACGATGAACATACTCGGTAAATCCAGCCTCCCTGGGCGCACGCAAACCGCGGACAGTGGATTAAAGAAACCTAGTGTCAGTGGGTTTTCGCGTCAAATGGCGATACTCACATTGATGATCCTATTGGCCGGGTGCGCAAAGATACCAGGGTTCGACGATACGCCCTTAATTGAAAAAGGTACCGTTGGATATGTCCAAGGGTTCTTCGGCGGCGTCGTCGCGGATGAGCCTCATGCGGTCCTGGTTGGCCGCGATGTATTGGCAGCCGGTGGCACTGCGTCCGATGCGGCGGTGGCGATGTATTTCATGCTGTCGGTTTCCTATCCCTCGGCGGCGGGGCTTGGCGGCGGCGGCATTTGCCTGATTCGCGATTCGAGAACAAGCGTCGTCGAAACGCTGGATTTCCTTGGCCAGCCGGCGGCCGCGGGTAACGGTGTGCCGGTCAGCGTGCCTGGCAATCCGCGCGGCTTTTTTGCACTTCATGCGAAGTACGGGATACTGCAATGGCGTGAGGTATTGCGCCCGGCAGAGAACGCCGCCCGGTTCGGCGTGCCCATGTCGCGGGCTTTCGTCAAGGAAGTTGCCGCCGCCCGCACGGCGTTCCAAAATTCGCCGGCCGCCCGGGTCTTGTTTGGGGCTTCCGGCGGTCAAAACGTCAACGAAGGTGATCTCCTGAAACAGGAAAGTCTGTCGACCCTGCTGGCAAGCATCCGCAATCGCGGCGGCAGCGTGATTTATTCCGGTGCCTTGGGTCGCCAGTTCGCCCAGGCGGCACAGGAGAGTGGTGCCGCGCTGAGCTACGCCGATCTGCAAAGTTTCAAGCCGATTTGGCGTCCGGCCATTGAAGTTTTGCTTGATATAAAGACGTCCTTTTATCTACCCATGCCACGTACGCCAACGGGGACATTGGCGGCCAAATCGTTGGCCTTGGCGATCGATGATCAGCGCTTTCAAGAGGCCGACGACGGTTTGCGCGCGCACCTTATCGCCGAGGCGACACAGCGCGCCCTTGTCGATGGCGGCAAGGGATACGCATCGGTGGCGCCGAAGGACAAGAAACCGCGCTATCGGCTGCCGGCGGAATATCTGGAAGGCTTGGCGGACTCCTATCTGGAAGACCGGGTCGTGCGCCTGGCGGTGCCGAATGACGTTCAGGCGCCACGCCAGGCGATGGCCGGCCAAACCAGTTTTACCGCCGTCGACCGGTTTGGCGGCGCGGTTGTCTGTTTCGTCACCATGAACGCCCGGTTCGGCGTCGCCCGGGTGGCCCGGGGAACCGGCGCAATCCTGGCGGCGCCTGTATCGGCGGCGCGGCAGCGTGACCTATCGGCCGGCATGCTGATCATGTCACGCCGCGACCGGGGCATTTTCTATATGGCCGGATCATCCAGCGGTGGCGCCATGGCGCAGTCGGCGCTGGTGCAGGCGGCACTGCGGGCCGGCGTCGGAACGCCCGATGATCTTGAATCGGCGCTGAAAAGAAAACGTCTTTTCAGGGATCCGACACGTGCGGTCACCTACGTCGAAAAAGGCATGCCGCAGAAAATCGTCAACGCGCTGAGGCGCCGAGGCCATCAATTACAGACAGTCGGACCCATGGGCCGGGTCCATCTTATCTATTGTAAAACCGGCCTGCCGACCAAGGTGCCGGCCTGCGGCATGCGCAGCGATCCGCGCGGCTACGGTCTTGCCACGGCACCGTAAATCCAAATCGGAGCAATCGCGAAATGGTTTTGAAGGTTTCATCGCGCGGCGCCGTGCCGCCGTTCATCGTCATGGATGTCATGCGCGAGGCCAACGCCATGGAGGCGGCGGGCGAACATATCCTTCACATGGAAGTCGGCCAGCCGGGCACCGGCGCGCCAAGCGGCGTCGTCGCGGCGGTTCAGGCCGCCGTCGGCGAACAGCGGTTGGGATACACCGATGCTTTCGGAATTCCCGAACTGCGCCGACGGATCGCTCAACACTATAGTGACTTCTATGGTGAAACGGTTGATCCGGCCCGAATCGTCGTCACCACGGGATCATCGGGGGCGTTTGTACTGTCGTTTCTGGCTGCATTTGATGCCGGCGACCGGGTGGCCCTGGCCAGCCCAGGTTATCCGGCTTACCGGAACATCCTGACGGCGTTCGGCATTAAGGTGGTTGATATTGCGGTCGGCCCCGAGACCAACTTCCAGCCGACGCGGCAAGTATTGGAAACGCTGCTTGTTGACGGTGTCGCCGCCATAGATGGATTGATCATCGCCAGCCCATCGAACCCGACGGGCACAATGCTGCACCCCGATGAATTGGATGAATTGGCTGGCTATTGCGAAGCCGGCGGTATTCGCCTTATTTCCGATGAAATTTACCATGGCATCACCTATGGCATGGCTGCCCGAACGGCCTTGGCAACTTCATCTGAAGCGGTCGTGATCAACAGTTTTTCTAAATATTTTTCAATGACCGGCTGGCGTTTGGGGTGGATGGTCGTGCCCGAAGGGCTCTTGCGGGCGGTTGAATGCCTGGGGCAGAACCTGTTCATATCACCGCCCACGGTTTCCCAATTCGCTGGCGTTGCGGCCTTTGATTGCCGCGACGAACTGGACGCCAACGTGTCACGCTATGCGGAAAATCGCGCCCTGTTACTGCGCGAATTGCCAAATGCCGGGTTTCACAATTTGGCCTCGGCGGATGGTGCTTTCTATATTTATGCGGATGTCGGGCACTTGACCAACGACAGCACCGAATTTTGCCAGCGAATGCTGAAGGAGACCGGCATCGCAGCGACGCCGGGGACGGATTTCGATCCGACCCGCGGCCATCGATACGTGCGGTTTTCCTTTGCCGGCGAAACCGACGTTATGGGCCAGGCCGTAGATCGCCTGCGTCGCTGGCTCGCCTGATCCGGTAAATTACCTTAGCCGGAATTTTAGTCACCGGACGCGCGTTGCCACCAACCGCGCCGCGGCGGCGATGCGTCGGGCGCCGCTTCTGCGGCATCAATGACAGCCGCCGCGTTGACCTGTTCAACCACCACTTCCTGTTCCGGTACAGAATCCGCCGTCGCCGGTTCAGCCGTTGTCACTTCAGCCTTGGGCGCTTCGTCCACGACCGCGGCGGGTTCGGTGTCGACCACCTTCGCGGCGGCTCTCCGGCGCGGGCGTTTCGGTTTTTCATCGGCGGCGGGTTGGTCCGCTGGCGTTACCGCATCCGTCGGCGTTTCCGCACTTTCCGCGACAACAGCCTCGGTGTCTGCCTTTTTCGCGCGACGGCGCCGCGGCTTCGGTTTTTCTGCCTCGGTCTCAGGCGCTTCGGGCGTATCGGCAGCGCTGTCTTCCGGTGCCGGGGCGTCCGCTGCCTTGGCGGACCGGCGGCGTCGTGGGCGCTTGGGTTTCGGGGCTGGCGCGTCATCGGCGGCAGCCGCTTGATCGGCCGATGTGCTTTGATCTGGCAACGGAATGAGCTCAGCTTCCGGACCTTCGGGGGCCGCCAGAAGTTCCGGTGTTTCGGGGGCCTCCAGAAGTACCGGCGGGTTTTCAGACGCGGCGCCATCAGATTCCGCGGCCGCCTGGTCACCGGATTCGACAGCTTTGTCGCCGCGCTTCCGTTTGCGTCCACCGCGCCGTCCGCGCCGCCGCCGCCGTCCGGCTTCCTTGTCGTCGGCCTCGGCTTGTGCCTCGGTTGTCACAGGTGCGGCATCATCACTACCGGACGCCGCTTCCGCGTCAGGTTCGACGGTAACTTCTGCTGACGCGCCGGCTTCCGCTTCTTCCGATTCGGTTTCGGTGACAGTTTCATTTTCGTCACGCCGCCCGCGCCGCCGCCCGCGCCGCCGGCGCTTGCGTTTGGCGCCGGCCTCGTCACCGTCGCCCCGGGTGTCAGCCTGCGCGGCCTTGGTGTTGATCTCGCCTTCGCCTTCGCGTTCCATGCGGATTGCCGGCGGGATCAGGGTATCATCGTTTTCCATGAGAACCGTCAGGCCGTATTTGGCTTCGACATCGACCAACGATTGGCGCTTATTGTTAAGCACGAAGAGCGCGACGCTGGTCGGCGCGTAAACGGTGATTGTCCCGTTCGCCTTGCGCATGCCCTCTTCTTCAATGGCCCGAATGACCTCCACCGCCGTCGTGTCCGTGGACCGGCGGATGCCTGTTCCTTCGCAATAGGGGCATGGCTCGGAACTGGTTTCGATGAGGCTGGGGCGCAGCCGTTGACGGGATAGTTCCAGCAAACCGAAGGGACTGATCCTGCCAATCTGGATGCGCGCCCGGTCAGGGCGCATGGCTTCTTTCAGGGCGCGTTCCACCTTGCCCTGATTGCGGTGGATTTCCATGTCGATGAAATCAATGACGATCAAGCCGGCCAGATCGCGCAACCGCAATTGCCGGGCAATTTCTTCGGCGGCCTCAACATTGGTCCGCAGCGCCGTTTCCTCGATATTGCGTTCCTTGGTCGAACGCCCGGAGTTAACATCAATTGAAACCAGCGCTTCCGTCGGATTGATGACGATATAAGCACCCGATTTCATGTGAACTTCGGGGGAGTGAATGGCCTCCAATTGCGCGTCGATCCTATATTCGCGGGTTAGGGACGCGCCATCGTCTTCGTATTTCTGGACTTTCTTGGCGTGGCTGGGGATGAGGATTTTCATGAAATCCTTGGCCATCCGATAGCCCTCTTCGCCGTGCACGACGATCTCGTCAATCTCCTTGGTATAGAGATCACGAATAGAGCGCTTGATCAGGTTGCCTTCTTCATGGACCAGGCATGGCGCGATGGAATTCAACGTCAGTTCCCGGACCTGGTTCCAAAGCCGCAGCAGGTAGTCGTAGTCGCGCCGGATTTCCGCTTTCGAGCGCGCCGCGCCGGCGGTTCGTACAATTACCGCCATGCCTTCCGGGATGCCTAATTCATTGACCACGGATTTTAGTCTCTTACGGTCCGGCGCGTTGCCGATCTTGCGCGATATGCCGCCGCCACGGTCCGTGTTCGGCATCAGCACGCAATAGCGCCCGGCCAGGGACAGATAGGTGGTCAGGGCCGCACCTTTGGTGCCGCGCTCTTCCTTGACGACCTGGATCAGCAGTATCTGGCGGCGTTTGACGACTTCTTGAATTTTGTAGTGACGCCGCAGTTTCGCGGGACGGCGCGCTTCGATTTCCTCGCTATCGTCGCCGCCCAGGGTCTCGACGGCGTCGCCGTTCTCGGCGACGGTTTCAATATCGTCGGCGTCGCGGTCGGCGGCGGCGTCAGCGCGGGCTTCCGCCAACAGTGCCTCGCGGTCGGCGACGGGTATTTGGTAATAGTCTGGATGAATTTCGTTGAAGGCCAAGAAACCATGACGATTGCCGCCAAAATCGACAAACGCCGCCTGTAGAGACGGCTCAACGCGCGTCACCTTGGCGAGATAGATGTTTCCTTTTAAAGGCCGCCGCGATTCAACTTCGACGTCGAAGTCTTCCAGTCTGGTCTTGTTGACGACCAGCACCCGGGTCTCCTCGGGGTGCGAGGCGTCGATCAGCATTCTTTTCGTTGCCATTAAATTCAAAGCTCCAAAGCGTCGGATCTCGCCAATTCCTCAAGCGTGATGACCGGACGCGTGTTTTAGAAAAGCCGGTGGCGGCTGCGGCACCGCGCCGCATCAAATATTCTGATGCGATGGTGTTCGTATAAATCCGCGCTGCTCTTTCCGGCATGGTGATACAAACCTGTGAGGTGTGTGTCTGTTCATCGGCCTAAATCTCCCAACGATTGGGCCTTCGCCCAGGGAGAAAAAAACCGAAAGCCATCCAAATGCTTGCATGAATAATTTGTCAGTAAGGCAAATAGACGATTCGTTGTTAACATAACGGTAGTCTTTTCTTTCGACAATGCCGAAGTCACAAACCGTTTAAATGGCAATCACCATTGTCGATTGCGTCAGCAAGTCCCGAAGTCGTATATTTCGGGCTTATTTGACGCACAGTTACTAAATGTGGGGTTATGAAGATACTGCCGCGCCATTATCTCAGAATTCTCCTGATCGCCGCCGCGATGTGGATCGGTGCGGATGCGGCGGCGGCGACCATTGTCACCGACATTCGGGTCGGAACGCGGGGGAAAACAACCCGCATCGTTTTCGAATTCACCGATAAATTGACAGCTAAGGTCTTCGCCCTGGCCGATCCCTACCGGGTGGTTGTAGATCTGCCGGAGGTTGGCTGGCGCTTGCCGCCCAGGCCTTTGCCGGTGGCGAATGGCGTTTATGACAAGCTGCGCTACGGCCTCTACAAACCGGGTAATTCGCGTGTCGTTCTTGATCTGCTGGGGCCGGCCCGCATCAATAAGGCGGCCATGGTGGCGCCGAACGGCGCCTACGGGTACCGCCTGGTCTTAGAGCTCAATCAGGCCAGCCGCGCCGATTTCCTGGTTGCCCGAAAGGCCGGTGAGATTGTCGTCTCCGCCGATTCGCTGGGCCAAACCGTGACCGCGCGCCGGCCGGCATCCGTCACGCGAAAAAAATCTGCGCCGATCGTCCGGCGTCGTCCGGCCAAGGCGCCGCGGGTTGTCGCGGCGGCGCCGTCACCGGCGGCACGCTTCCCGTTGGCCCCGCGCAAGCCGCCGTTGCGGCCGAAAAAACCGCGCTATTCGGTGGTCATTGACCCCGGACACGGCGGCGTCGATCCGGGAACCGTCGGACATTCGGGAACCTATGAGAAATACATTACGCTGGCCATGGCGCGAACCATCCGCAAGACCCTTGAGGCCATCGGCACCTATCGCGTTGCCCTGACCCGCAACCGGGATATCTTCATTCCGCTCCGCGAACGCATCCAGATTGCCCGCGAAGCCGGCGCGCACCTGTTCATTTCCATTCATGCCGACGCCATCAAGAACAAAAAAATCAGCGGGCCGTCGGTCTATACGCTTTCAGAACGGGCGTCGGATAAGGAAGCGGCGGCCCTGGCGGACAAGGAAAACAAGGCCGATTTGATCGCCGGCATCGATCTGACCAACAATTCCCAAGAGGTCACAAATATCTTGATCGATCTGGCCCAGCGCGATGCCATGAACCAATCGGCACGGTTTGCCAGCCTACTGGTCAACAACCTGAAGAAGCGGACAACCGTGCTGCGTAATACCCACAGGTTCGCGGGATTCGCCGTTCTGAAGGCGCCGGACGTACCGTCGGTTCTGCTTGAATTGGGTTTTCTGTCAAATCCCACGGACGAACGCGCACTGAAGAGTCCCGGCTATCGCAAGAAAATTGCCATCGGCGTCGCCAAGGCCGTCGATGCCTATTTTCAGCGGGTCGAGCAGGCGGCGCGGAACTAACCTGAGATTGTGACCATCTGACCATGTGACCTTCGTCACATTCCGAACAGAATTAATTGATATACATTCGCGCCATGGGGCCGGATAGGCTGGCCTTGTTCGTGCTGGCGGTTCGCCGCGCGCCTATGCGATAATTCAGGCCACATCATGATTCGCGCTTTGCTCACCACGTTGGGTCTGTTTGTTCTGGTCGCCGTCGTCGGTGCCGGCGGCGTCCTGTTCATCTTCTACAAGTATGGACAGGCATTGCCCGACTACCGTCAATTGGCTGATTATGAACCACCCGTGATGACCCGTGTTCATGCCGGGGATGGCCGGTTGCTGGCTGAGTTCGCCGTTGAAAAACGGGTTTTCATCCCGATTCGGGCGATGCCGAAGAAACTCATTCAGGCGTTTCTGGCGGCCGAGGATAAAAATTTCTATTCCCACCCCGGGGTCGATTTAATGGGCGTCGGCCGTGCGGTTCTGACCAATCTCAAGAACGTCGGATCGTCACGCCGTCTGGTTGGCGCATCGACCATCACCCAGCAGGTGGCGAAGAATTTCCTGCTGACGAATGAGGTCTCATGGACGCGTAAGATCAAGGAAGCCATCCTGGCCATCCGCATTGAGCGGGCTTTCCCCAAGGACCGGATATTGGAACTCTATTTGAATGAGATTTATCTCGGTTTCGGGTCTTACGGAACCGCGGCGGCGGCGTTGAACTATTTCAATAAATCTTTGAACGAACTGACCATTGAGGAAATGGCCTATCTGGCGGCGTTGCCAAAAGCGCCCAACAACTACAATCCCATCAAGCGTCCGAAGGCCGCGCACGACCGCCGCAACTGGGTCATCGGGCGCATGCTGGACGAAGGACACATCACGTTGGTGGAAGCCGAAAAAGCCAAGAAAAAACCGCTGACCATCTTCAAGCGGGCGGCGACGGAATACGTCAGCGCCGATCATTTCGCCGAGGAAGTGCGCCGCGAACTGATTACCCGTTATGGCGAAGATCAGTTGTACAAGGGCGGCCTATCGGTGCGCACCACCATCGATCCGAAACTGCAGAAGATTGCCGACTGGGCCCTGCGCAATGGCCTGCGCGCCTATGATCGCCGCCATGGGTGGCGCGGCGCCTTTCATAACATGGGGCCGAACGTCCGGCTGGACCGCAACGACGATTGGCAGCGGGCCTTGGCCGGCTTGGAACGACCGAAGGGACTTTACGACTGGCCGTTGGCGGTGGTTCTAGGCACCGATAAGGAATTCGCCCATGTCGGTATCGACAACGGCAAAAAGGGCCGTATTCCCCTGGCTGAACTGGCCTGGGCCCGGGATTGGATCAAGGGCCAAAAGCGCGGCCCTAAAATCAAGGCGCCGGGCGATGTGTTGGCCCAGGGCGATGTCATTGCCGTCGAACGGGTTCTTAAGGACGCCAAGCAAAAACCGTATCCCGAAGACTTCTACGGACTTCGCCAGATTCCCGAAATCAACGGCGCCATTGTCGCCATCGATCCGCACACCGGCCGGGTCCTGGCCATGAGCGGCGGTTATTCGTACGAGCAAAATCAGTTCAATCGCGTGACCCAGGCGAAACGCCAGCCGGGCTCGGCGTTCAAGCCGTTTGTCTATCTGGCCGCCATTGATTCCGGGTACACACCGTCGACGCTGATCCTTGATGCGCCTTTTGTGATTGATCAAGGGCCAGGGCTACCGAAGTGGCGGCCGGCCAACTATACGAAGAAGTTTTATGGGCCCAGCACGATGCGCTTAGGGATCGAAAAATCTAGGAACCTAATGACCGTGCGCCTGGCCCAGACCATCGGCATGGACCGCGTTGCGGCCTATGCGAAACGGTTTGGGGTTGTTGATAGTCTGCAGGAAACATTGGCCATGGCCCTGGGCGCCGGGGAAACCACCTTGATGCGCCTGACAACGGCCTATGCCATGCTGGTCAACGGTGGTAAGCGCATAGCCCCGTCATTGATCGACCGAATTCAGGACCGCCACGGCCGCAGCGTATTCCGCCACGACGCGCGGGTATGCGGCGGCTGCCGGCAAAAGGCCTGGACCGGCGAGTTGCCACCCAGTGTCGATGACGTGCGCGCTCAGGTGACCGATCCGGGTAGCGCCTATCAGGTCGTCGCCATGCTGAAAGGCGTGATTGACCGCGGCACCGGCCGGCGCATCGCCAAGGTGGGCAAGCCCCTGGCCGGTAAAACCGGCACCACAAACCAGGAACGCGACACCTGGTTCATCGGGTTTTCGCCGGACTTGGCGGTCGGCGTCTTTGCCGGCTTCGATACGCCGATACCGCTGGGGCGGCGCGAAACCGGCTCGTCGGTGGCGGCGCCGGTGTTCCGTGATTTCATGTCCGGCGCTTTGGAGGGCAAGCCCGCCATCCCGTTCCGTATTCCACCCAGCATCCGCCTGGTCCGGGTCAATTCACGGACTGGCCGGTTGGCGCGGGTCGGTGACCGCAATATCATCCTTGAAGCCTTCAAGCCGGGTACCGTGCCGACCGGCCAGGCCCAGGTCCTGGAAGGCCAGGGCTGGACCGCCGGGCAGGGCGCCCAGGGCGGCGCCATTACCGGCACCGGCGGCCTCTACTGACATCTTGCAAGGCTCCCGCAGCGGGGCCATTCTCGGCACCGATCGAACAAAGGAGACGCTCGCCATGTCCGATGAGGTATCCCCATTGGCGACGCGCGCCGGCGCGCTGGCCACCAGTACACTAGCCAACGCGCTCGATGATTTCGGCCTGGCAGGTCAAATCCTGCCGACCCTGAAAGCCGTGGCGCCGGGCTTTAGGTGCGCTGGTCCTGCGGTGACGGTGCGTGAATTGGTCGGTGCGGCCGGCGCGTTCAAATCCGAAGATTTCCGCGTCGGGGCGATGATCGACGCGGCCGGTGCCGGTGATGTAATCGTTGTCCAGGCAGACGGCGCGAATATTTCGACCTGGGGCGGCATGGCGTCGTTCGCGGCCAAGCACAAGGGCGTCGCGGGCCTGATTTGTGACGGCGGCGTTCGTGATCTGGAAGAAATCGTTGGTTTCGAATTCCCCGTTTATGCCCGGCACTTGACCCCGACGACGGGCCGCACACGTCTGAAGGTGGACGCCATCGGCGAGCCCATTGTCGTTGACGGGGTGGACGTGGCGCCGGGCGATATGATCGTCGCCGACGGCACTGGGGTGGTCGTTCTGCCGCAGGACAAGGCGGCCGAAATCATTGCCATGGCGGAGGCCTTCGATACCGACGACAAAGCGGCCATTCAAGATTTGGCAGAAGGCCTGACATTCGCCGAGGCGATGGCCAAATATACGCGGATCTAAGCGCCGTCCTTGTCAATCTTGAAACCATCGAAGTTGAGGGCGAAGCCGCCGTCATAATGGCGCACGACCCGGCCGTCGCGATGCTGAATGGACGGGCTTTCAACATGGATTTCATCGCCCAGATCAATACGCAAGCGGGATTCACCGCGCGGCAATAAAAACTCGATGGCTGCGCCGCTGTCAGAAAAATCCGTCACCGTCCCGTCGTAAACATCCGTGCCGCGGCCGATCGAAGCGGGCTCGTCACTGGGGATGCGCGGATGTCGACGGCCGCTGTTGGTCATGTCATCGTCCTCCAATTGCTATCGCCCATAGTACACGAAACGCCGCCGCCGTGGTGTGATCGCCGTCATCACCGGCGATCATCCGAATTTAACCGACGATTGATCCATGTCACGGCGAAAAGAATATCCCTATGGTTCCATAAGAGTGCCGGAGGAGTTTTCCTTTCCTGAACAAACTTCCCCAGAATTCCTTCGGTGGATCACGTCACGAAGAGGCCGCTCGTTCCCCCGAACGAACGGCCTCTTCCGCGTTCGGGGCGGCGCCTAAAGGCCGTCCAGCGTCGCCTTGTCGGGGGCAAACCAATAGCTGCCGGTGACGGCCTTGGAGAAATCCGTCAGTCGATCATACAGGTCATCGCCGGCGACGCCGTACATGCGGTCCAATTGGACTTGGAAGCGCTCGGGGGCGCAGGCGAAGGCCAGAAAGTAAAGGCCGTGTTCGGCCGCCGTCCCATAAGGTGCGCTGCGTCGGTAAATTTTCTGGGCGATACCGTCGATGTGCACGTCGGTGCGGCTGACGTGCGAATCGGCGGGCATGGCATCTCCCTCCAGTTCCACGTCATCAGCCTTGGTGCGGCCGACAACACGCTCTTGTTCGGTGTCTTCCAGGGCGTGGAAGGCGGCCAGGTCATGGACCCATTTCTGGGACAGGACATAGGCGCCGCCGGCGCCGGGCTGGCCGTCGGGGATAAGCGCCGCGTCGCAGCGGGCGTCGGCCTTCGGGTTGGCGGTGCCGTCGACAAATCCGATCAAATCCCGCGAATCGCGATAAACAAACCCCGGCAAGTCCAGCGCCGCGCGTGCGGCGTCGCCCAGCACCGCATGCGCCGCCATGGCGCTATCCAATACGTCCGCCGGGTCATTGCCGTGCAGCCAGATGAACAGATCGCGCTGGGTTGCCGGCGCGCTACGTTCACCCGATCCGGCGGCCTCGAAGGGCCGCAATTGCGGAGGTGCGGCGCTCGGGGCAATTCGGCGCCAGAGATCGGGGCCAAAGGCGATAACAACGTTCATCGGGGCAACGCCGAGGCTGCGAATATCGGCCAAGCCGTTGATCACGTTCAGTGGATCGCCATCAACGGCGTATTCGAGGAAGTGGTGGTGACGGCTGCCTTCGTTGAAAATACCGGGCTGCGGGGTGGGCATGGTCGGCTCCTCGGAACATTGCACTTGGCCTTAACTTATAGTCCGGCGGATGCCCGGGTGAAAGTCGGACACCGGTTTTCGGGGACTTGCATTCGGCAATTTTCTGCCGTCTTATCGGGCACCGAAAAGACGCCGTAAACAACAGAGAAGACACGCCAGCCATGCGCGCCGAAATCGAATCCCAGGCTTCCGACATCAAGCAGTCCGTTGAACTGCTGAGGAGGCATCTTTGACTACGACCAAGCCAAACTCCGCCTGGAGGAACTGAATTCCCTGGCCGAGGGGCCGGATCTTTGGAACGACCCGACCCAGGCCCAGAAGGTCATGCGCGAACGCAATCAGCTGGAAGGCGGCCTGAAGGCCATCGATGAGCTGGAGCGTGAGCTGGCCGACAACCTGGAGCTCATCGAACTGGGCGAAATGGAAGACGATGCGGACATCGTCGCCGAGGCCGAGGCGGTGATCGACAAACTGCACAAACGTGCCGGCACGGCGGAACTGCAGACCCTGTTGTCCGGCGAGGCCGACGCCAACGACTGCTACATTGAAATCAACGCCGGCGCCGGCGGCACCGAAGCCCAGGATTGGGCCGAGATGTTGGGCCGCATGTACGTGCGCTGGTGCGAATCGAAGGGCTACAAGGTCGAATGGCTGGCGGAAAGCGCCGGCGAAGAAGCCGGTATCAAATCGATGACCATCCAGGTCACCGGTCTCAACGCCTATGGTTGGCTGAAGACCGAATCGGGCGTGCATCGTCTGGTCCGTATTTCACCTTATGATTCGTCGGCGCGCCGTCACACCAGCTTTGCGTCGGCGTGGATGTATCCGGTGATCGACGACGACATCGATATCGAGATCGACGACAAGGACGTCCGCGTCGATACCTATCGGGCTTCCGGTGCCGGCGGGCAGCACGTTAACAAGACCGATTCCGCCGTGCGTCTGACCCATGAGCCGACGGGCATCGTCGTGCAATGCCAAAATGACCGCTCCCAGCACAAGAACCGGGCGGCTGCGTGGAGCATGCTGAAGGCACGGCTCTACGAAGCCGAACTGCAGCGCCGCGAAGAAGAATCCCAGGCCGAGCACCAGGCGAAGACGGATATCGGCTGGGGCCACCAAATTCGCTCCTACGTCCTGCAGCCCTACCAGATGGTCAAGGATCTGCGCACCGAGGTTGAGACCTCAAACACCCAGGCCGTCCTGGATGGCGACCTGGACGCCTTCATGGCCGCGGCATTGGCGCAACGGGTGCGCGGCGAGGACAGTGCTGAGCCGTAACGGTCGATGTCCAATAACGTCGTCGTTAGGCGTGATAACCCATGTGATGAAAATGCGGAAATCAACCGGTGCAACATGAAATTTCATTAGACGATGGCCTGTTGGCTTTCAGTGACGACGTCGCCGCCCATTTGTTGGACCGGAGCCCGCTCGACTTCCACGCCGAATTCCACCGTATCTGCCAACAGGTTTATGGACAAATTAAGAACCGGCCGACAGTCGATACATCAGCGCTCAAGGATACCGGTTTTGATGTGTTTTCAGAATTTGCATCCGCCCGAATGGCCCACGGCCTATCGGAGGCTTATGGCCGCGAGGTCGAAGTACAACGCGGCGAAGCCAATTCAGTAATTGAGCCGTCCGAGGCGTTGAAGGAACACGTCATGGAGGTGGCTCGCCATTGCCTGACGGATGAGTTTGAGCGCTATATCGAGTCCTATTTTGGATGCTTTTTCCGTATCGACCACTTTGATCTCATGCGTTCGCGTCCTTACGATCAACCGGGAGATTCTTATAAATGGCACCGCGATCTTGATCCTATGGCCAAGATCCACGTGATGATTTACCTGACCGATAGCGGCGACAACAGCCCGGCAACCCTGTTCGCCCGCTTGGCCGATACGCGCCGTTGTGCGGAAAAGGGTTACGTGTTTCCACCGCAATCGCGCCGGATTCATGATCTGAATGAGCTGTTTTCCGAAGGTGATCGTGAAATCGTTCCGGTCCGGCCAAAGTTGAAAGCCGGCGACGCAACCATATTTACGCCGTCGCGGATTCTGCATCGTGGGATAATCCATGAAGATGAATTTCGCGACGTTCTTTTGCTGAATATCCTGCCCAGCATGAACCCATGGGGAAGCGAAATAAACCGGCTGGGTCTGGATCGGCATTTTGTCGGCCGCAACACGCTGTGGATTGATCCCTATTCGCGGTTTAAGCCGTCACTACCCACCGATAAGAAATTTGAAATTCCGAAATGGGTTCAGCTTGGTCATCATTTCCCCGAGGAATTGGTGTAGAGGATTTCGCTTGCAGAGTTTGGCCATGATGGCCGGCCGGAAGATTTGGCTTGTGTTAGGGCCGCCGCGACCGTCGCAAAGGAGAAGATTTTGAGATTAAAGAAGACCGTTCGCGCGGGTATCGTCGGCACCGGATTTGCCGCCCGCTTTCACATGGAAGCCATCGATCGGGTTTTTGGCTGTCAGGTTGAGGTCATCGGTGTCCACGGCCGCACGCCCGCCAACACCCGGGCTTACGCCGAACAGCACGGTGTTGATGTCGTCGACGATCTGGATGCCCTGCTGGATCAAGTTGACGTGGTCCACGTCCTGGTGCCGACGGCATTGCATGAAGAGATCGCCGTCAAGGCCCTGGAGCGCGGTGTTTTCCCCATCGTTGAAAAACCGCTGACCGGATTTTTCGGCGGCGGCGATGAAGACTTCAAGGGCCGCGATGCGCCCATGCAGCCGGTGATGGAAGGCGCCCTGGCCAGCATCAAACGCATGTTGGACGCCGAGGCGGGATCGGCGGCCCGTATTCTTTATGCTGAGAATTGGGTTTACGCCCCGGCCATCCAAAAGGAACGCGAAATCCTGGAAAAAACCAAGGGTCAGATACTGTGGATGCATGGCGAAGAGGCCCATTCGGGCTCGCATTCACAAGCCTACGGCCATTGGAAGTTCAACGGCGGCGGCGCCCTGATCGGTAAGGGCGTGCATCCGCTGAGCGCCGCGCTGTATCTGAAAAAAGTTGAGGGACGGGCGCGTTTTGGCAAACCCATCCGGCCCGCCGCGGTGACTGCCAGGACCCATTCATTGACCCAGTTGGAGGGCTTTGTTGACGCCGGTCATCTGCGTGCGGACTATGACGACATTGAGGATTTCTCCATGGTCCACGTGGTCTTCGAAGACGGCACCATCGCCGATGTATTCGCCTCCGAGATCGTCATGGGTGGGGTCCACAATTGGCTGGAAGTCTGCGCCAATAATCACCGGGCCATGTGCAATCTGAACCCCAACGACATGCTGCAGACCTATAACCCGGCGGAGGCACAGTTCGACGATATTTACGTGGTTGAAAAGATCGGCACCAAGCAGGGATGGGCGAAAACCGCCCCCGACGAGGATTTTGCCCACGGTTTTCCGCAGGAGGTCGAGGCCTTCTATCGCACGGTCGGATATGGTGAAGACGTCGAAAGCGATAGCCAACTGGCGGCCGACACGATTGCCACGGTCTACGCCGGCTACCTGTCGGCCGAGCGCCGCGGCGCTGAGGTTGAGGTGTCGCGGCTTTAGGGCGATGGCGGATTGGCAACAACACCTGAGAGACGTCAACAAGGAGTTAGAGACATGACGGATGGAGTATTGGTCGTCACCGGTGGCGCCAGCGGGATCGGGCTGGCCTGCGCCAAGGCCATGGCGGGTGAGCACCGCGCGGTGGTGCTGATTGACATGAATGAGGACGCCTTGGCGGCCTCGGCTTCGGCCATCACCGACGCCGGCACACCTACCCATACCTTCACCGCAGATGTTGCGGATGCCGGCGCCATGGTTGATTTGGCGGCGCAGGTGGAGCGCGATGTCGGGCCGGTGCGTACGCTGGTCACCTCGGCCGGCATTTTGGAGAATTCCAGTACCGTCATGGATGCGGACCTTGACCAGTGCGCCCGGGTCTGGGACGTCAACTATCATGGCACGGTTTACACGGTTCGGGCCTTCGCCAGGGCGATGACCGAGCGAAAGAAGGGCAGCATTCTGACCATCGGTTCGACCAACAGTTATGGCGCCATGCCGTTACCGGCCTACGGCCCCAGCAAGACGGCCATATTGCGATTGACGCAATTGCTGGCCGTCGAGTTGGGCCGCTTCGGTATTCGCGTCAACGGGGTTGCGCCGACCTACGTGCTGTCACCGGCGATCCAAAGCCGCATCGATTCGGGCGACCGCGATCCCGACGTCATCCGCAAGGCCGGCGCCATTGAAATGTTTGTCTACCCCGAAAACATCGCCGACGTGGCGGCTTTCCTGTGCTCGGACAAGGCCGCCGCGGTCACCGGCACCATGATGCCGGTTGATGCCGGTTGGGTGGCGGCGAACCTCTATCGCAGCTATGCCGGCGGCGTGCCATGGGAAACCGAAGGGGCGGAAACTAACGGGGCGGAAGCTGACGCGACCGCCGACGCATGAGCGGGCGCGGTATCCTGGCGCTGTGGAACGACTGCGCGCCGGGAGATGAAGCGGATTATGAAGCCTGGTATCAGGGCGAACACCTGCTTGAGCGCATGGCCGTGCCGGGATTTCGTCTGGCTCGACGCTTTCGCCGAGCTGATGCCGGAACCGGCGCCGAATATTTCACCTACTATGAAACCGCGTCACCCGAGGTTCTGAACACGCCGAGATATCGGGCTTTATTGGACAATCCGACATCCATGACGACGCGGATCATGTCGGGTACTTTTCTCAACATGAGCCGCACGGTCTGCCGTGTTGCCGTCAGTCACGGCCGCCTGCGGGGCGCCTATGCGGTGGCCGTGAAATTGGACCGGTTCGATGGTGACGGTCCAGCGGCGCGTCTCCTGATCGGTTATGGCGAACGTCCCGATGTCGCCCGTGCCGAGGCCTGGATATCGGTTGACGTGGCGTCGTCGGCGCCGACACGCGAAGAGGAATTGCGCGGCGGCGACGCGCGGATCAATGCCTGTCTGTTGGTGGAAACCTTACGCGAAGATACAGCGCGGGCCGTGTTGGCCGACTTGGGCGAAAAACTGGACACCCAGGTTACAGAAGCCGGCGTGTACGGCTTGCTCTGCGATGCCGGCCCGGATGCCTCCGAACGTTAATTTAGACGCGGCGACGAAACTTTCACGAACTTGATGCAGCGCAATGCGCCGGGCTCGGGTTCGCATAATGGTTGGCAAGTTGTCACGGCACGTTCGTGAACCGGCCGGGCAGAGTGCGGATCAAGTGAAAGGGATAGTGATGAGCCAAACCCAACTTGTTGAGATACGTGGAATTGGTCCATCCGCCGCGACGATATTGAAGAAGGGCGGATTCCCTTCAGTTGCCGCCGTGGCCGCCGCCAAGTTGGCCGAGGTGGTGATGCTCAATGGATTCGGACCGACCCGCGCCGCCCAGGTGATCGCGGCGGCCAAGGCCTTGGTGAAATCGGCCGTGATATCGACACCGGGAGCCGGAACACCAACGAAGAAACAATCCGGTTCCGGCAAGCCCAAATCCAAAAAACCAAAAATAAAAAATAGCGGCGCGAAGGGCGCGGCCGCGAAGAAAGACGCGAAGAAAGCGAAAAAGCCCAAGAGGGACAAGCGGGACAAGAGGGACAAGGCGGCCAAGGCCGGCAAGAAATTCAAATCGGCCAAGGCTGCGAAATCGAAAAAAGTCGCTGCGAAGAAACCGGAAAAGGCTGCTGAGAAGAGTAAGAAAAAGAAATTAAAAAAAAGCGCCAAGAAGTCTAAAAAATAGACACGGTGATTGTCCGGTGATGCAAAAAAAATGGCGCCCATGCAAGGGCGCCAAGTTTTTGCGGTTCAGGGAGGTTGTCGAGGGTGATTAGATCGCCGCGTCAATGGACTTCAGGACATCAAAGTCGCGGCTGAAAGCTTTTTTGAAGAAGCCTGTGAAGGCGGCGCTGCGGGCCCGATGGGCGCGGCGCGTGCCGGCTTCGATGGCATCGGCGGAGAAATATGTGGCGTGGGGTGATTGGCTAAACATGATTTCGATCCTTTTCATCAGTGTCTCTGTCCGGGCCCTGTCTGGTTTGGGCGGGGGGTGTTGATCTGTTGAAAGGAATATAGATATTTTCTTAAAAATAATAAATAATCATTTTATAAACAAATTAATGAATTTAAATCACTAATTGTAAATACCTCGTTTTCCGTCAATCCGCTGTCCGATGCATGAGAGAACTGGCAAAGGTTGATCCGCATTGACGGCCTGCGGGTCATCTCGCAACATTGCCGGTGAATGATGCAAGGAGGGCCGCCGCATGACCAAGCGCGACATCAGCGATACCGAAGCCGCCATCGCCGAACGGGCACGCCAAGTGCTGCCGGGCGGCGGTTTTGGCAATGTGACTTTTGACGTGGTCATCCGCGAAGGCCGCGGCGGCCGGGTTTGGGACGAAAGCGGCAATGAGTATTTGGATTTTCTGCTGGGCTCCGGGCCCATGCTGGTCGGCCACGCCCATCCCGACGTAACGGCCGCCGTGTTGGCCCAGGTGGCCAAGGGTTCGACGTTCTTCGTCAACAATGAACCGGGCATCCGATTGGCCGAAGAGATTGCCGCAGCCGTGCCCTGCGCCGACAAGGTGCGGTATGTGTCGTCGGGGTCCGAGGCAACCTTCTACGCCATGCGGGTTGCCCGGGCGCATCGCAAGCGCGGCAAGATCATGAAATTCGAAGGCGGTTTTCATGGCATGAGCGATTATGCCTTGATGAGCATGGCGCCGGCGCGGCCCGGGAATTTTCCGCAAGCCACGCCGGACACGGCCGGTATTCCCGACTCGGTTCGCGATGAGATTTTGATCGCGCCCTTCAACGATGCAGAAACCGCGGTCGGCCTGATCCGCGAACACGCCGATGAACTGGCCGGGGTCATTGTCGAACCCCTGCAGCGCATGATCCCGCCCGCACCCGGTTTCCTGGAGGCGCTGCGCGATGCCACCACGGCACACGGCATGGCGTTGATCTTTGACGAAGTCGTCACCGGGTTTCGGTTCGCTTACGGCGGCGCCCAGGAACGCTATGGTGTGGTCCCTGATCTCTGTGCATTGGGTAAGGTTATCGGCGGCGGGTATCCGTTGGCCGCTGTCGCCGGCCGCGACGCATTCATGAAATATTTCGATGCCGGTGAAGTTGGTGCCGAAAATGCGGTCAAACAGATCGGCACGCTGAGCGGCAATCCGGTTGCCGCTGCGGCGGGGCTGGCGACGTTGGAAATCCTGAAGCGCGACGGAACTTATGACAATCTGTTCGCCACGGGCCAGCGGTTCATGGATGGCCTGACCGCCTTGTTCGCGAAACACGGTGTTACCGCCCAGGTCCGCGGCGAGCCGCCGATGTTCGATATTCTGTTCACGGACGCCGAAGTCACCGACTACCGCAGCGCCGCGACCAGTGACGGCCGCAAACTAACCTTGTTCAACCAGCACGTTTTGGCCGGCGGTCTGCTGAAGGGTGACCTTAAATTCTACGTATCCACCGTCCATACGGCGGCGGATATCGATGCAGCGCTGGAAATTTGTGACACCGCCATCGCCGCCGTCGCCGCGGCTTAGCGCCCGTGTCCAAGTGCCCGTGTCCAAGTGCCCGTGGCTTAGTGAATGTGCAGACCGCCGTTCACGTCGAGGACAGCGCCGGTCACATAGGATGACAGCTCGGAGGCCAGAAACAGGCAGGCATTGGCAATCTCGTCCGATGTGCCAAGTCGGCCCATGGGCACCTTGGCGGCAATCTGATCCTTGATCTCACGGGTCATCCGACCCTTGGTGAAATTGTTGTCTACAGTGCCCGGCGCGATGGCATTGACCCGGATGCCCTCCGGTGCCAGTTCGCGGCCCAAAGCCTTCGCCAGTCCCATGATGCCGGCCTTTGCCGTGGCGTAGTGTGACCGGCCGAACACGCCGCCGCCGTTCTGGCCGGCAATGGATGACATGCAGACAATGGCACCGCCGCCACGCTTGCGAATCTCAGGGATCACGGCTTGCGCCATCTGAAAGTTGCCGTGCACGTTGACGCTCATGACCTGGTGGAACTCATCAGCGGATATCTCGTCAATGGCGGTCCCGTAAACCACCCCGGCGTTGTTAATAAGAATGTCGATGCCGCCGAAATCGGCGGCGACTTGTGTGACCGTATTGTGGCAAGCGTCCCGTTCGGCAACGTCGCAGACGTAGCTTCGATGCGGTGCGCCCAGGTCACCGGTGGCATCGGCAAGCCCGGTTTCATCAATATCCAGCATCGCCACCGTGGCGCCGTGGCGCGGCCGAACCCCTGAGGCGCAGCAGCGCCGGTAATGACCGCGACACGGCCGGTCAGAAGCGCATTGAAATCAATCATTGCAACACGAACTCCTTGAAGATCACGCCGTGCACCCGGCCCGGTGCGATGACGTTGTTGAGGACGCGGACCAGATCAAACTTCAACTGTTCGGCGCCCTTTTTGCCGATCAGGTCTTGGCGTTCCTGGTCGCGCAGCAGCAAGATGATCGATTCCATGATCTGTGCCTTGTTGTCCTCGATCCGGTCTTCGTCCTGGCTGCCCAGTTGAATGGCAACCGTGGCGCGCAGGAATGGCGAACGGCAGCGGCCGGTTTTCAAATCGGCCTTGATCTGTGGTAGTTCAATCATCACCGGCGCGCCCAATTGTAACTCGGCCGATGTCTTTTCGCGTTCGATGCCCAGCAGGGAATCTAAAAACCCGAACATCAAGGCGCCACCGCCGCCGACGATCAACAGGCCGAGGAAAATCAGGCCACCCATCTTGGCAAGTTTCTTCTTGCTGGTTTTTTTCTTCGGTTTTTCCTCTTCGGCGCCGTCGTCGAGGTCATCGGGAACTTCTTCCGGATCGGGGGCGTTGGTGTCGGCGGTCATGACTGGCTCTCCTTTTTATCGCTCACGGTCGTCCGGCGACCCTGGTCTGACCCAGAGTAATCCAAAAGCCGGGACTTCTGACAAGAAATTGCTCAAGTGATGTTATGGGGACGTGTAGGGCATGTAATAGGCGGCGTCCATACGCGCCGCCTGGCGGGCGTCCGCGTTGAAGGGCGGCTTGATGCGGCCGGCAAAGTGAGTTTCGACGCATTCATGAAATTTGGCGATGGGATCGACATTGCGTCGCGCCGCCAGAAATTCGAACCAGCGTACCCCGGCGGCGACATGCGGGATTTCCTCGCCGCCGATCCGCGCAAGCAGGTCGGCGGTTTCCGTGTCACCACTATCGCGCAGCCGGCGGACGGCACCCGGTGTCGTGTCCAGGCCGCGGGCCTCCAAAACCATGGGCACCAGGGCCAGCCGGGCCATCAGATCGCCCGATGTGTTGGCGGCGGCCTCCCACAGTCCGTCGTGGGCGGGTAGGTCCCCGTAGGCGCCGCCCAGCGCCTCCAGACGCCGGCACAGCAGATTAAAATGTTCGGCTTCGTCGCCCGCGACGCCAACCCAATCGTCGTAGAAATCGCCGGGCAAATCAGTTGCCGCGAAGCGTGCGATGATGTCCCAGGCCAAGTCGATGGCGTTGAATTCGATATGTGCGATAGCGTGCACGAAGGCCAGACGCCCGGCCGGGCCGCCCTTGCGGCGGCGCGGCATGTCGCGGGGCGCCTTTAATTCCGGGCGCGACGGTCGGGCTGGCCGGGGCGGCGGCCGTTGGTCTCCGATGTCCGCCAAATCGCCGGCCCGCCATGCGGCGACGGTGGTGCGGGTGCGGCTGATTTTGCCGTCCGGGGTTGGTTCATTGATCACCCAGCAGGCGGCTTCCGTGAGGGTCGCGGGCCGGTCAGCGGCGACCGTCACGGGGTGGTCACGGCGCTCAGGACCGCATCGACGTGGCCCTTGACCCGAACCTTCGGCCAGACTTTGCGGATCGTGCCGTCGGCATCGATAAGGAATGTTGTGCGGACGATTCCCAGGAATTCGCGGCCCATGAATTTCTTCGGCTGCCACACGCCGTAAGCCTCGCAAAGCGCGCCGTCTTCATCGGCAAGCAAGGCGAAGTTGAGGTCGTGCTTGGCCTTGAATTTGTCATGCCGGTCCGGACTGTCCTTGGAGACGCCGACTATGACCGCGCCGGCGTCTTCGAATTCCTGACGGCGGTCGCGGAAATCCTTGGCCTCGATGGTGCATCCCGGCGTCATATCCTTGGGATAGAAGTAAAGCACGACCGTCTTGCCCTTCAAATCCTTCAGCGCCAGGCGCTCGCCGGAATAGGTCGGCAGATCGAAAGCCGGGGCCGTGTCACCAATGTTCAATGTCATGAAAATTCTCTCCGTTCGCCTGGGGCGGGGCTAAAGTCGTGCCGTCGGGCCGGGAAATCAAGGCCCCTGCTGCGGCGTCCAGAGCGACAGCCATTCGGCGTAGACGGCGATCCCGTCCAAGCCGTCAATCTCCAGGCTGTGGGTGGTCTTCATCAGGCATCGGCCGTCTGCGCGATGCGTGACATCGGCCAGGCCAATGCGGTCGCGCAATCGGAATCCGTCACCGACGGGAACCGGCTGGACGAACCGTACACGGTCGAACCCATAGTTCAGATTAAAGGCCGAATCGATTGGGCGCAGGCCCGTCTGATCGGTGAAGTGGATGATGTAGTCCAGCATCAGGAAACCCTGCGCGATGGTGCCGCCGTAAGGGCCCTCGGCGCGGGATCGGCCCGGGTCAAGATGCAGCCAATGGTCATGGCGGGTCAGTTCACCGAAGGCCGTGACCTCGGCCTGGGACACGTCGAGCCAGTCGCTGATGACCAATTCCGGGCCGATCCAATCGGCCGCCTCGGCGATCGTGAAGTTGCCGTGAAAAATTGGCATGACAGAAGTTTCCTTGAAACGCCTCCGATTGGTCTATGATGGAAGTCTGGCGCCCGGTTGGTCAATGGCGGTCAATGGCGGTTAATACCCGCCACGTTTCGGCACGGATTTCAAAGGAGGACGTATGATGTCGACGTTCGTTCTCGTGCATGGCGCCTACCATGGCGCCTGGTGCTGGTCGCGCCTGACGCCGCTGTTGGAATCCCAGGGACACCGGGTCCTGGCCCCGGACCTGCCGGGACACGGCGAAGATCAAACGCCGCTGTCCGACGTGACCTTGTCCAATTATACCGCCGCGATCTGTCAGGTGGTCGCCTCGGCGGACGAACCGGTGATCTTAGTCGGCCACAGCATGGCCGGCGCCGTCGTCGCCGGCGCTGCCGAGCGGATGGCGTCGCGGGTCCGACAGTTGGTCTTCCTGACCGCCTATATTCCAGGCGACGGCCAATCGGTGGCCCAGATGGTGCGTGCCGATACACGCATTTCAATTCCCATCGAGCGTGTCGGCGCGGCCGGGGTGCCATGCCTGCGCATGGCGCCCGACGTGTTGCGCAGACACTTTTATCACGATGCAACTGATGATGATTTCGTCTGGGCCGCGGCCCGGGTCCGGCAGCAGGCCATCGCGCCCTTTGCTGCTCGGGTACAGTTAAGTGCCGCCCAGTTCGGTGCTGTGCCGCGCGCCTATATTCATTGCCGTCACGACCGGGCCATTGGTCTCGCCCTGCAACGCCAGATGGCGCTGGCCGCGGGTTGCAGTCCGATGCTGTATTTGAAATCCGGCCATTCGCCGTTCGTCACCCAACCCGCGGCGTTGTGTGCCATGCTGGTGGAACTGGCCGAGGACCACGCAATCTAAGGCGAACCCGTGTCGTCGCTTGGCAAGGCTGCCGCCGGTATTTCGATGAGTCTTTGGAAGATGTCATAGACATTTTCGGCGGTGACTCGGACCTTGGCCTCCAGCTCATCAAAATTCCCGCAGCGCCCAACCGCCGCCAGGCGATCTTTCAAGGCATTGGAAAATTCGGCAACCCGGGCGGCGGTGATCTCCTCTTCCACCGTCAGGCTGAGCAAGCCTTGCAGGGCGTGCCATAGGCTCAGGGCGTCGGACAGAATTTGACCGTCTTCAGCCCCGATATAACCGGCGGCAATTAGGTTTGATAGCAAGCCCGTCGTCGTCGGTATCAGTATCCCCGGGCTCTCGGCGCCATGGCGCAGGGCCAGATATTGGACGATGAATTCGATATCGACCATGCCGCCGCGCAACTGCTTCAGGGACCACAAACAATCGGCGGGCTTTTCACGGGCCAGCCGTTGACGCATATGGGCGACATCACCGAGCAGAGCATCTCCATCGCGCCGGCGGGTCAGGATGGCATTGATTTCGTCGGCGACGGCGTCGGCCATGGCCGGGTCCGTCGCCATGACGACGCGGGCCCGGGTCAGCGCCATGTGTTCCCACGTCCAGGCGGTTTCGGCATGGTATCTGGCAAAGGCTTCGACGGTGGTCGCGATGGGGCCTGAATTGCCGGAAGGACGCAGCCGCATATCCACCTCGAACAGGCCGCCTTCCGGTGTCAGGGCCGTCAAGGCGTTGATCAGGCGTTGGCTGAGGCGGGCAAAATATTGGGTCGTCGACAGGGCCTTCGCGCCGTCCGAGCCGACCGCACCCTCCGGTGTCCGGTAGAGAAACACCAGGTCCAGGTCAGAGCTTGCCGTCATTTCGCGGCTCCCCAACTTGCCCAAGGCCAGGACCGCAACGGCGCTTTCGGGAACCTGGCCGTGGCGCGCCTCGAACTCGGCGGCGACCGGCGCATACAGACGGTCAATGGCGGCTTCGGCAATGGCGCTATGGGCGGCCGAAGCATCAACCGGATCAATCAGCCCGCGCAGCCGTTGCACGCCGACCTGAAAGCGCCGGTCGTGGGCCCAGCGGCGGCTTAGGTTGAGCACTTCTTCCGCATGTTCGGCACGCCCGAGGATGCGGCCCAATTCGGCCTTCAGTGACGGCGCGTCGGGCAGGTGTTCAAAAAAATCCGGGGTCAGGACGCTGTCCAGAATGGCTGGGCGGCCGCTCAAGTGGCGGGCCAACCGCGGCGCCATGCCCATGATCTCCGCCAACAGCGCCATCAACTGCGGATTGGCCTGAATCATCGAGAACAATTGGACGCCGGCCGGCAAGCCCTGCAGGAATTCATCGAACTTCAAAAAGGCGTCGTCCGGATCCGGCGTCTCAGCCATGGCTTCCAAAAGCTGCGGCAGCAACTCGGTGAGAATCTCGCGCGCCCGGGTGCTGCGCACGGCGCGGTAGCGGCCGTGGTGCCAGGCGCGCACGGCGGCATCGACGCGCTCGGGATGTTCAAAACCGAAGGCGGCAATCGTACCAAGTGTCTCGGGGTCCGTGTCGCTGCCGGTGAAGGCCAGATTGCCTTTGCCTTCAGCGCCCAAGGAAGGGGCGTCGGCGAACAATTGGCTGTAGTGGCCCTGGGTACGCAGCAGGTGGTTCAACAATTCCTCACGGAACGGCGCGGCTGCGTCATAGCCCAGGAATACCGCCAAGCGCGCAAACTCGTCGTCGGATTGCGGCAGGGTTTGGGTCTGTTCGTCGTTGATCATCTGTAGACGGTGTTCGACGCGGCGCAGAAATTCATAGGACGCAATCAGGTCATCCGCGGTCTGCCGGTCGCAAAGTCCGAAGTCGGCCAGATCACTGAGCGCCTGGACCGTCATGGGTGAGCGCAGGCCCGGTTCGCGGCCGCCCCAGATCAGTTGTTGGGTTTGCGCAAAGAACTCGATCTCGCGGATGCCGCCGCGGCCCAGTTTGATGTTATGTCCGGCGGCCCGAACCTCATCGCCGCCGCGCTGCGCATTGATTTGGCGTTTGATGGAATGAATGTCCTGGATCGCCGCGAAGTCCAGGTTCTTGCGCCAGACGAAAGGCGTCAGATGTTTTAAGAAGGCTTCGCCGGCCTCCAAGTCACCGGCCACCGGCCGGGCCTTGATCATGGCGGCGCGTTCCCAGTTCTGGCCCAGGCTCTCGTAATAGGTTTCGGCCGCCACCACGCTGAGCGCCAGGGGGGTTGCACTGGGGTCCGGTCGGAGCCGCAGGTCGGTACGGAACACGTAGCCATCGGCCGTTCGTTCATCCATCAGGCGGACCAGCCCGCGCGCCAGCCGGACAAGGCGGTTTTGCAATTTGTCCGGGGCCGACGTGGGCATGCGTTCGGCGTCGTAAAGCACGATCAGATCAATATCACTGGAATAATTAAGCTCATAGGCGCCGAGTTTTCCCATGCCGAGGATAACCAGGCCCGAGCCGAGTTCCGGGTCTTCACTGTTGGCCAGATCGAAAGCCTTTGATGCGGCAGCTTGCCTGAGCAAATGCACGGCAGCGAACGAAAGCGTCGCGCCGGCCAACTGGGACAGCTTTTCCGTGACCTGGGGCTGTGACCAAATTTGCGTAATGTCGGCCAGAGCAATGGTCAGTGCCATGCGCCGTTTGACGATCCGCAAGTCGCGGATTACCTGATCTTCATTAAGGGATTCTTTGCGCTTTTCGTGTAGTTGAGAGAATATTGAATTGGAAACCTCATCGGGTCCCCGGCGCACAAGATCGCACAGGAACCCGGGATCGCGGATCGCGCACTGCGAAAGGAACGGACTGTTGCCGAATATCATCTCCAAGAGCGCCAAGCCCTTGGGATACTTGATCAACGCGGCGGCTAAATCAGCAGTCGGGCGATCGCTTTCGGAGGGTTCGGCTGTTGTGGCCAGTTCGGCGACGGCGGCCCGCCAATGGTCAAGCCCCAGATCGACCGCGGCGCGGTCATATGGTGCGGGTAGATTGGAAAGCGTGTCGAGAAGGCGGAAATGAGTCATAATATTCGGCCCCCACATCTTCAGCTTTCACGATGCGCAGCCTGCGGGATGCGGGAACACCGGTCAAGAGGCCGTTCGGGCCGCCGCGACGGCGGCCGATTGGCCATGAGGCGACGCTTTTGATCAAACGAACCTTTCGCGGACTTGTTCATTTGGTTGGCGGTTTGGCGGCCGGCTTTGCGCTGGTCGTCATGGCCATTGCCTGGCAGTTTTCCCAAGGCCCCATTCCGCTTGGCTTCCTGAGCCCCTACATTGAAACCGCGGTGAATGCGGGCAACCGCGATATCACCTTGCGCATGGGTGAGACCATTCTCACCTGGGCCGGCTGGGACCGCGCCCTGGATATCCGGGTCATCAACGTGCGGTTGGTCAATCGAGCGGGGACGACCATCGGCAGCATTCCGGAAGTCGCTTTTTCGATCAGCGGCAAGGCGCTGGTTGAGGGCAAGTTCGCGCCAAAGAGCATTGATCTGTTCGGCCCGACGCTTCGGCTCCGGCGCGACCGTGACGGTACTATCGACATCGGTTTCGGCACTCAAGGTGTGTCCGGCGACGCGATTGGGCTGGGCGACGTCGATAGGTTGCTCGATCCCGCCGCTCAAAATGAGGCGCTGAGTTATTTGTCCCGGGTCGCGATTATCGGTGGCGATGTTACGGTGAGCGATCAGCTGCTGGGAAGATCCTGGCATTTGCCGGCGGCGGATATGCGGCTGAACCGCTACATTGATCGATTGAACGGCGACATGTCGCTGCTTCTCGATGCCGGTGATCGGCAGACGGCACTAAAGGTTACGGGCGATTATCTGACCGCGACACGGCGCCTGAAGTTGGGCGTCGAATTTGATCAGGTTTCGCCCGCCATGTTTGCCGCAATGGCATCGGAGTTGGCGCCCCTGAAAGGTTTGGATATGCCGTTCTCCGGACGGCTGGACGTTGAACTACCCATTGATGGAGGTGTTGATCAACTCCAACTGACGGTTACCGGCGGACCCGGAAAGCTACATTTACCGAAGCCGCTGGCGCAGACACTCAACGTCACGGCCGTGGCGTTGGAAGCCGGATACAAGGGCGGCGTGAATGGTGGCGAGATTAAGAAGTTCAATGTTCAATTGGCGCCGAATAGTGCCGTAATGCTGCCAGCGCCCATATCGCACGCCATGCCGGTCAAATCGTTCCGCATGAGCGGTCGTTTTGAGAACGGCGGCGCGACGTGGGCGATCTCTAAGTTCGACGCCGATTTGAACGGACCGAAATTATCGGTGACCGCCAATCTCACGGGTATCGGACAATCGAAATCGGCCGTTGGTATCGGCATGTCGGCAAGATTGGAATCGGTGCCCGTTGCCGATATTGACCGGATTTGGCCGAAGACCTTGGGCGCCGATGCCTACACCTGGGTGACGACGCACATATCCAAAGGGGTCGTGCCGAAGTTGGAATTCAAGGGACGGTTCCGCCTGTTGCCGTCGCGCGAACTGGAAGTCGCGGATTTGTCGGGAACGATGAATGTCAAAAACACGGTCGTCGATTATTTGCCGCCATTGCCGGCGGTCAAGGTCTCCTCGGCGCGCATGGAATTCGATGAAAGCAGCTACACCATTCACATTGGCAAAGGGCGTTCCGGGCCAATCAGTTTGTCCGGCGGCACGGTGGTGATTACCGGCCTCAATCAGTTTGACCAGTTCGCGGATATCGATCTGAATATTGATGGGCCGGTCGCGGGTCAATTGAATTACATCAACCACAAACCCCTGCAATTCGCGAAGGCGCTGGGCATCGATCCCCGGCGCGCCGGCGGCAATGCAACGACGCGTCTGAGGTTGTTTTTCATCCTTGAGAAAACATTGGGTTTTGATGACGTTCAAGTATGGGCGCGTTCACGCCTCACCGATGTCTCCATGGCGAACGTATTTCTGGGCCGCGGGATCAATCAAGGCCAACTGGACCTGCGCGTCGATAAACGCGGCATGGACGTTGGCGGCACAGCGCGGTTTGACAATATCCCGGCGCGGTTCGCCTGGCGGGAGAATTTCGCCGACCGGCGGCAGTTCAAAAGCCGATACAATCTGAATGCCCGCATCAATGATGTGAAACATATCCGCGACCTTGGACTGGACATGGAACCGTTCTCCGGGGACTACGTCCAAGGCGCCGTTGATGCGGAAATTGAGTTCACGGTGTTGGATGATGTCGACCGTTTATTGCGCGTCAGCGCCGACATTACCGATGCCAGCCTGTCGGCGCCGGCCTTCGGATGGGCGAAACCGAAAGGCGCCAAGGGCGAAGCCACAGTAACCATGAACCTGGCCCAGGATTTGGTCGTCGATGTTCCGGAATTTTCAGTCAAGGCCGCCGATCTGACGATTACCGGTGCCGCTAAATATGCCGCCGACGGCACCGGATTGGAGCGCGTTGATTTCAAGAAGATCGCCTATGGCCGAACCGACATGGCGGGCGCTTTGATCCCGAAGGCGGACGGCACATGGGAGGCCGGATTTCACGGCGAAAGCTTTGATCTGTCGCCCATGTGGGCGGATATCCTGGCAAAATCGGCGCAGCCGTCGGCCGACCAGAGTCGCTTGCTTGAGCACCTGACCTTGGCCGTCGAATTAAACAAGGTGTGGCTGGATGATAAGGCCTATCTGCGCCAGGTTTCGGGGACCTTCGCCCGAGATCAGGAGATTTGGCAGACCGTGTTGTTGCGCTCGCAGGTTTCCGACCAGGCGACCTTCGATTTGACGATCCAGCCGGGCGGCGACGGCAACCGCCACCTCATCTTGCGTTCCGACAACGCCGGAGAAATTTTTAAATTCCTCGATATATATCCGAACATGGTCGGCGGCCGGCTGAACATTACCGGTATCTACGATGACGCCGCGCCGGGCCAACCTTTGAACGGTCATATTTCCGTCACCGATTATCGGGTTGTCAACGCGCCGGTGCTGGCGCGGCTGCTCAGCATCATGGCGCTGAGCGGCATTCTGGACGCCCTGGAAGGCGAGGGCCTCGCATTTCGCGACCTGAGCGTGCCTTTCGAATTGAACGAAGGCACTTTTGCCTTGAAGGATGCGCGGGCCAGCGGGACGGCGTTGGGCTTTACGGCAACCGGCAAGGTCTTCCGGCACGCCGACGTGGTCAACCTGGAAGGCACCGTTATTCCCGCTTACGCGCTGAATTCGGCATTCGGTAAAATTCCCCTGCTCGGTGATCTGTTGACCGGTGGCGAAAAGGGCGGCGGGGTTTTCGCCGCCACTTATACGATGACCGGGCCGATGGAGGAACCCGTGGTCTCGGTCAATCCCCTGTCCGCCCTGGCGCCGGGGTTCTTGCGCAATGTTTTCGGGATATTCGGCAAGGCCAACAAGCAACCATCGCTGCTTAATGAAGACAATCCACCGGCACCACGCCTACAATAGCCCGGCGCCGACCGGCACACTAATTTAGCGGCACTCACCGGCGCCTTTATTCAACAGAACAAATTCCAATTGGTGGGGCTTCGTCCCGTACGGCGGCAGGTTGGCGCTGATGATTGTCGATGGGTGGTCTTTCGCCAGATTTGTCTGCAGGGGGCTTTTATTGGCGGTCCGAATTGTCGCGGACTTCGGCTCGACGGCGCCGCGCACCGGCCAAATGATCAAACATTGCCCCGGTGCGTGACGGCGCGGTGGCACGATTGTCGGGTGCTTGGCACTGACGATGCGGGAATCGGGAAAGCGCACACGAAAATTGCCGGCCAGGGGATCGCGGTGAAAATAGGCGAAGATGGTGCCTTGTCGGAATCCCGCCTCGCGGATCTGCTGGGCGAAGGTGTCATAGGGGATATGGTCTTCGCAATGCCCGCAGACCACCGGTTCGATGGCGTATTTGCCGATCAGCGAGCCGACCAGCGCCACGCCGGCAAGCGAGACGACCGCCGCAAACCGCTGGATATCCTGGACCCGGAAAGCGCCGCCGAAGCGGACAAAGAAATAGGGCACAAATGGGATCAGCACGAACATGTAGTGGCTGCGCAGACGGTCGGATTGAACGGCCACGATTCCGGCGGCGGCCAGCCCGACCAGAATAATCAACATCCTCCGCAGCAAGCTCAATGTTGCCGCGTTGTCCGGTAAAATATCGGGCGGATAGCGCAAAGCTTTCCAGAACACGGCGGCCAGGAACACCCAAAGCGGCAGCAGAAACCCGATCATCGACACGAACAGGCGCAGCACGCCTTTGAACCCGCGGCGAACGTGATCCCAGAGGCTGAAATCAGCTTCCATGCCGGCGCCAATGTCGGCGCGCGTCAAATGGCCTGTCGGCACGTGGTCAATCAGCCATTGGAACTGCGGCACCAGGACGGGCAAAGTCAGCAAAAACCCGACCGCCAGCCACGGTGAGATTAGGCGGCGGCGCAGTTCCTTGTCAGCCATTGCTGATGCGAACAGGGCGACGGCGAAGATGGCAAAGCTGTATTTCGCCATCAGACCCAAGCCAAGAACAGCGCCCAGGATGATCAAGCGGCGCGGCGAAGTGTGGCGCCGCAGTTCGATCACCGCCAGCAGCGCCGCCAGGTTGAAGGCGGTGACCAGAGCCGAATGGCTGAAGCCGTGGATGGTGTTCCAGCCCATGTAGAAGACCAACAGCAAGGACCCGGCGGACAGGGCGGCCAGGCGTTTGTCGTCGCAAAGCGTCCAGGTCAGGCGATAGCTTAAATAATAAATGACCAGCAAAATGACCGTGCGAAGAGCAACTACTGAAAGCACGCTCGGTCCAAGGACCGATTGGATGCCCATGAGCATCCAGGTGATCATCGGCGGATTGCGAATTTGATAGCCCCAGCTGAAGTACTGGGAAAATACCAGTTGTTCACCATCGTCGCCGCCGACACCGGGAAACAGGTAGACGCGGATCAAGGCCAGCGAAACCAACACGGACGCGATAAAGATCGCGAAGCCGCGGCGGCTCGTTATGAATTCCGCGTTGCGTTCAAGAAGCGTCGTCATTCACGGATCTCAATTGAAATTCCTACAGACGCCACCTGCAGGCGGCGGGCACGAAAGACTAACCGCCGGCGCGCACCAGCACGTGACGTTTCTTGCCGGCCGATAATTTAATCACACCGGCACCGTCCATATCGCCCGTGCCGATGGATTGGGTTTCATCGCCGATCTGCGTGTCATTGACCTTGGCACCGCCGCCGCGGACCAAACGCCTGGCTTCGCCGTTGGATTGGCAAAGCCCGGCGCGCACCAACAGCTCGAACGCCGGAATGCCGGCCTGTAATTCGTCCGCCGGAATATCAAACGTCGGCAGGCCGGCGTCGGCGAGGCCCTGTTCAAAGGTCTTCTCGGCGGTGGCGCGGGCTTCCAGGGCGGCGTCTTCGCCGTGGCAAAGCGCCGTGACGGCGTCAGCTAAGACTTTCTTGGCTTCGTTGACGTCGACACCCTTCAGGGCTTCCAGGCGGGCGATCTCATCCAAGGGCAGTTCCGTGAACAGTTTCAGAAACCGCCCGACATCGGCATCTTCCGTGTTCCGCCAATATTGCCAGTAGTCGTAAGCGGACAGCATGTCGGCATTCAGCCACACGGCGCCGTCGGCGGTCTTGCCCATCTTGGCGCCCGACGACGTGGTCAGCAGCGGCGTCGTCAGGCCGTAAAGATGGCGGCCCATATCGCCGCCCAAGGTCGGGTCTTCGCGGACCCGCCGGCCCAATTCGACGCCGTTGACAATATTGCCCCATTGATCGGAGCCGCCCATTTGCAGGGCGCAGCCGTAGCGCTTCGCCAACTCGGCGAAATCATAGGCCTGCAGGATCATGTAGTTGAATTCCAGGAAGCTCAGATGGTGCTCGCGTTCCAGGCGCAATTTTACGCTATCGAAGCTGAGCATCCGGTTGACGGAAAACAGCCGCCCGTAATCGCGCAAGAACGGCACGTACTGAAGTTCATCCAGCCATTCCGCATTGTTGACCATGATCGCGTCGGTGGGGCCGTCACCGAAAGTCAGGTACTTGGCAAAGACCTGCTGAATGCCGGCCATATTGGCGGCGATGGCAGCGTCGTCCAGCAATTGCCTTGATTCGTCCTTGCCCGACGGATCGCCGACCTTGGTGGTGCCGCCGCCCATCAGGACGATGGGTTTGTGGCCGGTTTGCTGGAACAGGCGCAGCAGCATGATCGAGACCAGGCTGCCGGCGTGCAGGCTGGGCGCCGTGCAGTCGAAGCCGATGTAGGCGGTGACCGGTCCGCCGGCGGCCAAGTCATCCAGCGCGTCCAGGTCCGTGCACTGGTGCATAAAACCACGCGTGGTGACCTGATTGATGAATTCCGACTTGTGGCCCGCCATGAATGCCCCAATAAAGTCCTATGTGTCTTCGGGTTTCCAGGGTTTATGCTATCACTTGCGGAAGTGCAATGCAGGAGACGGTATGAATAACCCCGAACGTATGACGGCAATCGGCATGATGAGCGGCACCTCCATGGACGGCGTCGATGCGGCGCTGGTAGAGACCGACGGCACCGACATCTTCGGCCTCGGACCATTTGTCGCGATCCCCTATGGCGAAGAATTCCGCGACCGATTGAAGCCGCTGCTGGGCCGCCCGATGAATGGCCATGGTGAAGATGTGGTCCGCGACCTGACGCTCTATCACGCGGAAGCCGCGCATCGGCTGTTGGCGGACGCCGGCCTGGCCGCCGCTGACGTGGATGTTTTGGGGTTTCACGGTCAGACGGTTTTTCATGATCCCGCCAACGGCGTGACCTGCCAGATCGGCGATGCGCCGCTGCTGGCCAATGAGACCGGGATCGACGTGGTCGCCGATTTTCGCGCCAACGATGTTGCGGCGGGTGGCGAGGGCGCGCCGTTCGCGCCGGTGTACCATGTCGCCATGGCGCAGAAGCTGGAACGCCCGGTGGCGGTCCTCAACATCGGCGGCGTCGCGAATGTCACCTGGATCAGTCCGGACGGCGGTGCCATTGCCTTCGACACCGGCCCCGGCAATGCCTTGATCGATGATTGGGTCCACCAAAAATCCGATCTGGCTTTTGACAAAGGCGGCAAATTGGCCCGTCAGGGACAGATTAATCAGACTGCATTGTCGGCGCTGATGGATAACGCCTACTTCGACTTGCCGGCGCCCAAGTCCTTGGATCGGGACGCGTTTTCCCTGACACCCATTGAAGGTCTCAGCCTGGAAGATGGCGCGGCGACGCTGGTTGCCTTCACCGCGGCGTCCATTGCCCGCGCCGAAGTTTTGTTGCCGGCGTCGCCGCTGCGCTGGCTGGCCAGCGGCGGCGGGCGGCACAATCCGACGATCATGGCGGCGCTGCGCGGTGCCTTATCGGCGCCTGTGGAGCCGGTCGAGACGGCGGGGTGGAACGGCGATGCCATTGAGGCCCAGGCGTTCGCCTACCTGGCAGCACGCAGTTTGCGGGGCCTGCCGCTGAGTTATCCGCAGACCACGGGGGTGCGCAAACCAACCACCGGCGGACGGCTTTTCCGTGTAGAAGATTAATCTGGCGAGCCTGCGTTCTAGGCTGCCGCGGCCAGGGCCTTGTTCAGGTAGTCGTTCACGTGGCCGACAAGTTCGCTGACATCTTCCTGGAAGAAATGATCGCCGCCCTTGATGACCCGGTAGTCGATCTCAATGTTCTTCTGTTTTTTCAGCTTCTGGGCCAGCTTATCGACGGAAACCTGCGGCACGATGTCGTCCTTGTCGCCATGCAGGATCATGCCCGAGGCCGGGCAGGGGGCGAGAAACGAGAAATCGTGGATGTTGGCCGGCGGCGCCACCGAGACGAAGCCGTCGATTTCCGGCCGCCGCATCATCAATTGCATGGCCACCCAGGCGCCGAAGGAAAACCCACCGATCCAGCAGCTTTTGGTATTCGGGTTGTGGGCCTGCATCCAATCCAGCGCCGAAGCGGCATCACTGAGCTCGCCCTGGCCGTTGTCGAAAACGCCTTGCGAACGCCCGACGCCCCGGAAATTGAACCGCAGTGTCGAAAAACCGCGTTTCACAAAGGCTTGATACAGCAGATAAACGACGCGGTTGTTCATCGTCCCGCCGTGCTGCGGGTGCGGATGAAGGAACAGGGCGACCGGTGCACTCGGATCTTTCGAATGATGGTAGCGGCCCTCGATGCGGCCTTCCGGGCCATTGAAAATGACTTCAGGCATGAATTCAATCAAACCCCTATGTTGGTTGGTCTTTTTCGATTTCGAAAATTAAAATTCCTGTTAACAGGTTGGAATTGCAAACGATTATCAGTCCAATGTTCTCAGGAATACTTGACCATATTTGTCGGGCATCCTATATAACGGATACATCTGAATGACCTGAAACCGGCGTTGAATAATATCGTTGACCCGGTTGGTCGTTGCGGCGGAAATCACGTTTAGAACATAGCCCAGGAATCATGGTTTTCAAGACTCTTCGCGAAGATATTGCCGCTTACCGTGAACGTGACCCGGCCGCGCGTAGCGGGCTGGAAATCGTTTTGTGCTATCCGGGGTTCCATGCGCTTGTCCAATACCGGGCATGTCACTGGCTTTGGCGGCATGGTTTTTACCTGCTCGGTCGGTTTCTGTCGCATGTTGGGAAAATCCTGACGACCATTGAAATTCACCCGGGCGCGGAAATCGGCCGGCGGTTTGTCATCGACCACGGGACCGGTGTTGTCATCGGCGAAACGGCGGTCATCGGCGACGACGTCACCCTGTATCACGACGTCACCCTGGGCGGTGTCGCGCCAAGCGTCGAGTCCCATAACCAGGTCGGTCAAAAGCGCCATCCGACGCTGGGCGACGGCGTCATCGTGGGTTCCGGAGCGCAGATTTTGGGCCCGATCACCATCGGCGCCCATGCACGCGTCGGCGCCAATGCGGTGGTGACCAAGGACGTGTCGAGTTCCGTAACGGCGGTCGGCATTCCGGCCAAGGTGGTGATGCCGCGCGACAAGGTAAAGGCGCGCCAGTTCCAGGCCTATGCGACGATGGAGGACGGACACCCGGATCCCGTTTTGCAAACCATTGAAAGCCTGCGCAGTCAAGTCACGGCGTTGAGCCAACGCATTGAGGAACTGGAAGCCAATCAACCGATTGCGGCTTCCGACGACGCGCCGCCGCAAAAGAAAAGTGGCGCCGCGTGATGAATTCGACAGCCCGGCCGATCGCGACGACGGCGGTTCATGGTTCGGGCATTGAGTAGAGAGGAAAGATTGTGAGACTGAGCACCAAAGGACGTTACTCCGTTATGGCCATGGTCGATCTGGCGACCCAGTCCGACGGCCGGCCGGTGGCCTTGGCCGATGTGGCCGAGCGCCAAGAGATTTCGCTGTCCTATCTGGAACAGTTGTTCGGCAAGCTGCGGCGCGGCGGATTGGTGAAGAGCGTTCGCGGACCGGGCGGCGGCTATTTGTTGTCCAGGACCTCCGAAGAGACGCGGGTTTCCGACATCATCATGGCCGTCGATGAGCCGATCAAGGCGACACGCTGCACGCCCGGCTCACCGGAAGGCTGCAAGTCCAATAAAAGCCGATGTCTGACCCATGATTTGTGGGAGGAACTGGGCAACCATATCTATCTTTATCTGAGTTCCGTGTCGCTTTCCGATGTCGTGCAAAAACGGGTCTTGGGGCGCAGCGGCCAATTGGTTCAGCAATGCCGTCCGGATCGGCCCGTGGCGGCGGCGGAATAGGCGCCCACTAAGTTTTTTTATCGGCGATACGAAGTTCAAGGAATGCGACCGGCATGGTTGAGATGACCTATCTGGATCACAATGCGACGACCCCGGCACGCCCCGAGGTGATTGCCTGCGTGGCCGACGTCATGGGGTTGGCGGGTGCCAATCCGTCCTCCGTGCATGCCTGTGGCCGCGATGCCCGCAAGCGCATTGAAGACGCCCGTGCGGCGGTTGCCGCCTTGGTCAACGCAAAGCCAGATGAAGTGATCTTCACCGGCGGCGGTTCGGAAGCCGACAATATGGCGATTATCGGCGCCGGACGGCGCCGCGTCATGATCACGGAGACCGAACATTCGGCGGTCTTGAAGACGGCCTTGCTGCGGACCCAGAATTCGCAGTTGCTGCCCGTCGATGATCAAGGGGTTATCGATCTCACGGTGCTGGCCCAGCGCCTCGCCGAAGATGACGATCCGGCGTTGGTCTGCGTTATGGCGGCGAACAATGAAACTGGGGTTCTCCAGCCGGTTCGAGAAATTGCCGAGATTGCCCATGAACACGGCGCCCTGGTGCTGTGCGACGCGGTGCAGGCGGCCGGCAAGATCGATGTTAATTTTGCCGCTTGGGGTGTCGATTATATGGCGCTGTCGGCCCACAAGGTCGGCGGGCCGCAGGGTGTCGGCGCCCTGATCCGGCGCGAAGGCATGCCGCTGCGCAGCCTGGTCACCGGTGGCGGCCAGGAACGCGGCGCCAGGGCCGGTACGGAAAACGTCGCTGCCATCGCCGGTTTCGGTGTCGCCGCGACCATTGCCGCGAAAACCTGGCGGCAAACCGCGGAACGGGTTGGAGAATTGCGCGATAACCTGGAGCGCCGGGTCCTGGAATTATCGCCGGGCAGCCGGATATTCTCGGATTCCGCGCCGCGGCTGCCGAATACCAGCAATTTCTCGCTGCCCGGTGTGCGCAGCGATACGCAGGTGATGAATTTGGATTTGGCGGGTGTCGCCGTCAGCGCCGGGTCGGCGTGCTCGGCCGGCAAGGTGGAACCGTCGCATGTGCTGGACGCCATGAAAGTGCCGCCCGAGGAAGCGACGACGGCACTGCGCGTCAGTTTCGGTTGGAATTCGACGGCCGCTGACGTCGACGCGTTCATTAATGCATGGCGCAAAATGCTGCAACCGGCCTCAAAACATGAGACCGCCGCGTAAAAATACAAAAAAACGCAATGAAGGGTTAAGGGTTAAATAAACATGGCCGCAACGGTAGAGACAGCTCAGCAGGTTCAGGATTTCGCCGATGATGGGTACAAATACGGCTTCATCACCGACATCGAGACGGATACCGCGCCGAAGGGGTTGAACGAAGACATTATCCGCTTCATTTCGGCGAAAAAGAAAGAGCCGGAATGGATGCTGGAAGGCCGCCTGAAGGCCTACCGGTATTGGCTCAACATGCCCGAGCCGGAATGGCAAAAGCCTGACTTCCCGGCCATCGACTATCAGGATTCCTATTACTACTCGGCGCCGAAATCCATGAGCGACGGGCCGAAAAGCCTGGACGAAGTTGACCCCGAATTGCTGCGGACCTATGAGAAATTGGGGATTCCCCTGATGGAACAGGAACGCTTGGCCGGCGTCGCCGTCGATGCGGTGTTCGATTCGGTTTCCGTCGCCACCACTTTCAAGGCGAAGCTGGAAGAAGTCGGCGTGATTTTCTGTCCGATTTCGGAAGCCGTCGAGCGCTGCCCCGAACTGGTGCAGAAATACATGGGCAGCGTCGTCCCGTACACGGACAACAAACACGCGTGTCTGAATGCCGCCGTGTTCACCGACGGGTCCTTCGTCTACATCCCGAAGGGTGTGCGCTGCCCCATGGAACTCAGCACCTATTTCCGCATCAATGCGGAAAACACGGGTCAGTTTGAACGCACCCTGATCATCGCCGACGAGGGCTCTTACGTGAGCTACCTGGAAGGCTGCACGGCGCCCATGCGCGATGAAAATCAGCTGCATGCCGCGGTGGTTGAACTGATCACTATGGACGATGCCGAGATCAAATATTCAACGGTTCAGAACTGGTATCCGGGCGACGAGAACGGCCGTGGTGGCATTTATAACTTTGTCACCAAGCGGGCTGCCTGCCGGGGCCGCAATTCGAAGGTTTCGTGGACCCAGGTGGAAACCGGTTCAGCGATCACCTGGAAGTACCCGAGCTGTATTCTGCAGGGCGACAATTCGGTTGGTGAGTTCTATTCCATCGCCATCACCAATAACCTCCAGCAGGCCGACACCGGCACGAAGATGATCCATCTCGGCAAGAACACGACGTCCAGGATCATCTCCAAGGGGATTTCAGCCGGGCGCTCGGACCAGACCTATCGGGGGCTGGTGCGGATGGGGCCGAAGGCCTTGGGCGCGCGCAACTACACGCAGTGCGATTCGTTGTTGATCGGCGATACCTGCGGCGCCCACACGGTGCCCTATATTGAGAGCAAGAACCGCGACGCGGTGATTGAACACGAAGCGACGACCTCAAAAATCAGTGAGGATCAATTGTTCTATCTGCGTCAGCGCGGCATCGGCGAGGAAGCTGCCGTGGCGCTGGTGGTTAACGGGTTCTGCCGCGACGTGTTGCAGCAACTGCCCATGGAATTCGCCGTCGAGGCGCAGAAATTGGTTGGAATCAGCCTTGAGGGCAGCGTTGGCTGACCGGGCTTAGCAGACAAAATAGCAAAATAGAAGGTCATCAAAAGAATGTTGGAAATTAGGAATCTTCACGCCACCGTGGACGGCACGGAAATCCTCAAAGGGTTGGATTTGGACGTGGCGGCCGGCGAAATCCACGCCATCATGGGTCCGAACGGATCCGGCAAAAGCACGTTGTCATACGTGCTGGCCGGCCGCGCCGGATACGACGTGACGAAAGGTGAGATCATCTACAAGGGCAAGAACCTGCTGGAACTGTCGCCCGAGGAACGCGCCGGCGAGGGCGTTTTCCTGGCTTTTCAGTACCCGGTGGAAATTCCCGGCGTCGCCAACACGATTTTTCTAAAGGAAGCCCTGAACGCGGTTCGCCGCCATCGCGGCGAAGAAGAACTGGATGCCATGGCGTTCCTCAAGGTGGTGCGCGAAAAGACCAAGGAGCTGGGCATCTCCGACGACATGCTGAAGCGCGCCGTGAATGTCGGGTTCTCGGGTGGTGAGAAAAAGCGCAACGAGATTTTACAGATGGCCGTTCTCAATCCCTCGCTGGCGATATTGGATGAAACGGACAGCGGCCTCGATATTGACGCTTTGAAGGTGGTTGCGGAAGGCGTCAACGCCCTGCGCGCGCCGGACCGGGCATCCTTGGTGATCACTCATTACCAGCGCCTGTTGGATCATATCGTGCCGGACAAGGTCCACGTCCTGGCGAAGGGCCGAATTCAGCGCAGCGGTGGTAAGGAACTGGCGCTTGAACTGGAGCGTAACGGCTATGCCGAATTCGCCGAAGCGGCGGCGTGAGGCCGGGTAAATGAGCCCGCAGATCACCCCCGTTGAGACTTTTGTCTCGGATTTCCGCGCCGTCAGTCCGACGCTCGCCGGCAACGATGTCACCTGGTTGAATTCGCTCCGGCGCAACGGTATTGAGCAATTCGAAGATCTGGGACTGCCGGGTCCGAAAATCGAATCGTGGAAATACACCCGACTGCGATCCCTGGAGGATACGTCTTTCCGCCCTGCGAGCGAAGCCGACAGCGCCGCAAGCGTCGATCATATCCCGACGGTCCTGCCGTCCGGATCAGGCCATCCGCGTATTGTTTTCGTCAACGGCTTCATGCGCCCGGACCTGTCGCGACTGGATGGATTGCCCGACGGGGTGACGGTTGAATCCTTGAGTGATGCCGTGGCCCGCGATCCGGAATGGGTCGGCGCGCATCTCGGCCGGGTCGGCCAGTTGGAAGGCCAGCCGCTGATGGCCCTGAACACGGCGATGATGAATTCCGGCGCCGTCATTCATGTGCGCCGTGGCGTCGTTGTTGAACACCCCATTCAGATGATCTTCGTTGCCGGCCTGACGGATGAGCCCGTTGCTTACTATCCGCGCAATCTGATCGTCATGGAAGAAGCCAGTCAGGCGACCTTGATTAAACTGCATGCGGGGCTGGGGGTCGGCGCCTATCTGGCCAACGCGGTGACCGAGATCGAGGTCGGTGACGGTGCTATCCTGCGCCACTACCGGGTGCAGTCGGAAAACATGCAGGCGACGCATTTGGGCAGCCTGCACGTGCGCATCGGCCGCGACGCGACGTACGACGGTTTTGGCCTGCACATTGGCGGACGCATGTCGCGAACGGAAATATTTGCCCGCTTGGAAGGCGAGGGCGGTCACTGTGCGCTCAACGGCGCCTATCTGATGAAGGGCCGCGAGCATTGCGACAATACCACGGTGATCGAACACACGGTGCCCCACACCACATGCCGGGAAATCTTCAAGGGCATCCTGGATGATGAATCGCGCGGTGTCTTCCAGGGCCGTATCGTTGTCCACAAGGGCGCGCAAGGCACCGATGGACATCAACTTTCGAACGCCTTGCTGTTATCCGACAAGGCGGAAATGGATGCCAAACCGGAGTTGGAAATCTACGCCGACGACGTGAAGTGTTCGCACGGCGCGACGACGGGGCAACTGGACGAAACGGCTTTGTTTTATCTGCGCTCACGCGGCATCCCCGAAGCCCTGGCCCGCAATCTGTTGATCCAGTCGTTTCTGGCCGGCGCTCTGGACGAGATCAAAGATGATGCGGTGCGCGACGCGATGATGAACAAGGTCGTGCATTGGCTGCCCGCACAATGCTTCCTGGCCGAGGAGTGGACCAAGGAATGAGCACGACCGCAAAGATTGCTGATGCCGGCCCCGGCGCCGGTCTTACGGCGGGCGCGGGCGACAATTCCCTGTCTGCGTTTGACGTGGAAAAAGTCCGCGCCGATTTTCCGATCCTGAGCCGTGAGGTTTATGGTAAACCGCTGGTCTTCTTGGATAGCGGCGCCAGCGCCCAGAAGCCGCGCGTCGTCATTGACTGTATGCGCGAAGTTTATGAGACCTATTATGCCAATGTGCACCGGGGCGCCCACTATTTGAGTCAGCGGGCCACCGACGCCTATGAAGAGGCGCGGGTGAGCATCGCCAAATTCATGAACGCGCCGTCGGAAAACAACATCGTTTTCACCTCCAGCGTCACCGAATCCATCAATCTGGTGGCCGCTACCTGGGGCCGCAAGTTCCTGGGCGAGGGTGACGAGGTGATCATTTCCGAGATGGAGCATCACGCCAATATCGTGCCCTGGCAGATGCTGCGCGACGAAAAAGGTATCGTCCTGACGATCGCGCCGATCCGCGATGATGGTTCCTTCCATCTAGAGGATTTTCAGGCCTGCCTGAGCCCACGGACGAAGTTGGTGGCGATCACCGAGGTCTCCAACGTGCTGGGCACCCGAGTGCCGATCAAGGAGATCGTGCGTCTGGCCCATGCGCAAGGTGCGCTGGTGATGGTCGACGGTGCCCAGGGTATTGTCCACCAGGGCGTCGACGTGCAGGACCTGGATGTCGATCTTTATGGCTGGACCGGCCACAAGCTGTATGGCCCCAGCGGCATCGGCGTACTTTACGGCAAGATGGAGGTTCTGGAAACCATGCCGCCTTACCAGGGCGGTGGCGACATGATCGCCCGGGTGACGTTTGAGAAGACCACGTTCCAGGAACCGCCGCATCGCTTCGAGGCCGGCACCCCGCCCATCGTCCAGGCCATCGGACTGGGCGCCGCGGTGAAGTATGTGAGCGATCTGGGGATGGACAATATCGCCGCCCACGAACACGGTATTCTGGCTTATGCGAACGAACGCCTGTCGCAGATCGAGGGCTTCCAGTTCGTCGGCACGGCGCCCGACAAGGCGGCGATCATTTCGTTCCTGGTCGACGGCCTGCATCCTTTCGATGTGGCCGCCATTCTTGACCGCCAGGGCGTCGCGCTGCGGGTCGGCCAGCATTGCGCCGAGCCACTTATGGACCGGCTGGGCATTGAAGGCACGGCGCGGGCATCCTTCGGGCTCTATAATTCGCGCGACGACGTCGATGCGCTGGCCCGGGCCATTGAAAAGGCCAAGGAGATGTTGTCGTGAGCACGGCACCGGCCTTTGAGAGGTATGACGAGTTCGTCGGCAATCTGGAACTCATCGATGATGAGGACATGCGCTTCGAATACATTATCGATATCGGCAAGAAGGTTGATGACAGTGCCTTTCCAGACGTCATGAAGGTTGACGCCAACCTCATGCATGGGTGCATGTCAAAGGTCTGGATTACCGGCCGACCGGAAGGCGGGCGGCATTATTTTTCCGGGTTCAGCGATGCGATCATCGTCAAGGGATTGGTCACCATGATGACCGAATCGTTTAGTGGCCTGACCGGTGAAGAATTGGCGAGCTTAAACGAAGATCACGTGCGCAAACTGAATTTGGGCGCCCTGACCACGCAGCGTCAGGTCGGCATGCTAGCCATGCTGGAACATTTGCAAAAACTCGCCCGGCGCAACGCCGGCGGCGGCGCGCAGGCCGCGGATTAAGGAGAGACAAGATGGATCCCTACGGCGGCGGCTATAGCGCCAGCATTGAGAATGACACCGAATACACCGCAAAGATGGGTGAACCGTTGGCCGAAGGCGCCAGCGTGGCCTCCGAAGAACAGTTGATCGATGCCATGCGCATGGTGTTTGATCCGGAAATTCCAGTGAACATTTATGACCTGGGCCTGATTTACACCACCGACATTGCCGAAAGCGGCGACGTCAATATCACCATGTCGCTAACCGCGCCGGGCTGCCCCGTGGCCGGCGAAATGCCGGGCATGGTGGCGCAAGCGGTTTCCGGTGTCGACGGCACCGGTGTCGTCGATGTGAGGATTGTCTGGGATCCCATGTGGACGCCTGAATTGATGTCGGAAGACGCGAAACTTGCGCTCGGCATGTTCTGAACATATGTATTAAGACGGAAGGTAATCATGAACGCACCCATGCCACGACCGCAAATGCTGACCTTAACGGAAGCTGCCGCTTCCCAGGTCAAGAAACTGATCGCCGACAGTGATTCACCGGTTGCCGGTCTCCGGGTCGGTGTCTCCTCGAAGGGCTGTTCGGGTCTTTCCTATGTTTTTGAATACGCCGAGGAGAAGAAAAAACTGGAAGAACAGGTGGACAGCATGGGCGTGAAAATTTTCATCGATCCGGCCGCCATCATGTTCATCATGGGCAGTGAGATGGACTATAAAGTCGATCGCCTGCAAAGCGGCTTTGTGTTCAATAATCCAAACGCCAAGAACGTCTGCGGCTGCGGCGAGAGTTTTTCCGTCTAGTCCGAGACCGTGAGTGCGGCCCTTTCGGCCGGCCCCAGCCGGGAGTTTCCAACGTGCTGAAGATGACGTTTGTCGATCCCGACGGCACCCGCCATGAGGTCGAAGCGCCGGAAGGCCTGAGTGTGCTGGAAGTGGCGCACCGCGGCGGTTTTGATCTGGAGGGTGCCTGCGAAGGGTCCATGGCGTGTTCCACCTGCCATGTCATTGTTGACGCCGATTGGTTCAAGAAACTGGCCGATGCCTCGGAAGAGGAAGAAGACATGCTCGATCTGGCCTTCGACGTCCGCCCGACATCACGGCTGGGTTGTCAGATCACCATGAACGACGCTCTGGACGGATTGGTGGTCAACCTGCCGGCCCAGCATTACAATCTGATGGGTGGTTAATCGGCCGCTGGCGATCCCACCGTGTGTGAAAGCCCGACCTGCGTGGAAGACGGACCATGAGTTACATTCTCGACATTCTTCCATGGCCTGATTTGCTGGCTGTTGTTTGGCTGCTTGTTTTCTGGGCCGGGTATACGCTGATTGCCGATAAGCTTGGCCGCCACCACCGCAAGCTGGCGCAAGCCATGGACGCCTACCGGCTGCAGTGGATGCAACGCATGCTGGAACGCGACAACCGTATGGCCGACGTCAACATCATCATCGCCCATCACCGCAGCGGTGCGCTTTTTGCCTCAACGACGATCCTGATCCTGGCCGGGATTGTCGCCGTTCTCGGCAACGTCGACCGGCTAGTCGTGGTCATCGACCAACTCAGTTTCGCGGTCATCGCGTCGCGCGAGTTGCTGGAACTGAAGGTCGTGTTGCTGTTGTTGATCTTCGCTTACGGTTTTTTCAAATTCGCCTGGTGTCTCCGGCAATACAACAACACGCTGATTTTGATCGGTGCGGCGCCCTTGCCGGCGGATTGCGATGCCGCCGATGCGGTCAGCTATCCGGGCAAGGCGGCGCGTATTCTGACCCGGGCCAACACGACTTTTCTGCGCGGCATGCGGGCCTATTATTTCGGCCTCGCCAGCCTTGCCTGGTTCCTGCATCCGTATTTGTTCATGGCGGCGGTGGTTCTGGTCGTTCTGGTGCAGTATCGCCGGGATTACCATTCGGTCACCTTGAAGGCTCTGGTGGACTGAGGCGAAAGGCGCAAAGCTCTTGCTGTGGCCAAACAAAAACCTATATTCCGCCCATGACTGATCTTGGATTGGATAACCTGCAGGCCGGCGCCCGGGTCGTCGTCGCCATGTCGGGCGGCGTTGATTCATCGACCACCGCGGCGTTGATGGTTGAGGCCGGCTATGATGTCGTCGGTGTGACCTTGCAGTTGTACGACCACGGCGAGGCCGTCGGGCGCAAGGGCGCATGCTGCGCCGGTCAGGATATTTACGATGCCCGGCGCGTCGCCGAGACCCTGGGCATCCCGCACTACGTACTCGATTACGAAAGCCGGTTCCGCGACAACGTCATGGAAGAGTTCGCCGATTCCTACGTGCGCGGCGAAACCCCGATCCCGTGTGTGCGCTGTAATCAGACGGTCAAGTTCCGCGATTTGCTGACGACGGCGAAGGACCTCGACGCGGCCTGTCTGGTGACCGGGCATTACGTCCGCCGGGTTGCCGGGAAAGAAGGCGCCGAGATGCACCGCGCCGTCGATGTCGGCAAGGACCAGAGCTATTTCCTGTTCGCGACGACCCGCGAACAACTGGATTTTCTGCGCTTTCCCCTGGGCGGCATGACCAAGGCCGAAACCCGGAGTCACGCGGAACGGTTTGCCCTGCCGGTGGCCGCAAAGCCGGAAAGCCAGGACATCTGCTTCGTGCCCAACGGCAACTATGCCAGTATCGTTGAGCGCCTGCGGCCCGGTGCCGGTGAGCCCGGTGATATTGTCGACCTGGGGGGCAACGTGCTCGGTCAGCATGATGGCATTATCAATTTCACGGTCGGTCAGCGCCGCGGCATGGGTATTGCCGCCGCCGAACCTCTTTACGTCGTCAAGGTCGACCCGGAGACCCGGCGCGTTGTCGCCGGTCCGAAAGCGGCGCTGGAAAAACAACATCTGACGGTCAGCCCGGTGAATTGGATTGGACCGGGCGCCGAGCCGCCGGCGGCCGGCCGTGCGGCCATTAAGATACGCTCGGCCGCCGATGCAAACGCAGCCGCGTTGCGCCTAGATGAAGCCGGAAATTGGCAGATCCAGTTTGACGCCCCACAATTGGGCATCGCGCCCGGTCAGGCTGCGGTTTTTTACGACGCTGACCGTGTTCTCGGCGGTGGATGGATCCAACGCGATGCCTAAGTACCGGAGGCGGATGCCGTGCTTCGGCTAATCGGTTGGAATTGCGTCGTATTTGCCGGGCTGGCACTGATCATCGAATTAACGTTCGGGTATTGGTTTTGGGGTGACCCGCTGCACGGGCTGAACATTTTTCGTGACGTCACCTGGAAATATGACGCCAACCATCTTTATCGACGCGCCGAACCTGTTATCTATCGCCGCGATAAATGGGGATTCCGCGGCCACTACGGTGAGGTCAGCGACATCGATGTCCTGGTGCTTGGCGGCAGCACCACGGATCAGCGATTTATTTCGGAGGGCGAGACCTGGCCCGATGTTCTTTCACAATGTCTGGGCGCGCGCGGGCTCCCGGCCGGTGTCGCCAACGCCGGGGTGACCGGGCAATCGGCCCGGGGGTTTGTCGCCAACATGGACCTGTGGTTGTCGCGGATACCCAATCTAAAGCCGAAGCACGTTCTTGTGTTTCTGGGCATCAACGAGATATGGGGTGACCGCGAACAGTTCGCCTACAGGAACGACCCCAGGACCTTCAACGAACATGCGTCGACGTCTTCTGCGTGGGCCATATACCTGCAGCGGGCCAAAATGATGAGCGCCTTTTACCGGTTGTTCCGAACCGTCAACGGTATGTGGACCGCCTATCGCGCCGGCATCGCCTATTCCACGGACACGAACCCGAAAGTTTCCGGTGTTGATAAAATGGCACAGACAATGGCGGCGCGCCGTAACCGCTCGGAATCGCGCATTGATTTGGCCTTCCAGAACGCTTTCGCCGACGTTCAGCGGCGGATGGCGCGGCCGGTAGATGCTTATCGGCAAAACCTGAAACAACTCTTTCGGCATGTCCGTCAAATGGGTGCGCGGCCTGTTCTGGTTACCCAGACCTGGGCGACTTACGATGTGCAGGGCGACATCATCTATGGAAATGCACACCGCTATCGCCACCAAGAAACCATAAACCAGGTCACCCGGGACGCCTGCCGCCGGACAAACGCCTCATGCATTGATATGGCGGCGGATTTTTCCTATCGGCCCGGGGATACCTACGATGTCATCCATAGCACACCGCAAGGCGCGCGGCGCATCGGCGAATATATCTGCAACGGATTTGCCAAGCTGTTGACGGCTGATCCCTGAGCGCCCAACCATGATCTTTCGGCTTGCGGCGGTCAGGGGAAGGCCTGCAGCCGGTCGCAGCGCAGGAAAACGCCCTTCTTGCCCTTCGGCGGGCTGATCACGGCGTCGGCCCCGGTAAAGGCCACGCCCTTCAATGTCTTGATGTCGGCCGGCTTTGCCAATGCCTTGTTCTTGGGGATGCTGAAGGGTTGGTATTTCGCGCCACTGAACAGAAGGATCGTCTTCGAATCCCGCTTCACGGCGGCGTCGATGGGGCCGAGCGTGATGCCCGGCCATCTGCCCTTGACCGGCAAGGGCTTCTCGCCGCGCGCTTTCTTATCCTTGTGATAACGCAGGTACTGGGACCCAGCGAATAGATAGTAGGCGCCGTCCTTCCAGGGCACCGCGGCGGTGATTTTGGCGGCAAAATCCTTCGGCACGCCTTGCCAGTTCTTGAAAATCGGCGTCGGCTTGGTGATCACGCCGCGGCCCGGCGCAACGTTGACGTAGTGGCCCTTGCGGAACAGATACCAGGTCTTGGCATCCCAGTTGAGCGCCGCGTCGATGCGTGACCAGGGCGTTCCCTTCAATGCCTTGGCGAAGGCAATGTTCTGGCCGCCCGATGCCCAACAGGGCCCAACGCCCTTCCGGTAGAGTTTCTTCGGCCCGACGACGACAACCTCGGCGATTTGCAGATGGATGTTGCGGGGGCTCTGAATGCGTCCGTAGCGCGCTGTGTGACCGATCTTGAAGGCGTTGACCTTGGTTGCCTTTTTAACGGTGTAGCGGAAGATCTGATCACCTTTGCGGGCCTTCAACGGATTGCCCAGGAACGGATGGTCGGAGACCATCAGCACCATGCCGTCCATCTCCTTGGTACAGCATTCCGTGCGGTTGTGAATGCGGACCTCGTTGACGGCATGGACGCCGCCGAGATCGACTTCCCAGAAATTATTTCTCCGCTTCGCCGTATGGATCATCGCGCCATCCGACCAGCGGCTCGCGATATTACCATCGACGGCCTTCCACGACAGCCCGTCCTTACTGTAGTTCGTCGACTGGCGGGTGCGCTTCTTATAGGCAAGGTTGGATTTTACCTGGGCGGCGGCTTTCGTTGCCTTGGCGAGGCGCGCCATCTGGACCTTTTCCTTGATCGCCTTGACCCGGTTGCGCGCTTGCTGAACTTTCTGCAATGTTGCGGCACCCTTCTTTTGCACCGCCGTGGTCATCGCGGCAATAATCGCACCGACGTCGCCGGCTTTCTTTTTCGCCGCGACCTGGGCTGCCTTATTGGCCTTCAGTGCTTTCGCAACTTCACGGTCCACGGCCGCTTTCTTGCGTTGGTAAATCTTGTTCAACTCGGCGATCAACACGTGCGGCACGACCTTCAACTTGCGGGCCTCGTTGATTACCGAACGCACGGCACCGCCGAGCACTGGCAATTGCAGTTGCGCATAGCTGTAGCCCAAGTTGTCGCGGTCGAAGGCGAAGCGGCTTGAATAAGTACTGCCCAGCAGTTTGTAATCGAGTGATAGAATGACCGGCTTGCCGGCGGCGAATTCCTTGAGGCGGCCCCTGAGCACGCCTTTCTGCATGGAAAAGAAATCAGGCTTGGCCAAGGCGCTTAAGCCGGCGTCTATTAAGGGCCCTGTATTGGTGAACCCTTTGACCGCCGACTTGGCCGCATCCAGTGTGACTTTGGCCGTCTCCTTGGCGGCGATCAGCGACGCCACGCGGGGGTCGAGATCAAGCGGCAGGTTGGTGATTCCCTTGCGCAGCGACGCCAAGGTCTTGGAAGCCACGTACTTCGAGCCCTCGAGGCTTTTCTTCCCGGTTTCCTGGGTGGCGATATAGCTGCTCCGCCCGGCGTTGCGTGCGGTGCAGGCGGCGCGCGCCCCCCAGTCCGGCACCGTCGCCCATTTCTTGCAGCCGAACCACCATTGCGAACAAATGCTGGTGGTCTGCCCGCAGCTTTCCATTTGCCGCCGTGTCGCCGTGATTCGCTTGGCGTAGGCCTTGATCCCGCCGCTGAGTTTGGCGTCCTCTTTCTCCGCCGCCTTGATGCGCTTCACCGGCGCGGCGCGCTCCTTGCCGACCCGCTTACGCATGGCATTGATCGCGACGTTGAGCTTTTGCACATTCCCCTTGGCAATGTTGAGGTTGGCCTGTGCCTTCTTGGCCTGGGGAAACAACGCGTCAAAGGCCTTCTTGATCGCCGGCTTGGCGTCCGTCTTCAGCCAGTTGGCCAGGTCGGTTTTCATGGTGATATCGATGCGCGGATCGATTTTTGCCAGATCGCCGAATCCCTTCACCTTCTCGCCGGTGGTCGCCAGGAACTTCAGTTTGAAGGCGGTGCCGAAATCCTGGTTTGTCCAGAGCGTTGTCTGAAACGGCGTCAAAATCACCTTGAGCTCGCTCTTCTCGCCGAAGAACGACGGGGCCGCACCAGTGAACATGATTCGTTGATTGAGCGCCGTGGTGGTGTCCGCCTGGGCGAGAATGCCGTCCTTATCGGTGGCGTGCCGACGCAGGCGTTCATATTCGGCGCGGCTCTTGGTATCGATCCCGTCGGTTTTCGAACGTACCAGGATATCGACGTCGGCGTGCGGCATCTTAATGGCGCCAATGGCCAGCTTCGCCGTTTTTGCTTTGATTTGGATTCCGTCCTTGGCGTCGACGTAGGCGCGCTCGACGGCTCCGATGTCCTTGCCGAGAACCCGCAACCCTCCGGAAATGTCGAAACCGACTTTCTTCGAATCGCTCAAACTCATCTTAATGGTCGAGCCCTCGCCCTTTTTAAGCCCGGTCAGGGCGACGTCGGGGATATTCTTCAGATCGATCAACGCCTGCTTTTGGCCGCTGAGCTTGATCATCTCATTATAAACCCGAACCAGATCATGGACGGCCAGCTGCCCAATCTTGTTGGGGCCATCATCGACCGTCATCCGAAACGTGTGGGGGATCGGAATCTTCGTATCTGCGGGACGAATTTGGAAGGTCGAGAAGATGTCCGTCTTTTTCTCACCGATGGTCGTCTTGCCGCCCGACCCGATGATGATCGCCTTGTTCTCAACGCCGAAGGTCATGGCGTAGTCTTCGATGGTCAGCCACGGGACGCCGAAGGCGCCTTTCCAGGGAATGCCCCGGAACGTCGTCGCCGTCAGGGCAACGGCGGGCTTGCCGCTTTTCGGCACACTCACATCCGCCGCCAAGACAACGTTGACGTCCTGGGTGCCGATGCGGAACAAGGTTTCACCCTCCAGGCCCATGGTCAGCTCGCCCTCATTGGTGGCGTCGGCATGAAACGAAAAGGTGACGTCGGCGGGCAGCTTCACCGCCGCATCGCCGATCTTCGGGCGGAAGGTCGGCAATGAGGCTTCCATGCCGAGAGACGGGTTGCCCTTCTTCTTCGGCTTCTTACTTTTCTTGGACTTCCCGCCGCCGCCGGCTTTATCTGCCTTTTTCCCGACCTGGGCCAAATCACCGAAGGCGCCCGTCAGACTGGTCCGCATGATGACTTGAGAATTCTTGGCACCGAAGAACTTCAAGGCATCGCCCAAGGGTTTGAACCGCCCGAGGTCAACGGATGATACGTGAGAGATACCCTTCGGCACGTAGACCACATAGCTGGATTTCTGATGCAGGGGATCAAACACGGCCTTAAGTTCCGGGGGCAGCTTGGCGCTAGGCACATTGACGTCGACGGTGGTGAAGGTGACGACTTGGGCCGTCGGCGCCAGCACGTCCAAAAGCTCAACGCCGGGGAACTTAACCAAACCGGAAAATTTAGGCGCCGTGGAGGGAACCAGGGTCAGGAACTTGCCGGCTGTCCCCAAGTGGACGGCCAGGCGCCAGCGCGCGCCCAGGAAGTCGACACCGCCAATTAACGTACTGGCCGATGACTTGGCGCCGCTCAGCGTCATCTCCTTGAACGGATTGGCGCTGCCGCCGAATTTCGTGAATTTGTCGAGCGCCTTGATGTCACCCAACTTGATGGTGCCCTTAGCGGCGGCGGCATCCAAGTCATCCTGGACGGCGGCTACGGCCGGCCTGATGGTTGCGCTGACTAAAAGTATGGCGATCACGACGGAACGAAGCGTTGCCCAAATCATTTATCGTTCCCCGTGAGAATGTCGGCACCACACATATGTAGTTATGCAGAAGAATTAGTTTACAGAAATTTTCTAAAGTCTGTTTGTTATTCATTGTCGAGGGTATTGCCGCGGCGCAACGGCATGAAATAAATGTCTGTTCCGGGGCACCAACGGCCATTTCACGAGGCGGCGAAAGACGTCTGCTATCTCCCCCAGGGCCGAAGTGTACGCAATTCGCTGAAACTCAACACCGGCGAAAGCTGGGGGCTTCATTCTCCCGCCGGCGCGGCCAGCGCAGCGGTTTCGGTGGCGTCCGCGGCGGCGGCCTCCAATTTTCGTTGGGCGTCGGCGGCGGCTTGTTGGCGGGCCCACATGTCGGCGTAGACGCCGTTGGTCGCCAACAGATTGACGTGGCTGCCGCGCTCGACGATGACGCCCTTCGCCAGCACCAGGATTTCGTCGGCGTCGATGATGGTCGACAACCGGTGCGCGATGGTCACCGTGGTACGGTCCTTCGAAACTTCCTTCAGGGCGGCCAGGATGCCTTGCTCGGTCTGGCTGTCGAGCGCCGAGGTGGCCTCGTCGAAGATCAAGATGCGCGGGTTCTTCAGCACTGTCCGGGCAATGGCGACGCGCTGGCGTTCGCCGCCGGAAAGCTTCAGGCCGCGTTCGCCGACCGTTGATTGATAGCCGTCGGGCAGGTCCATGATGAAGTCGTGGATGTGGGCCAGGCGCGCCGCGTCCTCGATCTCGGCCGGCGAGGCGCCGGGTTGGCCGTAGGCGATGTTGTAGTAGATGGTGTCGTTGAACAGAACCGTGTCCTGGGGAACCATGCCGATGGCGGCGCGCAGGCTAACCTGGCGCAGGTCGCGGATATCCTGACCGTCGATGGTGATCCGCCCGCCGGTGATATCATAGAACCGGAACAACAACCGTGAGATGGTTGATTTGCCCGAACCGCTGACGCCGACAATGGCGACGGTCTTGCCGGGTGGCACATGGAAGCTGACGTCGTGCAGGACCGGGCGGCGCGGGTCGTAATCGAAAGACACCGTGTCGAAGCGAACGTCACCGCCGCCGGCGACCAAATCAACGGCGGCCGGATCATCTTCAACTTCCGCATTTTCGGCCAGCAATTGGAACATGGTTTCCATATCGGTGAGCGAGCGCTTAATTTCGCGGTAGACGAAGCCCAGGAAATTCAGTGGCATGAACATCTGGATCAGATAGGCGTTGACCAGGACGAAATCGCCGATGGTCATGTTTCCGGCGACAACGCCCTGGCCGGCCATGATCATGGCGATGGTGACGCCGGTCGCGATGATGGTGCCTTGGCCGATGTTCAACAGGGCCAGGGAGCCGCCGCTTTTCACCGCCGCGTCTTCATAGCGCCGAAGCGCAGCATCAAAGCGCCGGGCTTCGTGGTCTTCGTTGCCGAAATATTTCACCGTTTCGAAATTCAACAGGCTGTCGATGGCCTTGGTATTGGCTTCGCTGTCTGTTTCATTCATGGCGCGGCGAAAGTGGGTGCGCCATTCGGTTATCCAGGTTGTCCAGACGATGTAAGTGACCAGTGTGACGAAGGTCACCAGCGAGAAAGCCCAGCCATACAAGTTCCACAGAATGCCGCAAACCAGCAATATCTCAATCAGGGTCGGCAAGATGTTGAACAGCATGAAGCGCAGCAGGAATTCAATGCCCTTGGTGCCGCGTTCAACGGCGCGGGCCACGCCGCCTGTCTTGCGGTCCAGGTGGAAGCGCAATGATAATTGGTGCAGATGCCGGAAGGTTTTCAGGCCGGCCAGACGGATGGCGCGTTGCGCGACGCGGGTGAACACGGCGTCGCGCAGTTCGCCAAAGGCTTGGCTGAGGACGCGCACCAGGCCATAGCCCACCAACAGGCCGACGGGCACTGCGATGAGGGCCGTTCCCGGCGTGCTCAAGGCATCGACGGCCTGTTTGTAAAAGACCGGCACCGTCACGTTGGCGATTTTCGCCAGCACCAGCAGGACCATGGCGATGACAACCCGAACGCGTAGCGCCACGGCGTTCGCCGGCCAGATGTAAGGCAGCATGGAACGAATGGTCTGCAGGTCGTTGCGGGGGCCTTCGCGGGCCGGTCCGGGTTCTTGTGAACGCATGATATCACCACGAATTGATCGTCTGCCGTCAGGAAGGCGACAGTTTTAGAGAGTATAGATTTAGGCATGTATCGATGGAAATGAAACAGTGTGCGGGACATTGCATCGATCTTCGCGTCATTATATTTGTCATAAGTGTTGGATTGGGGCTTGGAAAAGCCGCCAATCTGCGCGAAAACCCCCAAATCTGGAGATTTGGTGACGCATGGACGGAACGGGTTACAATCTGGAAGGGCTGCGCGTGCTGATCTGCGATGACAGCCGCCAGATAAGGTCGTTGATCACCTCGTTCCTCAATGGCTTTGGTGTTAAATCCATCGAAGATGCCATCGACGCCGATCAAGCCTTTGAGCGCATGGTCGAATTTGACCCCGATTTGATCATTACCGATTGGAACATGCCGCCGACGGACGGTCTGGCCTTTGTCAAGCGGGTGCGCATGAGCGACGATTCGCCCAATCCCTACGTGCCGATCATCATGTTGACCGGGTATACGGAGCTCTATCGCGTCAAGCAGGCGCGTGATGCCGGCATATCAGCTTTTCTTGCCAAACCCTTGAGCGCACAGGCATTATATAAGCGTGTCACTTCGGTGGTTGATGACCAGCGCCCGTTTGTCCGCAACGACCTCTATTTCGGTCCATGTCGGCGAACCAGTATCCGGTCGAACTATCTGGGTGGCGAACGGCGTAAGGGCTAACGGCTTCGCAAAAATGTCCCGGTCGCCGATTGATCGGCAATAACAACGGTGCAGCGGGTCCATGGCGGACACAAAAATTTTCCGGCCTCCACGGCATATCTCTCAGAAAGTGCCCAAACGCGGTGGACCCAGTCCGGCCCAGGCGATCATGCGCGCGCTGAACGCCGCCGAGGATCTGATCGGTGAATACCAGGGCTGGGCGGTCGATGATCTTGAAGCCCTTTGGCAGCGCTTCAATGAGATGGCGAAGAGCGGCGAGATTGGCACCGGCGACATCGAGATCATGTTCAACATGGCCCACGAAATCCGCGGCCAGGGCGGCAGCTTCGGATTTGCCCTGATCTCCACCATCGGCGATTCGCTGTGTAAGTTCATGGATGGACGGGCGCGGTTGACGGGGGTCGAACTGGAAGTCATCAAGGTCCATATCCTGGCCATGAAAGCCGTATTCCGGCAGGAATTGAAGGGCGAGCAGGAAGGCTTGCGCAAGGACCTGCGCGAGCTTTTGGAATTGCTGCGGGCCAAGGTCGATCTGGATTCCAATTTCGGTGTCGGCGATCCGTCGGCGCCCTGATGTCGTGAAACCTGAAAATATTGGTTTGCTGTGGCGCTGCGCGGCGATCGCCGTGATCCCGGTGCTGGCCTGGACTTTCAGCGGTCCGGCGCCGGTGACCCAGTGGCAGCGCGCCGGTGATCTTCACTATCAGGTGCGTCATGTCCCCGGTACGGATGAAGCCTGCCTGATCCTCGACTATCGTCAGATCACCCCGGGCCTTGAGCCATTGACCTGCTGGGATTGAGCAACCTTGGCCGACATTCAGACCATTCATGCTTTCCTCAAGGCCTCCGGCCTGGCCCATGAGATCGTGGCCTGCGATCCGGACGATGCGGAGACCGCCGTGTTTGCCGCTAAGTATGGCTACAGCCTGGACTGCTCGGCGAATTGCATCTTGGTCAAAACTAAGACCGGCGCGACGAAGTTCGTCGCCTGCGTGGTCTTGGCGACAACCCGGCTCGACGTCAACAAGCGGGTTCGCAAATTGTTGGGTGCGCGCAAGGTCTCCTTCGCCGCACCCGAAGACACGCGCCGCCTGACCGGCATGGACCTCGGCGGTGTCACGCCGCTGTGCCTGCCCGATGACCTGCCGGTTTGGATCGACGCCGCCGTGATGGGCCGTGAAACCATCATCCTCGGCGGCGGCGACCGGCATTCGAAAATCATCGTCGCGCCTGGAATTTTTGATCAGGTGCCGAACGTCGAAGTGATCGACGGCCTGGCGTTGGCCATCGGCTGAGGGGTATTACAGCCCTTCGAACAGCCGGATGTCGCGATCGGCGCCGCCGTCGAGCACCTTCAGGGCGGCCTGATAGGCGTCGCTCTCGAAGGCCGTGACGGCCGCCTCGTAGCTTTCAAATTCAATCAGGATGGTGCGCTCCTCACGGCCGTTCTCCTTGGCGACGACGCGGCCGCCGGCGGCCAGATAAGTGCCGCCCATGGATTCAAGCGCCGGCTTGGCCAGGGCCTTATAGGCCTCGCTTTTTTCCGGGTCGGCGGGGCTGCGATGGGCGCTGATCATGTATCCTTTGGGCATGGTAATCCTCCTAGAGTAACAATGTTGATACCGGGGTTGGTCACGGTGTTGGTGCCGGTGTTGGTGCCGGGGTTGGTTTCAATTATTCCCACTCAATAGTGCCGGGCGGTTTCGACGTGACGTCGTAGACAACCCGGTTGATGCCGCGCACCTCGTTGATGATGCGGTTGGCGACGCGGCCCAGGAATTCGTGATCGAAGGGGTAGAAATCCGCTGTCATGCCGTCGGTGGAATTCACCGCGCGCAGCGCACAGACGTTGTCATAGGTGCGCGCGTCGCCCATGACGCCGACGGTCTGCACCGGCAACAACACGGCGAAGGCCTGCCAGATGGCGTCGTAAAGACCGGCGCCTCTGATCTCTTCCAAATAGATGGCGTCGGCCTTGCGGAGCGTTTCCAGTTTATCCCAGGTGATCGCGCCGGGGATGCGGATAGCCAGGCCGGGGCCGGGGAACGGGTGGCGGCCGACGAAGCTCTCGGGCAGGCCCAATTCGCGGCCCAGAACCCGCACCTCGTCCTTGAACAATTCGCGCAACGGTTCGACCAGATCCATGTCCATGCGATCCGGCAGGCCGCCGACGTTGTGGTGGGATTTGATCGTCACGCTGGGCCCGCCGGTGAACGACACGCTTTCAATGACATCGGGATACAGCGTCCCTTGGGCCAGAAACTTCGCCCCGCCGATGGCCTTCGCCTCTTCTTCAAAGACATCAATGAACAGCTTGCCGATGGTCTTGCGCTTGACCTCCGGGTCATCGACACCGTCCAGCGCGCCGACGAACAAATCCGACGCATTCCTGTGGATCAGCGGAATGTTGTAGTGATCGCGGAACAGGCCGACCACTTCGTCGGCCTCGTTCAGGCGCATTAGCCCGTGATCGACGAAAACGCATTGCAGTTGATCACCAATGGCCTCATGCAGAAGCACCGCAACGACGGACGAATCGACTCCCCCCGATAGCCCGCAGATCACCCGGCCATCGCCGACCTGATCGCGGACCTTGGCGATCGCCTCGTCCTTGAACGCCGCCATGGTCCAGGCCCCGGCGCAGCCGCAAACCCGGTGGGTGAAGTTCGCCAACAGCTTTGCCCCGTCCGGCGTGTGCATGACTTCCGGGTGGAACTGCACGGCATAGAATTTCAGATCATCGTTGGCGATGGCCGCAAACGGCGCACTGTCGGTTTTCGCCACCGTGCGGAACCCGTCCGGCAACACATCAACCCGGTCGCCGTGGCTCATCCACACCTGATGGGTTTCGCCGGGCGTCCACACACCGTGGAACAGCACGCAATCATCGACCACCTCGACCATGGCGCGGCCGAATTCCTGGTGGTCGGACGGCGTCACGGCGCCGCCCATCTGCTGGACCATGGTCTGCTCGCCGTAACAGATGCCCAGTACGGGCAGGCCGATGTCCGCGGTGAACACGCTTGCCGGCGCCCGCGGCGTCTCCATCTCATGCACCGACGCGGGGCCACCCGACAAAATCACGCCCTTCGGCGCGAAGGCCCGGATGGTCTCGGTGGTGACCTGCTGGAATGGGTGGATTTCGCAATAGACCCCGGATTCCCGCACCCGGCGGGCAATCAACTGGGTCACCTGCGAGCCGAAGTCGATGATCAGAATGCGTTCGGCGTGGGTATCTGAGTTGGCCGTTTCCATGGGCTCGCTTCTACCCGACTGGGACGCGCGAGTCACCCCCTCATGACGGGGTGAAAACTCCCAATGAAATGAATTCTCACTCATGATACACTTATAAGGAGATATTGAATTGCCGGTTTTTGAAAATTTCAAGATGGGGGAAAAGCCTTATGCCCGTATGCTATATTGACGACGACCTGGTCACCTTGACCCGCGAGAAGAAGGATCCGAAAACCGGCAAAGTGACGAAGGAGCGCTTGGTCCTGGCGTTCGGTGATCCGGTCGAAATTCTGGGCAAGAATAATGGCCGCACCACCGTGCGCGCCGCTGACCCGGCGCGGCGCAGTTTTACCGGCTATGTCAATGGCAACCTGAAAACCGAAGCCACGAACAAGGTCCTGAAACTGGCCATGGTCGATGTTCAGCAGGGCGACGGTATGGTCATGGAAACCCCGTCGGGCCAGGTCGTGTTGATTGACGGCGGCGACAACAAACTGTTCGCGCGTTATTGCGCGGCGCGTTTTCCCGGCACCTCGGCGAAAAAGCCGTTGGACGTGGCGGCCTTGATCGTCACCCACGGCGACGCCGATCATTTCGCCGGGCTGATCGAGATTTTCAAATCCGAATCCCATGACTTAAAGCGCAAGCGCTTGTTCATTCACCCGAAGCGCGTGCTGCATAATGGCCTGGCCAAAGGCCCGTCGTCGCTGGCCGACACAAAGATGTTCGGCGCCACCGCGCAGATGGCGGACGAAACCTATGTGGTCGGTCTGGTTGAGAACCTATTGGCCGTGACGCGCACCTTAAACCGGCCCTTCAAGGGATGGATCAAGGCGCTCAGGCGGTGGGCCAAGCACGGCCCCATCGCCTTTCACCGGATCCAATGGCGCGATCCGGCACCCTTTGACTTCCTCACCGCTGATGGCATCAGCGTCGATGTGCACGGCCCGATCACCGAAGACGTGACGGCCGGCGCCACTTCCCGCCCGGGCCTTCGGTTCCTGCGCAAGCCCAAGGGCCCGGCGCTCCACAACGCGCCGGCGGTGACCACGGGCAGCTATTCGGCGTCGCATACGGTGAACGGTCATTCCATTGCCTTTCGCCTGAATTACGGCAATGTGCGGTTCTATTTCACCGGCGACATGAACCAGCCGTCCATGCGCATGCTGTTGGACAAGGTGCCGGCCAGCGAGCTGCAGTCCGAGGTTCTGAAAGCCCCGCACCACGGCTCTGCCGATTTCTATTTCAAGGCCTTGAAGGCGATGGCGCCGGTGGTGTCGTTAATTTCATCGGGCGATGAAAGCAGCCGTAAGGAACACATTCACCCGCGCGCCACCTTGGTCGGCGCGCTGGGCCGGGTCGGACGCATCGACGCGCCCATCGTGCTGTGTACGGAACTGGCGGCGTTTTTTGAGGTCCGCGGCATGTCCAACAGCGACCGCGGGCGCCGGCATTTCGGTTTCGAGCGGACCAACTTCGGCATCATCCACCTGCGCACCGACGGCAAACGGCTGTTGGTGTTCACCCATTCCGGGCGTGAGAACATGAAAGAAGTCTATCGCCTTGAGGTCAGCGCCGCCCACAAGGTGACTTACGCCGCCCCGGTGTGGACGAAGTAGGCCCGCGGCCCCCCCCGCGGCGTCCCCTCGGCCGCCCAATGCGCGAACTATGGTGAAGCCGCCGGCCGCGTGGCATGCTGTTCTACCAGTAAGGAACGGCACATGAATATACAGCCGACGACAAATCCGGTGACGACGCCAACCGGCCCCATCGCCGCCTACACCATGTACGGCGGTCCGCCGGTGCGCCCGGCGGTGGGCGAATGGTGGGCCGGTATCGCCGGCCGCCTCACGGACGCCGGCCTGGCCGACGTGCCGGCCGAGCCGACCTTCACGCTGGGCGAGCGCGAACAATGGACGCATCCGAACCTGCTTTTGGCGCAAACCTGCGGCTTCCCCATGATGAAAGGCGTCACCGGCCCGGTGCGCCTGGTCTGCACGCCGGTCTACGACGTGCCCTATGCGGACGGGGTCAATTACTGCTCTTTAGTCATCGTCGCCAAAGAATCAGAAGCCACCAGCCTGAATGACCTCCGGGGCAAGCGCGCCGCGATCACCAAGCCGACCTCGCATTCCGGCTACAACGCGCTGCGCCGGCTGGTCGCCGACTACGTCGCCCAATGGGAGGCAGAGATGGGCGGCGATATTCCTGATTTGGCCGGCGGTCGGCGGTTCTTCTCAAGCGTGATCGAGACCGGCAACCACCTGAACTCGGTCAAGGCCGTGGCGGCCGGCGACGCTGACGTGGCGGCTATCGACTGCGTCAGCTTCCATTTCATCAAGACTTTGGCGCCGGACGCCATGGATCAGGTCAAAATCCTCACCACGACTCCGCAGGCGCCGGGCCTGCCGTTGATCACGGCGGGTTGGCGGTCGGATGAGGAGGTCGCCGTGTTGCGCAGTGCGGTGATGGATACGGTGGGCGATCCGGCGTTGAAGGAGGCGCTGGCGACGTTGCGGATCAGTGGATTTCAGGTTTTGAAGAGGGATGCGTACGTGCGGACGTTGGAGATGGAGCGGGAGGCTGAGGATCGGAATTATCCCACCGTGACGTGAGGTGACCCGCGCACCCACGTGAGGCCCCGGGCTGGCACCGGGAGCGAGACCGCGTATCTTTGATGCGTGGTCCTCGGCGGGGCCGGTGTGTCAGGGGCGTGTCCGTGGCCTCCTGTGTTCGGTGGGCGGCAGAGCGCGGGTGTTGGTTGTAAGTGAATTGTGGATGCTGTGTTCCCGAAAACGAATGTCTCAATCAGCTTTTGTAAATTCGCCTTAAGATTTAACCCGTCCGTAACCATTCAAGATTCAATATAGAACGAAATTGACAAAAGTTCTATTTTTGTTCTATTATGGAGTCACCATGACCCAAGAATCATCAATCGAATGGACCAATCAAACTTGGAACCCGGTGACGGGATGCACCAAGATCAGCGATGGTTGTGACCATTGTTACGCGGAGCGCTTTTCAGAGCGATTTCGCGGCGTGCCGGGCCATCCCTTTGAAGAAGGCTTCGATTTGACCTTGCGGCCGAAGCGCCTCGGCCAGCCTTTAACGATACGCAAACCGAAGATGATCTTCGTCAATTCAATGAGCGACCTGTTTCATAAGCATGTGCCGTTTAGCTACGTGGACAAAGTATTCAATACCATGGAGCAAGCGGATTGGCATACGTTTCAAGTTCTGACGAAACGCAGTTCCCGCATGCGCGACTATGTGAACCGGCGCTATGCCGGGACAAAAGCGCCGCCGAACATTTGGTTGGGAACGTCAGTGGAAGATGGATCAAAGGTGTCGCGGATTCGTCATATCCAGGATATGGCGGCGCGTATCAAGTTTCTCTCCATTGAACCGCTCATTGGTCCGATCGGGCGTGTTGATATGGGCGGAATCGATTGGGTCATTGTCGGTGGTGAGAGTGGACCTGGGCATCGACCCATGGAGGAAGCGTGGGCCATTGAGGTGCGCGACCAGTGCTTGGCAAAGGAAATTCCGTTCTTCTTTAAGCAGTGGGGTGGTGTTCGACCGAAGTCCAACGGGAGAACGTTAAGCGGAACAATTTGGAATCAATTTCCCACTATGATAGAAATATTAGATAAAGGCGTTTCCATTTAACAAGATCGATCATTAGATGTTGCCTCCAGAATATCGCGGACGCGAACAAACTTTCGTAAAACATTTCATCTTATCTAATTATTTGCAGGAGCTTGCCATTAAGGTCCTGCAAAGCGGGTTTTATGATCATATTACCTATGTCGATGGTTTCTCGGGGCCTTGGAAAGCTGAGGACGAGGAATTTCACGACACTTCTTTCCGGCGCGCGATCAAAGTTCTGAAAGATGTTCAGTTCTTGGTTCGTAAGAACGGCTTTTCGGGAAATATTCGTTGCGTATTCATTGAAAAAAACCGGTCGGCCTATCTCTTATTGGAAGCGGCAGTCGCGGCATTTCATAAACCTTCAGATGGCTTTGAAATCGTCACAATCCATGGTGAATTTGATAACAATGTGCCGCGGTTACTTGAGCTTTCCCATGGAGGGTTTCTGCTTACGTTTATCGATCCAACGGGATGGACAGGATATGAGTATCGTAAAACCAAACCCATATTGCGGCGGCCTCGAAGCGAGGTTTTAATCAACTTCATGTACGATCATTTTAATCGATTCCTCAATGTAGACGATCCAAGCCTAGAAGAACAAAGAACTGATTTACTTGGCATTGGTTGGCGAGAGCGAGTCCACGATCTTGTGCAAGCTGGCGATCTCCGGACTCGCGGTGAAATTTTGACGGAGCTGTACCGCGAACGATTGAAGTCCGTTGGGGATTTTCGATATGCAGTTACGACCAAGATCGAGAAAGCAACAATGGATCGGCCTCATTTTTTTCTCGCATACGGAACTAGGAATTCCACTGGATTGGAGACATATCGGGGAATTGAAATGAAGGCGTTGCGGCTTCAGGAGTCTGTCCGGCGCGTCGCAAAAGATCTCAAGGCCGAGGATAGCACCAAGCAACTGGGCTTGGGGTTAATCGATGAGACCGAAACCGTGAGCGACCGTCTTGTTGATGACGAAATGGAAAATGCGAAAACGGCAATAGTCAACAATTTGTCGAAATTTGAGAGTTCGCCTTATGAATTGCTTAAAAATGCGGTCATGGAGCGATTCATACTTTCGCGCCCGTTGGTTAACAAAATTGTCGCTGAGTTAGCTGATCAAGGAATAATTCGAGCAACATGGAAAGATAGAAATCCAAGAGCGAAAGTTCCTGGCAGTTCTGACCAAATTCAGTCGGCTTAAATTCAAGCCTTGCGCTATTGACTCCCCAAGAAAACATTCCCATATCCCCCCATAAGACTTTGCGCATCCGAAGATGGTGGGTGCTGCACGCTATTGAACATTCTGAATAAGGCCGTCCGGGATGCCGAACGGCACTGCTGAGAGCGACAGGCGGTTGTGACCAGTAGACAGGAAAACGGCTTGGCCCGCGCCTGTTGGCGTGGCCTGGGCGCTTGACCAAGTGCGGCTTCGGAAAGCAGGCCGGGTCGTCGAAAACGGCAGAAAACTGAGCGCCTCGCGTGTCCGGCACTTTACATTCTGTAAAGTTTTTCGCTGGCTGCGCGGGAATTGTTGCCGATCAACGGGTTAGGGCGCAACGGTGCCGGTTTTGCGGGTGGCATTCGGGGTTGTGTTGCGGATGACAGACGTCGCTACCCGTTGCCACCGGAAATCGCAGCGTTCCGCCACTTCACGCAGATATTGGATGACATTTTGTCATCCGCTGACTGTGCTGAGATGATTTAGTGCGGTGGGTGCCAATTACAAGCGGCGCTGTTTGAATTGACGGCAGATGACATACCGGTCTGGCCGACCCGACCATCCCCAGACCTCACCGTGGCGTATGCCGCTAGGCGCGGCGCAATTAGAACCAGCTGTACTTGACCGAGCACCCATACGCCCGCGTCACCGCCGGCTTCACTTTCGCCCCCGCCTTCAACTGCGTCATCGCCGTGCGGACGTAGTTCGTAGCCTTCGGGATATCATCCGCCCAGGACGAGGAAATGCTATCGATGGCGCCCCGGTAGCGCAGCGTGCCGGTGGGGTCGATGATGTACATATGCGGCGTCGTCTTGGCCTCGTACAGGCGGCCGATCTTGCCCTTCGGGTCGAGGATGACGGCGCTGGGCGCGGCATCGCGGGATTTGGTAAGCTTGTCCGCCTGGGTGCCCTCCACGTGGCCCTGACGGCCCGGCGCGCTTGAAATCACGCTGAGCCAGACCACGCCGTCCTGGCGTGCCGCCTTCTGGGTCGCCTGCATGTTACCCGCACCGTAGTGTTTGCGCACATAGGGACAGTCGTGATTGGTCCACTCCAAAATCACCGTCTTACCTTTTAAGTCGCTGAGCTTGTGGTGCTTGCCTTGGCTGTCGACGCCGACGAAATCCGGCGCCAACTGGCCGACCTGCGGCGCCGCCTGGGCGCCTGAGATGGCGCCCGAGACGGCCATGGTGGAGACCAGCGCGGCGGCAAGAGCGACGGTGGCGGTTTTGGTGATGGCGTTCATAAGCTCTGCTCCTGATAGGGAGGTTTCAATCTCAGTTAGTGGATTATATAGGAAATGCACGAGCATTTGCCAATAACGCCAGCGTGAGGTGCCGGGCGCTTACTTTCTTGTTTTGCCCCTCAAGCGCCCGGCGCTTGAGGGGCTTAAAATTACTCCGCCGCCAACCAACAAAACCGGGGTGAGGTGTCGGGATGGCCACGGGATTGGACACCATACTTCGATGTGGTGTCCGTGGCGGCACCGATGTATCGGCGGCGGATACCGCGGCAAAATCGTTGGGTGGGGCACTTGGAACGGGCGCCACGACCTAGACACACCGGTCCCGCCGAGGACCGCGCATCAGAGATACGCAGTCTCGCTCCCGGTGCCAGCCCGGGACCTCACGCTCAGAATCATCGTCAGGGCGGCGTCGGATTCAATCAAAATCAAAACCAAGGTTATGCAACGCCTCTTTCAATCCAGCCCGCTTCGGCGCCGAGAACCCCTTCGCCAATCTCTCCGACCACACCACGCCGTCGGCACGGCCGGTGGTTTCCTTTTGGGCTTCCAGGGTGGCGTTGTAGGCCGCCGTCAACTCGGCCAGGGGCTTTTCCTCGTAGCGTTCCCAATGGATGACGCCGGCGTCGGGGTAGCGCGGTTTCGAGGGCGGGCGGCTGGCCGGGAAGCCCATGGTCATGCCGAAGGCGACGAACACGCCCTTCGGCAGGTTCAAGGTCTTGGCGACGGCTTCGGGGTGGTTGCGCATGCCGCCGATCATGCAGCCGGCAAGGTCGAGAGATTCGGCCACCAATGAGGCCGCCATGCCGGTCAATGCAGCGTCGATGATGGCGACCAGGGACATCTCCATGTGGCCCTTGGCCAGGCTGCCGCCGCCGGCGTCGATGGCGGTGCCGAGGCGGTGGATGTCGGCGCAGACGGCGATGAACACGGGCGCGTTGGCAACGTGATCCTGGCCGCCGGCCAATTCCGCCAGGGTCGCCTTGGTTGCCGGGTCGCGGACGACGATGAAGCTGTAGGCCTGCAGGTTTGATGACGTCGGCGCGTGCTGGGCGCCGGCCAGGACAGCGCGGACCAGATCGTCGGACACGGCGTCGTTGGTGAAGGCGCGGACGCTGGCGCGGCGCTTCAACAGCGCCATGACCGGGCTGTCAAAATCGGCGGTTGGGTCGGCGTCGTGATGTTCTTCGGGGGGCGCCGGGTGGGCCATTTCCACCTCGCGGACGACCCGCTCCAGGTTGACCTTCAGATCCAGGGGGCCGGCGTCCTTGTGCAGGAAATCCTTGGCCCCGGCGGCCATGCAGCTCTCCGCCATGGTCGTGTCGGCCATACCCGTCAGCATGACCACGTGGGCATCGGGATGCGCATCGAGCAGACTGCGCAAGGCAACCAGGCCGTTGACCTTCGGCATGTTGATGTCGAGCAAGATCAGATCCGGGGTGTGCGCTTTGTACAGCGGCAGGGCGTCGGCGCCGGTTTCGCCGGTGGCGACGACGGTGCAGTCCATGGTGTCGAGCACACTGGCAACGAGGCGGCGGATCAAATTGTCGTCATCGACGATAATGGCGCGGGTGGTCATGCGGCCCTTCGGTAGTCGTTGGATAATGTATGCCAAGGTTGTAAGGCGTTCTGCCCAAAGCTGCAATGGCCGCAACGGCGCCGGGTTTTTCATTTTTGACAGCCGGGGGTATAGTGCCGGCGCGCTAGGGATCGACACGCAACGAGGGGCCTTTAAAGATGACAGAAGATAATGCGAACGCGGCCTGGCCGCAGACGCTGTTTAAGCTGTTGAGCAATGCCGGGGTAACGCTTTATCCCTACATTCCAGACGCCGGCAACAAAGCGCTGATCGAACTGGCTGAGGCCCAAAACGACACCCGTGCCGTGCTGATGACGTCGGAAGAGGAGGGCATCGCGGTTTGCGCCGGGGCCGAACTGGTCGGCGAAAAGGGCATCTTGTGCATGCAATCGTCGGGGGTCGGCAACGTGCCGAATTTTCTGTCCTTTGCGAAAGGCGGACGGTTTCCCCTGTTGATGATGGTCTCCATGCGCGGCGAATACGGCGAGCAGAATCCTTGGCAGTATCCCATGGGCCAGGCTGTTGAGCCGGTCCTGCAGGCCATGGGGGTGCTGACGTTTTGGGTCTACGAGCCCGATGATCTGGAAAAGGCGGCGACGGCGGCGATCAACGCGGCCTATCACGGCGGCCAGGCGGCAGCGCTGATCCTCAGCCAGAAGTTTCTTGGCGCCAAGGCTTTTTAAGGAGACCTGCGATGACCGTTGAAGCCCATTTGGACCGCCGCGACATTCTGGCGCCGCTGATCCCGAACCCGGAAGACTACCTGATCATCACTGGCCTAGCCGGGCCGGCCCGTGACGCTGCCAAGTTGACCGGTGACGGCGCTAACATGTTCACCATGGCCGGCTGTATGGGCGCGGCGGTGTCCATGGGGCTCGGTACGGCGCTGGCGGCACCGGACCGCCAGGTCTTGGTGATCACCGGCGATGGTGAGCTGATGATGAACCTGGGATCGCTGGCCGTTGTCGCGACCATGGCGCCGGTTAACCTGACGATTATTTGCATCGACAACGGCTGTCACGGCGAAACCGGCGGTCAGACGGGCCATACGTCGTACCGCACGGATTTGGAAATGGTCGCCCGCGGCGCCGGTTTAGCAGCGACGATGACCTTTGCTGATATGAAGGACGTTGAAGCGGCGGCGGCATTTATTAAACAAGCCGCCGCGCCGCGGTTCCTGCTGTGCCGCGTCGTTGATGGCGCGCCGTCGGTCTATAAGCGCAACATGGACCCGGCCGTCTGCCGTTTGCGGTTCAAGGACCACGTGCAACGCACCGCCTGAGGCGGCATCTGGTGGAGTTATGACGGACATTTGACGGGGCTCCAGGAAATCCACCGCTCATCCACAGGTTCATCCCCAGAAAATTGCGATTCGAGGCCGATTCGGACGTTTTCCCCGTAGACCGCGGCCGGCAGGCATTCCACAATCATGATGCTTGGTAACGGGCCTTCGGGCCAGGAACCGGGTGGAACCGGGAAGCCTTCGGGCGAAACGGTTCCGGAGCGGAGAACCTTCGGGAACTTCGGTCCAGGCCGGGGCGCCTTCGGGTAAGCCGGCCACGGTCAAGGAGCCTTCGGGCGATCTGGCCGGGATGGGGAAGCCTTCGGGCATCTTCATCTGGGGTGGCGAAGCCTTCGGGCGGCGCGGCCCGGAACCGGAACGCCTTCGGGCGGAAAGGTTCAACGGATCAGGGGGTCTTCGGAGCCGCTGGTTCGGGGGAAGAGAGCCCTTCGGGGAACTCGACCCAAGGCCGGGAAGCCTTCGGGCGGCTTGGCCAGGGGCAGGGGCCTTCGGGCAACTGGACCCGGGGTTGGACGGTCTTCGGATCGGTTGGCCTGGACCGGAACACCTTCGGGTGGGATGGTTCTGAACCAGGGCACCTTCGGGTGAACAGGTTCGGGAGGCGTCAGGATGTGTCTTCGGGCACGATGCTAAGACTCCGCGTCTGAGCACTTGGCGCCTCCCTTTTATTTTGAGCAGTCCCAGGCGGCCCATGCGGCCGCTTTTGTATTGCGCAAGAGCCTATATTTTTTCCAAAAAAGAGGCCCGACATGGTGGCCGGGCCCCTTTTCAGCGTCAGAAGATGCTATCCGCGTCTATGCACTTGTGCGCCAAAAGCTGTACCGGCGGCGGACTCACTGGTCAACAGTAATTTGTAGGTGCAACCCGAATGTGACGCTAAATGTAGCGTTTCAGCCCTTTTCCACCAACCATCGAGCGACCTTGGCGGCAGCGGTGCGGGCCGCTGCTTCCGTGTCAAAGGGGGTGTTGGCGAATCCGCCAATGGGGAACCAGCCGGTCAGCGATTCGGGATCACGCCGATAGATTTCGAAACCAAAGGATTGTTTGCCGCGCTGAAAAATATCAACGCAACGTCCGCCATCGGACGTTTCGATGGACTCGAGCACGAGTTTGCGCATTTTTTAGGGATCGGTGGTGTCGGGAGACTCCGCCGTCGGCGCAGCGTCGGGCGCATCGTCAGAACCAAGTTCTTCCTCACGTGCGTCCAGTTTCGCCTGCTTCTTGGCGGCTTTTTTGGCCGCCTTCTTGCGTTCGCGTTCGAGACGATCAAACTGATAGTTGGGTTTTCTTGCCATGCCCTCTTACAGCGCTCAGTCCAGCGCTTTGAGATCTTCGGCGGAGGTGCGGCCATCGCGCCCGGGCGCAATTTCGAACTCGACCTTTTGGCCTTCGCGCAGCGATTGCAAGCCGGCTTGCTGGACCGCGGAAACATGGACGAACACATCTTTGCCGCCATCTTCCGGTTCAATGAAGCCAAATCCCTTGGTGGCGTTGAACCACTTTACAGTACCTGTAGACATGAAAGTTCCCCTATATAACGTTCGAAACGCAGATGTGACGCATCCGGGCGCCAAATGAAAGCTTTAATTTAAAAAATATGCCGGACGCAATTACGCGCCCGGCAATATCTGCTATGGCGCCGTAAAAGAACTACTCGGCGGCATCGACCGTCTTATCCAAGTAGTCTTCCTTGTAGAGCGCCGAGCCTTCATCTTTGAATTTTTCGCTCATTTCCTGCATCCCGGTTTCTGCGTAATCACGGACCAGATTGGTAATTTCCATGGCGCAGAACTTGGGACCGCACATGGAGCAGAAGTGGGCGGTCTTATGCGCGTCCTTCGGCATCGTTAAATCATGGAAATCCCGGGCCCGGTCCGGGTCAAGCCCCAGATTGAATTGGTCCTCCCAACGGAACTCAAAACGTGCCCGGCTCAGCGCGTCGTCGCGGGCCGCGGCGCCCGGGTGGCCCTTCGCGAGGTCGGCCGCGTGGGCCGCGATCTTGTAGGTGATCACGCCTTCACGCACATCTTGTTTGTCGGGCAATCCGAGGTGCTCCTTCGGCGTCACATAACACAGCATAGCGCAACCGTACCATCCGATCATCGCCGCGCCGATCCCCGAGGTGATGTGATCATAGCCCGGCGCAATATCGGTAACCAGCGGCCCTAAGGTGTAGAAGGGGGCTTCCTTGCAGGTTTCCAGCTGTCGTTCCATGTTGACCTTGATCTTGTGCATGGGCACGTGTCCGGGGCCTTCGATCATGGTCTGGACTCTTTTTTCCAAGGCAACGTCGGTCAGTTCACCAAGGGTGTCCAATTCAGCGAATTGCGCTTCGTCGTTGGCATCGGCGCCGCAGCCCGGCCGGAAACCGTCGCCCAGTGAAAACGAGACGTCGTAGGCCCGCATAATGTCGCAAAGCTCTTCAAAGTTGTCGTAGAGGAAGCTCTCCTTGTGGTGCGCCAAACACCATTGAGCCATGATCGAGCCGCCGCGCGAGACGATACCTGTTACCCGTTTGGCGGTCAGGTGAATATGGCGGAGCCGAACGCCGGCATGGATGGTGAAATAATCAACGCCCTGTTCACATTGCTCAACAATTGTATCGCGGTAGATTTCCCAAGTCAGATCCTCGGCCCGATCGACTTTCTCCAGAGCCTGATAAATCGGCACCGTGCCGATGGGCACTGGCGAATTTCGTAAAATCCATTCGCGGATGTTATGGATATTGCGCCCAGTCGAGAGGTCCATCACCGTATCGGCACCCCAGCGGGTCGCCCAGACCATTTTCTCGACTTCCTCTGCGACCGATGACGTGACCGCCGAGTTGCCGATGTTGGCATTAATTTTAACAAGGAAATTCCGGCCAATGATCATCGGTTCCGTTTCCGGATGGTTGATGTTCGCTGGGATAATGGCGCGGCCCGTGGCAATTTCATCGCGCACGAACTCGGACGTCACGTAATCCGGAATTTCTGCACCAAAACTTTCTGCCTCGGCAATCAGTTTGGCGGCGGCGGCGGGGTTATGCTGGCGTGCCATGTTTTCGCGAATGGCAATGAATTCCATCTCCGCTGTGACTTCGCCTTCCGTGGCATAGTGATACTGGCTGACGATCTGGCCGTCTTTGGCGCGCAGTGGCGGGCGTTTGTTAGGAAACTCAGCGACCAGTTTATCGTCGGCAATATTGCCATTATCCTCGGGCTTAACGTTGCGACCCTGGTATTCCTCGACATCGCCGCGCGCCAAAACCCAATTGCGTCGCAACGGTGCCAGACCTTTTTCCAAATCTATGGTCGTGTCGGCGTCTGTATAGGAACCAGACGTGTCGTAAACAACCAGCGGCGGCTCATTAGCCGATTCGTGTAGTGTGATTTCACGCATCGGCACGCGGATGTCCGGGTGCCGCTCGCCTGCGACAAAAATCTTCTTCGATGATGGCAAGGCGCCGGTTGTTACAGCAGCCGTATCGGGTTTGCGGATGACGTTCATAATGGATCTCCTCCTCATTGGCCGAACACGCCATGCGTTCGGCGAAGAGACCCGGGAGAAAGCGTCGGTCTGGAAAGGGAGCCTAAATTTCGTCGCCCCGATGTTCCGATCCCTACGCCGGTGTGACCCGGATCAGGTTCAACGAGTCTTCGTGGGACAAACCCCGCGAACTCTCAGCCCGGACTGCCGGGCTCCCCGTGGAACATTTTTAATGTGGCGCGGCCCATAGTCGCGGTCAAGGCATACCGGCGGAAGATATCCACAACGCGCAAAACGCAGCAATTGCGACACACTCTACCGGCCCGCCACGGGCGGTGATTCCTACGGAGCTTCTTGCGGCTCCGGTTTCAGTGAAATAGGCAAGCCAAGCGCTTATTCGGCGACTTTCAGCTCTCCGGCAGCCATGCGGCCATCCCGGCCGGGCACGAGTTCAAACTCGACCTTCTGCCCTTCTTTCAGTTCCATCAAACCCGCGGCCTGAACCGCCGAGATATGCACAAAGGCGTCCTGGCCGCCATCGTCCGGTTCAATGAAACCGAAACCTTTGGTTGGGTTAAACCACTTCACAGTACCACTAGGCATATTCGCTCCTTCCTCATGCCGCAGCTACCGCGACCACTTTGGAAATATCGTCGCCTGCGACACGCGTCTTTTCGACCGGCGGCACCTTGAAACCACACGCCAAGGCCTCGCGCGGTTCGAAGGATGGCGTTCCCACGAAAAGATAGCAAGTATTAACTTGGCCCCGGCGTGCAGATTGTCACACCTGTTAATGTAAGGCGGAAACCCGCTTCAGCGCTCAAAATACGATAATCTGGCGGAGGCCCTGGGCCGGGCTCAACGTGTCGACTGCTTGGTCTTTATCATCCAGTTTGACGCGGCCGATGATGAATTTTTTAACTGTCGATCCACCACGCCGATCGCGACCGAAATTGCAGCGAATATCGCTGACCGGGACGCATTTTGAAGGGAACGGGCGCGTTTAGGAGTGATGGAAGGGGCGGCCTGTAATACGTGGATTGGTGTCGCGCAATCGGGCCGCCAAGGTGGCCGCGATAGAATGGTAAAAGCGACGGCCGAACGACGGGTCGCCGATGAGCAGCGATTGGATAACATCCTCATCAATCACCAGGATTTCCGCCTCGTCGCAGGCGGACACACTGGCACTTGTCGGTTCATCGTCAATGAACGACATCTCGCCGAAAATATCACCGCGTGATAATTCCGCGACTTTCACCGGAGGCCGGCCATCGGCATGCTCTAACTCGACGCAGACGCGGCCACCGACAATAACGAAAATGCCACTATAGGGTTGGTCCTGACGAATAATGACTTCGCCGTCTGTATAAATATGCTGCGCGGAACTGCGGAGCAAGAAGGTCTCTTCCTCGGGCAACAACATGGAAAACACCCGGCGAAAGGCGAGACTGATCTCAGGCTCGACACGTCGTTGAAAGGCGACGGATTCGTTAATTTGGACCATCTTCTGCGGTTCCTAGTCGATTACCACCCGACCATAATGCACGAGTAAGTTTGAAATACTATGAATTCCTAACGTCACGCATATGAATTTATATTAACATGCAAATGTATTCGTGCGAAATCATCTCCTGTCATCAGGACGCACAACGGTTAAGGTAAAGATCGTTTGGCGTGCCAATTGCTGACGGATTGGAAAAAACTCGGCCCAGTTGCCCGTGGCGTCACTGAAATTTCGTGATCAACGGCCAGTCCTTGATGTAGGGCGCAGCGCCGGATTCGTCCAAAAGCCGCTGCCAGGACGGCGTTTTTACCATGGCCCGAATGATTTCATCAAATCGCACAACATCCTCCGGCCCAAAGGCGGTCGAACTGAAGGCCGCGCCCAAGGTGATGACCTCTAAGGCTTTTGGCAGTGCCTGAAGGCGATTGAGAATGCCCATTTTCTGGGCCTCGAACAGGCCGGTCACAGATCCGGTCAAGGCACCGTCGAACTGACCGTTGGCGACCTTCGGAAAGCTGGTCAGGTAATCGCGCTCGCGGACCAGCGGAAGATTTAAGTGATCGATACCGGGGTAAAGGAAGCCGAGTTGAGCGCCAATGCGCAGATTGCGCAGATCTTCGGGTTTATCAAAATGGAACGGTTTATCTTTAGGAACGAGGATAATCGTGTATTCGGCGGCCATAGGGGCGCTATAATGGGCCAGGGCGGCGCGTTTCGGGCTTTTCAAGACGGACACTGCGACATCCAGGTGCCCCGTATGTATCCATTTGTAGAGCCGCGAGTAGGGGACCAGGCGAGGCATCGTCTTGAAGCCCATCTTTGTAAGCGCGCGCAAACTCGCACGCGCGATAAGGCCCCGGGCCTTGCTTTCGCGATAGCCGGAAAACGGCATATTGTCCGGAATACCGACGGTGAGGGTGCGCGATGGCGCCGCCGAAGCCGGAACGGCGATGAACGCGCTCAGCAATATGAGTGCGCCGGCGCGCCGGTGCTTTGAGTCTCGCTGCCAGGCCATTAATGGAAAATGCCACTTATAACCTTGGAAAGAGAATGACGATTTTGATACCATCTAAAGTTATAGGCACAAAGACTGAGAAAATCAAAGGGATAATCTTCGTGTCTAAGGACAGCAATGCGGATTGCTCCGTCCGCGGGTGAGCCGTAAATTGGCTGGATTATGCCTACAGTGTCCAAATCAGCCGATGTCATTGTCATTGGCGCAGGGATCGCCGGCGCCTCGGCGGCCTATCAGCTTGCCCGTGACGGCGCCCAGGTTCTGATCGCCGAGATGGAGGAACATCCCGGCTATCACACGACCGGTCGGTCGGCGGCAACTTTCGTCGGTTGTTATGGAAATGAGGTCATCCGGGCGATCAGTGCGGCCAGCAAATCATTCCTTGAAGCCCCACCCGACGGCTTCACGGCGCACCCGATATTGACACCACGCGGCGCCCTCTACATCGCCGGCACGGATCAATTGGGCGCGCTGGATGCGTTTATAGGGGAGCCGCCAAACGCCGGTCTGCTTGAACACATTGATGCGGACACGGCGATTGCCAAAGCGCCTATCCTTAAACCGGAATTCGTGGCCGGCGCAGCCTTCGAGGCGGCGGCCCAGGATATTGACGTCCATGCGCTGCTGAGCGGCTATCTGAACGGCTTCCGCGAGGCCGGCGGTGTTCTCGCGGCGAAGGCGGAAATCAAATCCATGTTGCGGCGGGGCGGCGTCTGGGAATTGACGACGACGGCTGGAACCATTAGCGCACCGGTGGTGGTGAATGCGGCTGGCGCTTGGGGTGATGAGATCGCATATCTGGCGGGAACCCAACCGGTCGGATTGGTGCCGAAGCGGCGAACGGCGTTGACCATAGATCCGGGCCAAACGATTAGCGGTTGGCCTTTGACCATAAGCATTGATGAGACGTGGTATTTTCGACCCGAGGCCGGTGATTTACTCATTTCGCCGGCGGATGAGACACCCTCTCTACCTTGCGATGCGCAGCCCGAAGAAATGGATATCGCCCAATGCATCGACCGTATTCAGCGGGTGACGGAGCTGCAAATCGCGCGGCTGGTCTCGAAACGGGCCGGGCTGCGAACATTTGTCCACGACAAATCTCCGGTGTGCGGGTATGCCGAGGATGTGGCGGACTTTTTTTGGTTGGTCGGACAGGGCGGATACGGGATACAGACCGCGCCGGCCATGGCGCATTTAACCGCGACGCTTATCGGTGGCGGCGAAATTCCTGCCGAACTTCAAGAGCGCGGCGTTACGGCGCAGACTTTGGGACCGGGGCGGATGGGTCTCGACGCCGACTAATGCGCAAGCGTCAGAGCAAATCCCTTATCAATCCAGGGGTTTTCCAAAGTTGTTGCGGGAGATAGGCTTGAGCGGACATGGAAATGCGCGCTGCCGTCCTTTACGAACAGGGGTTGTCCCGACCCTACGTCGGTTCGACGCCCCTGGTGATCGAAACCTTGCAACTCGATGGTCCCGGCGAAGGAGAACTCCTGGTCGAGATCGCCGCCGCCGGGCTTTGCCATTCCGACTTAAGCACCATCGAGGGCATTCGTCCGCGGCCCATCCCTTGTGTGCCAGGCCATGAGGCCGCGGGCATCGTTCGTGATGTCGGGGCGGGCGTGACTGATCTGAAACCGGACGATCATGTTGTCATGGTTTTTGTCATGAGTTGCGGGGTGTGCGCGGATTGCGCAAGTGGCCGGCCCAATCTGTGCGGCGTGTCTAGCGACGCCAAGGCGAAGGGCGAAATGGTTGCCGGGGGGCGGCGCCTGCACCGCGGCGGCGACGCCCTCAACCACGCTGCCGGCATTTCGTGTTTTGCCGAATACGCGGTTGTTGATCAGCGCTCCGTGGTCAAGGTGCCCAAAGATGTGCCCTTTGACGATGCGGCGCTGTTTGGCTGTGCCGTCATTACGGGTGCCGGCGCCGTGTTGAATACTGCCGGTGTGCCTGAAGGCGCGCCAACGGCGGTCATTGGGCTCGGGGGGGTCGGTCTGAATGCGGTCATGGCCGCAGCCATCGCCGGCGCGGCACCATTGATTGCCATGGATGTACATGAAGATAAGTTGGCGCTGGCGCGTAGCCTCGGTGCATCGCATGCGGTTGACGCCAGACATGCAACGGCGATCGAGGAGGTTCGTGATCTGACCGGCGGCGGTGTCACACATGCGTTGGAGATGGCGGGGACCATCGCGGCCTTTGAAACGGCTTATGCCGTACTGCGGCCGGGTGGGGTGCTGACGTCGGCTGGATTGGCGCCGGCGGCGGCGGAATTCGCGTTCAAGCCCTATCAGATGGTATCCCAGGAGAAACGAATTCAAGGCAGCTATATGGGGTCGTGTACGCCGAGCCGCGACGTGCCCAGGTTCATTGAATATTACCGTCAAGGAAGGCTGCCCGTGAACCGCCTACGCAGCGGCGAATTGACGCTTGATCAAATAAACTTTGGATTTGACCGCTTGGCCGAGGGTGCCGTGGTCCGACAGATATTGCGACCGCATCAGCTTTAGAACGACTTTATCAGCAATCCATGGCCGCGATTTCATGGTTTTGGAACACGGGTGTCAGGTGTGGTTCCATAGACGTCGTAATGGTCCGTCGAAATTTGGCGGTAATTTACAGAGGAGAAAACATGGGTAACGGATTGCCCGTCCTCACTCAGCGGCAATCGCAATGTTTGGAAAACCGCAGGAAGGCCCGAGCCTTTAGTCACCGGCGTGTCGCAAAGAATCGGTTTTCGCAGGCGACAGACTTCCAAATATTCAAGGACATTGGCATCGCGCATCTTTGGATTGTCGATTTCGGATATTTTTCGGCCGGTCATTTCGGCACCAATTAGGTTGGTCCGCTCGGTGCCCCAGAAACGAAAGCGAAAATCCGGTGGCGAGGTTTCCACATCGACGACAATGGACCAAGGTAGAATGCTGGGCTCAAGATCGTCCAAGGGAAAATCACGCCACTTTGGTGCCCACGCCGTGCCGCGATTTCGGTTCCATTGACCGAATGTAGCATGGAACACGTCCGGCAATTGGCGGAACTCAGTGACAACAGTGGTGTCTATCTTGTCCATAGCGGCGACAGTGCCGTGAACACGGCGGTGTTGCTTAAACTTCCTGCTTTCTAGGGTTGAATATACGTGGAGGAACTTGCGGCTTTTTCAAAGGCATGAGCGGCGGCGGGATTATTTGCAAATTCAGATCACCAAGATTATCACCCACGCGACGCTCAAATGGATTTTTGATCACTAGCTTTGAATTGCGGCCGATGGCGCTGTCGACGTCTTCCTCAAGGCGCTCGGCCAACTTGAGATTCCAAGGAAAGACGTAGTATCTGGGTTCAAGCGCACCATCCAGGCGCAGCCACATGAAAATGGCTTCGCCTTCCTTCAGACTGACGGCCAGAATTTCGGCTTCCTCGACGTTGCGTTCAAACCACTCGAAGCTCTTGGGTTTTGGTTTGCTCAATAGCTCTATGAACTGAACGTACCCCAGCGGGATGAACGCGGCGGCGATGATCAAGGCACTGATCCGCACACGGGTCACCCGCGGCGCCCAGATGGCAAGACTGGCCAGCGCCGCGGCAACGATCACCAGCGCCAGAAAGATGTAAATGAGATTGTCCATTACCTTGCCTCCGTTATGAGGGGCCGATTAAGTGTGCTGACGCTGCCCTCGACGATGTCGGCTTCGTTGTTTAATCGAAATCTGAAGGCGGTCAGTTCCTGATTGCGACGGACCAGATTGATCGTGGTTTCCAAAAGCTGCCGGGTGTCGCCGATCGGTGGTTTGACGCTGACGACGATGGTCACCGGCACGCTGACGCCCTTTTTGACGTTGCCGTACATGTGGGCATTGACGACGTACTCACCCGGCGGGATACCGCGGCTGTAGGAAACCTCGTAGTTTTCGTTGGTCGCATCGCCGTCGATGCCCAGGTCGTCGCGCAGCAGGTTAAAAATCTTGGCGCCCTGGTTCCAGAATCCGACGGGCGCTTCGTTCGGCGCCTTTACCCATAAATCCACGTCATAGGGCAGTTCGCTGGGCCAATGCATCTCGACGATCACATTGCCCGGCGCCCGGTGGTCTTCCGCATCCTTCTTTTTGGGGCTGATATGCGGCAACAGCATGATGACCATGGCGACGAAGCCGATCAGGGCCAATAAGATAACGTCGCGGAAAACCGTCCCGGTGCTGTCATCCTCGTCGAAGTAATCAAGTTGATCCATGGGAGTCCCCAGATGACACACGGAGTTCTTCGCGCGCGGCCTCACCGTATTCCAAGGCCGTCGTCAGCAGATCCACCGTGCCGCCGGCCAGCAGGCGGTGATTGACGATCAGCCAGACGTAAAGCACGGCGCCCACCAGCGTCGTATTCAGCGCCACCGACATGCCTGAAATCAGTGTCGAGATCATTCCACCGACCATTTCCGCGTCCGTGGCCCGAGCCGGGTCAACGCCCGACAGCGCAATAATAAATCCGATTACCGTGCCGATCAGGCCCAGGAAAACCAATGAATTGGCGACATGGCGAACGATGGCGATTCGATTGGTCAGTTTCAGGCGCAGCACACTTTGCAGCACCTCCTGGCGTCGGTCACTAGCGCCCTGCAGACCACCTAAGTAGATGCCGGCAAGAGATCCGGGCGCCGGTGCGCCGGATTTCAATTCATTCAGATCAAGGCTGGTCCGCCAAACTCGGGCCGCGCAATAAACCCAACCATACAAGAACAGCGCACCGATAATGCCGCTCAATTCAACCAAATCGGCGCGGATGATGGCGTCCAGCCAGCCCTGCAGATACGTACTGACTAAGAAGCTGACCGCGACCAAGTTGAACAAACCAAACCGCACCAACAGCAAATAACGGTACAAATGACAATCCTCCGAACGCTCGATGTGCATTCTATAGCCAGCGATAGGGAAGGCGAAATCAATTGCGCGCTAGGGTCCGCGGAATAATGAAATGGAAACTGGCCACCGCGCCGACGGCGGACTAGTTTCCTGGCATGATCATGACAGGGAAAAATCGATGACGCCGGGCGCCCGCATTCAGGCAACCATTGAACTGCTGGGCCAAATTTGGGATGGCACAGTACCACCGGATGTGGTGGCCGACGGCTATTTTCGCAAACGCCGATATGCTGGATCAGGTGATCGCCGGGCCATCAATGAACGGGTCTATAATGTCCTGCGCCGCCGCGCGCGCCTGGGTTGGTGGGTGGCGCGGACAGGACTTGCATTGGACCCCGGACCGCGGAGCTTGGTTCTAGCCGATCTGGCAATTGCCGAGCGCACCGCCCCGGAAGCTATCGGGGAATTATTCAGCGGCTCCCGGCATTGTCCGCCGCGTCTTGACGATGTGGAATTGCAATTGGTCGACGCCGTTTATGGGCGGCCTCTCAGGCACCGCGATATGCCAAAGCCTGTCGCGTTCGAATATCCTGAATGGATGGATGCGTCCTTCACAGCGCTTTGGGGGGACCGACTGGAAACGGAAATCGCCGCCCTCAACCAGCCGGCCCCCGTTGATTTGCGTGTGAACACCCTAAAGACGACCCCGGAACAGGCGCAGAGTTCACTGGCCGGCGCGTTCGTCGATGCGCAGTCGACACCCCTGTCGCCCTTGGGGCTGCGAATCGAAGGGCACCCAAGGCTCGGCGGGACGGAAGCGTTTCGGCAGGGATTGGTTGAAGTTCAGGACGAAGGTTCGCAACTCTTGGCGCTGTTGGTGGGGGCGCGTCCCGGCATGACGGTTGTCGATTTTTGTGCCGGTGCCGGCGGCAAGACGCTTGCCCTGGCCGCCGCCATGGCGAGCGACGGCAAGCTCACCGGGCGCTTATTCGCCTGCGATGTCTCCGCCAACCGCATGGAGCGCATGCAGTCACGGATCAAACGCGCCGGCGCGTTTGGAATTAAACGTCGAACCATTGCGGCGGTGGATGACAATTGGGTTGCGGAAAACGCCGGCCGCGCGGATCGGGTCCTGGTTGATGTTCCTTGTACGGGAACCGGCACATGGCGGCGCAATGTGTACGATAAATGGCGCTTCCAACCGACCGACTTGGCCGATTTGCAAGAACAGCAACGCCGCATCCTTGGCAATGCCGCATCTCTGGTTAAAAAAGGCGGCCGGCTGGTCTATGCGACATGCTCGCTATTGCAGGAGGAGAATGAGCAACAATGGGCCTGGTTCTTGGAGAATCATGCGCATTTTCAACCCCTTTCCATGGACGCAGTATGGTCGGAAACCGTTGGCGGACCGCCGCCTCCGGCTGGCCCGACTTTGCGGCTGTCGCCGGCCGCGACGGGGACGGATGGCTTCTTCTGTGCGGTCCTGGAACGCCAAAATTGATGCTGATTACCAGCTAAACCCTTGCAAATGGCCGTGTTTTGGAATAAAGTGCCGGCTCCATTTCAGATATACCGATCCCAGAATGGGGAAGGCGCAGGGTTCCCCAGGTAGCTCATTTGCGCACGGATGTTCAGGGATTGAGTTTGTCGGAATGGATGAAAAACAATCTAAGATCAACGATACGAACCCGTATCGGGAGGAATTGAATGTCGTCGAGAAGTAACAACAACAAAAAACCTGAGCCGGATCGCCCGCCCATCCGCAAAGAGCGAAAATGCTTGATGTGCGGCAAAGGGTTTGTATCCAGCCATGTCGGTGAACGTGTGTGCACGAATTGTAAAAGCACGGCCGCCTGGCGTGAGGGTAGTTACGCCGCTTGAGCTTTTGGGGACCGGCCTCAATTGGGGCCGACTTCCCGACCTGCGATTTTTCCCAAACGAGGTTAGAAGTCGAGACCGGTGGGCGCTGTTGTCGCGCTGATCGGTCAATGCCGGCTGCTTGGTGTGACTGTCGTCACTGCGCCCGGCCATAGACTCTGTCAGGGTTTAGGCTACCAGAATGGTAGTCAAGTCATAGGAGAATTCTATGCGAACCCAAATTGGCGAACCTGCTGTCGTGCGGCGGCAGGACCTGAAGTCGATGACCGAACAGTCCGGGCTGGATTTGACCCGGCTCGGGACCATCGTTCTCGAAAAAACCAAATTGATGCGCGAAACCTTATCCACTGTGCTGCGTGGCCTGGGGATACGCGATGTGCGTGCGGCCCATTCGGCAGACGAGGCGTTCCGGCTATTTTTAGACCGCCCTGCGGATCTTATTTTCACTGACTGGTGCCCCGGTCTTAACGGCCTGGCGTTCCTGGAAGAGGTTCGGCACAACACGCGCTCGCCCAATCCTTGTGTGCCCGTTGTCATCGTCAGCGCGAACACGGAATTGCGCCACATTTACAAGGCGATCAACAGCGGCACGAATGAATATCTTGCCAAGCCGTTCAGCGCGACCGGCGTCTACAAGCATATTCATACCATTGCCACCAAGGATCGGCCGTTCGTTCGGCTCGGATCGTTTTTCGGTCCGGATCGGCGCCGCCGTCGGGCCGGATTCAATGGTGACGAGCGACGGGTTCATCTGGCGGCCGTCTCATTTTAACCATTCGTCAAGGTGGCCCGATTACCCTGATGTGATCGGTGTCACTGATTTCTTGGCCGGAACCGGCCAGGCTATTGGGGCCAGAACGGCAATCATGATGATGCACATGGAAGGAGAATCTACCATGGATGCGAAACGACCCGGAGACGGCGAACACCCCCTGGACGGCCCGCACCCGACCGACTGATCAGAATTCCGCGGCCGGTCAGATGATCGGACAATCGACATCTCGCCTCGCGAAGCAATCCGCCTCTGATGCGGCCCCGCCCGATTGGGTTGGGGTGACGTGATGTGGGTGCGCGCCACGAATTTCACACCGCGAACGGCAAGATTTGCGCTGCCCGGCCAGGGTGGCTGCGTTATGCTGTATTGAACCGAAGTGTGGGGAATTGGCGTATGCAGGCTCTGGCGCGTTTGAAACCCGATCCAATCCCGGCTGTCCATCCGGTGGCGGAATATGCCGTCGAAGGCCAGCGGGCCGATTGGTATGCGGAAATGAAACTGGCCCTGCAGGTGCCGTGGATGGGCGTCGTCACCATGGCTTTCGCCCATTATCCGGCGTTCTTTGAGGAACTATGGCGCGGCCTTCGGCCCTTGGTGGCCAGCGAGGCTTTTGTCGCTGAATTTGGATCCCTACAGGCCCGGGTCGAGGGCGAAGTTGCCGCCCTGGCGCCGCCAGCCATCTTGAGCCGCCTGTCGGAGGCCGGCTACGGCGCCCGCGAGGTTTCTCAAATACGCGCCGTCAACGCGGTGTTTTCTCACGGTAACCACCCTTATGCCCTGATCGCGGCCATTGCCCGCACGCTCTTGGAAGGCGGTGCCGTGTCGGGCCAAGGCAGTGCCCAGCCATTTACCGGCCGTCACGCGCCGGATGTTGATGTCCCCTTCGTCCTCATGGAAGCGCACCATGCCGACCAACCGACGCGCGCCGTCTACGAAGATGTGAAGTCGGTTTTGGGTCTGCCCTTCGTCAATACGGATTATCGGGCCTTCGCCCGCTGGCCCAGTTATTGGGCTTTAGCGTGGCAGGATTTACGCCAGATCGCCGGCGGCGCGGTTCATGAAAACTTATGCCGGGCCTATCACAACCAGATGATGGACGCCATTGCGGCCCGCCTGCCAAATCCCGGCAACCTGACGGGTGAGGCGTTGCGGGCGGCGGCGGCCAAAGACGGGGATTTGGACGAAATTCTTGCCGTCGTGCGCCTGTTCCAATGGTTGTTGCCGGGGCTCGCGGTGAATGTGGCCTTCCTCAAATTGCAGCTTGAGAAATCCTGAAAAGGATGCGGCCGTTCTTAGGCAATATCGATTGGTCGGCGCCGCCGAAGGATGTGGTTGCCGCCGTTGCCGCGCCGGCGTCGCGTCTGGAAACGCCTTGCGGAAACGGCAGTATGATCTGGCATCGCTGGGATGGGCCAAAAGACCGACCGGACGACCGCGCACCGGTTGTGCTGTTGCACGGCGGTTGGGGGTCTTGGACCCATTGGATCAAGACCATTCCCGCGCTGGCGTCGGCACGCACGGTCTTCGCCGCCGACCTGCCGGGCATGGGGAGTTCGGCGGATGCGCCGCCACCGCAATCTGCGGAGACCCTGTCGGACATCGTGGCCGACGGTATCGATGCCATTCTGCCCGACGGAGCTCCCTATCACGCCGTTTGCTTTTCCTTTGGCGGCGTCATAGGGACCTGGGCGGCGGCACGGCACGGCCAACGCTGCCGCAGCCTGACCTTGGTCGGCGCTTCCGGGTTTGGTGAGTTGCATTTCGTCGTCACCGGAATTCAGGTTCCCGACCCCGCTTTACCCGATGTGGAAATCGACGCCATTCATCGCCAGAATTTGAGTAGGTTGATGTTTGCTGACGCGGCTGAAATCGACCCCCTGGCGTTGCATATTCATCGCCACAACATTGCCCGCGGCCGCGTGCGCACGCGCCGTATCTCCCTTTCATCGGCATTGATCGAGGCGCTGCCACGGGTCTCATCGCCGATCAGCGGCATTTGGGGCGAGGCCGATGCGACCGGTGGCGGGCGCGCCGACATCGAGAAACGGCGGAATGTTTTGCGGCGCTATCAACCGGCCTGTCGCTTTGATATTATCCCGGGTGCCGGCCACTGGATCATGTATGAACAGGCCGATGTATTTACAGACGCTCTATTTCGACATCTTCAAGAATATGGGGACTGATGACGATGAAGCACCACGGTTTAAAAATCATTCGTCCGGCGGTACTGACGGCGCTGCTGGCAGCGCTGCCGGGTGTGGCGGCCGCGCATGGCGTCAAAACGACGGGCCAACCCGTGCCAACGGTGAAAAAGGTCAATAATTTCTGGTCCTATTTGACCAACCCGGCGGAGGCCGCGGCGCGCCTGTCGGTCAGCGTCGCCGACGGCATACGGACGATAAAATCGGATGGCTTGCCGGATCATCAACCGGGACAGTTTCCGAACAGCGGCAATCCGCACTCCATTTCGTCGAAGAGTTATATATTTGAAGTGCCGCTAAAACCAAGGAAGGCCGGGCGCTCGACGGAACTCGGTCATCAAAATTTCGGCGTCGCGCTGAACGGCGTACCTTTCGATGCCTTGACGGCCGAATTTTGGAACCGGGACCGAAGTTCCGGATGGAATATCGAAGCCCTTTCCGGAAAGCTTAATTTGGGCCTGGACCGCCACAACGCCCATGTCCAGCCGGATGGCGCCTATCACTATCACGGTCTCCCGACGGGCCTGCTTGAACAATTTCCTTACCGGGACAAACCGGCGCTGCTGGGTTATGCCGCCGACGGATTTCCCATCTATGGCCCTTATGGCTATCAAAATTCCAACGAACCGGGCAGCAACATGATCGAACTTCGGGCCAGCCATCGGGTAATCTCCGGAACCCGTCCTTCCGGCCCCGGCGGCGCTTATGACGGCACTTACGTGCAGGATTATGAATATGCGCCGGGAATGGGGGATTTGGATGCCTGTAACGGTCGTGATGGAGTAACGCCAGAATATCCGGATGGGACGTATTATTATGTCCTGACCGCCAGCTTCCCTTTCATTCCGCGCTGTTGGGTTGGCGAGCCGAGTCATAGCGGCGGTTTCGCGCTTCGCGGTCCGGGCAGCGGTCCGCCGGGTGGTGGTGCTGGCGGCGGCGGACATCCGGGCGGCAGACCTCCCGGAATGGGGCAGGGGCCGGGCGGCCCGCCGCGCATGCGGCCCGCCAGTGGTGGATCAGGTGGCCGCCAGGGCGGGCCGCCGGACCTGGGGGCTGCGGCGCGTAAGCTCGGCATTTCCCGCGATCAACTGCATCGGGCCTTAGGCCCGCCACCGCCGAATTTCGAACGCGCCGCGCAGCAGTTGGGTATCAGCGCCGACGAACTGCGCCGCGCCCTGCACGGTCAGTAAGTTACTTCATCGGCGAAAAGTGCGTAGGCGTCAGGATTTTGTTTTCCTGATGGCTCAGCATGCCGGCGGATTTCTTTTTGTAGTCTGCCCAGGCCGGGTCGGCGTCGCGGGCGGCGCGGCGTTGTTCCATATCGGCCAGGCTTTGGTAGCCCCACAGATGCACGACTTCGTTGACCGGACCAATGGCGGTCTGGAAGTAAGCCAGCAGATTGCCGAGATGACGGAGTTGAACCGGCAGGCCAAGTTCTTCGAAAATGGCGATATATTCCTTATTTCTGCCATGGCAGATTTGATATGTGCGGTGGTCGACAATCATGGGAAATCCTTTCAAAAAGCGTGGGTCGCCATTTCACCTTCAACCGCGAAATAGTCTCGGGTGAAGACCACGGCGGCGTCCGCGTTGAAGCCCTTGCAGGTGTAAAAGACGACGGACAGGAACCGGGGGCCGGTCCAGAAATAGGCTGAGATTCCGCTGTCGATTAACGGCACAAAGGCATCGTAGCCGGCGTTCTCATCAAGCCCCATGCCGCTCGCCGGCGCGAAGATAATGGGCGGCGCATAGGTTCTGAGCGCCAGGTGATCGGCGACATCAAACAGAAAAATCCGGATCACCTCTTCATCGACAGCTTTGGTGAAAAAACCTTCAACCAACAAACGCTGGCGAAATATATCCGGGGCGAGATCGGGGCCCGTGACCAGTCGCGAAACCATGGGTTAGAGAAAACCCTCGTCTTCATCATCGTCATCGGCCGACAGGGACCCGGCGGCAACCGCTAGTGCGCCGGCCGGTAAGAGGCCGATGCCGGCGTCCCGCAAGGCGTTGAGGATGGCACCGTTGACGGTGTAGCGGGTATCAAAATATTTCGAACTGGGCACCCAGAACCGCACCCCGATGACCAGGCCACCGTAGGTGAAATCATGAATGCCGACCTGCGCCGCCGGTGCGTCGCGCAAGGCCTCAACCTTGTCCACGGCCTGACGGACGGCAGCCAGGGCGGCGTCCGTATCCTGACCGTCAGCGATGCAGACTTTTGTTTGCACGACGCGGCGCAGATCGGAATTGACGATCACCTTGCCGACGATTTCCTTGTTCGGAATGTTAATCCGTTCGCCGTCCTCACCGATAAGCAGCGTATAGGCGAGGCGAATTTCCTCAACGACGCCCGACGATCCGCGGTTGACCGTAATCGTGTCGCCGACGGCAAACGGCCGGGCCAGGATGATCGACAGTCCGGCACCATAGTTACTGAGCGGTCCCTGGATCGCCATCGTGGCACCGAAGGCGGACGCGCCGGCAAGCGCAATCAACGGCGCGATGGAGATGCCGAAGTTGCCGAGCGTAATGATGACCAGGAAGACAACACCGACAGCTTTAACGACATTACCAATGAACCGCGCCAGCGTTTCATCGACGTTTTTGAATTCCAGAACGCCGCCGACCCGGCGCCCGGCCCAACCGGCCAGTTTCAGGCCGATAAACAGAAACACCAGGGCGCCAAGAATCTGGAACCCGTACTTGATGCCGAACTCGATCAGGGTATCAACCCAGGCAGCGACGGTCTCAACCTGGGCCGCCATCTGCTCTTCGACGACGGCGACGGCGTCCGCGGGCTGGACATTCTCCTGAGCAGCGGCGGCGGGTTTGTCGGCCATGTCAGCGCTTCTCGACGCGGCAGGCCGTGCCTGTCGTCACCACCAGCAACATGGATTTGCCGTCGCCGGAAATTTCCGAATAGTCCAGATCGACGGCGATTACCGCGTTGGCGCCGACGATCAATGCTTCACGCCGCAGTTCCGTGAGGCAGGTATGGCGGGCATCGCGCAGTACCTTCTGCGAGGCGCCGGACCGACCGCCGAAGATGTCGCGAATTCCGGCAAACATGTCGCGGAAGATGTTCATGCCGAACACGCATTCGGCGGTGATGATGTCGATGCGCTGAGTGACCTCATAGCCCGAGAGTGTCGTCTCGGTAGTGACGATCAATTCCTTGGCCAGATCATCAATGACTTCGGTCGGCAGTTCGTCGTACTGACCGTTATCGATGAGTTCTTGAATTTTTTCATCGCTTTTGCCGAATATGCCGAAAACCATGGCGCGGTTCCTCGTTCCTGTTACCTGCCCCGATGATCGGGTGCGTTTCAAAAGCGTAATCCTTGCCGGCACGGCGTCAAGTTGCGCTTTTCCCCCGGAACCCAGATGTTACCTTCATTCGATCATGCTTTACCACGCCTACGAACTCACCCACGCCGCCCTGGCGCCCATGAAAGCGCTTTGCCGGGCCGAGAAGGTGCTAACCGACAGCGGCCTTAATCTGTGGGCTGGAACGCCGCAGGGCCGCGCCTTGCATGCGGCATTTCAGCTGTTCGACGGGGCGACCGGCCGTTATGGCCGGCCTGAGTGGGGAATTCGAGACACGGTTATTGCGGGACGGAGCGTGCCTGTTCAGCCGACCGTACAACTGTGTACGACGTTCTGCGATCTGCTGCATTTCGCCAAGGAGCCCGATGCGGTGCCCGCCGGTGGGCAACCGAAGGTGCTTATCGTCGTCCCCCTATCCGGCCATTATCCGACCCTATTGCGCGGCACTGTGACCGCCATGTTGCCGGGTCATGATGTCTATGTGACCGATTGGCGCGACGCCCGCGACGTGCCGGCGACGCTCGGCGGTTTTGATCTGAATGACTATATGGACACGGTGATCGACGCCATCCGGTTTCTGGGCCCCGACACCCACGTCATCGCCGTCTGCCAACCGGCCGTGCCGGTGCTGGGCGCCGTGGCGACCATGGCGGCGGCCGATGATCCCTGCCAGCCGGCGACCATGACGCTGATGGGCGGCCCCATCGATGCGCGGGTCGACCCGACGCCGGCCAATGTGATGGTCGCGGCGCGGGACCGGTCGTGGTTGGAAAACACGGTGATCACCCATGTGCCTTGGCCGCACGCCGGGGCCATGCGGCGGGTCTATCCGGGGTTCGTGCAGCTTTCGGGGTTTCTGTTCAAAAACCTGGAACGCCACATCGATGCCCAGGTCACCTACTTCAATGATCTGGTTCAGGGCGATGGCGATTCCGCCGATCAACACCGGGCTTTTTATGACGAATTTCTGGCGGTGATGGATCTGCCGGCGGAATTTTTTCTGCAGACCGTTGAGACCGTGTTTCAGGATTTCGATCTGGCCCGCGGCACCTTAACCCACCGTGGTTGGTCCATTGATCCCACAGCCATTGAAAAGACTGCCTTGCTGACGGTTGAAGGGGGCCGCGATGATATCTGTCCGCCGGGGCAGACCGTCGCGGCGCATGCCCTGTGCACTGGCATCCCGGCGGCGCGTCAGGATAACTATCTGCATCCCGACGTCGGCCACTATGGTGTCTTCAACGGATCGCGCTGGCGGACCGATATTCAGCCGCGCATTGCGCGGTTTATTGCCGCCAACCCGCACCGTCTGTAAGGCGCGGCGGGCCGACTTGTTATTGGACCGAAGAAAACGCGGTCGGCTTCAGGATGGCGTTGGATAGGCTGGCGACGATGGCGCCGTCCTTTTCGGATTCCGCCCGCTTTGCCAACCATTCAGGATCGCTTGCGAAGGCCGTCCATTTTTCCTCACGCTCGGCCAGGGACTCCCATTCCAGCAGGTAATACAGATCGTGGTTTGATTCGCCGATTTCCACGGTCCAGAACCCGGCCTGGCGAATGCCGTGTTCATCCCAAATCCCCAGGGTGACGGTTTCAAAGCGCTTCAACAGGGCCGGTAGGCGACCTGTGACGCAGTGGTAGATACGCAGTTCATGAATCATGGGGAAAGTTCCTTGTTATTTCATTGGCGTTGGCGAACGACGTTATCAGAGCTGAGCCGGACCTCAATGTGAATCGGCAAGCATTTGAAATCGCAATCGGCCCGACCAAGCAGCGAAAATCGTTGCCGTTGACGGCGGCCTACTGAGTGAAAAATTTACGGATTGCGACCCGGTAATGCGCTGTATCATATCTGATTTGGTAAACTGATTTAGAGTAAGTGTTGGTCGGAATGCTGACCCCTAGACATGCGCGCCAGCGAGGTGCGAGAGGAGCTATCCGTGATGAACGAACCCACCTCCATTCCAAACCCAATCGATGCATATGCGCCACCGCGGATTGCCGCACTGGTCGAGAGCGCCGGTGTGCGGAAGGCCGGATTGCCGATATTGCCGACCTTGACGCTTGGTGTCTTGGCCGGCGCTTTCATCGCCTTTGGCGGAATGTTTTACACCCTGGTGATGACCGGCAATGACATGGGCTTGGGACCCGGACGCCTGTTGGGCGGGGTGGCGTTTTCGTTGGGACTGATATTGGTCGTTGTCGGCGGCGCCGAGTTGTTCACCGGTAACAATCTCATTGTTATGGCGTGGGCGGACGATAAGGTGACGACGGCGTCGATGCTGCGCAACTGGGGGCTGGTTTATGTGGGCAACTTCATCGGCTCGGTCGTCACGGCGGTGATCATGGTAAAGTCCGGCACGCTCGACTTAGGCGGCGGCGCCGTCGCGGCGACGGCGGTGAAGATCGCCCAGGGCAAGGTCGCGCTTGACCCGATGCCGGCCTTTTTGCGCGGTATCCTCTGTAACGCCTTGGTCTGCCTGGCCGTTTGGCTGACCTTCGCGGCGCATCACGTGGCCGGTAAAATCCTGGCCATCATTTTTCCCGTCACCGCCTTTGTTGCCCTGGGGTTCGAGCACTGTATCGCCAACATGTATCTGATCCCCGTCGGTATCCTGTTGGATGCCGATGGCGTCACCATCGGTGGATTTATCGGCAACCTCGTGCCGGTAACGCTGGGCAATGTGGTCGGCGGCAGCGTCTTCGTGGCGCTGGTCTATTGGCTGGTCTATCTCCGCGGCAGCGACGCATAGAAATTTATCGGCGCAACCTGTCCGGCCCTTGACGTCTGGACGGCACGGCATCACTTATGCTGTCCTGGCAGACAGGGAAGGATCGAAATGGCCATAGCTGATGAGCCGGTCGCCAACGCGGGGACGGCGGCTGACACCGAAGACGACGAAGACGACGAAGCCGCTGGGACCGTGACACCGGAACGGGCCCGCGGCCTGCGACAATTTGCCAAGCGGGCGTTCATGGTTTTGGCGCCCGTACACCTGTACGTCGGGTGGAGCCTGGTGCCCGATTTGCCGGTCGATTACCCGTTTCGAGTTGCCGGCGGGTTCGTCTTGGCGGCCTCATTGGTTGTCTTGCCCATGGCGACAGTGGCGAAAATCTACCTCGCTAGCCAGACCGCCATGGACCGACTGATTTGGGGCGCTTATCTCATCTTGGGGTGGTTCTCATCCCTACTGATCCTTGTCCTGATCCGAGACGTGGTTTTGTTCATCCCCGGCGCTGCGGCCTGGACGCCCGAAAGCGCCGCCGTGGTTCTGGCGTTATCGATACTGGTCACGATCATCGGTTTGGTGAACGCCCGCCGCGTCGCCCGTGTTGTTCATGTCGATATCCCGCTGGCCGGTTTGCCGCCGGCTCTGGACGGTTTCACAATCGCCCAGATTTCCGACGTTCATGTCGGTTCGACAATTAAGGGTGGCTACGTGCGCAGAATTGTTGAGCGCGTCAATGCCCTGGATGCCGATGTTATTGCGATCACCGGCGATGTCGTTGACGGCAGCGTCGCGCAACTGGCATTGGAAACCGCACCATTCGCCGAGCTTCGGGCCCGGCATGGCGCCTATGTGGTGACCGGCAATCATGAATACTACGCCGGTGCCGAGGCATGGATCGAAGAGTTCCGAAGGTTGGGTCTGCGGACACTGATGAACGAACATGTGGTGGTTGATCACGACGGCGCCGATCTGGTTGTCGCCGGGGTCAACGATTACAGCGCCATTCAACGCCATCCGGAAATTGGCAGTGATCCCAAGGCGGCCGTTGCCGGCGCACCCGAGGGCGCGCCGAAGATCCTGCTGGCCCATCAGCCGCGCTCGGCGGCGGCGGCGGCGGCGGCAGGCATTGACCTGCAGCTTTCGGGGCACACCCACGGCGGCCAGTTCTGGCCTTGGAACCACTTCGTTCGCATGCAACAGCCCTATACGGCCGGGTTGCACCGCTTGGATGGGCTTTGGGTCTACACAAGCCGGGGCACCGGATATTGGGGACCGCCGAAGCGGTTTGGCGCGCCGTCGGAAATCACCCTGCTCCGTCTGACGCCGGCGGATTAGCGAAAACCGGCGCTGGCCGCTAGGATATGCACGGAACAATGCGGTTGAAGGAAGGCGTGCCATGATTGGCGTAATATTCGAAGTTGAGCCCATCCCGGAGAAGGCAGAGCGCTATTTCGAACTGGCCGGCGCCTTGAAAGCGGAACTGGAGAAGATCGACGGCTTTATCTCCGTCGAACGGTTTCAGAGCCTGACGACGGAAGGTAAATATCTGTCACTTTCTTTTTGGCGTGATCAGGCGGCGGTGGAGACATGGTTTCAGCACGCCGGTCACGGCAAGGCGCAGGCCGCGGGCCGCACCGAGATTTTCCGGAATTACCGTATCCGTGTCGCCGACGTGTTCCGTGACTACGATATGGCGGCGGGACGCCCTGCTGTATGAGCCTCCCTGGCGACCACGAACAACGTTTCGGCCTGACCGGCCGGCGGGCGCTGATTACCGGGTCCGTGCGCGGCCTGGGTTGGGAGATTGCCTTGGCGATGGCCCAGGCGGGTGCCGACGTGACGATCAATGGCCGCGATGCCGCGGCCCTGGCGGCGCGGCGCGCTGAATTGCAAGCCCAGGGATTATTGGGTGACATGGCGGTCTTCGATGTGATGGATGAGCCTGCGGTGACTGCATGGTTTGATGCCCAGGATGAAGCGCCGGATATTCTGGTCAACAATGCCGGTCTGCGGTTTCGAGCCGCGCTGGAAGAGTGCACGCCGGCTGACTTTCAGCGTCTGTTCGACGCTAATCTGTCCAGCGCCTTCACCATCGCCCGGACCTGGGCCATGCGGCGCATGGCGGCGGACGCCGGCGGGATTTTGATCAACGTCACCTCCATCGCCGGTCCCCGGGCGCGGCCCGGCGATGCCGCCTATACAACGGCGAAGGGCGGGTTGGAGGCGCTGACCCGGTCGTTGGCAGTCGAACTAGGACCGAAAGGTTTCCGGGTCAACGCCGTGGCGCCGGGTTATTTTGCCACGGAGGCGAATGACGAATGGGTGGCCGATGCGGACGTGACGAAGTTTGTCGAAGCGCGGATACCCTACAAACGCTGGGGACAGCCGTCGGAGATTGCCGGCGCCGCCGTATTCCTGGCCGCCGACGCGGCGTCTTACATCAACGGCCATGTGCTGGTGATTGATGGCGGCATGACGATTAATTTCTAGCATCACCGACCTTGCCGCATCCTTCGACGGCAGGCTCAAGCCCTAAGTTTGTCGTTCTCCGGATCATACGCCGGTTCTGCCAACACAGTCGCGGGGCGGTGTTCCGGAAGCGACATCTCCGGCCCGTGAGGTGTCGATTATTCACGAAGCAGGTGAAAGAAAATTACAGGATCGGCGTCGGTTTTCGGCGCAGCCCGGAAAGTGCATTGGCGCCGATGGCCGTCATCAATACGGCGCCGCCCATTAAGGTGTAAAAGCCCGCCACCTCACCGAGAAATATCCACACCCACAGCGGGCCCAATACGACCTCGGTCATCGATAACAAGGCCAGTTCCGCCGCCGGGACGGCTTTTGACCCGACGGTATAGATGACAAGACCGGCGCCGACCTGGAAGACCCCCAAGGCGAAGGCGATCAGGATATCTGAAATCGGCACGTCAAACCCATATCCGGCGAACTGGCAAATGACGGCCGCCGTGACCATGGCGAACAGGCCGGCCAGTAAGACCGTCGGCAGCATGTCTTCCAGTTTGCGCCAGCGTAGGGCTATCGTGAAGACGGCGAACCCCAGGGCCGAGACCAGCGCCGCGATATTGCCTTCCATATGGCCCAGCGCGATGCCTTCCCAAACCATAATCGCGATACCGACCAAGGCGCCGGCCATGGCGATCCATGTTGCGCGGCGGACGGTCTCGCCCAGAATAAATCTTCCCAGAAGTGCCGCGAAGAACGGCGCTGCGGCGAACAAAAACATGGCATTTGCGACGGTCGCCGTCTGGATCGCATAGATGCCGCCGGTAAACGCAAACACCAACGCAACGCCACCGGCAACGCCGGCCAGCCCGGCCGTGCGGATTGCTGGCAAGGGTTTGCCGCCGGACCGAAGCGTGACGATCAACAGCAGGAACGGCGCCAGCGCAATCGAGCGATAGAACAATATCTGCCAGACGTTTGCGACTTCGATATGGCGGATGCCCAACCCCATGGAAGACCAGAACACGCCGGCCAAAAGCACCAGAATGACGCCTTTGCGGTAATCGGGCAGAGCGACATTGTCGGTGGAGCCAGACGCGTCAGCCATAATATGCGGGGAATTCCGAAGTTGGATGGATATCAGCGCCGCATAGGACGTCGTTGGGTGCGGCATGTCAACGATGCGCCACCATTTCAATAAGTCACAATGTCGTTTGACCCGCCCATGACCGCGTGCTGCATTGGCTGAGCGTAAGGCGCACCTCTTTCCAGGCAACGCGGGGCAATTCAACGATGGACGGATCATTGCCGGACGGCGGCGCGGGTGATGGTGGTGTGTTCCCTCAAATTGATTTGTATCCGTCCGCGGGAAAACGCCTCAAGGGGCTGGTTCTGCACACCGCATTGTTAGTGATTTTCAGTTTTCTAACTTGGGCCAGTTTCTCAAGTAATGACCGCCATAACCAAATTTATATTCTGACCGGCGCCCTTGCCTTTTGGCCGCTTTTTCGCCTGGTCTCCGAACTGCGAAAGATGCACAGCCGCAAGCCGGACGTTTCGGTCAACGCTAGCGGCCTGCATATTTTCCACCCAACGACGCTCCACTGGCCCTGGTCGCGGATCAAGGGTGCCCATTCGGCAGGCGGGTCGGTGATTGTCGAATTGCATGAATTTGCCGGCATCGATCAAGGTGTCTGGAACCGCGCCGACGTGACCTTGCCAATGTCAGCGCTCGACGGCGATGAAGCGGAATTACTTTCGGCAATCCAAAACGGCGTGCAAAATTTCGCCGGCGAATAATTTAATTTAGGCGAAGAAAATTAGTTCCGTTGCCCGTAATTCGGCGCTTCGCGGGTGATCGTCACATCGTGGACATGGCTCTCACGCAGGCCGGCGCCGGTGATCCGCCGAAATTCTGCATTTTCGCGCAGGGCCTGAATGTTCGGTGATCCTGTGTAACCCATGGAGGCCTTCAATCCGCCCACCAGTTGATGGACAATTGTTTCGATGGGGCCTTTGTAGGGCACGCGGCCTTCGATGCCTTCCGGAACCAACTTCAGGGTGTCGGAAACTTCGTCCTGGAAATAGCGGTCGGCGGACCCTCTGGCCATGGCGCCGATGGAGCCCATACCGCGGTAGGATTTATAAGACCGACCCTGATAGAGGAAAACTTCGCCTGGGCTTTCGTCCGTGCCGGCGAATAGAGATCCGATCATCACACATTCGGCGCCGGCGGCGATGGCTTTTGCGATGTCGCCGGAATATTTGATGCCGCCGTCGGCGATGCACGGTATGTCGGCTTTGTCGCAAACCTCGGATACTTCCATGATCGCCGAAAGCTGCGGCATGCCGACACCGGCAACCATGCGGGTGGTGCAAATGGTACCCGGTCCAATGCCGACTTTGACGCAGTCGGCGCCAGCATCGATCATCGCCCGCGCGGCATCGCCCGTGGCAATGTTTCCGCCGACCACTTGGGCATAATTGCTAAGCTTTTTGATGTTCTCGATGGCCGTCAAGACGCCGGTTGAATGGCCGTGCGCCGTATCGACGACGATGACATCGACGCCGGCATCTAAAAGCGCCTCGGCGCGGATCAGGCCGGCTTCACCGACGCCGGTGGCGGCTGCGACCCGCAGTTGGCCCTTGTCGTCCTTGGCGGCATTCGGATGATGCTGTTCCTTCTCAATGTCCTTGACCGTGATCAGGCCAACACATTTGAAGTCGTCATCGACAACCAAAAGGCGCTCGATACGGTGGCGATGCAAGAGGCGCTTTGCTTCGTCGCGCTCGATGCCTTCCTTGACTGTAATCAGCGGCTTTTCGGCGCTGTGGGCGGTCATCAATTCGCTCACCGGCTGTCTTGGGTTATCGGCAAAGCGGACATCGCGGTTGGTCAGAATACCGACCAACACGCCGCTATCCTCAACCACGGGAATTCCCGAAAAGCCGACGCGCTCTTTCAATGCCAAGGCGTCCGCCAAAGTTGCCGTCGGGCCAATGGTCAATGGGTTGATGACCATGCCGCTTTCGTATTTCTTGACCCGGCGGACTTCCTCCGCCTGTTCATCGGGTTCCAGATTCTTGTGGATGACACCAATGCCGCCGGCCTGTGCCATGGCGATAGCAAGATTGGCCTCGGTGACCGTATCCATGGCGGCGGAGATCAGCGGAATACCCAGCTCGATGGAGCGTGTCAGGCGCGTTCGGGTTTCAGCCTGCGCCGGCAGGACCTCGGATCGGGCCGGCACCAGCAGGACATCATCGAACGTTAATGCTTCGCGGATTTCGATCATGCCAACCTCACTGTGTACGGGCGTTTCGGGTTGACGCCGCATCATACACAGATGCTTTTGAAAGCCAAGCGGCATGGGGCCGCGGACGGGGAAGCCTTATTCCGTGCCGGTGTCGGTGGGCCGGTTGCCGCGAAACCCTTGGGCGACGACATAGGATTCGGCCGAATCGTCACGACTGGCCGGCGGTTTGGCGTGGCGTACCGTGCGAAAATCACGTTTCAAGGCGATCAGCAATTCATTCTCGGTGCCGCCTTTCAGAACTTTGCCGACGAAGGTACCGCCCGGCGCCAACACGCGGGCGGCGAAATCCAGGGCGGCCTCCAAAAGGCCCATGATCCGCAGGTGATCCGTCGCCGGGTGACCGGTGGCGCCGGCGGCCATGTCGGAAAGGACGATATCGGCGGGGCCGTTCAAGGCCGCAAGCAATCGCTCGAAGGCGGCGGCGTCCATGAAGTCGCCCTGCAACAGTTCGGCGCCGGGAATGGCATCCATCTCTTGGATATCCAGGCCGACGACGCGGCCGCGTTTGCCGCTGGATCCCAATACATTTGTGCGCTCGACCGCCACCTGCGACCAACCACCCGGCGCCGCGCCCAAGTCCACAACCCGCGCACCCTTGACCAGGAATTGGAAACGGTCATCCAATTCGGACAGCTTGAAGGCGGCGCGGGACCGATATCCCAGGCGCTGCGCCTCGGCCACATAAGGGTCATTCAGCTGGCGCTTCAGCCAGCGCGTCGACGCCAATTTGCGGCCCTTCGCGGTTTTTACCCGGGCCGCCAGTTGCCGGCCGCTGATCTGCGCGCCCCGGCCCTTGGCGCGGCCCTTTTTTGAACCCGCGTCCTTACCGGTTGTCCGGGGCCGTCGGGTCCCCGGTTTGTGGGTGTTGTCTGAACTCATGGGCCGCCGTGTATCAGATTTTGCCGTTGTCGGCTAGGCCGCCGGCCGTCGGGGCTTTATCCGGGCCTGGTTTTTGTCAGCCTCGATCAGGCCGACGATGAGGCCTTCGCGGATACCCCGATCGGCGACCCGGATCGACGGTACGGGCCAATGGCGAACGATGGCGGACAGCACTGCACATCCCATGGTCATCAAATCCGCCCGGGCGCGGCCAATACAGGGTATATCGGCGCGGGCTCGGAAATCCATCTCCGACAATTGGGCCGTCAAAGACCGGACGTGGGTCAGGTCCAGACTCAAGCCATCGATGCGGGTGCGGTCATATCGCGGCAAGCCAAGATGTATGGCACCGAGCGTCGTCATCGTTCCCGATGTGCCGATCATCTGGACTGATTTACGTTCCAGTGCTGCGTCGATTTGGTTGGTCTTCTCGAACGGTTTCAGCCGGCGGGAAATACGCCCGACGATCTCCTCAAAATCCTGATCGCTCAAATCACCGCGGCCAAATTCGTCAACCAGGGTAACCACTCCCATGGGAATGGAAATCACGTCACGAACCGTTGGTGTCCGTTTCCCATGTGTGTCGACCCAGATGATTTCGGTGCTGCCGCCGCCGATGTCGAACAACAGACCGTCGGGATAGCCTGATTGCATGAGCGGCGCACACCCTGCGACGGTCAAGTTGGCTTCGTCGCGCGGGGTTATCGCTTCGATGGTGAGGCCGGTTTCACGCCTTGCCCGATCCATGAAGCTGTCGCCGTTGTCGGCCTGCCGGCAGGCCTCTGTCGCAACGCAGCGAATGCGGGTCGCGCCGTGGAATTCGATCTTATTGCGGCATTCCCGAAGCGCCGCAAGGGTGCGTTCCATGGCTGTGTCTTGAAGTTTACCGGTGCGCACCAACCCTTCGCCAAGCCGGACAATGCGGGAAAATCCGTCAACAACCGTAAATCCGTCGTCAATGCGCCGTGCGATCAGCATGCGGCACGAGTTGGTGCCAAGATCGATGGCAGCATATGTGATCGGCCCATCCATAAGCCGAGCGCTGGTCTTCCGATTAGGCGCGCGCGGCCTGTGCTTTCCGTCCTCCGGCATCGTGATTCCCCAAAAATCGACCCGGCGCATGTCTGCTGCCATCGGGATCGAAAAGGTTGCGAATGTGAGGCTATCACCAGTGGTGCCGGCTCGCAATCGGCCGTCCTTGCGTTTTTCGCCGAGCCGGCTATGTATGGGGCCAGCATGTGACCGGGTTTCGATCTGTTCGGATGGGGTATGGTGTAATTGGCAACACGCTAGATTCTGATTCTAGTATTCCAGGTTCGAGTCCTGGTACCCCAGCCACTTCCGGCCCGCCCGCCGACCAGTTCCAATTGTCTGAGAACGGATGCACCGGCATATGATTTGGGACAATATTTTTCGCGATCTCATCGCCGGTCGGATTGCCCGTGATCACCCCTTGATCTACTTCGATATTGGCACCCGCGACGGGTTCCAATCGGATTTGCTGGCGCTGGCATTTGCTGTCCATGCCGTCGGCTTTGAGCCGGAGCCGGAAGAGTTTCAGCGCTTGAATGCGGCACCCGACGGCCGCTGGGCGTCGGCCCGATATCTGCTGAACGGGATCAGTGCGAACGGTGGCGCCAAGGAACTTTATGTATCGCGTGACCGTATCGGAACATCGTTGCTCAAGCCGAACATCGAATTGGGCCGCCGGTTCAACATGACGCAATTTTTTGAGGTTGAGAAAACGGTTACCATGGACACGGTGACACTTGGCGGCGCTGTTGCGGATGCCGGGGTTGATGCCATTGATTATTTGAAGATTGATATCGAGGGCGCGGAATTTGCCGTATTCCAATCAGCCCCAGCGGTGCTTGCCGATACGTTGGCGATTAAAACCGAGGCCTGTTACTTGCCGGCCCGCGCCGGCCAGGGTTTGGTGCGCGAGATTGATCAGGTCTTATCGGAGAGCGGTTTCCAGTTGATGGATATCGTCCATCCTGTGCATTGGCGACGCCAGGGCCACGTCACCCACCCCTTCGTATCACAGACGTCACCACCCTATGCGCGTGGCCAGTTGATCCATGGAGATTATCTCTATTTTCGTGACCCCGACACGATTGGTGATGATCGCGAAAAACTGTTGAAAATGGCGTTGATCGCCATGGCACTCGGGTATTTCGATCACGCCTTGATGATCTTGGAACGGCCGAGTATCAACGATTATCTGACCGCAACCTACGATGCGCCAGCGCAATACATAATTGATGAAGCGTCAAGCGTATATGGCCGACGCGCCTATCGGCAGGCATTTTGGCGCCAAATCACGGGGCTGGTGCCTTATCTCCGAAATATGCGGAATGCGCTTTTTAGCGGGTCTCCTGCGACGCCACGTCAGGGCTCGTGACGAATGCCGTTAGAGATTTGCTGGCCACCGGATATTTCGCCATTATGAACGCCGCCTGATTATTTCCGAGACCCGACAGATGCCCTCAGACGTCACCGAAGATGCGGCCGAAATTGATACCTTACGAAGGCAGATCACCGACAAGGGATTTGCCATCGCGCGCGATGTTGTTGCGGTCGAGGAAATTGACACGCTTCGGCAATTCTGGCTGCGTGAATTTTCCGCCGACCTGCCGCCATCGACAATTGTCTGGGGGCCGCATTTGGGCGAGCAGAACCGTGTTCTGTTTCACCAATCAGACGACTGCTGCATGTACCGGTCCTACGACTTTCTTTGGAATCCGCCTATTCAAGATCTGACCCGAACCATCGGACTGCGGCTCAGCCGCATGCGCAACCGGGTCGCCGACGTGGATGAGCGGGCCGGGGAGTACTTCGAAGCCGACGGTTACGGTGTCTACATTACCACCAGTTATTATCCGGCTATGACCGGCTGGATGGCGAAGCATGAAGACCGGGCGGATGAACGCAGGCATTGGCATTTCATGTTGCTGTTGACGTTCAAGGGTGAGGATTACACTGATGGTGGATTGCATATTGAGGACCGGCAAGGCCAGCGCGTTGACGTCGATTCTCAGGTGCGCGCCGGTGACGTGGTGTTTTTCGACGGTAGCCTGCCGCATGGTGTTGATGTGATCGGGGCCAGTGCATCGGACAGTCTGGGGCGCTTGCAATTGTTTTCCATTCCGACCTTCATGGAGCGTCCTCAGGACAATGATCGGTTGGTCGGAACCATTTCCACGAGCCGATTCGTGAAAGCCAAACTCCGGCCGTGGAAACAGCGCGTTTTCGGGCGCCAATCGTCTTAATCGGGACAACACGCCATGAAAAGATATTTCGGGAACATTGCGGATCGTCTATTGCGCCGCCTTTCCGACCATCTGATTGACCGGACGGAGCGCCGCCTGCTGCATCCGAAACGCGTGCTTCTATTGGCGGCGCAGCGGGAATCAGCGGCCTATGCGGCGGAAAACATGACCGGCGCGATGATCATGGAGACCCGCGAAGAAACCCTGAAACTGGCTTTGGCGCGCATGCCCAAAAATGGCAACGTCCTGGAGTTTGGCGTTGCCGACGGTCACTCAGTGCGTTTTATCGCCGCCCACGCGGGCCGCGCGGTTCACGGTTTCGACAGTTTTGAGGGCCTGCCCGAGGACTGGCCGGGGCGCCATGAGGAGAAAGGCCATTATTCCACCGGCGGGACGCGGCCCCAGGTGCCGGCCGGTGTGACGCTGCATAGCGGTTTGTTCGACCAATCCCTGCCGGCGTTCCTTGCCGCCAACGACGAACCGGCAGCCTTCATCCACGTTGACTGCGATCTTTACAGTTCGACGAAGACGGTTCTGGATTTGATGGCGAACCGCATTCAGTCGGGCACGGTGATCGTGTTTGATGAATACTTCAACCACATCAATTGGCGGCAAAACGAATTCAAGGCCTTTCAGGAATTTGTCGCGGCGACGAATAAAACCTACCGATATCTGTGTTGGGGATACCAACAAGCGGTGGTGATTATCGACTAGCCGACATGCGGCCCGTATGGGGTTGGGCGTAGCGGGCGCGTTCCGCCACGTCACCCATCTTTTGCTTGAGCCCTTGGAAATCGCCGCGGGCGATCATCCGAAGTCCTAGATAGATGCGCCGTGTCCAAACGACGGCACCGGCATGTTGGAAATCCTGCAAATATCGGATCTGCCCGATGAGCGTCACTAGCATGCCCAGCACGGGATTATGTTTTCTCTGCAATTTTACCAATATCCGCCGGACCCACGGCTGCGTCCACGGGATCAAATAGATGCAGTTCTCAAGATAATCGCGCCGCGCGAAAGCGGGAAACTTTGGCCGGTAGACCATGTTGTACATGACCGCGTCGGCGATCCCTTCATCCGTGACTTGTTCCGGCGTCACGTAACCGGCTTCCAACGCCATGTTGGTGAACGGATAATGCGGGAAGTATTGCATCTTGTAGGTGTTCAGCTTGATCGGCGTGCCAAAGGCCAGCAAAAGCCGCAAGGCTTCGGCCAGACTGGCGTCGGTGTCGAACGGATTGTCCAAGATGATGTCGTATTGCGGGGTAATACCGACGCGTTTCAGAATCTCGGATTTCTCGATAAGTTCATCGTTGCTGCCGGGCCGGTGCATGATGTCATTGCGGACATCGTCGTGGCCCGATTGGACGCCGAAATGCATCGACGTCATGCCGGCATCGGCCAGCAGCACCATGTTATGTTCCTTGACCAGACGCGGCACCAGTTCGCATTCGAACGGGATATCGCAATTCGCCTTGTAGACGGCGGAGAAATCAGCGACCCAGTCGTCAAAGACGCCGAACACTTCATCGTTGAAGGTGATGATACTGGGCCGGCGGCACTTCTCGAGGCGGTAATTGATCTCTTCCAGCACGTGTTCCGGCGAGCGGATGCGCACGAAGCGTCCGTTCCCCCGGTTCATGGGAATGAGCAATGAATTGACGCAGAACGAACACAGATAAACGCATCCGCGCCCCGCCATGATCAGCATTTCGTCGTCGAACAACTCGGGATCGACGTTACTCAGTGCATTCTTTTCAATGAAATGCATGCGCGTTTCGGCAATCGCCGGGTAGGGGATGTCATCCATCTCCTGGTAGAGGGTTTCCTGATCCATATCGACAACGTTGCCATCGTCGTCCTTGTGCCAGAGCCCCCTGATCCCGCGCAAATCCCGGCCTTGGCGCAGGCGCTCATGGATGCGCAACAAGATCAGGTCGCCATCGCCCTTGCAGGCATAATCGGCAAATTCCAAGGCCTCATGCGGCGATATGGTCGGATACTTGCCGCCCAACACGATTGTCGCGTCGGAAACCTTGCGGATGGCCTCGACAGCCTGGCGGGTGGCGACCACGTATGGCGCCAGCACCGAGAACGTGACCATGTGAGGATCGACGTCTTCAACCAGTTCGACAAGCAATTGAAGTTCCTTGTCGGTCACCGGCAAATGATCATTGGTAAAATTGTTCTTGTAGAAGACGGCGTGCGATTCAATGCCATCCTTCGACGAAAGCACATGGAATATCCGCACCGGGAAGGATTTGTAGCAATACATGGAAACATGCAAGACCCGCGGCGCGCCTTCGGGAGCCTCGTCCGGCAAGGGTAGATTTTTCAACGCCTGAATCCGCGCCACAGGGTCGAATTCTTCCGGTACGGCCATTCCCGGAATGAACGTGTGCGCGACGGTTTCCTCGGCGGCTGTACGATAATCGCTGCGGTGTTTCACCAGCTTAACCCGTCAAATTGATCAACAACGACTCGATGGATTCTGTCACATAACATCGTCGAATACACGGTGTTTCAATCCGTACGTGCGGCGAATGACGGATATATGGCGATTTTGCTCAGCCGTACAAGGCCTCAATTGCTGATCCATAGACTTCAATGATCTTATGGCGTCGGGTTTTCATGGTTGGCGTCATCTGTTCGTTGTCGATGGAGAAGGGCGCATCGGCGATCGTATAGCGCCGCACCTTTTCGATGGGCGATAGGCTGGTGTTGATTTCATCGACCACCGGCACCAGCGCCTTGTGCAAATCTTTGTCGCCGGCCAGCTCGGCTAACCCGCCGCTTTTGCCGGCCGCCGCCGCCCATTCCTTGAGCCACCCGTCATCGGGCACCAACACGGCAACAAGATGTGGGCGCTTGTCGCCATAAACCATGGCCTGGGCGATCTCAGGCGCCAGACAAATCGCGCCCTCGACCCGTTGCGGGGCGACATTGTCGCCGCCGGAATTGACAATAATGTCCTTCTTGCGATCGGTGATGACCAAATGCCCGTCGTCATCGAAGTGGCCGATATCGCCGGTGTGGACCCAGCCGTCGCGCAAAACCTCGGCGGTGGCTTCGGGATTGTTCCAGTAGCCCTGCATGACCAGGTCGCCGCGGGCCAGAATCTCACCGTCGTCGGCGATCCTGACTTCCGTATCCAGCACCGGCGGCCCGACCGTATGCATTTTCAGGTTCGACTTGCGATTGACACTGATCAGCGGCGCCGTCTCAGTCTGTCCATATCCCTGCAGCAGCGTCAGGCCAAGCGACGTGAAAAACATCCCGATATCCGGATTTAGGGGCGCGCCGCCGGAGACCAGAGCCTTCAGTCGGCCGCCGAACCGGCCGCGCACCTTGTCGCGGACCAGCTTATCAAGGACCGCATCCTGGATCCCGCCCATCAGGCCCAGTGATCCCGGCGCTTCGTATTTGCGGCGGCCCAACTCGATAGCCTTGGAAAACATTTTCGCCTTCGCTCCGCCGGCCTTTTTGACCCCGAGCGTGATGCGGTGATGCATGGTTTCATAGAGCCGCGGCACGGCGGTCATGATCGTTGGCCGGGCTTCCAGCATGTTCGTTGCCAGCGTTTCGATGCCTTCGGCGTAATAGATTTCGGCGCCGATGCTCATGGGGAAAAAATGTCCGGCCATGTGCTCATAGGAATGCGACAACGGCAGGAAGGACAAGAACACTTCATCGCCCAAGCCGAGATCGACCAGGGCGTCGCGGGAGCCGGCAACATTGTGGAACAGGGCACGGTGGCTGAGCATGACGCCCTTTGGCACCCCACCGGTGCCTGACGTGTAGATGATACAGGCGGTTTCGTCGCGATCCCAGCGGCGGGCCAATTCAACGACGTTAGTCTGCACCGCCCGGCCCATCTCAACGACTTTTTCCAAGGCAACGATATTCAGATCCGTTGGCGGTTCGCCGTCGGGAATTTGCATGGCGACGACAAATTCCGTCGTCGCACATTGGCCTGCCGCCGGCAGCACGCGCTCGGCCAGCCGGGCGGTCGAGACAATGGCGCCCTTGGCACCACTGTCGCTCAGCACATGCAAATGATCGGCAACGGTATTGGTGGTATAGGCAGGCACCGAGATGGCGCCCAAACTCATAATAGCCAAATCAGCAACCAACCAGGCTGGCCGGTTTTCGGAAACCAGGACAACCCGGTCACCCGGCGCGACACCCATTTGCGCCAGACCGCGCGCCAATGCCGAGACCCGGGCCGATACATCGCCCCAGGACAGCGGACGATAGGTGCCGTCGCGCTTCGCCCAGAGGAACGGTTTGTCGCCATGGGCGTCCACCTGATCGAAGAACATGGCGGCCAGATTAGGCCAGGAAGTGTCGGCCATGGTCATGAGTTCCTTTGCTGATCCTTGTCGGGTCCATGATTGCCGTTGCGGCGATGGATTTCCACCCCTATATCGCAAGGGTCAAAGGAGAGACCGGATGTCCCAAAATGATACCGCCGCCGCGTTACCCGAATGGAACCTTGCCGATTTATATGCCGGGGCGGACGCGCCGGCGTTACAATCGGATTTAAAAGCCGCCGAGGTGGCGGCTGAAAAATTCGCGGCGGCTTACCAGGGCAAGCTGTCGGAACTCGACGGCGCCGGCCTGGCCGCCGCCATTGTGGACTTCGAAGCGTTGTCGGAAATTCTCTACCGGGTCATGAGCTATGCTCAGTTGTTGCACGCCACCCACACCACCGACGCGGAGGTTGGGCGTTTCTATCAGACCTTGAACGAACAGGTGAACGCGATCACTACACAGACGCTATTTTTCACCTTGGAATTGAACACCATCGCCGACGATATTTTGGAGGCGCAGTTAAGCGACCCGGCGGCGGCGCGTTATGCGCCGTGGATTCGCGACAGCCGCGCCATGAGGCCGCACCAGCTACACGAGGATCAAGAAAAACTGTTGCATGAAAAAGACGTTGCCGGGCGCAGCGCCTGGGTACGTTTGTTCGATGAGACATTAGCGCATCTGCGATTTGATCTCGATGGTGAGTCCAAGCCGCTCACCGATACACTAAATCAACTCACCGACAGCGACGGCGCCAAACGTAAAGCCGCCGGCAAGGCCCTGGCCGAGGGCCTGCGCGGCTCCGAACGCCTGTTCGCGACAATCACCAATACGCTGGCCAAGGATAAGGAAATCGAAGACCGGTGGCGCAAGTTTGTCTCGCCCGCCGAGTCGCGCCATCTGGCCAACCGGGTCGAGACCGAGGTCGTCGACGCCCTGGCCGGCGCCGTGCGCGGTAGTTACGCCGATCTGGCGCATCGCTACTACGGATTGAAGGCCCGCTGGATGGGCGTCGAGAAACTGGATTGGTGGGACCGTAACGCGCCGCTGCCTGAAGACAGCGACCGCCGGTTCAGTTGGGATGAAGCCCGCGATACGGTGTTGGGCGCTTATGGCGGTTTCGCGCCCGGTATGGCTGAAACGGCGAAACGGTTCTTCGACGAGCAGTGGATTGACGCGCCGCCCCGCGAAGGTAAGAACTCGGGCGCCTTCGCGCATCCGACCGTGCCGTCGGCACACCCTTATGTGTTGTTGAATTTCCACGGCAAGGCCCGGGACGTGATGACCTTGGCCCATGAACTGGGGCACGGGGTGCACCAGGTTCTGGCCGCGCCGCAAGGCTTGTTGTTGGCGGAAACCCCGCTGACGCTGGCGGAAACGGCCTCGGTGTTTGGTGAAATGCTGACTTTCCGGGCCATGCTTGATGCCGAGCCAGACCCGGCGCGGCGACGCGTCCTGCTGGCCGGCAAGGTCGAGGACATGTTGAACACGGTGGTCCGCCAGATTTCCTTCCACGAATACGAAACCAGTGTTCACGATGAACGCCGCGGTGGTGAACTGGCGCCGGAACGGCTGGGTGAAATCTGGGTTGAGACGCAGCGCGAAAGCCTGGGCCCGGTGTTTAATTTCGATGACGACTATCGCATGTTGTGGGCTTATATCCCGCACTTCATCCACGTGCCGTTCTATGTCTATGCCTACGCCTTCGGTGATTGTCTGGTAAATGCACTGTACGCCGTGTTCCAGGACGGCCACGGCGATTTTCAGGCGAAGTACTTGGATATGCTGGCGCAAGGCGGATCGAAGCGGCACAAGGAACTGTTGGCGCCCTTCGGTCTGGACGCGTCGGACCCGGATTTCTGGAAGAAGGGTCTGGGGGTGATTTCGGGCTTCATCGATGAACTGGAGGCGGCCCTTTGACGCCTGCCGACGATAAGGATTTCGACGACAGGGACCGTGCCGGCGGGCGCATAAGACGCTATGCGAAAGTTGGCCGCGCCGCCGGCGGGCTGGCCGCCAAGGTGGCCGGCAACCGATTGTTCGGCTTGGCCATCGACAAGGGCGCCCACGCCGCCGACCTGCAGGCCGCCCTGGGCGGCTTGAAGGGCCCGCTGATGAAGGTGGCACAGATCATGGCCACCGTGCCTGATATGCTGCCCGAGGAATACCTGAGCGAACTGGCGCAACTGCAGACCAACGCGCCATCCATGGGTTGGAGCTTCGTCCGTCGGCGCATGCGCACGGAACTGGGTGGCGATTGGCGGGATAAATTTGCCGACTTCGAACAGGCTGCCGCCGCGGCGGCGTCATTGGGACAGGTGCATCGGGCGGCGCTGGACGACGGGACGGCGCTGGCCTGCAAGCTGCAATACCCGGACATGGCTGCCGCCGTTGAAGCTGATCTCAAGCAACTGAAATTGGTGTTCGGCATTTATTACCGCTACGACAATGCCATCGATCCGGTGAATATCCATGCCGAGTTGTCGGAGCGCCTGCGCGAGGAACTGGATTACCGGCGCGAGGCGCGCAACATGGCGCTGTATGCGCACATCCTGAAAGATGAAAAGGGCGTTCATGTGCCGGAAAGCCTGGCCGGTCTGTCGACAGATCGGCTGTTGTCGATGACCTGGCTGGACGGTCAACCGCTTATGGATTCCGTTGACGCAGATATTGAGACCCGCAACGTTATCGCCTTGAACATGTTCCGGGCCTGGTATCTGCCGTTATATGGATACGGTGTGATCCACGGTGATCCGCATCTCGGCAATTACACCGTGCGCGGCGATAACACCGTCAATCTGTTGGATTTCGGCTGTATTAGAGTGTTCCGCCCGGCCTTCGTGCGGGCTGTCATCGATCTTTATAAAGCCATCCGCGACGGCGATGAGGACCTGGCCGTCAGCGCCTATGAAACCTGGGGGTTTTCGAACCTCGACCGGCATGTCATCGATATCCTCAACCAATGGGCCCGGTTCCTTTACAAACCGCTGCTGGAAGACCGGGTCATGCCGATCCAAGAGACCGGCGGCGTCGCCTATGGCGCCGGTGTCGCCGCCAAGGTACATCGCGAATTGCGCCAAACGGGTGGCGTCACGCCGCCGCGTGAGTTTGTCCTCATGGACCGCGCCGCCATCGGCTTGGGCAGCGTGTTTACGCACCTGAAGGCCGAGATCAACTGGCACCGGGTATTTCATGAACTAATCGACGGGTTCACCGAAAACAAACTGGCGGCGCGCCAGACGAAGGCGCTGAAGAAATTCGATATTCCTCTGCCGGGATAATTTTCCGCCCATCTTAATAGATGTTATCGTGCCGCCCGATTGGGCAGGCGCTAGAGGACATCTATGGCATTCCAGAAGGAAATTCCCGTCGCCGACGCGGTGGCGTTGGTTCAGGACGGCGATGTCATCGCGTCCTCGGGGTATGGCGGCAACGGCGTGCCCGAGCAGTTGTTGATGGCGCTTGAGCAACGTTTTCTGGACACCCAATCACCCAGGAATTTGACCTTGGTTTATGCTGGCGGGCAGGGCGATGGCCGCGACAAGGGTCTCAATCATTTGGGCCATGAAGGATTACTGAAGCGCGTCGTCGGCGGTCATTACGGTCTAGTGCCGAAGATCGAGAGATTGGCCGTCGATAACAAAATCGAGGCCTACAATCTGCCCGAAGGCGTGATCACGCACCTATACCGTGACATCGCCGCGGGCAAGCCCGGCACGCTGTCGAAAGTCGGCCTGGGCACCTTCGTCGACCCGCGCATTGAAGGCGCCAAGGTCAATGCGAAGGCGCAAGATGACATTGTCCAGTTGATTGAGTTCGGCGGCGAGGAAACCTTGTTTTTCCCGGCCTTTCCCATCGACGTCGCCTTTATCCGGGCGACCACCGCGGACCCCGACGGCAACGTGACCTTGGAAAAGGAATCGCTGCGTCTGGAAACCCTGGCCCTGGCCCTGGCGGCACATAATTCCGGCGGCATCGTGATTTGCCAGGTGGAGCGCCTGGCGGCCAGCGAATCGCTGGATGCCCGGCGCGTCCGTATTCCCGGCGTCTTCATCGATGCCCTGATCGTGGCGGAACCGGAATACCATGCGCAAACCTATGGCACCGGCTACAACCCGGCATTTTCCGGCGAAGTCCGCATTCCTCTGGAAGCCCTGCCGCGCCTGGAGCTTGATGAGAAGAAGGTGATCGCCCGGCGCGCCGCCATGGAGTTGCTGCCCAATTCCATCGTCAATCTGGGTATCGGGCTGCCCGACGCGGTCGGCGCCATCGCCAATGAGGAACGCATTCAGGACCTGATTACCCTAACCGTTGATCCCGGCATTTTCGGTGGCGTCCCCATGGGCGGATTGGATTTCGGCGCGGCGGTCAATTTCAGCGCCAGCATTGATCATCCCTATCAGTTTGATTTCATCGACGGCGGTGGGCTGGATATGGCGTGCCTGGGGTTCGCCGAATGCGACCGTCACGGCAACATCAATGCCAGCCGTTTTGCCGACCGGGTTTCGGGGTGCGGCGGGTTCATTAACATCAGCCAAAACAGCCAGAAAGTGGTGTTTGTCGGCACCTTCACCGCCGGCGGCTTGCAGGTTGATGTGGCCGATGGGGCGATGAATATCCGCCAAGAAGGCAAGCATCGGAAATTCGTCAATGAAGTCGGCCAGATCACCTTCAGCGGCCCCGTCGCCGCCGAACAGCACAAGGAAGCTTATTACGTCACGGAACGCTGCGTGTTTCGGCTTGGCGCAGACGGCCTGACCTTGATCGAGGTTGCGCCGGGCATCGATATTGAAAAGAATATTCTGGCACATTTGGATTTCACGCCGGAAATCGACGGCCCGAAAATCATGGACCCGGCGCTGTTTCTGCCGGCGCAAATGGGGCTCAGAAAGCGCCTGACCGATATCAGCATTGAAGACCGCCTGAGTTATGATCCGGATACCAACACCGTTTTCATGAATTACGCCGGCATGCGGGTGCGTAACCAAGATGATGTCGATCGCATCCGCAATGCCGTCGATGACCTGTTGGGCCCCTTGGGCAAGCCCGTCTATTCGGTGGTTAACTACGATCGTTTCCAGGCCGATGAGGATATTCTGGATGCCTATCTTGATACGGTGCGTTACGTCGAGGAGACTTACTACATCAGCGTTTCGCGTTACACGACCAGCGGCTTTATGCGCCTCAAGCTGGGCAAGGGATTGGCGGCGCGCGAGGTCTCGTCTCAGGTGTTCGAAAGTGCCGCCGAAGCCCGTGCGCGGCTTGGACGCGGTTGAAGGGCACCGCAGAATGGCCCGGTTGAGTGGCCCTGGCTGATTTCGCCAAATGGCTATGGCCGAACCGCGATTTAGCGCTTATCGTGCGACCCCATGAGCGTGACAACCACCACCATTGACCAACCCGGCGGCGCGCCCGATGCCGAGGCGCGGGGCCGCGAGCGTTGGGTCAACGGCCTGATCGGCGCCGGCCATTTCATGAGCCATTACTATCTGTTGGCGCTGCCGCCGCTGTTCCCGTTATTGAAGGCTGAGTTCGGCGTTTCCTATGCGGAATTGGGATTTGCCATGACCGCTTACAATCTGTTGGGCGGCGTGCTGCAGGCCCCGGTTGGCTTCTTGGTTGATCGGTTGGGGCCGCGCCGCGTTCTGTTCGCCGGCCTTGGCCTGAACGCTGTCGGGATTCTCATGATGGGATTTGCCGACGCCTATTGGGTGCTGTTGGTGTTGGCCGTGTTCGCCGGATTGGGCAACAGTGTGTTTCACCCTGCCGACTACGCGATCCTATCGGGGTCCATCGACACGAAGCGTTTGGGCAAAGCCTATTCGTCCCACACGTTTTCCGGATTTCTCGGCGGGGCCTGTGCGCCGATCGGCATGTTTACGGTTGCCCAACTCACCGATTGGCGCGTCGCGTTTATTTCGGCGGGATTAGTTGGCCTGCTGATCCTGGCTTTTATGATTGTCCGCCGCGACGTGTTGCACGGCGAAGATCAGGCGCCGCGGCCCGAAAAAGCCACCGCTGCCGTATCGCACGGCACCGGCCAGTCCTCCCTGCGGCTGCTGATTTCCGCGCCGGTCCTTCTGTTCCTCGCCTACTTCGTTCTTTACGGCATGGCTGGCCACGGCCTGACCGCTTTTACGGTCTTCGGCCTGATGAACCTTCACGATGTCGCCAAGGAGTTCGCCAACGGTGCCTTGACTGGATATTTATGGGGCATTGTCGGCGGCATTGTTGTCGGTGGTATCATTGCCGACCGGTTCCGGCGCCATATGGTGACGTCGGCGGCAGGGTTGATATTGGTCGCTGCGGCGGCGTTGACCCCGGCCATCGCGGCGCCGCCGGAATTCATCTATATCGTGGTTCTGGCATCCGCCGGCTTCGGCATGGGCGTCATTTTGCCGGCCCGCGATCTGATGATTCGCAAGCTGGTGCCGCCGGGTGACAGCGGCAAGGTTTTCGGCTTCATCTTCGTCGGCTATTCCATCGGCGGCAGCCTGGCGCCGCCGCTTTATGGATGGATATTGGATATCAATTTACCGGCCATGGTGTTTCAAATGTCGGCGGGGTTTGCCGTGCTGGCATTGATTGCGGTGGCGCTGGCCAGCGCCTTGACACCGAAAGGTTCTAGTTCTTCGCCGCCTGATCTGCCGGAAACTGCGTTATAAAGTCAGAAAAATCATCAGCGGTTAGCGGCCGCGAGACGAAGTAGCCCTGGATTTCATCACAGCCCAATCCGGCTAGAAAATCCATCTGGTCCTGGGTTTCGACACCCTCGGCGGTAATCTCCATGCCGAAGCTGTGGCCCAGCGTGGTTACGGCTTCGGCGATGGGCCCGCGCTGCTCGGCGATATCATCGACGAAGGCCTTATCAATCTTGATGCGTTGGACCGGGAAATTCTTCAGGTAGGCAAGGCTGGAATAACCGGTGCCGAAATCGTCGATGGAGAGCGACACGCCGGTCTCCGACAGACGCTCGAACAAGCCGATGGTGGCTTCCGCGTCGTCCATGGCGACGCTTTCCGTGATCTCCAGTTCCAGGCAGGCCGGCGACAATCCGGTTTCTGAAAGAACCTTCCGAACATCATCGACGATGCTGGCTTCGCGCAGTTGCACAGCCGACAGATTGACCGCGACCTTCATGGCGCCACCACCGGCGTCCTGCCAGGCCTTGGTTTGCCGGCAGGCCTCAGCCAGGACCCAGCGGCCAATGGGCACGATCAGCTTCGAGGCCTCGGCGACGGGGATGAATTCGGCCGGCGACAAAAAACCGAGTTCCGGATGGTTCCAGCGAATCAACGATTCCATGCCGGCAATGCGGTTGCCGTCCAACGACAGTTTTGGTTGGTAATGGAGAATGAAGTCCTGGCGCACGATGGCGTCACGCAGTTCATCTTCCAGTTCGCGACGGCGAAGCACCGTGTCGTTCAGTTCGGCGACGAAGAACCGGTAGACGCCCCGACCTTCGCCTTTTGCCTGATAGAGCGCCATGTCGGCATTGCGCAGCAATCTTTCGGCACCGTCGGCGTCGTCCGGGTAAATCGTAATGCCAATGCTGCCACCGGGATAGACCGTGTGGCCCTCGATATCGAGCGGCACTGCCAAGGCCTCGAGCATCTTTTGCGCCAGGATGGCGGCACCGTCGCTGTCGTCCAGGACCGGTTGAATGACAGCAAATTCGTCGCCGCCGAGCCGCGCCACTGTATCCGAATCGCGCACACAATGTTGCAGCCGTCCGGCGATTTCGACGAGCAGTTTGTCACCGGCGGCGTGGCCCAGCGTGTCGTTGACATCTTTGAAGTGATCCAGATCCAACATGTGCACGGCGACCATGGCGTGCGCGCGCTGGGCCTGGCGCAGGGATTGCTGCAGGCGATCCTGGAACAACGCCCGGTTCGGCAGGCCGGTCAGGCTGTCGTGGTTGGCCAGATGACGAACCCGCTCCTCGGCCTGACGCCGGGCGGTTACGTCATAGCCGTAAATATTGACATAGCCGGCGTCACCAAGCGGCTGGAAGGTCAACGAGAATGTCTGCCCATCCGCCGATTCCGTGTCTAATTCATGCGGCTCGACGGACGATGCCGCGTTGGCGACAATGGAATCCCAAGGCGCGGGGAGGCGCGCGCCGACGTCGGTCTGCCAGTGATCCAAAAGCTTCCTTCCGGCCCGGTTGGCGTAAAGTACTTCGCCATCGAAAGCGGCGCGAACGACGGGGCTTGGATTTTCTTCGGGAAATCGGGCCAGGTTGGCGATTTCGGTTTCCGCCTGCTTGCGGTCGTCGATTTCCAACTCCAGGGCATGATTGACGTTCAAGAGATCCTGGGTTCGATCCAAGACCTTTTCTTCCAAGTCGCGGTTGGCTTCGGCCAAGGCCACCTCTTGGCGCCGGATATCGTGCAGGTTTCTGGTCAATTGGCCAAGCATGCCATTGAAGGCGCGGGCAACGTCGCCCAGTTCATCTGAGCGGCCCTCGGGTAGGCGGTGCCGCTCCGGTTGATCCAATTCGTCTCCGGCGGACGCCAAGCGCTCACTCAGATAAAGCATCGGCGCCAGGATCAGGTGATGCAGAAGGATGATCGTCATGCCGGTCACGAACAGGGCAATCAGCAGGACCTGGCCAACGACACGGGAAATAAATCCCTGAACCTCGCCACTGACGGCGGCGGCATTCAGCCGGGCGACCAATGAATGAGCTCCGGATGTGGCGGTCGCCGGCCACACTGTGTCAATGCGGCGCGGCGTTTCATGGACCAACCGCCAATTCGGATCAGTCGGAACAGGCCCCGCAATTGCCGGCGTTTCCCCAAAAGTGCCGAGGCGTTTGCCGCTGGCGTCATAGATAATACCGCCGATCAGAATGGCGTCGTGGCCCCGCGCCTGAGATTCTGCTGCCGCCAGGAAGCCTGCCCAGTCGTCGTTCGGGGCGCGCGAATCGGTGAGCGCCTGCCAGGCGACGCGGCCACGTTGTTCAACCTCGTCGAACCGCGCTTGTTCGTAGAAAAACGCAGAAAACCCCAATAATACCGCTTCAATGCCCAAAATAGCGGCAAACACCGCCGCCGTGACCTTCCAGCACAGCCGACACCGCGCCACACGTTTTACAAACCCAAACAAACCGTTTTGCTCTGGAGTGCCGGGTGGGGCGTCAGGTGGGGCGTCGCGCGGGGCGTCCGGGACAGTGACGGGATGGCTATGGGCGGCGTTCATGCCATTTCCCGCCCGTCCTCAGGCTGTGCGGACTTCGGAAAGGAATTTATCGACTTCGGCCTGTAATGCCTCGGAATTTTCATGCAGCAGATTGGCAGCCTGAAGAATATCGTTGGAAACCGCGCCACCTTCGCTGGCGATTTCGGTGACGCCCTGGATGTTGACCGAGACCTCCTGGGTGCCCGCCGAAACCTCTTCGACATTGTGGGCGATTTCCCGGGTTGCGTCGTTTTGTTTTTCCATGGTTGTGGCGATGGATTGATTGATTTCGCTGACTTGTCCGACAACGTCGGCAATCTCCTTGATCGCCGAGACAGCGTCGCGGGTCTCGCTTTGGATGGTCTCAATCTGTTGCGAAATTTCGCTTGTTGCCCGCGACGTCTGATTGGCCAGGTTTTTGACCTCCGAGGCAACAACGGCGAAACCCTTGCCGGCCTCACCGGCCCGGGCTGCCTCAATGGTCGCGTTCAGGGCCAGAAGGTTGGTCTGTTCGGCGATGTCGTTGATTAGCCCGATGACCTCGCCAATCCGTTCCGCCGCTTCGTAGAGGCCGGACACCTGCTGATTGGCGCTGTTCACCCGGTCCGTGGCACTGCCGGCGATCTCGCGGGCGTTGTTGACTTCATGGCTGATCTCGCGAATTGAGCCCGCCAATTGGTCGGCGGCACCGGCGACAGTTTTCACGTTGACCGATGCCTGCTCGGCCGCCGCCGCAACCGTCGTGGCGCGGCTTTCCGTACCTTGGACGACCGAGGACATGGATTTCGCCGTCGATTGAAGCTGGCCCGCCGCCGCCGAAACGCTACCGACCACGGCGCCGACGGTTTTCTCGAAGCCATTGGCCAGATCATGCATCATCTGCTGGCGTTCTTCGTTGCTGCGTTGGCGTTCGGCCTCGCGCTGCGAGCGCAGTTCCAAATTCTCGATGGCGTTTTGCCGAAAAATTTCAACAGCATCGGCCATCTCGCCAATTTCGTCCTTGCGTCCGACTGCCGGAACTTCCAGATCGACCTCACCCTCGGCAAGCCGTCCCATGGCGTCCTTCATACCGCGCAACGGGCCGCTAATACCGCGGTCCAGGAGAAACAGCACGATGATCGCGATGACAGCGGCGATACCGCCGGAAATAAGCTGCAACATGACGGATTTTTCGGCTGATTCGACGGATTTTTCACGAAACAGGAAAGCCTGCTCGGTCGAGTACTCGACCAACAGGTCGAAACCTTCTTGGATTTCCTCAAACAGCTCCGCATAGTCGGGCATCTTGGTCGGGTCGGCGATAATCTGATCCTTAACGTCCTTCCACCTGACCATGGCCGCGTTCAATTCTTTTACGGCTTCCAGGCCATCTTCGTGGGTGATCCGCTCGGCGGCCACGTCAAGGGTTTCGCGGACCGCTTCATCAATATCATTGATCAATTCGACCTGCTCCGCACGGTCCAGGTCTTCGTCGCCGGCCGATAATAAGTCGACCTCCTGGCGGAGTTTCAGGAACTGGGACTGCGATGATTGCGACATCTGGCCGGCGATCAGCGGGCCTTCATACAATTCGTTGGTCAGCGTACTGAGGCGGGTGATGGTCAGCAGGCCGTAAAGGCCCATGGCACCGCCAATGAACAGGATTAAGGCGAAGCCCAGAATTAGTCGCGTGCGAACAGCCATGATGGCTCCTTAAGAGATCAACGTTTGGACAGTGCGGCGCATGGTGCCATGCGCCGCACTGTTTTACACCTGTCCATATGATGCCCGTCTCTAGTTCGCGACGGTGACTTTCATCTTCATGCGGGGATGGAAAGAGCAACGGACCTCGAACGTGCCGGCCTTGGTCAGCTTGATTTTATTGCTTTGGCCGGGGGTTTGAATCTTGATCTTCACATATTCAAATCCCTTCGTCTTGGAATAGACGTTGTGGCGGATCTTCTTCTTCTCTTCATTTGAAACGACCAAGACATCGCCAACCTTGGCGCTGATTTTCTTCGGCACAAACTTTTTGCCGACCTGGGTAACCTTGATGTCCGCAGCCTGTGCGGTCGCGGTCAGGGTCATGAGGGCGGCGATGGCAAGTGTGGTAATGATTTTCATTCGTCATTGTCCTCTTATGATCTATCGGGTCCGGCATGCTGCTGCAGCCTGCCGTCCTACGGGTTAAACATTACTTCAAAAGTCCGGGTCAGCATCTCAACTCACTTCACATGGTGGTGACAGGTGCGCGAGCGAATCCCAAGCCTCAGTTAAATCCATGGCCTCCTAATGTCGTGGCGGCCTTCAGGTAAATTAGCATTTTCATATGGGAATGCTAATTTATCAGTGTCACCGCCATATCCGACCCCTGCTAGTTTAAGCCGAAAGTCATCACTTTTCGCGACCGGACACCGATCCGTGATCGAGTATTGCGCTATTCGGTATATTACGCGGTCGCAAGAGTTGCATAAACATGTATTCGGCGTTCCAAGTTTGTGGATGTATTGTGAGTGGCCGATTATCTAGAAAAGTTTTGTCGGCGACATCGAATTTGGCGACCGGCTTCGGCGCGGGCGGAGTGCATCGGCGGTTTTATCCCTCTTTTCCGGCCCGTCTATTCGCCCTATAAGTCCCGCAGAAACGAACGACATTTGAATTTTTGAGTACCCGCCGATGTTTGATATTAAATGGATTCGCGACAACCCCGATGCCTTTGACGAAGGATTGGCGCGCCGCCACTTGGCGCCCCGCGCCGCCGGGTTGATCGCCATGGACACAACGCGTCGTGAGGCCTTGACGCGGTCGCAGGAAATTCAGACCCAACGGAACGCCCTATCGAAGGAAATCGGCGCCGCCAAATCCCGCGGTGAGGATGCGTCCGACATTATTGCCAAGGTTTCCGAAAGCAAAACCGCGCAAGCCGAAGCCGAACAAGCGGCAACGGCGGCGCAGGCCTCATTGGACGGTGAACTGGCCGGCATACCGAACCTTCCCCATGACGACGTACCCGATGGCGAGAGCGAAGCCGACAACGTAGAGATACGCACATGGGGCGCGCCGCCGGCCATCGACTTTGCCATTAAGGATCACGTGGAATTGGGTGAAGCGCTTGGCATGATGGATTTTGAGCGGGCCGCCAAAATATCGGGATCTCGGTTTGTCGTGCTGTCCGGCGCATTGGCGCGTATGGAGCGCGCGTTGGCCAATTTTATGCTTAATCTGCACACCGGTGAAAACGGTTATACGGAGATTAACCCGCCGGCCCTAGTCAACGACGCGACCATGTTCGGCACCGGCCAGTTGCCGAAGTTCGGTGAGGATTTGTTTCGTACCGAGGACGGTTATTGGATGATCCCGACGGCCGAGGTGCCGCTGACCAACATGGTCGCCGGCGACATTCTGGACGATGCGGTATTGCCGCAGCGCATGACCGCGATGACCTGGTGTTTCCGGTCCGAGGCCGGCGCGGCGGGCAAGGACACCCGCGGTATGATCCGCCAACATCAGTTCACCAAAGTTGAGATGGTCTCTGTGACGACGCCGGCACAATCGGCCGAGGAACTTGAGCGCATGACCGGCTGTGCCGAGGATATATTGCAACGTCTGGAACTGCCGTACCGGACCGTCATGCTGTGCACCGGTGATATGGGTTTCGGGGCGCGCAAGACCTATGACATCGAAGTTTGGCTGCCGGCCCAGGATACCTACCGGGAAATCTCATCGTGCTCGAACTGCGGTGATTTCCAGGCGCGCCGGATGAAGACGCGTTGCCGCGCCGCCGGCGAAAAGGACACGCGCTATGTCCATACCCTGAATGGGTCCGGCTTGGCCGTCGGTCGCACGCTGGTGGCGATTATGGAGAACTATCAACAGGCCGATGGGAGTATTGCCGTGCCCGCGGCCTTGAAGCCCTACATGGGCGGCCTTGAGATCATTCGCCCGGACGGGAATTGACCAGATGAAATTGAAACAGGCCCGGGTTCTGATCTCCAACGACGACGGCATTCACGCACCGGGATTAAAGGTCTTGGAACGGGTTGCCCGGAAATTGTTCAAGGAAGTCTGGGTCGTCGCGCCGGAAACCGAGCAGAGCGCGGCGAGCCATTCGTTGACCCTGCGCCAGCCTTTGCGCGTGCGCCGGCTCGCGACGCGGCGATATGCGGTTGACGGCACACCCACTGACAGCGTGCTTCTGGGCGTCCAGGAAGTGATGAAGGATAAACGGCCTGATCTGGTGTTGTCGGGTATCAACCGGGGCGGCAATCTGGGCGAGGACATTACCTATTCGGGAACCGTCGCGGCGGCCATGGAAGGCACGTTGCTGGGATTGCCGTCGGTGGCCTTGTCGCAATTTTACCACGACCGTCAGGCCGTATCGTGGCGGACCGCGGAGCACTGGACCGGGACGGTGCTCAAGCATCTGTTCAAGATTGACTGGCCGCACGGCGTCCTCATGAACGTCAATTTCCCCGATGTCCCACCGAAAGACGTGAGGGCCATTGAAGTGGCGCGCCAGGGCCGGCGTAAGATCGGCGGCGCCCTGACGCCGGGAACCGACCCACGCGGCGACCGCTATTATTGGGTTGGCCCGCAACGCGACGAAGACGTCTTCAAATCCAGCACGGACCTCAGCGCTGTCGTGTCCGGGGCCATTGCCGTGACGCCTTTGACCATGGACCTCACCCACGCCGGCACGTTGCGAAAACTGAAGGCGGTCATGCCGTGACCCTCGATCCTCGTTTGGGGGCGTTGATTCTTGAGCTTCGGCAAGGCGGGGTGACCGATGCGCGGGTATTGGCGGTGATCGAATCGACACCGCGTGATCTGTTCCTGCCCGAACCTTTCAAGGCGCGCGCCTTCGAAAACGTCGCCTTACCCATTGGACATCATCAAACCGTCAGCCAACCCGGCGTCGTCGGCCTGATGACCCAGGAACTGGCGGTCACGGATCGCCATAAGGTATTGGAAATCGGCACCGGTTCGGGTTATCAGGCGATCATTCTGGCGAAGTTGTGCCGGCGACTTTACACCGTTGAGCGGCATCCGGAACTGCTGCGCATTGCCGAACAGCGGTTTGCGGCCATGGAACTGACCAATATCACCGCCATTGCCGGGGACGGCGCCGGTGGATGGCCTGAGCAGGCGCCGTTTGAACGTATTCTGGTCGCCGCCGCGGCCGCCGATGTGCCGCCGGTGTTGTTTGATCAACTGGCCGTCGGCGGCATCATGGTCGTTCCCGTTGGCCTGGATGAGGCTGATCAGCGGCTGTTGAAGGTGACGCGCACGGTGGACGGCGCCGAAACGCGCGACCTCGGTGCGACGCGATTCGTGCCCTTGGTGGATGGTTTGGCGGACGCAGAATCTTGAGTGCCGTTGCAGGCGCGACTCACCTGGATGATAATCCATTTATGATTCGCAGCCTTACCCTTCGTCTCAGCATTTTCGTGTCCGCGGTGCTGATCTCGGCGTGTGCCCCGACCGATTGGCAAACCGACGTGCGGCGCGATGTCGACGGCAAGAAACCGCTGGCGCCGTTGGTCAACGCCTCGGCTTTCAAAGGCGCTTCGGCCGTGATCGCCGGGCGCGGCGATTCGGTCTACGCACTGAGCCGGCGCCACGGTGTCTCCATGCGCGCCATCATCGTCGCCAATGGCCTGACGCCGCCGTTTCATCTGCGTGTCGGGCAGCGAATCGTGTTGCCGCGCAACCCGGAATATTTGGTCAGGAAGGGTGACACCCTGTCCCAGATTGCCGCCGCGCGCAGCATCGGCATGTACGATCTGGCCCGCTTAAACGGCCTCAAGCCGCCCTATGTAATTTTTGCCGGCCAGAGCCTGCGCCTGCCGGGCACGGCTGGGGCTTCGGTGACCTCGGTGGTTGCTGACACCAATCCCGCCAGCCGGAAATCTGGCCAGCCGTCAACACCGACAACGGCGAAGCTGCCGCCGCTGCCGAAAAAGCCGCCGGCCTGGGCGACCGCGCCGACCAGAGCCCCGACGAGCACCCAGCGCGCGCCGGTTTCATCGAAGCCCGCCGCCGTCCGCAGCATTCCGAAACCGGCGCCGCGGGCCGGTAAGGGATTTCAGTGGCCGGTGCAAGGCCGCCTGATTTCCTCCTACGGGGCGAAATCGAAGGGTTTGAGGAACGATGGCATCAATATCGCCGCGCCGCGCGGCACGCCCGTCCTTGCAGCCGAGAACGGCGTTGTCGTCTACGCGGGCAATGAGCTGCGCGGCTTCGGCAATCTGGTGCTGGTTAAGCATACAGGCGGTTGGGTATCGGCCTATGCCCACAATGACCAACTGATCGTCAAACGTGGCGATCGGGTGCGCAAGGGTCAGCGCATTGCTAGCGTCGGCTCAACCGGCGGCGTGACCTCACCGCAACTGCATTTCGAACTACGCAAGGGCCGCAGGGCTCGCGACCCGCGTAAATATCTGCGTAAGGTTTAGGCCCGGTTACTTCGTGCACGACAGCATGGCGTTGGTGATCATGGCGCCGGTGCTGACCGCCGCCGTCGACAAGCTGAAACCGGTGGTGCCGCTGGTTTGTTTGTTGATGAAGGCGGACAGGGCTGTCGCCGGCAACGACCTGGCGAGGCTCTTGACGGTACACGAGCACGTACTTTCCGAAGCCGACTTGGCGCCCGTGCACCAATCCATGAATTGCTGTGTTTGGGTGTCGGAATAACTTTCCAACGCAGCCGCCGGCGCCGTCCAACCTGCAACACCGAAAATCAACGAAGCCAGTAGAATTCCCTTTGCGCGAACCATCGAGTTCTCCGTATCCTGTGGAAACCGCACCATGCCGCTGGACTCCGGCGGCGTCAATGGAACGTGAAACCGGAGAAACCGAAATGAAACAATGTTCCGCGATCTTGCTTGGAACTTTGATCGCCGTGGTTATGGCCGCCAGTATTGGCGGGGCGCGTGCCGAACGGTTGCGCGAAGACGGCCGTGTCTTAAGCGACCGGGCCGCCGGCCATGCGTTGAGCGGCGACGTTCGGCGCGCGCAGCGGACGGCGGCGCGAATCAGCCGACCTGATCTTCGCGATCATGCCTACGTGCGGGTTGCCGTCATCCTGACCCGCGGCGGCAAGGAAAAGGCGGCGCTGGTGGCCCTGTCGCGGATCACCGACGCTGGGCGCCGCGACGACGCGATGGTTGATATGGGCATTGTTTTGGCGCGTCGCGGGAAAATCAAGGAGGCCCGGCAGTTGGCCTTTCATCTGGACCCCTGGCGGCGCGATCGGGTACGCGCCGCGCTGGCCATGACCGCCGCTGAAGCCGGCCGGGTTCGCGACGGCTGGAAAATCGCCCGCCGGACCAATGACCTGCCGCGCCGCCGTGATGCGTTGATTGCCTATCGGGGCGGGCTGGCGCGCGGCATTAAGCCGTTGGCTGCCATGGGCGCGGCGCTTGGTGCGGATACCTTGCGCGGCCGGGTTCTATCGATGTTGGCCGTGGCCCGCCGGCTGGTCCTGGACGGCAAGGCGGAGGCCGCCATGACGGCCCTATCCTGGGCCCGCCAGCAGTCACAAAAACCACGCGCCGGTGCAGCGCTCCGCAATCGTGCCGCCACCGATGCGGCAATGATCTTGCTGCAAGCCGGCGATGTGGAAGACGCGCGCTTTGCGGCGGTGGCGGTCGCTGACGTCGCGCTGCGCCAGTTCCTGCTGCGTCATATCGATGAACAGCGGATGTTCCTGCCTTAGACGCCGGATGCCAGCCCATGAACGGCCCGGGCTGGTTGGTGAGTAGGAGGCCCGCGTCACGGTCCGCAATATTCTTTGCGCGATCCGTTCTCTCATCGCTATCATGAATTTCGGATCAGTTGGCGTCGTGCGGCGGCGTCAATGGAACGGCGGGAGAAAAACCTTGAGACGCCTTAATCTGCATATGCTGGCGGCGTTTGCCGCTGTGGGACTTTTATCGGCGACGGGGTTGGTGTCGGCTCAGTCCTTGAAGGTTGATGACCGTGTGCGCAGCGATCGCGCCGTCGGCCTTGCTATCAATGGTAATACCGAGGGCGCGCTTCAGACCGCCAGCCGCATCGCGCGACCGGACCGGCGTGATCGCGCGTTTGCCCGCGTTGCGATGATCGTGTCCCGCGCCGGAAACGATAACGCAGCCCAGGTGATGCTGTCGCGGATCGATGATGCCGGGCGCCGCGACACCGCCGCGGTGGATGTCGGTATCATACTGGCGCGCCGGGCAAAGCTGGCGGAAGCCGGTAAGATGGCGGCGCGCCTTAATTCCCGGCGAAGCGATCAGGTTCGTGCCGTCATCGCCGCCGTTCTGGCCGAAAAGGGGCGGATCCGGGACGGCCGTGCGATGGCGCGCCGCGCCAGCGATCTGCTACGTCGCCGCCAATCTCTTGTCGCCTACCGCGGCGGGCTGGCACGGTCCATGTCGGCCAGCGAGGCCATGGGTGTCGCACGCAGCGCCGAGACCGCTGCAGACCGGGTGCTGTCGATGCTGGCTGTGGCGCGGCGCCTGATGCTCGACGGCAAGATTTCAGAAGCTTTGCCGGCTCTGTCATGGGTCCGCCAGCAGGCGCCGAAAACGACAGAGGGCACGGCGCTTCGTCAACGCGCCGCCGCCGATACGGCGATGATCTTGCTGCAGGCCGGTGATTTGGAAGGCGCCCGCCAGTCGGCCGGCGACGTGGCCGATAAGGGGCTTCGTCAGTTCCTGTTACGCCAAATCGATGTGACCCGGCATTTCCAACCCTAGGATTGCCGATTAATCCAAGTCGATGGGCTTACCCAGCCGGCCGGCCAAATCCTGGATGTATTGCCACGCGACACGGCCCGACCGGGCGCCGCGGGTGACCGCCCATTCCTTGGCCTCGGCCTGCAAATCAATTGACGGATCGTCCAGGCCGCAGCGTCGCGCGTACCCTTCGATAATCGCGAAAAACGTCTTTTGGTCGCAATTATGAAAGCCCAGCCACAGCCCGAAACGGTCCGACAGAGAGACCTTCTCCTCGACCGCTTCGGAGGTATGAATGGCGGTTGAGCGTTCGTTCTCAATCATGTCGCGGGCCATCAGATGGCGGCGGTTTGAAGTCGCATAGAAGATGACATTGTCGGGCCGGCCTTCGACGCCGCCCTCCAGAACCGCCTTCAGGGACTTATAGGAATCGTCCAAGGCATCGAAGGACAGATCATCGCAGAAAATAAGACTGCGCCGTCCGGCGTCGCGCAATACGGCTAACAGCCGCGGCAATGTCGGGATGTCTTCGCGGTGTAGTTCCACCAAGGCCAGCAAGCCCGGGTCCTGGCGGTTGATTTCAGCGTGGACGGCCTTGACCAGGGAACTTTTGCCGGTACCACGCGCGCCCCAAAGCAGTGCGTTGTTGGCCGGCAGACCAGTGGCAAAACGCCGGGTGTTGTCCAGCAATGTATCGGTCTGTCGGTCGATGCCCTTCAACAGGTCAATGGGTATCCGGTTGACCTTGTGGACCGGTTCCAGCTGATCGGCGTCGGCTGACCAGACAAAGGCATCAGCGGCGCTCAAATCATTGGCGGTGGCGGCGGCTGGTGCCAAGCGGTCAAGCGCATCGGCGATCCGGGACAGCAAAGGGTGCAGGGTGTCATTGCTCATGGCGTTGCTTCATTGGTGGTTCAGCGTTCAGGAAAGTACGGGCGGCGGGAGGTGGCGTCAATAATCGCCGGGCGCTTCCTTCAACCACGCGGTGCCGGTAGGCGTAAGGAAATGATAACCGCCAACACGGCAGCGATGGTGATCCCGGCGTAGCTCGGGGTAAAACTGCCAGTTTGCTCGGCCAGTAATCCGGCCACCGCCGGTCCAACGGTTTGCCCGCAGGCGAAGGCGACGGTGATCGTCGCCAACACACGGACGGCGTTGCGCGGTCCGGCGTAATCCCCAACCGCGGCGCCCAAGATTGCCGGCACGCTCCAGGCCGCGATGCCAAACAGCACCACCGACCCCCATAGAGCCGCCGGGCCGATATTGGCGGCGGCCAAGGCATAGGACGCGGCAAAACAGGCAAACGCCATGGCCAGGCCATGACGCCGGCCAAAACGGTCGGATAGAAATCCGAACAGCGGCCCCGATGCAACGCTGAGCAGCCCCAGGAAGGCCCAAAACCGACCCGCTGCCGCCTCATTCAAGCCGCGTTCATCGACCAGGGCGGTGACCGTGAAGGTCAGATAAACCGCGTAGGTCATGCCGAAGAAGAAGTAGATGGCGCCCAGGTGCGCGACGATGCGCCGGCCGGGATGGCCTTGGGCCCGCGATGCGGCCGTATCGTTACTATCACCGCCAGCCGGCTCCAGCCCTAAATCCGCCGGCCGGTTGCGCAAGATAAGGCTGCTTACAATTGCGGCGGCCAGCGATATGCCGCCCAATAGCATCCAGCCGTCGCGCCAACCTTCCAGGCCGACGCTCAGGTTAATCTGCGGCAAGGCCAACCCGGCGAACATGATGGCGAAACTACTGCCAGTGACCTGGAACCCGGCAGCCCGGCCACGCAACCGGCGGGTAAACCAGTGTGAAACCAGCCCCAACGCGGTCACGTTGGCCGCGCCGCCGGAAAAGCCGGTTACCCCGTAGATACCAAGCGCCTGATAAAAGCTGTCGGCCCAGCCCATGGCGATGATTGAGAGTGCGCAAATGGTTAATCCGACGCTCATGACGCGGCGCTCGCCGCAGGCTTCCACCAAACGCCCGGCGGCGACCACACCCAGCATGTAACCGACGAAGTTGCCAGTGCTGACGAAACCCATTTCGGCATAGCTGAGCGGCAGTGTTGCGCCCATGGACGGCAACAACATGCCCAACGCGAAACGCCCAAACCCCAATGAAACCATGACGCAAAGCGTACAGGCCACGGTAATGACCCAGGCATAATGCCGCCATATTGGCGCGTTGTCGTCAGCAGGATCGGTCATTAAGGATTTGGCCCCGGCGGAATACGTCAACAGGAATTAGAGGAGCCTGCGGGAAGACACAACGCTTGTCTGAGACACGTTACCGGCCAATATTATGTGGATGGCAGACGCTGCCGATTGCGGCAAGAAGATTGGGAGGAACTGGGGTTATGCGTATCAACGGCATCTTGGGCGACTTCGCCGCTGAAATTTCCGAAGTCGATGTCAATAAACCGTTGGCGGACGAGGCGTTCGCGGAATTGCATGCCGCCGTCGATACGTTTGGCGTCGCCGTATTGCACGATCAGTTTTTGGACGACCGGGCTTTGGTCGCTTTCGCAGAACGGTTCGGGCCTTTGGAGGCACCGCTACCGCGCGACCAGTACGGCGGCGTCGGCAAGCAATTGACCATGTTGGCGAATATCGATGACGACGGCGAACTTTTGAGCGACGACGACATACGCGCCATCTATATCAAGGGCAATTTGCTCTGGCACACGGACAGCTCGTTCAAGCCGGTACCGTCGGCATATTCGATCCTGGCTGCCCATGAAGTCCCGGCCGAGGGTGGTGAGACGGAATTTGCCGATGCGCGGGCCTGCTACGACGATTGGCAAGGTCCTTACGGCGATATTGAGAAGGCGGAATTGGAAGACTTGGTCTGCGAACATTCAATTATCTATTCACGGTCTTTGATCTCCGGCGACATTTTCTCCGACGAAGAGAAAAGCCGCTTGTCACCGCCGCGCCATCCCTTGGTGCGGACCCATCCGAGGACCGGCCGCAAGGTCTATTACCTTGGTGCGCATTGTTCACACATTATCGATTGGCCGCTGGAGAAAGGTCGCGCCTTGGTCCGTGAACTTTGCGGCTTCTGCGCTCGGCCCGAACATATCTATTCGCATCAATGGCGGCCCGGTGACGTGGTCATCTGGGACAACCGCAGCGTCCTGCATCGGGGGCGTACTTATGATCCAAAGGCGCGCCGGGTCATGCACCGCGCCACCATCGCCGGCGACGGGCCGACGCTTTAATCTCGGGATTAACAACGGGAGACGGATGTGGGCGTGCAGGACCTCGCATTTTTCACAATGCGCGACGGCGGCGTTTTTCATGGTAATGATCCGGCGCGTGGCCCGTGGTCGGAAGACGGTTGTCATGCGGGACCGGCCATCGGCCTGATCGCGCGGGCCGTGGAGGCGTTGTTGCCGGCGCAGGCCTTAACCCGTCTGACGGTCGATCTGATTCGGCCAATCCCCATGGACGGATTCACCATTGATGCCGAACCGACGCGGCAAGGCCGGACAGTTGGCGCGGCGTCGGCCCACCTCATGGACCGCGACGGCACCGTCTGTGCGCGAGCGAGCAGCCTGCATGTGACAGAGAGGGATCTGGGCGAAGTTGCCACTATTGATGTGCCGGTGCCGTCGCCTTCGGTGGCGACGTCCGGCCGGTTTCCGGTGACCGGTACATCGCACAACCAGCCATCCTTTGGCGATTTTGTGGATGTTGCCTACCCGCCCGGAGAGACATCGGCGCCTGGTCCGACGACCATCTGGATGCGGATACCGCCCATCCTGAGCAGCGAGAACCCGTCGCCGTTCCAAAGACTTTGTCCGCTGGCCGATTGCGGCAATGGGACATCGCGCAACACCGAGATCACCGAAATGGGTTTCATGAACGGCGACATTACTATCGTTGCGCATCGCCATCCGCAGTCCGAGTGGTTGGCCTTGGAAGCCGTGTCCCATTGGCAGCCGACGGGAATTGGCCTTGCGGAGGCCCGAATCCTCGACGAACAAGGCCCCGTTGCGTCAGTCCTGCAGACGGTGATCCTGATGCCCGTGGCGTAGCGTTGCAGCCGCAAAAGCTAGGCATGCCGGGTGGTGTTGAACAGCAGATACCGCGGATATTGTGCCGCAGGTGATTTCTGGGTAGATTTCCGACCACTGGGCTGCGGCAAATGAGAACCGGTCATCGCCATGAAAAAACCCGTCGTCGGCATACTTGCCAACTCGCACTTGATCAACGATCAGTATTGGGTGCAGGGGTCAGGCAACCTGAACATTGAAGCCATTGCCGCGGTTACCGGTGCGATGCCGTTGGTTATTCCGTCGTTGCCGCATTGCCTTGATATTTCGGACATCATGACCGTTTGCGACGGATTTATGCTGGGCGGCGCGCGGCCGAATGTACACCCGGATGAATATGGTCATGAACCCACCGAGGCCCACGGCACCTTCGACCGCGATCGCGACGGTATCGCATTACCGTTGATCCGCGCCTGTGTCGAAACCGGCCAGCCGGTCCTGGGCGTTTGCCGGGGGTTTCAGGAATTCAACGTCGCCTTGGGCGGCACCCTACATCCGGAAATTCGTGATTTGCCAGGCCGCATGAATCATCGCATGCCGCCGGACGGCACCATTGAGGAAAAGTTTGCGCATCGCCACACGGTGCAATTGGTTCCCGCCAGTCCGTTCATTTCGGTCTTCGGTACCGACGAAGTGCTGGTCAATTCGCTGCACGGCCAGGGTATTGAGGAACCGGGACCAAGGGTTGTCATTGAAGGCCGCGCGCCGGACGGCACCGCTGAGGCGATCACTGTCAAGGATGCGCCCGGTTTTGCCATGGCCGTCCAATGGCATCCCGAATACAACGCCGGCAAGGATCCGGTCTCGAAGCCCCTGTTCGAAGCTTTCGGGGATGCGCTCCGCGCCTGGAAGAACGGGGTTGCCCTAGCTGCCGAGTAGGGCTGCCGCCGACGGCGCCCCATCCAGTGCTGACAGTCAGTCTTCGTGAATGAGATGGATTTCTTCGCCCATGGCACGGTTAATGGCGGCCATAAGTTCGCGCCGGTCAATGGGCTTGCTGGCAATCTCGTTCATGCCGGCCGCCAGATATTCGGCTTTGTTTTCGGACATCACATCCGCCGTCAAGGCGACAATGGGGATCGTGCCTTTGTGCCCGGCCATGCGGCGGATCATGCGTGTCGCGTCGGTGCCTGAAACCTCCGGCATGCGGACGTCCATGAGGATCATGTCAAAATCCTTAGCCTCGTGTGCTTTGACAGCCTCTGCACCATTATTGGTCATTTCAAATACGTGACCGGAAGAGACCAGGGTGCCGGCAATGATCAACTGATTGATCTCGTTGTCTTCGGCGATCAGGATACTCAACGGGCGCCGTGTATCAATGCGGACCTTGGGCGCCGCCGACCTGCTGGATTGGCCGTCGATTGGTGACGTCGGTTCCCGGTAAGGCAGGGTGAAATGGAAGGTGCTGCCCGTGTTGATTTCGCTATCGACGCCAATGTTGCCGCCCATCAGTGCGACCAGCCGCCGGCAGATTGCCAGGCCAAGGCCGGTGCCCGCGAACTGGCGGGTAATCGAAGCGTCCGCCTGACTGAAATCCTTGAACAATTTTTCGATAGTCTCGGCAGTCATGCCGATGCCCGTGTCACGCACTGTGAGCCGAAGGAAAGCCTGTTTGTCAGGCGCTCTTTCGATCCGGCCTTCCAGCGTGATCTGCCCTTGCTTTGTGAATTTCACCGCGTTGCCGATCAGGTTGATCAGAATTTGCCGCAATCGGGTTGGATCGGAATTGACGAATGTGGGGAAATCGTCCGCGAGGTCCAGTATGAATTCCAGACCATCCTTACCACTTCCTTCAAACAGGCTCATGACGTCGCGAAACAACGCCAACAGATCGAAGTCCAGGGCTTCGATCTCCATTTTGCCAGCTTCCAGTTTGGAAATATCCAGAATGTCATTGATGATCTGCAACAAGGATTGGGTTGATTCTTTTATTTTTATGACCATCTCGGCACTGTCGTCGGGCAGGTCTTCTTCCAACAAAAGATCGGCAAATCCCATGACACCGGTCATCGGGGTGCGGATTTCATGGCTCATGGTCGCCAGGAATTCCGACTTGGCAGCGTTCGCGACCTCTGCCTGTTCGCGGGCTTTGGCGACGGAATTTTCGGCGGCGACAAGTTGCGTGATGTCCCGACCGGAGCCGCGATAGCCTTGAAACTTGCCGTTGGCATCGAAAACCGGCGTGCCATCGACGCTGAGAATGCGTTCGTTGCCGTCCGGATCAATGCGGCCCAGACGGAAGCCGGCAAACGGCTCGTGCGCGGCCAGAACTGCCTCATGGGCGGCCAAATCCTCTTCACTGACGCCGCGCGGTTTGCTTTCGCGCCGCGTCTTGCCGATCAGGTCGGACGGGCGTATGCCTGAAAGGGCTTGGTTTTCCGGCGACATGTATGAAAAGCGAAGATTGGCATCCATTTCCCAGAACCAATCGGCGGCGATTTCCGCAAACGAGCGAAACCGCTCTTCGCTGACGTGCAGGGCCGTTACGTCGGAACCGGAACCGCGGTAGCCGTTGAATTTACCATCATCATTGAAAACCGGTATGCCTGAAATGGCGATATATTGCGGGGCGCCGTCGGGTCCGCTGCGTCGGTATTGAAAATCCTTGAACGGTTGGCGCTTCGCGACGGCGTTGTTCAATGGGCGCCACGCCTCGGTATCCGTGCTTTCACCAATCAGTTCCTCGCGGGTTTTACCCAGGTGATAAGACACCGGCAGGCCGGAGGACTCTTCGACCCGGTCGGTCAAGAACATGAACCGCAAATCAGCGTCCATTTCCCAAAGCCAATCGGAGGACGCATTTGCGAAGTCGCGGAAACGTTGTTCGTTTAACTTGGCATTTTGTTCAGCCTGAACCCGCTCTGTGACGACGGTATAGGTCATGACATACCCGCCGCCGGGGATGGGGTGGCCGCTCATTTCCAGGATCGAACCGTCAGGGCGGGTTTGATCGGTCCAATAAGGTTCGAAGGAGCGGGCAATCTTCATTCGTTTCGCGACGCGTTCTTCGACACGACCTTCGCCGCCGTAGCCGCTGCGCTCGGCGTTGGCGCGGACCCATTTCTCAAACGGTTCGCCGACAGAAAAGGCGTCTTCAGAGAAGTTGAGAATTTCGAGAATTCGTTTGTTGAACCCGACCACAATCAGATTTCGGTCATAAACAACGACGCCCTGATTGATATGATCGAGCGCGGCCCCGACGAGGCTAACCGTGCGTGGCGAGGTTTCGTCATCCATGAGGATATCGAATAGCGTATACGGAATGGAAACTCAAATTACGCAATCTGAAAAGTTGGGGGTCGGGCGATGAAAGTTCTAGGTGGCGGCAAAAAGTACGCACTGGGTGGTGAATTTCATTTGACGACAACCGCGCCGGCATTCCCCGTATCTGCATGTTCTCATGAAGGCTCGGGCGGGCCGCGTTTGCAGTTGCAAGTCGGGCGCGGGCCGGTATAGTCCCGCAGGTTTTGCACGGGGCCCCGCCGGGCCCCGCATTTGAGGAGTTTCGCATGTTTATTTCCCCCGCTTATGCCCAGGCCGCCGGCGGCGGAAGCGGCTTTGAGGCCATGCTGCCGCTGGTCCTTATCTTTATCGTGTTTTATTTCCTGCTGATCCGCCCGCAGCAAAAAAAGATGAAGGAGCATAAGCTGACCCTGGAAAACATTTCTCGAGGTGACCGGGTGATCACCGGCGGCGGCATCACCGGCAAGGTGACAAAAGTCGACAGCGAACACGAAATTACTGTCGAGATCGCCAAGGACGTCAAGGTTAAGGTGCAACGCAGTTTGATTTCCGGCGTGCTATCGAAAACCGCGCCGGCCAAGGGCGCCCCGCCGGCCAATGAGAACCAATCCAGCGGTGGACTTGGCGGCGGCCTCGGCCGGTTGTTCGGTTTCGGCGGCGGTCAGCAACAAAACGCCCAGAGCAGCCAAGGCAGCGTGCCCAATAGTGGCGACGTCGAGGTCAAGGACGGCGATGCCGATGCCGATGCCGGTAACGCCGGTTCGGACGACAAGAAATAACAAGAGGCCTGGACGCCGAAGATGGTTTATTTCGCTAAATGGAAGATCATTCTCATCGCCGCCGTGTGCGTCCTTGGATTTGCCTTCTCAACACCAAACTTCCTGAGCCCCAAGTTCGCCGAAAGCCTGCCTGATTGGGTGCCGCACAAACAGGTCAGCCTGGGGCTAGATCTGCAGGGCGGTTCGCACCTTTTGCTGGAGGTCGAGGTGGCCGCGGTCATCCGTGAGCAACTGGAATCGCTGGTCGATTCCATGCGGGCTGAATTGCGCAAGGCGAAGATCCGCTACGGCGGCTTGGGCGTTGAAGGGCAAAGCGCCAAAGTCACGATCCGCAAGCCCGAACAACTGGACCAGGCACGTCAGGCGCTCCGCGGGATCGATCCCGACACGGAATTGCAGGAAACCGGCAACATCATCCGCATTGCCTATACCAAGCAGGCCTTGATCGATCGCCGGACGGCGGCTTTGACCCAGTCTTTGGAGATCATTCGCCGCCGTATTGACGAAACCGGCGTCCGCGAACCGACCATCCAACGCCAGGGCGATGACCGAATATTGTTGCAGGTTCCTGGCGTCGAAGACCCGGAACGCCTGAAAAAGCTGATCGGTAAGACGGCGAAGATGACTTTTCATCTGGTCCATCCGCAGTCCGGCGGCCAAAACATGGCGCGCACACCACCGGGCGCGAAGTGGCTGCCGCATGTTCCTGATGCCAACGGCCGCGAGCAAGACGTCCTGATCCGCAAACGTGTCATGGTTTCCGGTGAAGACCTGGTCGACGCCCAGCCGACCACCGATGGCCAGACCGGTGAGCCGGTGGTGAGCTTCCGGTTCAATGCCCGGGGCGGCAAGAAATTCGGCACCGTCACCGCCAACAACGTCAACAAACCGTTTGCCATTGTCCTCGACGGCATGGTCATCAGCGCGCCGGTGATCCGCGAGGCAATCCTTGGCGGATCGGGTCAGATCAGCGGCAGTTTCTCGTTCCGCGGCGCCACCGATCTGGCCTTGTTGCTGCGCGCCGGTGCCTTGCCGGCGCCATTGACTATTCTGGAAGAGCGCACCGTCGGCCCCGGCATGGGCGCCGATGCGGTCGCTGCCGGTAAATTCGCCAGCCTTGTCGGCCTGGTCCTGGTAATTATCTTCATGGCTATTGCCTATGGTCGGTTTGGGTTGATGGCCGACGTCGCCTTGATGGTCAATATGTTCCTGATCCTGGCCGCGCTTTCGGTATTACAGGCAACCCTGACATTGCCCGGCATCGCCGGGATCGTGCTGACCATGGGCATGGCGGTTGACGCCAACGTCTTGATCTTTGAGCGCATCCGCGAGGAGGTGCGCCAAGGCCGCACCCCGATCTCGGCCATTGACGCCGGTTACAGCCGCGCCTTGACCACCATCATCGATGCCAACGTGACGACGCTGATTGCCGCCATCTTGTTGTATATCTTCGGTTCCGGACCAATCCGCGGCTTCTCCGTGACGCTCGCCATCGGCATCGTCACGTCAATGTTCACGGCGATCATGCTGACGCGGCTGTTGGTTGTCACCTGGCTGCGGCGCACGCGCCCCACCGAATTGCCGATTTAGCAGGGAAAAGAGCCATGCGCGGACTACATCTGATACCGGCCGGCATCAATCTCAGTTTCATACCGAAACGGATTGCTTTTTTCATATTTTCCGCCGTTCTGGCGGCCACTTCGATGGGCCTGTTCCTGAGCAAGGGACTGAACTACGGCATCGATTTCAAGGGCGGCATTTTGATCGAGGTACGGTCCGCCGAGGCCGCCAACATTGGTGCGATGCGCGCCACGCTCGGCGCTCTCAATTTGGGCGAGGTGGCACTGCAGGAGTTTGGCCAGCCGACCGACGTGCTGATCCGTATCCAACGCCAGGACGGCGGCGAACAGGCTCAGCAACTTGCCGTCGAGAAGGTCAAGAAGGCGCTCGGCACAAGCATCGATTATCGGCGAACCGAGTTCGTCGGACCGAAAGTCTCCGAAGAGCTGTTCTGGGACGGCGTCATGGCCGTTGGCTTGGCGATCCTGGCGATCCTGGTTTACATCTGGTTCCGCTTCGAATGGCAGTTCGGCCTCGGCGCCGTCGTCGCCCTGAGTCATGACGTGTTGAGCACCATCGGCATCTTTGCCCTGCTGGGATTGGAATTTAATCTGTCAACCGTGGCCGCCGTGCTGACCATCGCCGGGTATTCCATCAACGACACGGTGGTCGTCTATGACCGGGTTCGTGAAAACCTGCGCCGATACAAGAAGCTGGCATTCGGACAGCTGTTGAATGACAGCATCAACCAGACTTTGTCGCGCACCGTGATAACCTCGCTGACCACCCTGTTGGCGCTGTTGGCGCTGTATTTTCTGGGCGGTGAGGTCATCCGCGACTTCAGCTTCGCGATGATCTGGGGCGTCATCATCGGCACCTATTCATCGGTCTGTCTGGCCGTGCCGCTGCTGATCTATCTGAACGTCAACCGCGGCGGCGCCCTGGCGGGTGGCAATGCGGAAACCGACAGCACGCCGGAGGCGGCCGCCGAAGAGGCGCCGTAAGACCATTTCACTGGATATCACTCCCGCCGTCCCGGCCGGCCGCCAACTCATCCAGAGCTACGGCGGCGGCAGGTTCCGCATCGGCGGTAAGGTGCATGAAGGTTCGGTCCTGGTCGCCGCTGAAGAAACCCTGTCGTGGCCCGCGACCGCCACCACCGATATCACCATTGAAAACCTGACCCCATTGCTCGGCGAAGCCGGCATCCTGGTCATCGGCTGCGGCCCAACCTTCCAAGTGCCGCCGGCGGATTTGCGCGCCGCCCTTAAGGACCACGGCATCGTGCTGGAATGGATGGACACGGGCGCCGCATGCCGAACCTTCAATGTGCTTCTAACCGAGGAACGTTCCGCCACGGCGGCACTGATTGCGGTGGATTGACCGCGACCGGAAAGTCGGGCTGCTGGTTGGGTCGTTGCGCGGCCTTTGGGCGACGTCAATTTATTGGCGCCGATTTGATTTCGCCCTAATCCGACACATCGCCGTTGCGGATCAACCAGCCATGTACGTCGGGCCATTTGCCGGCCCGGCTGCGAAATTGCAACAGGTGCGGCTTTTCGTTTTCAAGATAGCTAAAAAACGCCAGCGCGTCGTTGCCGTTTGGTGATTGCGTTTTACCGGGCCAGTCACGCCACGCATGGAATATCATGCGCCGGGCTTCGTCGCGTTTATACATGTGCGGTGCCTTTTCCGGCCCGGGATCGGGCGCGTCGTCTTCAATGGACCAAATGCGCGTATGAAATTCCTCGCTCGGTGGCGTGACAATACGGGTGCGCTCGGTGATCGACGTCTCGTCGGCGCGTCGTTCCATGGCCAGCAGCGTGCCGACCGAATGATCACAGAGGCGGGCCATGTCGTCGATTTCGTGGCGTGCCGCCGCTAAGGCTTCGAGCATCCCCGGCGCGCCATAAGCCTCGAAGATATGGGCGGCGAGGTGTCGCATCGTCGCTTCGTAGTGTTCGGCTGTGATGGTGGTGACCTGGACAAAAGTCGAGCGGCCGAAACTTTCGGTGCCCAGCCAGCCGTCGCGAAAGGCGATCTTGTGTTTGCCGTCCCAGCCGTCGGGATCGGCGTCGGCGAACGCGAACGTCCCCGTGACGGCCCACTCGCCGGGAGTTGCCGCAAGCGGGAAGACGTTGGCGTCGGAGACATCAAGGCGGATCGTGCGGGCGAGTTTCATGGCTGGGTCGGTGGCCGCCTCAAGGGAGGCTCGACCATAGGCCCACCGGCCGCATTCGCGCAACCGCATGTCGGCAGCGGCGGAAATTGATCAATGGTGTTGTTGGTGTGCGTTTGGCGTGACGCGATGAGAAGGGAAGAGAAGGGAAGGAAGGGAAGGGAAGGGAAGGGAAGGGAAGGGAAGGGAAGGGAAGGGAAGGGAAGGGAAGGGAAGGGAAGGGAAGGGAAGGGAAGGGAAGGGAAGGGAAGGGAAGGGAAGGGAAGGGAAGGGAAGGG
>Ga0315338_1000239_pt1 | contig 180529 bp, 166 predicted proteins | sample ASW8metaG_FD_204518 | JGI IMG/M metagenome (GOLD analysis project Ga0315338, IMG submission 204518) | Ammonia-oxidizing marine archaeal communities from Monterey Bay, California, United States - ASW #8 | ecosystem: Environmental > Aquatic > Marine > Coastal | place: USA: California | collected...
CGCGGAGCAAGCGGCGGCGGCGAAGGTAGCGGCCGACAAGGCGGCGGCGGAGACAGCGGCCGCGGAGGAAGCGGCGGCGGCGAAGGTAGCGGCGGACAAGGCGGCGGCCGAGACCGCGGCGGCCGAGGAAGCGGCGGCGGCGAAGGCCGCCGAGGCGGAGCCGGCGACGAATACTGCCGCGGCGGCGGCCACGGGCGAGCTTACGGGTCGTCAGATCATGGACGAGCAGGAACGGCGGCACGGGGTCAAGTCAGAGTTCATCGAGTCGGTCATGATCCTGGTGGACGAGACTGGTACCAAAGAACGCCGCATCATGAAGAACTACACGAAAGAGATGCCCGACGGTCAGGATCGATCGATGATCGTTTTCCTCGAGCCGGCCAAGGTGCGCGGAACGGCGCTGCTGACGTGGGAGCAGAAGGCTCGCGACGACGATCAGTGGCTGTACCTGCCGTCACAGAAGAAGTTGCAGCGCATCGCCCAGGGGAGCAAGCGGAGCTACTTCATGGGCACCGACTTCACCTACGAGGACAACCAGAGCGAGCAGCTCGACGACTATCAGTACACGGTCATCCGTTCGGACACCTTCGAGGGGCGGGAGTGCTGGGTGCTGGAATCCCTGCCCATCACGCCGAAGAAGAAGAAGGAGAGCGGCTATTCCAAGCGCCTCATGTGGGTCGGCAAGGACATCTATTTCTCGGTCAAGATCGAGTACTTCGACCGACGCGGACGGGCGGTGAAGGTCCAGACGAATCACAAGCTCGTCAACGTCACGGGGCAGGCGTGGCGCCCCGACCAGACGCTGATGGACAACTTCGACCGCAACCACAAGACGCTTCGCGGGACGCAGAATCGGAAGATCAATCCGGCGCTCGATGACGCGATGTTCACGGAGCGGTACATCAAGGCCGAGCGTCACCTCGATTGATCGTGTATCGCATCGGTGCGCGTTGGACGTCGCAAGGCGGCGGGCACGCGGGGGGTAGGAGGCGTAGCGCATGCAGAAGTTGATGCTCTGGAGTCAGTCGAACCCGGTGCCGGTTCTGGTCATCCTGGTTCTGGTCTCGGCGCTCGCCGGCACGCAGGTTTCCGGTCTCCGCATCGACACCTCCATCGAAGGCATGATGGTCCAGGGTGGTCCGGACAAGGCTCACTACGACGACGCGATGGCGAAGTTCGGGTCCGACCAGATGGCGCTCGTGTTCGTGAAGGACACGAATCTGTTCACGCCCGAGAAGTTGGCGGCGCTCGAGAGCATGGTGACGGCGCTCGAAAAGGTCGACGACGTCCAGGAGGTCGAGAGCCTCTTTTCCATCAACAACTTCAAGAGCGTTGACGGCTCGCTGAACTCGGGGCCGTTGATGGACTGGGTGCCCGAGACGCTCGAGGAAGCCCAGCAGGTGCAGAAGGACGCCCTCCGGAATCCCGTGCTGCAGGGGAACCTGATTTCGCTCCAGGGCACGGCGACGGCAGTGAACCTCTACCTCCTCGACACCAGTGGTCGGCCGAATTTCATGGCCACGGTCAGCAAGCAGATCGACGAGATCATCGATCCGTATCGTCCGCAGTTCGAGACCCTCTTCCAGACCGGGCAGCCGTTCAACATCCGCTCGCAAGAGCAGATGATCAATGACGATCAGAAGGTCCTGGTGCCGATGTCCATGATCGTGTTGCTCGGCGCCTTGGTGTTGACGATGCGCTCGGCCAGCGGCGCGATCCTGCCGATACTGACGGCGGGCACCAGCCTGCTCTGGACGGTCGGCTTCATGGTGTTCTTCGACATCCCCATGACGGCGCTGACCTCGATCGTTCCGTCGCTGCTGATCGTCATCGGCTCGACCGAGGACATCCACATCTTGTCGAAGTACCTCGAGGGCATGCAGCCCAAAGGCACCAGGGCGCAGGCCATCGAGTACATGGCGGCCAAGGTCGGGACCGCGGTCGCGCTCACGAGCATCACGACGTTCCTCGGGTTTCTCTCGATCGGTTTCAACGAGGTCGTGATGATGCGCGAGTTCGGGATCGTCGCGGGGTTCGCGATGGCGGCCAACCCCTTCGTGACGGTCCTGATCGCGCCGCTCTATCTTCGCTACTTCGGCCCGACGCCGAAGAAGGCGGACGGGGGGGCGGATGCCGGCGCGGCTGCGCCCACGTCGATGGAGCGCTTCACCTCGGCCCTGGCCGAGCGCATCATCGTGCTCATCCGGAAGCAGAAGCGGCTCGTTCTTGGTGCGATGATTGCGCTGGGGATTTTCGCGGCGTTCATGTGCCTGCGCCTGGAGACCGACAATAATCCCCAACTCTTCTTCAAGGAGTCGTCGCCGCTCATCCAACAGGTCAGGACGCTGCGCGAGAACATGGCCGGGGCGTGGACGCTCTTCATCACCATCAGCACCGACGAGCCGGGCGCGTTCAAGGCTCCCGAGAACCTGGCGCACGTCGAGAAGTTCACCAGCTTCATGGACGAGCAGGGGTGGTTCGACAAGACGATCACCCTCACCGACTACATCAAGCTGCTACACCGCGAGATGAACGGCGGCGACGACTCGTTCTACGCTGTCCCGCCGGCGGCGGAGTCCATCTCGGAGTATCTGCTCTTCCTGCACCGGAACACGATCGACAAGTTCGTGACGCCGGAGTTCGACGACATCAACATTCTCGTCCGCCACAATGTGCCGTCGTCGCGAGAGATGTTGGTGATCCTCGATATCCTCGAGGAGAAGGCCGCCGAGATTTTTCCGCCCGACCTCCGTGTGGAGTTCACCGGCACGACCGTGCTCGTCAATCGGGCGGCGCACTCCATCGCCAAGGCGCAGATTCAGGGCATCGGCTTCGTCACCATCGTCATCTTCACGATCATGTCCCTGCTCTTCATGCAGACGAAGGCAGGGTTGCTCTCGCTGCTCCCGAATCTGTTTCCGGTCGTGATGCTGTTCGGGACGATGTCCCTGCTCGGTGTGCCACTCGACGTTGGTACGGCGATGATCGCCGCCATCGCGATCGGTATCGCCGTCGACGACACGATCCATTTCATGGCTGACTACCAGAAGGAGATGCGGGAGTTGCAGGATCAGGACGCTGCGATGGCGGCGACGATCCGCTCCGAGATCCAACCGGTCACGTGTACGTCCATCGCGCTGGCGGCCGGATTCGGCATCTTGATGGTCTCCGAGTTCGTGCCGGTCATAAGCTTTGGTGGTTTCGCGGCCTTGGTCATGGTCGTGGCGTACGCGGCGGACATGCTGATGACGCCGATCTTGCTTTCGTCGACCCAGCTGATCACGCTCTGGGACATGGTCAATCTCCATGTCGAGAAGGACGCGTTGGGCAAATCGAAGGCCTTCGCCGGCATGCGCTCCACCCAGATCAAGACCATCGTGCTCCTTGGCCGCATGATCGAGAAGGAGCGTGGCCAACCCGTCGTGCGTGCCGGCGAGCACGGCAAGAGTCTGTTCATCGTCCTCGACGGCGAGGCGCGCATCTCGGTGCAGGATCAGAGCGCGCCCAAGGATTTCGAGGTCGCACGTCTCGGTGCCGGAGACGTGTTCGGAGAGATGGCCCTCGTCGAGCCCGGTCCGCGTACCGCGGGAGTCGAAGCCGTGAACTCACTTCGCTGCATCGAGATCGATTGGGAAGGTCTGGAGCGCATTCGCCGGATCTACCCACGGATCGCCGGCAAGCTCTTCCTGAACCTCTCCCGCATCCTCGGCCAGCGCTTGAAGACGACCGATGAGATGCTCATGCAGTCACGCGGCGCCCTGCAGGCCCAAGTCGAGCGTCGCCGCACCGAGTAGCGGCGGGGCTCGAGCGGGGCGCCCTAGCGCAAGGCCCTGGTCTTCCACCGCTGCGGACTGCGCCTGGCGTGCATGCAGGCCACGATCACAATCGTGTCGTCGTAGACTCTGAAGAAGAGGCCGTACGGAAAGCGCGGCCGAATCAGTGCCCTGCGAACGCCGCGATGCACGATGGGAAACGCATCGGGACGATCGAGGACGCGACCGACGGTTTCTTGCAAGGCTGCGACGAACTCGCCCCCGAGACCTACTCGTTGCACTTCATACCAGCGATGGGCGTCTTCGATGTCGGCGGCCGCTTGCGGCCGAACGACGACTGGGGTCACGCGGAGCGGCCTTGGATCTCCCGCAGAACTTGCTCCCAAGGAATGCCGCGAGGACCCTCGCGCTCGAGTTCGTCGAGGCGTTGATCGAGCTCCCGGCGTTGTACATCGGTGAGCGGAATGTCGTCGGGTTCGAGACTATCCCAGAGCTCTTCCAAGAGCTGCAGCTTCTCATCCCGGGTCAAGACTTTCACGTTCACGGTCGAACTCATGCCGTAAGTATACTCCCCAAGGGTGCTCCCGCTGCAAGCCTTCGAGTACCCAGGTCGAAGCGATGCAGGGAAGCCCTGCTCTCGAGCTACAACGGCATCGAGATCGATCGCACGAAGGCACCACCAACCGCACGATCCTACTGGAGACCACCATGACCTGCCGCAGCATGTTGACCCTGAGCGCGCCGCGCCGGGCGGGCATGATCGCCGTCACTCTGCCCCCCCAGATTCGCTGCCTGTTACGCGAAACTGCGAAGCCACGCGCCGCCAAGGGCAACGCGGCGCGTCAGCTGCCCGCTGCACCAACTCGCCGTTGCTGGATGTCCGCGACGTGGCTCGGCGCGTGACCGCGCCGCCCGGATTTCGACCCGACCCTACAACAACGACAACGCCAGCGGCGCGAGGACGACCTCGACCGCCGCCGCTGCGGCCAGCGCCGCGCACGCCGCGACCGTCAGCACGGCCGATGCCGCGAGCACGCTTCGTAGCCGCGGATCATCTCCCGGGTAGGTCGTGAGGCCCTTCGAGGCGAAGAGGAAGGCCAGCGAGGCGGTGATGTACGCCAGGCCTTCGAGGAGGAGGTGCGGCGCCAGTGCGGTTACGGCCAGCGCCACCGAGGCGAACGCCGGCAGACCTGAGGCAGTCGCTGCGCGCATCGCGAGCAGGGTGATGACCAGCGCCCAGACGCTGGCGTTCCAGGCGAGAGCGAGCATCGTGCCGTAGGCGCGGTACACGAACGACAGCAGTGCGATCACGAGCAGTACACTGATGTTGTGGCCGAAGATGGACGCGAAGTTGCCGAAGTCGCGCTGCAGGAGGTTCTCGCCGCCGAGTGCGGCGGCGCGGAGGGCAAACCCGAAGGCGGCGGCGATGCGGGCCTCGTCGAGGCTGTAGCCTACGAGGGTGTAGCCGGCGAAGACTCCAGCGAAGAGCGCCAGGATGCCGGTTGCCGTGGTCCGGTTGGCGCGCCATCCGCCCACCTTGCGCTCCCAGATGTCGCGCCGATTCTCGTCGAGTAGCTGCCGGACCCGGTCGCTGAGGGCGGCGGCGACCAGGAAGAGGGACACGAATCCGGCGGCCTCGATACCGAGGGCGACCGGTACGGCGGTCGAGACGAGGGTCGAGAGGATGCCTTCGACCGCCAATTGCGCGGGGCGGCGTCCCGGACGTTCGGAGAATGACGAGGGAAACAGCGTCCCCAGTAGGGTTTGCGCTGGCGAAGGGGTCATCGAGGACCCCATTGACATAGTGCTGACGGTCGAGCCAGAATTCGCTCCGTTCGGCGCGGGCCCCAATCTCGTTTGTGCTGGCCTGGAGGTGCTTCATGAGAAGCATGACCGCAGTTGCGATTGGAATAGCTGGAGTATTGATGTTGGCCGTCATTGCCACCGGATCCGGAAGGCTCACGGGCTTCGGGTTCGGTTGGGGTGAGGCTGACGACAATGGATGTGAACTGACCGAGGAGCCGTCGGAAGGCGCCGAGGTCATGGTCCGAGCCGAGTGCCACTGGGACAACATCCCGTTGTCCCGGCTCGAGGATCTCCTGGGCGATCCTGCCCTGCACGAGCAGTTCTTCTCGAATGTCGCCAAGAGCGCGATCCTCGAGGAGGCCGGCGGCGTCACGACGGTGCATCAGGTGCACCAGGCGAGCGGGATGTCCGATCGCGAGATCATCGTGGAGTATCGTGTCGAAGAGGTCCAAGGCGGCTATAAGTATCACTGGCAGAAGGCTGCCGACCAGTCGGCGACCAGTGGCGACAATGTCGTGGTCGAGAGCAGCACCGGCTACTGGGAAATCGTGAAAGAGGGCAACGGCGTCCGCGTCAGTTACCAGGTGCGCTACCTGCCGGGTGGCAACATTCCGGCGTTCCTGGTCCGGATGTTCCAGTCCTCGGGCATGCAGGCCGTGCTGGCCGAGCTTCGTACTACGGCCGAGTCGGACATCGTCATCGTGCGCGCCAACTGACCGGTTGGCCTTGAGCGGGGCCCGGGCCTTCGACGGGCCCGGGTCGAATGCGGTAAGGACGGGACGTGCCGCGCGACGCATCCGCCGCCGGCTCGTCCGGCTCCGCCGGGACGGGGTGGGCGAGATCGATCATCCTGGTACTCGCTTCGGCGGCGCTGCACGCGCTGGCGTTTCCGGGCTGGGATCTGACGTTCGTCGCCTGGTTCGCCCTGGTGCCGTTCCTGCTGGCGCTCCGCGGGGCGACGGTCGGGCGTGGGTGCGTGCTCGGCCTGCTCTGGGGCAGTGCCGCGATCTGGGGCGTTGGCCATTGGGTCCCGCAGGCGTTTGCGGAGTACTATCTGCAACCGCTCTGGTTCGGCGTGGCGTTCGCGCTGAGCGCCTCGGTCATCTTCGCGGGCTCGTACAGCGCCGGTTTCGCGGCGACGTCCTGCTGGTTCTCGGGCCGCATTCATGGTGCGACCCGGGTCGTTCTCACGGCCGTTGCCTGGGTGGCCTGGGAGCTGGCGCGGGCGCAACTGCTGACGGGTGATCCGTGGCTGCTCCTCGGCTACGCGCTCGTGCCTACGACGTCGCTGATCCAGGTTGCCGACCTGGGAGGCGTCTACCTGCTCTCGTTCATCGTTGTGCTGACGAACGCGGCGCTTGCGGAGGCTGTGCACGCGCGTGGCCGTCCTGGTGCGGTTGCCAGGGCGCTCGTACCCGCGGTCGCCGTGCTCGTGCTGGCCGCGACGTACGGGATCGTGCGCCAGGCGACGCTGGAATTGCCGTCCCCCGACGACAGGGTGATCATCGTCCAGGGAAACAACGATCTGGGCACCCAGTGGCGCGAAGAGTTCCATGGCACCGGGCTGAACGAATACCTGCGGACGACGTTCGAGGCCGCGGAGCGATCGGAGCCCGCACTCGTCGTCTGGCCCGAGAGTGCGGTGACCTTCTTTCTCGCGCACGAGCCGCGTTTCCGGCGCGGCATTGCCCGGGTGCTCGAATCGGTTGGTGCCGACCTGCTCGTCGGTGGTCCCCACCACGATGGGAGCGACCGGGCGCAGCCCGCCTACTACAACTCGGCGTTCCACGTGCGGCAGAACGGGAGCATCAGTGGGCGCTACGACAAGCGCCATCTGCTTCCTTTTGCCGAGTATTTCCCGCTCAGGATGATCGAGTTTCTGCGCCGCCGGTTCGAACGCGTCCGGTATTTTACGCCGGGGGACGGCCCGGTGGTCCTCGACACCAGTCTCGGTCCGGTCGCCCCGGTGATCTGCTTCGAGGGCATCTTCCCCGAGATCGTCCGGGTGCCGATGACCCAGGGTGCCCAGCTGCTGGTCAACCTCTCCAACGACGCCTGGCTCGGACGTGGTCCCGGCGCGGCACAGCACCTCGCCATGGTGACGCTCCGCGCGGTCGAGCATCGCGTCTGGCTGGTGCGAGCGACGACCAGCGGCATCTCGGCCTTCGTTGATCCGATGGGACGTGAGCGTGGGCGGACGCCGATGTTCGAGGCGGCCGTGCTCGAGCAGCGGGTGGCCCCCATCGATATCGAGACCGTCTACGAGCGCTACGGAGACGCCTTCGCCTACGCGTGTCTGGCCGTGCTGATCGCGGCGGGGTTTGTGCTCGTGCGTGGGCCGCGCCGCGAGACCGACGCGGGCTGACCCCCGGCGCCGAACATCGCCCGCGCGAAGGCCGCCCACGAGCGGACGGTGCCCGCTGGACGGTGGCTGTCGGGCTGCAGCCCGAGCCACAGGCGTCGTAGCTCGTTCAGCACCCGGCCGTAGCCCCGGAGCATGTGGAGGATCTCCGGCACGCGGCGGCGCGTGTGGCGCCACAATGACTCGACCGGATGTCCGGGCCGTCGATCGGTGCGTGGCCGCAGCCGGACGAAGCCGGTCATCATCGGATGGAACTGCTCCACGACCGTGGCGGCCTTGTACCAGAGGTAGACCTGGAGGAGCGTCACGACCTGAGCGGGCGGTGTTCGTGCCAGTTGCCGCGCCAGGTGCGCCGGGTCGTAGAAGCTCGTCCACGCGTCCTGGTAGAGTTTCATCCATTCGGTGCGGGACATGCGCGGGTGATCGATCACCGGATGGAACGTGTCGATGCGGTTCAGATCTTCGTCGATGACGACGCCGTCACGTAGCAACTGCGCGTGGTCTACGGAGCCCGGAAGCGGCGAGAGCATGAAGAACGATGCGATATCCGGGCTGACCGTGTCCCGCAGATGCCGCAGGTCCTCGCGGACCGATGCGGGAGAGTCGTGGGGGAATCCGATGATGTAGCCGACGTGTGTGAGAACGCCGGCGGCTCGCCACGTGTCGATGACCGTGCGGTAGTCGTCGACTCGGTTCTGGCGCTTGCCGCCATCGTGGAGACTCGCAGGGTTGAGACTCTCCATGCCGAGAAAGACCTGGAAGCACCCGGCACGCGCTGCCATGGTCACGAACTCCTGCGTGCGGTGCGCGAGCAGATCGACCTGCATGAGGAAGCGGAGCGGGATGTGCTCCTCCTCGCGCAGGCGGATGAGCTCGGTGAAGAGCTCGCGCCAGCGCGGATTGCGGGCGATGTTGTCGTCGGTGAAGAAGTAGTGGGAGGTGCCGGTCGCGCGATGGCTGGCCTCGATGGCGGCGGCGATGGCGTGTGGATCGCGCTCGCGCATGGTCCGTCCCTGCACGTTGATGATGGTGCAGAACGAGCAGGCGAATGGGCAGCCGCGGCTGGTGTCGATCGTGCCGAAATGCCGATAGACGAAGCGTGTGAGCACCTGTTGGCGCAGTCGTGGCACGGGAGCTGTGGCCAGGGTCGGTGTCGCGCCGAGGGTGTTGTAGGTCGCGCGCCGGGTGCCGCGCGCGAGGTCGCAGAGCATGGCCGGCCAGGTCGTCTCGATCTCGCCGGCGACGAGCGTTACGCCTGCGTCGAGCAACGTCTGCAGATCCGCGGGCGTCTCGGGCAGCATCGCCAGGGTGCCCGAGACGTGGAAGCCCCCGAGTAGGACGGTGATCCCGAGCGCACGGAACCGGAGTGCGAGGTCACTCGCCCGTGGGAACTGGCTGGTCTGTACGCCGACGAGGCAGACGACGACGTGCGTGCCCTGCTGCCGTGCGGCTCGCCGGATGCGACGCATCGGTACCGGTTGCACGGACTCGTCGCAGAGCCAGGTGCTGATGGCGACGTCGGGGACCAGTCGGCGTTGGATGACGTCTGCTGTGAGTGCATGGATGGCCGCCAGCGTGTTGCTCGGCAGGACGCCCCGGTAGTGGCGTAGGAGGTAGCCGTCGTCGTCGTATTTCGTCGGGCGAATCAGGAAGAGGGCGAGCCGGCTCACCGACCGCCGTCCTGTGCATGGTGGCGGCCGGTCAGCAGGAACGCGATCCCGGCGATCAAGCCGCCGGCCACGCCGCCGGTGACCTCGTTCCAGAACATGCACGGGGCTCCGCATCCGGGATTCGACAGTGCAACGAATCCGACGGGAAACAGACACAGGAGCCCGCAGAGCGGCCCACGCAGATACCAGGCGCGTGGCAGCACGCTGATGCCGATCAAAACCCCGATCGACATTCGCGCCGTGTACCAGGCCCACACGGTGATGGCGCCGTCCATGCCGCGGATGTCGAACTTGTACTGGATCGGGCCATGGAAGAGGGCGGGGAGCCAGCCGATTACGAGGCCGAGGAGGATGCAGACGACGACGTAGGGAAGGCGCACGAGCGGCATCTAGCGCGCCGACCGGTCAAGGCGCAACCGCGCGTCATCCGAACGGAGGGGTTGCCGACTCGTGGGTGGTGCGCTCGGAGCTTGTGGCTGGCGCGCTCGGAGCTTGTGGCTCGTGATGACGCCGCCGAGTCGCGGCGTGCTCAGGCAGGGGGCGCCGCGGGCGGCGCTGCGGGCGCGGGCGGTGCTCCCCCGGGCATCGGCGTCGCTGCGGCGTTCGGTGTATCCCGAAAGTCAGCCGCTTTCTTGTCGATGCGCTGGAACACGTACGGCTTCGCTGCGTAGAGAATCTCGCTCCCCTGGGCCATGACATAGGCGATGGCATCTTTGCCCTCGACCGTGCCCCCCGAGGCGATCAGCGCACCGAGTTCGGTGCCGTCTCCGTCCCGGATCGCGATCCTGAGTTCGGGGGGATCCAGCCGGAAGGCCGATAGGTCGAAGCCGCCCTCGCGGACGATCAGATTCCCTTTGAATCCGTGCAGGTCGTCGACGAAGCGTGAGATCGTCGGTGCCCGCTCGGTACCTTCGGCCTCATTGCCGTCATCGCCACCGTCGCTGACTTGGAAGTGCCAGCCGTCGTCGGCTTTTGCGAGGATGAAGCCGGCGCCGTCCACACGGGTGACTTCGATGGTCGCGGCCGCGTCGGCATCGTAGCGCACGACGGTCTTGTCGCGCAGCGTAGTCAGATCCTTGCCGAGGTTCTTGAGCGCGAACTCGGGGATGGAGTAGATGGCCGCGGTGTCGGTCCGCTTGGCGTAGATTTCCTTCTTCTCCTCGTCGACGTGAGCGCCTCCGAGCAGCAGAGTTTGCGGTGGGTCGTCCTCTCCAGTGCCGATGGTCAGCGCGAGGCGCGGAGTGTCGAGACCGTAGGGTGCCAGATCCACGTCCGCCTCGTCGCTCACGAAGTCGGTGATGCGGATGCCGCGGGTGCTGGACAGGAGCGCACGCGTCTCGGAGCCGTCCGCGGCGTACTTCGCTGGTGCGGTGATCTGCCAATCGGTGTTCGCGTCGGGGCGTTCGAGGACGAGCGTTTCGACCTCGCCTTCGCCGGCGTGTACCAGCCCGATCCGCTGTACGTCTTGGTCCTCGAAGATGAGCACGCGCTTGTCGCGGAGATCGTGCGGCTCCTTCAGCATCCCGCTCCGGAACGTCGCGGCCGTGATGTAGACGTTCGGGTCGTCGCTCCGCTGGGCGTAGCTCGAGAAGCCTACCGAGGTGGCCTCCCCGACCTTGAGCGCTGGTGGATTGGTGCCGTCACTGGTCGTCAGTGCGAGCACCGCGGCGGGTTCCTCGAGTCCGTACGACGCCAGCTTGTCATCGACGTCTTCGAGCGTGCGCGTGATCTTCGCGCCCCCGATTACGTGCAGCAGATTCTTGACGGCGGTGGCATCGGCGCCGGCATCGACCGGTTCCGTCAGACGCCAGCCGTCGTCGTTCTTGGCGAGGACGAGTTTCCGGTCCGGAAAGGTCAGGCTGATGCCGGTGACGGCCTCTTCGTCGAGGACGAGCAGGCGCTCCTCCTCGGACTTCTGCGTGTCGCCCGGCAGTTCGACCCAGTAGACGTAGGCACCGAGCGCCGCGAGTACGAGAAGGACGAGGACGGTACTGCGAGGGTTCACTTGTTGCTCCGGCGCCACCACACGGTGAGGCCGAGGAACAGGAGGAGCTCGGGGATGACCAGCACCGAGAGGAAGAAGACGCGCCGCGTTTCATCGGGCGTGAGTTGCGAGCTCGACGCACGCAAGGCGCGTGGGCGGATGGCGATCAGCTCTTCCTGGCCGCCGAGCCAGTTCATGGTGTTCAGCACCAGATCGCGATTGAAGAGTTGCAGCAGGAACTGATTGTTCGCGAAGTCGGCGTCTCCGACGACGACGAGTTTGGTCTCACCTTCTCCGGTGAGCCCGATCTCCGGTCCCATTTCCTTGTGGTTCGCGGTGACCGCGACTGCGAGGGGTACGGGTCCCTTGATGTCGCCCTCGCCGAGACTGGCCTCGCCGCGCTCGAACACGCCGCCCATGTCGCTCTCGGCCCAGGCTGAGGCACTCGACATCACGAGCTCGACTGCATGCAAGCCCGGCTTGCCTGCGGCGTCCGCGTGCACGGAGCGCACGAGCGGGAACATGGTGCGCTCGCGAAACTCGTCCGTGATCTCGTGGGTGCCGTACGTCGAGGCGAGAATCTGGAGTCCGAGCGCCGGTCCTTGGAAGAGGCGCACGACCTGATCGACCACGACGGAGTCGCGAACCTCGACGCCCCAGGGCTCGAGCAGGTCGACGATCTGGGCGCCGCGCGCGGGGGGCACCATGAAGAGCGCCGCACGGCCGCTCTTCAGCGACTGCTCGATGGCGGCGAGTTCATTGTCGAAGAAGGGCCGTTCGGTGCCGACGACGACGAGGATGGTGCAGTCCTCCGGGACGGATTCGATGCTCAGCAGCGAGACTTTCTTGGCCTCGTAGTTCTCGTTCCGGAGCGCATCCTGGAGGTGTGCGGCACCCTTCGCTTCGCGATCGTCGAGATCGGGTTCGCCGTGTCCTTCGAGGAAGCAGACCAGCTTCTTCGCCGTGCGGGTCGCCTGGAGAAGGCCGTTGGTGATGGTCTCCTCCGTGATGTCACGCGTCACCGTTGCCGTCTGGTCTTTGTACTGGATGTGGAGCGTCGGCATCTCGGTGATTTTGAAGCGCTCGGTGAGGTCGCGTTCTTTGATGGGGTCGACCATGTGAAACGTGAACTGGTTGCCGGCGTACTGATAGCTGCCGAGCAGGTCGTGGATGAACGGGTCGACGCCGGCCTCGACGAAGGCGTGGACTTCGACGGGCTCGTCGAGCTTGCTCAGGACTGCTGTGGACTGCGTCGACAGCGAGTAGACGTTCTGGGCCGTGAGGTCCCATCGGACGTTGTGGCGCGCCGCCAGCCAGTTGGCGACGACGACGATGGCGATGACCGTCAGCGAGTAGACGATCGCGTTGATGCCGTACTTGGCCGACCGCTCGCCGAGCACGGTCGTGAGACTTTCGCGGCTCGTCGTGAAGTAGAGGATGAGCAGCAGGATGCCGAGTCCGATGTGCAGCAGAACGTAGGCTGACGCGCCTGGAGCAACGCCGTAGGCCAGGACGCCGAAGACGACGAGGATCAGGCCCCAGAGGCCGAACAGTGAGGTCGACGCGCCCACGCTTACCTCCACCGGATGGATTCGACCGAGCGGTGGGTCAGGAACAGCGCGAGCCCGATCACGGTGCCGAAATAGACGAGATCTTTCGAGTCGATGATGCCCTTGGCGAACTGCGCGAAGTGTTCGGTCAGCGAGATGTAGCGGAGCAGCCCGCCGATCGTGTCTCCCGCGTCGTCCGCGGGCCAGGAGATGACATACAGCAGGAGCAGCGTGACCATGCAGGTGACGGCGGCGATGATCTGATTCTCGGTGAACGACGACGTCAGGATTCCGATGGCGACGAAGCTGGTGGCCAGAAGCAACAACCCCAGGTAGCCGCTGAGCACGACGGCGATCTCAGGATTGCCATACAGCAGCAGGATCAGGGGATAGATACCGGTCAGGAGGACCATCAGCCCAACGAAGAGCGCCGCGCCCAGGAACTTGCCGAGGACGATCTCGGAAATGCGTAGGGGCGACGTCAGCAGCAACTCGTACGTGCCGGTCTTCTTCTCTTCCGAGAGCGTGCGCATTGTGATGACGGGCACCAGGATGACCAGCACCACCGACAGGTTGTGCAGCAGCGGTGCGATCACGAACTCGTTCAGATTCAGCCGCATCAGAACCTCGGGGTTCTGCTGGGCCGAGTAGATCGTGAGCAACATGTTGAAACGGGCGAGGAGGTTGAAGAAGAACCAGCCGGCGAGCAACAGGTAGCCGGTCAGGACCACGTAGGCGATGGGCGAGACGAAGTACGAGCGGATCTCGCGGCTGGCGATGGTGAGTGCGTTCTTCACGCCTCTCCCTCGGTCGCGGGCTCGGCGGTCTCTTTGCTGATGCTCCGCAGAAACACGTCCTCGAGGCTGGCATCGCGCGTCAGCGTTTCCATGTCTTCCTCGAGGACCATCTGCCCTTCGTTGATGATCACGACCTTTTCGCAGATCTGCGAGACCTCGGGCAGGATGTGGGTGGAGAGGATGACGGTGCGCTCGCCCGCGAGTTGGCGCACGAGCGCCCGGATCTCCCGGATCTGCACGGGATCGAGCCCGATCGTCGGCTCGTCGAGTACCAGAACCTGCGGATCGTGGATGAGGGCCTGGGCCAGACCTGCGCGCTGGCGAAATCCCTTCGACAGATGCCCGAGGAGCCGGTGGCGCACCCGCTCGAGGCCGCAGGTGTTCACGGCGCGATCGATCGCGTCCTCGATGGTGCCGCGTGCCATGCCCTTGATGCGTGCGACGAACCGGAGGTACGCGTCCGTGGTCATGTCGGCGTACAGCGGCGGATTCTCGGGGAGATAGCCGATCCGGCGGCGGACCTCGGCGCTCTCGGTGAAGACGTCGAAGCCGGCGACCTTGGCCGTGCCGCCCGATGCCGGGAGAAAGCCGGTCAGAATGCGCATGGTCGTAGTCTTGCCGGCGCCATTCGGGCCGAGGAACCCGAGGATCTGCCCTTGTTTCGCGCTGAAACTCAGATTCTGAACGGCGACGATGTCGCCATATCGTTTGGTGAGATTCTGTACTTCAAGCATCGTGCGCTCGGTGCTCGCGTCGCGTGAGCCGTGTCCCCATCCGTCTTTTCCAGAGTCGATCGGCGGCCTCTGGCCGATCGGAGAGGGTCGTTTAACAAGGGCGCGGTAGTTGTCAAGATAACCGGAAGGGGGCAGAAGACACGCGGTGGCTGAACAGGGCGCGCGGCTATATCTGATCGACGGCAGCGCCTACTTGTATCGGGCCTTCCACGCGATCCCCTCGCTCTCGACCTCGGCCGGCGTGCCGACGAACGCCGTGTACGGCTTCGTGACCATGATCATGAAGTTCCTGCGCGCCGAGGCGCCGACGCACGTCGCGATGGTCTTCGATGCGCCCGGCGCGACCTTCCGGGACGAGCTGTTTCCGGACTACAAGGCCAACCGCTCGGCGATGCCCGACGAACTGGTGTCACAGCTGCCGTTGGTCCGGCGGGCGGTCGACGCGCTCCAGCTGGCGGTGTTGACCGAGAAGGGCGTCGAAGCCGACGATGTCATCGGTACGCTGGCGACCCGGGCCGTCGGTGAAGGGGCCGAGGTCGTCATCGTGACCGGCGACAAGGACTTCCAGCAACTCGTCGGCCCGCAGACGACGCTCCTGGACACCATGCGCGACAAGAGGACCGGCGAGGCCGAGGTGCGCGAGCGGTACGGGGTCGCACCCGAGCGCTGGACGGACATCGTCGGCTTGATGGGCGATTCGATCGACAACATCCCGGGGGTGCGCGGGATCGGCGAGAAGACGGCCGTGGCCCTCATGCGGCATGCCGGCTCGCTGGAGGCGCTGCTCGACGACCCCGAGCAGGCGATCGCGAGCGGAGTGCGGGGTGGGAAGTCGCTGGCGGCGCGCCTGCCAGAGCATGCCGAGGAGGCGCGCCTTTCCAAGACGCTGGCCACGATTCGTTGCGATCTGCCTTTGCCACAGACCGTCGCTGACTTCTCCTATCCTGGGCCGGATCACGTTGCGCTCGAAGCGCTTGCCCGTGAGTTGGAGTTCCATTCGTTGGTCCGGGAGCTGGCGGCGACTGCGCAGGCCCCGGTCTGGAACGAAGAACTTAGCGGACGTACCGGACCGGCCGTGCTCGACGAGGCCGCTGCCGCGTCCATGTGCGCGCTGGTCGTCGAGCGCTCGGACGGGCCTGCGATGCTGGCGTCGTTGCAGGGCGTGACCGTAGCGCCGGCCAGCGACGCCAATGCGTCCGACGCGTTTCCGTGGCCGCCCGACGGCCCGACCGCCGCGATACTGGCGGCCGAGGCATGCGAGAAGGTCGGGGAGGACCTGAAGGGGGCGGCGATCGTGCTCGGGCGCCACGGCACCGAGATCGCAGGACCGTTGTTCGACATCGGGGTGGCCTCGTATCTCCTCGATCCGTCGCGGCCGAGTCATGGCATCGATGAGCTGGCGACGCGCTTCCTCGGCAAGGCCGGTCCCCCGGCCGACGCGCCGGTGCGTGACGCCTGGACGGTGCGGACCGCCGTCGAACTCCGGCCCGTTCTTGCCGACGCGCTCGACACCCACGGGGCGGCTTCGTTGTTCCGGGACGTCGAGATGCCGCTGCTCCGGGTGCTCGCGACGATGGAACGGCGCGGCATTCTCGTGGACCGGCCGCTGCTCGAGAGCCTGGCGGCGGAGTTTCGCTCCTCATTGCAGACCCTCGAGGCGGCGATCTACGAGCTCGCGGGCACCGAGTTCAATGTGAACTCGACCAAGCAGCTCCGCGAGGTGCTGTTCGAGCGGCTCGCGATCTCCACGAAGGGTATCCGCAAGAGCAAGACGGGCTACTCGACCGACATCGACGCGCTCACCAAGCTAGCCGCGGTGCACCCATTGCCTGCCAAGATTCTCGAGTATCGCGGTATCGCGAAATTGCTCTCCACCTACGTCGAGCCACTGCCAGCGCTGATCCATCCTGAGACCGGCCGGATCCACACCTCGTTCAACCAGACGGTTGCGGCGACTGGACGTCTGTCGTCGAACGAGCCGAATCTACAGAATATCCCCATTCGAACCGAGGAGGGGCGGCGTATCCGCGCGGCCTTCATCCCGGCCAAGGGCAAGCGCTTGCTGGCCGCTGACTATTCGCAGATCGAGCTGCGCGTGCTGGCGCATCTCACCGGTGACCCGACCCTCGTCGCCGCGTTCTCGACCGGGGAGGACATCCACACCCGGACCGCGGCGGAGGTGTTCGATGTCGCGCCCGCGCTGGTCACGGGTGAGATGCGACGGCGCGCCAAAGTCATCAATTTTGGGATCATCTACGGGATGGGACCGCAGCGCCTGGCGCGCGAACTGGCAATTCCCCTCGCGGACGCGCAGCGATACATCAAGAGCTACTTCGCCCGGTACGCCGGTGTGCAGACCTTCATGGAGGCAACGTTGGAGGAGGGCAGGCGCCTGGGTTTCGTGTCGACCCTCCTGCAGCGCCGGCGCTATCTCCCTGAACTCACGAGCAGGGAGCAGGGCGTTCGCCAGTTCGCCGAGCGGATGGCGACCAACGCACCCGTCCAGGGGTCGGCCGCCGATATCATCAAACTCGCCATGGTCAGCCTCGAGGCGCGGCTGACGCGGGAGCGCGTGCCGGCTGCCATGCTGCTCCAGGTGCACGACGAGCTGGTGTTCGAGGTGGACGAGGCGGCCGTGGACGCGGCCACCGAGATCATCCGGGAGGAGATGGAGGGCGTCATGTCGCTGGCCGTGCCGCTCCGCGTCGATGTGTACACTGGGGCCAACTGGGCCGAAGCGCATTCGTAGTTCCCAGTTCGGGCGTTTGGGGGCTCGTGGCCGAGAGGTGGGGTGCGAGGTGGCGCTCGGGAAGCCCAGCGTGGTATTGCTCGGCGGAGGGGACGACGCGACCCGGGGGGGAATGCCGCGATGATGGACTACATCTACGAGCAGGCCAAAGCGCTGTTGGAAGCGGTGCGCACCGAGGCGAGCCAGCAGGGGTTGATGCCACTCCTGGAGCCCGTCGCACCGTACAATCGATCACCCGCGATGCTCCCGTTGGTGCTGGCGGGTTCGCTGCTGTCGCTGATGCTGCTTTCTGGGGTCGCCGTCGGCGCTTTTGCGGCCTTGTTCGTTGCCCTGCTCGGGCTCTATCTCCTGCTGAGCGAGGTCTTCGGGATCTCACTCGAGCTCGAGCCGTTTCCACGCTGAGACTGGATCGCCGCGGTAATGGGGGGTCCCGTCGACGACTGGCGTGACGCGCTCGATCGCCTCCTTACGGGCGACCGGCACGCGTTCGTGGCGCTCGACCGGCTCATCACCGGCGTCCTGGCGCAGCTCCGCGCGTACGACTATCGCGACGAGTGGGATGACGTGCGGCAGGTGGTTCTGCATGCGCTGATCGCGAACGCACGGGCGGGGCGGCTCCCCGACTCGAGGGCCGTCGCGGGGTACGTGCAGATCATCACCCGGCAGAAGATGGTCGAGGAGCTGAAGCGCTCCCTCCGACAGGCTCCCCTCGGAACGCCGCAGCCGGAGATTGGCGTGGCCGGTCCGGCGGCGGAGCCCGAAGTGTGGGACGCGGTCGCTGGATTGTCCGAGGATCATCAGCAGGCGCTCCGCGGAGTTTATGGGTACGGAAAGACGTATCAGGCGGTGAGCGAGGAGATCGGAATCCCGATCGGGGCCGTGACCCGCCGCTTGCGTGAGGCGTTCTCGAGCTTGCGGCGCCGGTTGATCGGATCGTCGGAGACTGACGAGTGACGGTCGAGCGCACGCACTGCCGCCGCGCGTTCGACCTGGATCTAGTAGCTTTCGTTCACGATGCGCGCGGTGCTCGCTGGGCGGATTTCAGAGAGCACTATCCGCTGTGCGTCGATTGCAGGGTCGAGGTGCGTACCTGGACCGAACTCGAGATCGTGTTGCAGGGGGGCGCGCCGCTCGCGACGGCGCATCCGACCCCTGACGATCTGCTGCAGCTCGAAAGCGGCGGGTCCGCGCTCGAGCCAGAGTATCGGCGCGTGGTCGAGTTTCACGTCGCGAGCTGTCGGCCGTGCGCCGACGAGATCGCGACGCTGCGCGCTTTCGACTTCACGCAACTGGACCAGGCCCGGACGAATCGGGTTGCCATGGCCGAGCCGAGCGGGAGTCCCGAGCTGCCCGCGGCGGCGCGGGGTCTCGTTCCAGCGGAGGCACTGCACGCCAGTGTGACCGCGGTTGAGCCAGATGCGGATCCAACGGTCGTTCCGTCGGCGACAGCGGAGGGCGCACCGGCGAGTGTCCCATCGGAGGGCCAGGCGCACGACACTCTCCAGGCCGACGCCCACGGTGGTGTCCCGCTCGACGCCGGAGACGCCGACGCGCCCATCGCTGGTGATCAGGCCGCGCTTGCGGTCGTAGGAGAGGACGGGGTCGGCGCCGAAGCCGACGACGCGATGGGCGCAGGCGATGAAGCCGCGCTCGGCGTTGCAGGCGATGAAGGGGCTGGCGTTGAAGGGGCTGGCGTTGAAGCCGCGCTTGGGGCCGCAGGCGATGCAGGGGCAGGCGATGAAGCCGCGCTCGGGGTTGCAGGCGAGGCGGCGCTCGGTGCCCCGGGCCACGACGGACGTGGCATCGACGACGAAGCAGTGGTCGGCCTCGAAGGTCGAGATGAGGCAGGCGCCGAAGGCGTGTGCGGCGAGACGGAATCCGCCGTCGAGGCGCTGGCTCCGATCGATGAGGAGTCGGCTCACGCTGCGGTTGCGTCGGCGGTGGAAGCGGGGGCCGCGACCGGGGCCGAACGCGAAGTTGCAGGCGACGCGGTCGTTGCGACGGACGCCCTCCCTGCCGAGGCCGCGACCGAGGTCGGGGCAGTTGTCCCCGACGCGGGGTTCTTGCCCCCGGAAGCGCTGGTCGAGGGATTCAGCGGCGCCGGTGAACCCGTAACCTCCGATCCCGCGACGCGGGGGTTCGGACGGCGCATGGGACAGGCAATGCGGCATCCTGCCACGGGTGTCTCCCTGGTGGTCGCGCTTCTTCTCCCGGTGTTGTGGGTGGGCAAGCTGCCAAACTTTCCATTCGGTGCGCCGGCCGGGCGTGTGCTGCACGAACTTCCGGACGTGCGCGTCGCGGTGGCGACGGTCGATGATCCGATTGCGGCGCCGGAGCCCCCTGCGTTGGAGATCGACGCCGCTTCTGGCGCGGAGGAAGATCTGGCCCTGGAGTTTCCCTCGGCGTTGACTGGCATCGAGGCGGAAGCCCTGCCGCCGCCACAAGCAGAGCCAGGGGTGCAGATCGCGTTGGCGAAGACGGATCTGAACGAGCCCACGCGTGCCCCCGGACTACTCGTCCCCGATGAGACGGCAGAACCCAGTCAGGCGATCGACCCATGGGCCCTGACGCGTCTCGATGACGAGGGCCCCGTCGAGATCGTGGCGACGCACCTGGCAGCAGGGCTCGAACTCGAGGTGCCGGTGCCGCTCACCGTGCCCGCTGGTGCCGTGCTCCAGGTGCAGATCCGGGGCGAGGGTTCCCGCGAGATCGTCGAGCGTTTGTCGTTTCCCGGGGCGCAGCAGATCGCCATGCGGGTCCCGGCGGCCTGGCTCGTTCCCGGCACGTATCAGGTCGACGTGGGCGTAATCCGCCGCGGCCCCGCCCCGGTCCAGGTGGCGAGCTACACGCTCGTCGTTCACTGATCGTCGGACGCGTCCGCGCGTGGGCGGAAGGACGGACAGCGTACGACCGGCTGGGACGGGTATTTGTTCGGAAGCAGCGGGCAGAGAATGAACGTCGTGCTGGCAGAGCTGACGTAGCGCGGCGGCGCCGTACAGCGATGACAGAGGCTCTCCGGATACGGGAGGACTTTCGGGGGCCTGTCGGACCGGTCCGGCACGCCGCCCCGGATATTCGACCCTGGAGCCCCCCGCAATGGCTCGTATGGCCTGAAAGCGCTTTCGGTCTTGCCGGGTTCGCGACCGACCGATACATTCATGCCCGATATGGCTGAGCAAAAAGCAACGAATATCGTCTGGCACCAGAGTGCCGTCACCCGTGAGGATCGCGAGCAGCTGAACGGACACAAGGGATGCACGGTCTGGTTGACCGGGCTCTCCGGCTCCGGGAAGTCGACCATCGCGGTCGCGCTCGAAAAGCTCCTGCTCGATAAGGGCATTCGCGCGTTCATCCTCGACGGCGACAACGTGCGCCATGGGCTGAACAAGAATCTGGGGTTTTCGCCCGAGGATCGGACCGAGAACATCCGGCGCATCGGTGAGGTCGCCAAGCTCTTCACGAGTGCGGGCGTCGTCACCCTGACCGCCTTCATCTCCCCGTACCGGGCCGATCGCGACCAGGTGCGTGAGATCATGGAAGCCGGCGACTTCGTCGAGGTGCATGTGCATGCGCCCCTCGAGGTGTGCGAGCAACGCGATGTGAAGGGTCTCTACAAGAAGGCCCGCGCGGGTGAGATCAAAGAGTTCACCGGCATCTCCGCACCCTACGAGGCGCCGGAGAAGGCCGAGCTCATGATCGACACCAGCGCGCTGTCGGTCGAGCAGAGCGCTCAGACGATCATGGATCACCTCGCCAAGCAGGGCCTGCTCCCGAAGTAGCCGTTCAGGGCCGGTCCGCTGGCGGTGACCCTCCGTGTTCAGCGGTCGGGAAGAGTGTCGCGGTGGGCCATCGTTCGGTCAATGGCTGTCCGGAACTCCGGGCTGAATGAACGTGGGCCCTGGCGCTCCCACCATTTGGCGCCGGCCGGTCTCGACAGCAGGCGGGCGATGTCGTCTCCCATGATCGTCAGCGTGTCGCGCTTGACGGTGCCGAGCGAGCACTGAACGAAGTTGTTCTCCAACGCACTGAAGAGAACCTGAATCAACGAGTTGAAACGTACCTGCTCCTCGCCCTCGAACTCTTCACCGCGGTGCGCTCGGAGCCAGATGCGCGCAAGATCTTCGTTCTCTGCCAGCATGGATTGCCAGTCCGTGAAGACCTGGTTCGTCGAGGCGTACGCTGAGGCCTCGATGTGGCGCGAGTTCTGCTCGATTTGGTGTGAGCTCTGTCGGATCTGGTAGGCGACGTAGATGAGCGACAGGATCACGCCGATCCCGCCGACGGCCTCGCCGAGTGCTCCGAGCTCCTGCCAGCTCATCCGGCCCCCTGACTTCTACGCCAGCCGCGCGATCGCGAGCGCGCTTGCGGCGCCGGCGGGCGTTCGTTGCTAGCCCGCCATCGCTTTGGAGAGGATCTCCGAGGTGCCGGGGCGCATGATGCGAGGATCGACCGGCTCTCCCTTTTGTAGGAGCTCGCGGACCTTCTTGCCGGAGATGAAGACCGGCTTCTCGTCGGAGTGCTTCTCCATGAGGTCGACGCGTCCCGCCGACTCGTAGAAGGCGGCGAAGCCGACCTTGAGCGGGTGGATCTTGAGATCGCCCTTGAGGTTCTCGAAGATCTCCTGGGCGTCGAAGTCGCCCCAGATGGCGGTGCCGTCGTCGTACGGTGCATCCGCGTGCTTGCGGCCGATGACGATGTCGGTGAAGCCGTAGTTCTGCCGGTAGATGCCGTGCATGACGGCTTCCTTCGGTCCGGCGTAGAACATCTTGATGTCGAGCCCGAGCAGCAGGACGCGATCGGGCACGGAGCCGCCGACCTTCGCCCAGAGCGCGGCATCGCTGTCACCGTCACCCATCGCGCGCGAGCTGATCAGCGCTTCGTAGGTCTGCATGCGAATCTCGGCGCTGACGTCGTCCGACTTGGTCTCACCGACCAGGGGATTCAGGCAGGCCCCGGCGTTCAGGCCCTGCGCGAGGAGGGTCTCGAGGCCGTAGACGAGCGCGTACTCGTGGGCGCGGTGCAGGGGGTTCCGCGTCTGGAACGCAACGACACGCTCCCAGCCCTTCTTGGCGAGGAGTTCCCGGACCTCGGCCGGCGAGAGCACGTGTTGCCCGAAGCTCGGATTCTTCGGCTGCGGAAGCACGCGAATGCGGCCACCCACGAGGTGGGTCATGTCGGCATCGCCCTTCAGCACCATGTCGGCGCCGGGGTGATCCGTTCGATCGGTGAGGTACACGCCTTTGATGTACTGCGCCTTGTCCCAGGAGAAGACGTCGGTGATCTCGAGCGACGCGACGGCGCGGCCGGAGGGGTCGACGAGCGCGACTTCCTGGCCGGCGGAGATCTTGGCGGCCGTGGCGGCATCGACGGGCAGCGACAGCGGGATGGTCCAGGCGTAGCGCTTGCCGTCGAACTCGATGTACTCCTCGTCGAGGACGCGCTGGTAGGTCGCGCCGTCCATCGGACCGTCGAGCGGGCTGAGGGCGCCATCGCCGAAGCGGTAGACGGTCGAGAGATCGGCCGCGCTGACCGGGATCTTCGGCAGCGTTTCGAGACGTGCCGCGAACGCGGCACGCTCACCGTCAGGGACCGTGCAAGAACGTGGTGCCGTCAATCCGCCGTGGGGCTGGACGAGATCGCCCATAATGGTCTGTCCTCCAGAAAGCGTGGATTCGTGGATGGCCCCGGTCGTGGGATGGGGCCGACGTGGGAGCCCGCCTTTTAAGCAGAAATCGCGGCCGTCCGCCACCCAGCACCCCTCAAAGCAGATGCGGCGCCTTCCCTAATCCTCGTTGACGACGATGACCTCGCAGCTGCCGAGGGAGGCGGGCTGGAGGGCCTGGCCGAGGCCCAGTGCGCGCCCCAGCCAGGACCGCCTCTCTGCGACCAGGATGGCCGCACCGACGTTCTCGGTGTCGACCAGGCGGCGGCAGACGGCGCCTGGATCGCCGGTCTCCATGAGGGTCCGGCACTCGATGCCGCGGGCGCGGGTCTCCTGGCAGATCTCGTTCAAGAGCGCCTGTCCACGAATGCGATGCTCGCGCGCCAGCGCCTCGGACACCTGGTCGGCGACTTTCTCGGCGACCAGGCCCTCGTCGACCATCTGGTGCGAGGAGCGATGCGCGGCATCGGCATCGATGACGAGCGCGGCGATGAGGCCTGCCTGGCGCTTCTCGGCGAGGTCGAGCGCGGTCTCGATGGCGCGCGTGACCTGACGGTCGGGCGGAAGCATGAGGAGGACATTGTTCATTGTAGGCATCTCCACTCTAGGGAACGTGCATGTGAATGCCGAGCAGCGGCCAGTAGTAGTTGGCCACGAAGTTGAAAATGCACCAGCCGCCGAACGCGAGGACGGCACCCGGAAGGGTGATGTCGCGCATGCGGAGGTAGCCCGACGAGAAGGCGATGGCGTTGGCCGGAGTGCCGATCGGGAAGGCGAAGGCGAGCCCGGCGGGGACGGCGACCACCAGCGCCATGATTCTGAGCGGCATGTCGAAGTCGTCGGCGACGCCGAGCGTGACGGGCATCATCAGGGCGACGACGGCCGAGTTGCTCATCGATTCTGTGAGCACGATCGACATGCCAGAAATGATGGCCACGGCGGCGCTGGGACTCGAGGCCCAGGCAGAGACGGTCTGCTGGGAAAGCCAGAGTGCGGCGCCGCTCTGGTTCACCGCGGTGCCGAGCGCGATCGCGCCTCCATACATCAAGATCACGCCCCAGTTGACGTACTGTTCCACCGAGTGCCAGGTCGCGAGGTTGGCGGCGAAGAGCACGATGACGGCGACGATGGCGATATTGGCGAGGCCGTAGCTCTCACCGAGGAAGACCCAGGCGAGGAGCGTGACGAACATGACCATGGCGATGGCGCGCTCCTCGTAGCGCATGCGACCGAGCGCGAGTTGCTTCTCAGCGAGCATCTCGTCGGCGTCGCGGATGCTGGTGATGTCGATCGGGAAGAAGAGCGCCAGGACCGTGAGGCCGAGGACCATCATCAGGGCGACGATCGGGAGACAGGCCGCGGCCCACTCGAGAAACGAGAAGCTCTCACCCGTGGCGCCGCGGAGGATGCCGAGGGCGAGCGGGGCGCGCGCACCGCCGAGGAGCGTTGCCACGCCGCCGATCGTCGATCCCCACGCCATGGCGAGGAAGAGCGCCCGGCCGTAGTTGCTGCGATGCGGCCGCAAGTTCAGGACGCCGACGATCTCGACGATGATGGGGAAACTCAAGGCGGCTACTGCGTGGACGGACATGAAGAACGACATGAAGGCGTTCAGGAAGAAGATGCCGTGCAACAAGCCGCGTGGGGTACGCCCGAAGCGGTGCAGGATGGTGAGGGCGATCCGGGTGCTCAGTCCGGAGCGCATCACGCACGCCGCCAGGATGAACACGCCGAGAATGAAGAACATGGCCTCGTTGCCGAAGAGGGAATAGGCCTCGGTCGCGGGCATGACGCCGCCAAGGGGGAGGAGAATGACCGCGAGGAGGCTCGTGATCATCAGGGGCAGGGCGCTCGAGACCCACAAGACGAGGCAGACGGCGAACGTGGCGAGCGCCCGCAGCCCTTCCGGCGTCAGGCCAGCCGGAGGCTCCAGCGAGACGACGAGCCAGTACAAGCCTGCGGTGGCGAGCAGCAACAGCGGGCGCACGCTCCTCCCGAGGAGGATGACCCACAGGGGGCGTGTGTCGACGACGAAGTCGGTGTCGGTGGCCACGGGTTAGCCTGTCTGTTCCGCCATGCAGGCTAGAGTCGTGACGAGTCGAACGACTCGCTGACTGTCTTTACGCGTAGGCGTCTCCGGAGTCGGGACAGACTCCGGGCCGCGAGCGTGCCGAGCCGCGAGCGGTAGAAGCTCGTCGACGAAAGGCGATCCCTCTCGTCGACGAAGAAGCGGGCGTCGAGCGGCGTGACCCCGATGGGGAGATCACGAACCCAGGTCATGGGTGTCCGTTGCTGTTTCACGGCTTCGTACAGATGCGCGTAGACGGGACGGAGATCTTCCGGCGATGGCATGACGAGACCTGAAGCCTCGGTCGCCGCCGGGCCGACGATCGAGAGCACGGGGAGCACGCCCATGGCGGTGAGGTCATCGATGGCCCCGCGGGTGGATTCGAGGGGCTCGACGCCGACCACCAGTTCCGTCCAGACCGTGCCGCTGGGGAACACCTGGGTGGCGTGACGCATGGCCTCGAGATAGCGATGCCGGCCGATCTCTCGCGCGCGTCGTGGGCAATGCTGTTCGAGGATTCCGGCATCGTAGATCTCGAGATTGTAGCTGACCGCATCCACGCCCGCGGCGTACAGCCGGTCGATATCGCGCTGATCGGAAGGAGGATCGAGCTGCGCGGCGATCAGCGTATCGAAGTGGCGTTTCACGGCGACGATGTAGGGCATGAGCGCCGCGACCCCGCCATCAGGTGCGTCGGTGCACCGTCCACGGAAATAGACGAACTCGGCCGCGCCTTCCTCGAAAGCGGCGCGGACCACTTCCACGACCTCGGCAACCGAGGGCAGCGTCGAAGGCGCCACCGTGCCGATGCCGCGACAGAACTGGCAGGGGACGCCCGGGGCTCCGAAGCCGCAGCCGGCCGTCGGGTCGATGGCGACGAAGTTCCCGTGGACCTCGGCGATGGTGCCCATAGGTGCACCACGCGCGGTGCGCTTGCGATAGAAGTCCGGCGGCGCGAGCACGCGGACGTCGAGCGGCGAGTTTGCGCCGCGGCGAAGCCGAAACCGCCCGGCTTCGTTGACCAGCGTGAATGGCGACGCGGCGGTCCAGCGCTCGTCGATCGGGGCCTGAACCCAGACGTCCTCGGGTAGCAGTAGATCGATCTCGCGGCTGGCCCGGGCTTCGGTGCCCTCGAAGAGACGGTCGCGGAGTGCGGCGTCGATCTTCAAGCCGTGCACCGAGAGTTCCACCTTCAGATGGCCAGGATTTTCCTGCAGGGTCGTCGTGGCTCAGTCCTCCGGCAGGCGTGGCGCGCAGCGGGCGCACGCGGGATCGGGGGTGACGGACACGACCTGGACCGCGGCCGTCGCAGGATCGTAGGTGAGGACATGTCCCGCGAGCGGGGTGCCGACATCGACCAGTCGCTTGATGATCTCGGTTGCCATGGTGGCGGCGAGGACGGATGCGCGCGCGCCCTCGAGCTCAGGGTCGCAGGTCGGGCCCGCGGGCAGTGCCAGCGCGGCGCAGGAAGCGCACGGGGGCGTTTCTCCGATCCGACCTTCGTCAAGCCACACCGTATGCGTTGCTCCGGGCGGTGGGGCCGCGTCCGCGCCGATGAGCGCGACGACGTCGAAGGCGGCGTCCGTAGCCGTGGTCTCCAGGGGGAGGGCCAGCACCGTCATTTGGGAGGCGTGCGCCGGATCGGCGTGGCCGTGGAGGTCCGATGGGGCCGCGATCGTCCCGACACCGGCTGCCACCAGCTGCGCGACGAGCTCACCCGCCGCGGGGGCCGTGCCGACGACGGCGACGCGCGCCTTGAGCAGGCGACACTGTCCCTCGGCACCGATCTCCGGCAAGACGATCTGCCGGCTGTAGCGCTCGATCTGCTGATCCTCGAGGCGCACTTCGTGCATTAAAGACCAGCTGCGCGGCCTATACCAGCGCGCAAATGGAGCCGCCGGCGATGGCAGGAACGATCGAGATCTCGTCGCCGTCCTTCACGGGCGTGTCGAGACTGCTCATGAACCGGATGTCGTCGCCGTTCAGGAAAAGGTTGACGAATCGGCGGACCTTGCCGGCCTCGTCGCAGATCCGCTCTTGTATCCCCGCATGCCGGCTCTCCAGATCCTGAACGAGGGCGCCGACGGTGGTGCCGTTCGCCTCGACGCTCTCGGATCCGCCGGTAAACTTCCGCAGCGGTGTTGGTATGCGCACAGTCACGGGCATGGTGGTGCTCCTCTCTGATTGCTCCTCGGGGCCTCGACTTATAGCAATGCCGCTGCCTTGGCTCCACAGGACCCGCAAGCGCCACAGGCCTGGTTTCGGCGCAGTTTGACGGTCCGCCAGCGTCCCCGGAGGGCGTCGAACGTCAGCAGGCGATTGGTCAGGAGCGTGCCGTTTCCGGTCACCAGGCGGATGGCCTCGGCGGCCTGAAGCGTGCCGATGGCAACGGCGAGGGGGCCAAGGACACCGGCCTCCTGGCAGGACGGGACGTCGGCTGCCGGGGGCGGCGCCCCGAACAAACACCGGTAGCAGGCGCTCTCGTACGGCAGGATGGTCATGAGTTGGCCGAGCAAACGGACCACCCCGCCGTGGATCAACGGGCGGCGGCAGCGGACCGCTTCGTCATTCAGCATGAACTTGGTGTCGAGTCCGTCGGTCGCATCGATGACGCAGGCGTGCGTCCCGAAGAGGGTCGCGGCGTTGTCGGGGTCGAGACGGCAGGCGACGGTCGTGATCTCGACGTCCGGATGGTGCGCCTCGAGAGCGGCGCGCGCCGAGTCGATCTTCAGTCGTCCGATGTCCGCCTCCTCGTGGAGGAGCTGGCGGTGCAGGTTCGACAGCTCGACGCGATCATGATCGACGAGCGTCAGGTGACCGATTCCGGCCGCGGCCAGGGTACGCGCCGCGGCGCAGCCGAGCGCACCGGCGCCGACGACGAGGACCGAGGCGTCGCGCAATCGTGCGGCGCGTGCCGGCGTCGCGGTCACGAGAGGTCGAATCAGAGGGCGCGGGAGCCGCGATCGATGCCTGGTGCGGGCGCAGGCTCGATGATCGGCGCCGAGCCACTGTCGATGGGCTCTTTGAGAACCGAAACCTCCTCCTCTTTTCCGGGAGGGAGGTTCGGCCCGTAGCGAGCGTCGAGATCCGCAAGGAGGGCTTGGCCAGCGTCGCTGTTCAACGTGAGCGTTCCGTCGAGTGCGGGGCGATCGAGGCGGAGACGGATGGCACGATGGACGACCTCGGCGCGCTCGGTTTCGCCCGTACGCTCGTACTCGGCCGCGAGTCGCTCGAGGGCCGTGGTGGCGATCTCGGTGTCCGGGTAGTTTTCGAGGATGCCTTTGACGCGATTCTCCGCTGCGTCCGTGTTGCCGCGATTGTAGTAGAATCGAGCGACGTAGAGTTCGTGGCCCGCCAGCGACTCCCGACAGTCGGCCAGCTTCTCGCGCGATTCGTCGGCGTAGGAGGAGTTCGGGTAGCGATCGATCACGACCTGGTACCAGGAGTGAGCGTTGTCCGAGGCCCCCTGGTCACGGTCGATGGTGACCATCTGGTCCATGTAGCTCTCGCCGAGCAGGTAGTAGACGCGCGCCAGATGCGGGCTCATGGGATGCATGCGCTGGAAGTCGCTGAGGGCGGCGATGGCTTCGGGGTATGCCTCACGCTTGTAGTGGGCCTCGGCGATCTTGAGTTCGGCTTCTTCGGCATGAGGATCGAACGGAAATTGGTCGAGCAGTTCGTTGTACTGCGTAATGGCGACCGGGTAGTTCTCGTCTTCGAACGCCGCGGTCCCTTCCTTGTAGTACTCATCCGGGGTCATGCGCTTCGGGGTGCCGCAGCCGAGCGCGCCGATGCTGAGGGCAACGCCCAGGCTCACGCTCGCAGCGACGAGTACGGTCGAGAGGTTGCGATGACGAGGCATCGGCGGGACGCTAACGGATGGTGCCCGACGACGCAACTCGGGTCGTGGGTGAACGCACGCTACCGAACTACGCGCCGTTCAGCCTCGGTGGTGCGTGGCTGCTCGGAGGGCCCGTCCTCGCGCCCGCGTGCCTGTCCGTCCACCGACCATTGCTGGAGCAGCAGGAGCGCGCCCGCGTTGTAGGTCGCATGGGCGATCATCGCCGAGGTGAGCGAGCCGTGCGTGGCGAGGAGCGCCAAGCCGGCGCCCGTGAGGCCGGCCCACAGTGCGTAGAGTGGGGTGAGGGCGTGCAGCGCACCGAAGATGACACTCGAGCCGACCAGGCCCAGCTCCGGAAGGAGCACGCCGCGAAAGAACAGTTCTTCGGAGATGCCCGAGAGGATCGCGATCGTGAGGATGTCACGCCCGCGGAGCTCGCGCGCAAAGGGTACGAGTACGCCGTTCCACAGGCGGCGGATGGCGATCGAGCGATACAGGAGTGGAATGCAGAGCCAGAGCAGCGCGCCCGCACTCGTTCCACCGGCGATCTCGCGTGGCGTGATCGTCCACGGCCGCCCAAGGTCGAGCGTGCGGATCTCGGCCCATCCGAGCGCGATGGCGATGAGGGCCAGGGCAGCCGCCCACTCGAGGCGGAGGAAGCTCGTCCGGCTCATCGAGTTCAACATGTGTTCGTCACGGTGGTAGTGGATTACCGCGTAGCCTAACATAGTTTGGATACACCACCGCCCGTGCACGAGATCCTCCACATGTGGCGCAACACCCGTATGGTCGTGCTCACGGCGTTGTGTGCCTCCGTCTATGCGGCCGTGTTGATCCCCTTCATGATCGTGCCGCTGATTCCTGGCGTGGCGCACTTTCGTCCGGCGAACGCGCTTCCTGTCGTGTGCTCGTTCCTCTTCGGCCCCGCGGCCGCGTGGGGGGCCGCCATGGGGAATTTGATCGGCGATTTCTTCTCCGGTATCGGTCCCGGCGACTTGTTCGGCTTTGTTGCGAACTTCCTCTACGGCGTGATCCCCTACCGGATGTGGCGCGCCTGGCGCCCGGACGAACGACTTCCCGCCGCGCCCCGCGAGTGGGCGTTCTTCTTCCTCACGATCACGACGGCGTGTCTGGTGTGCGCGGTGGTGGTCGGTTTCGGGCTCGAGTTGCTCGGCTTCGTTCCGTTCGCGGTCCTCGCGAACGTGCTCGTGCTGAACAACCTGGCGACGACCGCCGTCCTGGCGCCGCTCCTGTTGCGGGTGCTGTATCCGCGGGTGAGCCGGGCGCGACTGCGCTACACCGACGTTCTCGGTCCGCCGCGACCGATCCCAGCTCGCACGCGAGCGCTCGGAATCGCGCTCCTGGTGACCGGGAGTGTCCTGGCGTTCGTTGCGGGCAACGTCGTGTCGGGCGGGTGGCTTCCGCCCGAGGCCCTGTTCGATCTGTCGTCCCGCGGCCGGCTTGCCATCGCCGTGCTGCCGTTTCTGGCGATGGCCATCCTCGGGGTGCTGCTGCTCTGATCATGGCCGGGTTGTCGCTCAGTGTTCGCGAGTTGCACTGTCGCTACGCGGATCCCGACACGCGCGCGCTTTCCGGGGTTTCGCTCAGTGCGGCGCCTGGCGAGACCGTCGTGGTCATGGGCGAGAGCGGGGCAGGGAAGTCGACGTTGCTGCGCTGTATCAACGGACTGGTGCCGTCGTTGACCGCCGCCGAGTGCCGCGGGCAGATCGTCCTCGACGCGGTACCGATCCTGGGTCAGCCGGTGGGGCGACTGGCGGGGCGGGTTGCGATGGTCTTCCAGGATTTCGAGGCGCAACTCTTCTCGACCAACGTGCGCCTCGAGGTCGCGTTCGGGCCCGAGCAACTGGGGATTCCGCCGGCCGAGATCGAGCGCCGGGTTGCCACGAATCTCGCGTTGGTCGATCTCGCGGACTGTACGACGCGTGACCCGTCCACGCTCTCGGGCGGACAAAAGCAACGGCTGGCGATCGCCAGCATCCTGGCAATGCATCCGGGCGTGCTGTTGCTCGACGAAGCGGCTACCGATCTCGACCCGGTGGGCCGCCGCGAGCTCTACGACACGTTGCACCGTTTGCGCCGCGGCCGTCTGACCATGGTGGCGGTCGAGCACGAGATCGATCCGGTGATGGGTGCCGATGACCTCGTGCTCATGCAACGCGGGCGGGTGGCCGGGCGCGGGCGCCCCGCGGAGCTGGTCCGCGACGTGGCGCTCTTCGAACGCTGCGGTGTGCGCCCGCACGATCTGGCGTTGCTCGGTGCGACGTTGGGCATCGATCTCCCTCTCGACGTGGAGACGGCGATCGAGCGGTTGCGGCCTCGTGTGCCGACCCGGTCCACGAATGGTCCGCTCGTTCCGGGATCGCGGCCGGGGCAGCGTATGATCCTGGAAGTCGATCAACTCGGGTGTGGCTACGGGGGGACGGAGCCGGTGTTGCAGAACGTCAGCGTCGGCATCGGGGCCGGCGAGTTCATTGCGCTGATCGGACAGAACGGCTGCGGCAAGACGACTCTTGCCAAGCATCTGAATGGCCTGCTCCGCCCCGAGGCAGGGACGGTGCGTCTCGATGGTGTGGACCTCCAGACATTGCCCCTCGAGCGGGTCGCGCCCGAGGTCGGGTACGTGTTTCAGAATCCCGATCATCAGCTGTTCGCATCGACGGTGGCCGAGGAAGTTGCCTTCGGCCCGCGGAACTTCGGCCTCACCGGTGCCGAGTTGGAGCAGCGGGTGACCGACACCCTGACCGCGGTCGATCTCCTGGCCCTGCGCGACGAAGATCCGTTCTTGTTGAACAAGGGCGCGCGTCAGCAACTTGCGGTGGCGACGGTACTCGCCATGGCCCCGCGCGTGCTCATTCTCGACGAGCCGACGACCGGTCTCGACTATCCGCAGCAGCGTCGGATGCTCGATCTGTTGGCACGGCTGCACGCCGGGGGGACCTCGATCATCGTCATCACCCATAGCCCGTGGGTGGTTGCGGAGTACGCCGAGCGCGCGTTGCTGGTCGGGGAGGGATGTGTGCTCTTCGACGGGCCGCTTGCCACGCTCCTCGCCGACGACGCGCTGTTGGCAGCGGCGGCGTTCGAGCTCCCACCGATCACACGCGTGGCGCGTGCTCTGGATCTGCACGCGCGCGACGTTGCCTCGGTCGCACGTGCGCTCGGCGCCGGGGGCGGGTGACGGATGGCGCTCTCTCTCTACGTCGAGCAGCCGAGTGTGCTGCACGAGCGGCATCCGGTTGCGAAAGTCCTGGCGATGTTGCTGCTCTTCGTCGCGACCTTCGTTCTCGATGATCCACTCGTGCTTGCGCCACTCACCGTGCTGGTGTTGTGCGGGGCGTGGGTCGGACAGGCCTTCGGCACCCTCTGGCGTCTCCGCTGGATCATCGGTCCGGTGTTCCTGTTCACGGTGTTGCTGTGGACGTTTTTCTACCCGGTGCAGGCGAACGAGCCCGTGACGCGCGCGTACGCGTTCCGCTACGGGCTCGGGATGGCGGTCAAGCTCGAGACGTTCATTCTGACCGGCCTCGTGTTTCTCGCGACCACGACCGTCGAGGAGTTTGCCTACGCGCTCACGCGACTCGGTGTCCCGTATCGGGCAAGCTTCGTGCTGACGCTCGCGTTCCGACTGGTACCCGTGTTTCTCGAAGCGGCGCTGACCGTGCGCGACGCGCAGCGCTGCCGGGGGTTGGATTTCTCCCGGGGCGGAATCGTCACGAGCATCGCGCGGTATGTGCCAGTGATCGTTCCCGTGTTCATTGGCGGTCTGCGGCGCGCCGATCAGATGGCCTTCGCGCTCGAGGTGCGGGGGTTCAGTTCGGAACGGGTACGCTCGACCCTGCCGCGGGAAGGCGTCGACGAGTTCGACCTGCTGCTCGTAGGGGCGACCCTCGCGCTTGCGGTGCTCTACCTCGCGCTCTGGGTGCGGGGGTTCGGACCGGTGGACTCATGGTGACGGCGTGCCGCCGCACGCGGGGCGCCCGGTTCGGTGTGCATTCCCCGTGGCGTCGGCCGCGACTGCTTGGAGCGTTGGTCGGTCTGGCCCTGATGACGATTCCTCCGCCGGAGGCCAGTGCCTGGGGCTTGCAATCGCACCGATGGGTCGCTCGGCGGGCGGCCGCGCTCGTGGCAACCCGCTGCCCGTCATTGGTGGTGGGCTTCGAGGCGGAGCTGGCCGATCGGGCTGTCGAGCCCGATACGGTGCTCAAGGGCCGCCATGGGCGCGCGGAGACGGTGCGCCACTTTCTCGATCTCGACGACTACGGCGAGCCGCCGTTCCGAGCGCTGCCGCAGGACTACGAGCGCGCGGTCGCACGTTACGGTCGGGAGACGGTCGAGGAGCGCGGCGTGCTCCCGTGGCATGTCGCGCGGTTGGCGAAACGCCTGCGCACCGAGCTTCGCCGCGGTGTGCTCTCCCAGGCACGGGTCACGGCCGGGTATCTCGCGCACTACGTGGCCGACGCAACGATGCCGCTCCATGCCACGCGCAACTACGACGGGCAGTTGACCCGCCAGCGCGGACTGCACGCCCGCATCGAGCGGAAGCTCGTCGACGGGAACTTCGAGCGCTATGCCGTACCCGCCGAGCGCGCTCGCTACCGGACGCCGATCGCTCCCGAGGATGCGGCAGCGCGGATGTTCGAGGCGTTACGTCGATCCTACGATCTCGTCGCTCCGCTTCTCGCTGCGGATCGTGCGGCCCGACGGGATACGCGCGTAGGCAGTGCGCTCTATTTTCGGCGGCTCGAGGTCGATCTCGGCGACGACCTCGCACGTCGGCTCGGTCGGGCCGCCGCGCTCACCGCTGCGGTCTGGGATGGCGCATGCGAAGCGCCGAGTCCGTGAGGTTCACTACCACTCGCGGATCAGACTGCGCACATCACATCTTTTCAAGGCCTACTGGGCCGCGAGCGCGCGCTCGAACGCTGCGCGCGCGTCGGCACTGAACAGCACGAAGCGGATCTCGGAGTGCGCCTCCGGATGCGCGCGCAGATGTGCTGCCGTCGCCGCGAGCGCGATCGGCGCGGCCTCGTCGATGGGGTAGCCGTAGACTCCGGTGGAGATAGCCGGGAAGGCGACGCTCCGGAGCCCGTGGGTGACGGCCAACGCCAGGCTGTTTCGGTGGCACGCGGCGAGGAGCGTGGGAACGTCGGGCTGCTGGCTGTAGACCGGCCCGACTGTATGAATGATGTAGCGCGCGGGGAGGCGGCCCGCCGTCGTGATCGCGGCCTGACCCGTCGGTAGACCGTCGGGCCAGCTTTCGGCACGCAGACGGCGGCACGCCGCGAGGATCTCGGGGCCGCCCGTGCGATGGATCGCGCCATCGACGCCTCCCCCGCCGAGCAGGCTCGAGTTCGCCGCGTTGACGATCGCATCCGTGCGCGTCTCGGTCAGGTCACCCTGCTCGAGGAGGATCGCCGTGCCGGCGATGATCTGCGTGTGGCTCATCGTGCTGAGGCTCAGCTGTAGCACGCGCCCATCCCGCTACCCACGGCGCCGCCTTCGGGGGTCGCGGAATCACCTTGCACTGCGGGCGCTCCCTACCTAGCATGCGCCGCGCGTGAGTGACCGAACAACGAACGGTGGGCTGCGGCGGGTGGTCGTGACGGGGCTTGGATTGGTGACCCCGCTCGGGACCGGTGTGGAGAAGAACTGGGATGCGCTCGTCGCCGGCCGATCCGGTATCGGGCCCATCTCCCGCTTTGCGTGCGAGGATTTTCCGTCGCGTATCAGCGGCGAGGTGCGGGATTTCGAGGCTGCGGACTTCATCGAGCGGCGCGAGATCAAGAAGATGGATCCGTTCATCCACTACGCGGTTGCGTGCTCGCAGATGGCGATGACGCAGGCCGACCTGACCATCGATGAAGCCGAGGCCGACCGCGTTGGGGTGGCCCTGGGGACGGGGATGGGCGGTATCCTCAGTATCGAGCAGTACCATACGCTCTTCCTCGAGATGCGGCTCCGGAAGGTGTCGCCGTTCTTCATTGCCAAGCTGCTGCCGAATCTGGCCCCGGGCCGGATTGCGATGCGCTTCGGGGCGCGCGGTACGAACTACGCGCCCTCGAGTGCGTGTGCGTCGGGTGCGACGGCCATCGGCGAGGCCTTTCGTCACATTCGTCACGGGTATCAGGATGCGATGATCGCGGGAGGCAGCGAGGCGGTGCTGTGTGGGCTCGGGGTTGGAGGTTTCATCGCCATGCGCGCGCTGTCGACCCGGAACGACGAGCCCGAGCGGGCGAGCCGGCCGTTCGACCGCGAGCGCGACGGCTTCGTGGCCGCCGAAGGGGCAGGGGCAATCGTGCTCGAGTCGCTCGAGCATGCAGAGGCGCGCCGCGCGACGATTCTCGGTGAGGTGATCGGATACGCCGGCAATAGCGACGCGTACCACATCACGACCCCGTCACCGGGTGGTGCGGGCGCGGCGCGTTGCATTCAGCAGGCGCTTGCTGATGCTGGCATCGCCCCGGAGGCCGTTGGGTACATCAACGCGCACGGTACCTCGACCGTGTACAACGACGCTTCCGAGACCGAGGCCATCAAGACGGTGTTTGGTGAGCACGCTTCGAGCATCCCGATCAGTTCCACGAAGTCGATGACCGGTCACATGCTCGGGGCCTCGGGCGCGGTCGAGGCGGTCTACGCGACGTTGGCACTGGCGCGCGGGATCCTCCCGCCGACCATCAACTACGAGACGCCAGATCCCGAATGCGATCTCGATTATGTCCCGAATGAGGCCCGTCCGACGACCGCCGAGATCGCGCTCTCGAACTCGTTCGGCTTCGGCGGCGCGAACGCCTGTCTCGTGTTGCGCGCGTGGTCGGCCTGACGCCAACCGGGTAGGGCCAGCGGGAAGCGGCACCTCCGGGTCCTCTGTGGGGTGCTCGGTGACTACCCAGACGCAGGCTCCCCTTGGAACGTATCGCTTGATACGGTAAGGATTGGACCATGCCGAGAGTCGCCGACAAGCAGGAGCGCCGTGACCAGGTCGTCGAGGCTGCGTTCCGGGTCATTTCCCGAGACGGGCTTTCCGGCACGTCCATGCGGGCTGTCGCCAAGGAGGCGGGTTGCACGATTGGGCTCATCAATCACTGGTTTGCGTCGCGCGACGATCTCATCGAGGCGACCTTCGACCGAGCCATCGAGATGGAAATGGAGCGAGCGACGGCGATCGCGTCGGACCCGGCGTCGTACATCGATGCCGCGAGTCAGTTCCTCCCCGTGGACGAGCAGCGCCGCGACGAGGCCAAGATCTGGATCGCGTTCTACGCCATGGTGGTCTGCGGTTCGGCTCACGAAGACCGACGTTCAGCGCGCTGCGACGCCGTCCGGAAGGTGATGGTGGACGGGCTGCGCGCGTTCCAGCCGCTTGCCACCTGTCACGACATCGTGGATCGCGTCTTCGTGTTGGTCGACGGGATTGCGATCAATGCGTTGTTGGACCCGAATCGCTGGACGCGCAATCGCCAGCGCACCGTGCTGCGCGAAGGTCTCGAAGACGTCCTCGCTCGCCACTGACGCGTTGAAAAGCGGGCGCGGCGGCCACGCCTACTGCTGCAGCGCGGGGTCCCGGATCATGTACGTCGTGTTCGCCCGCGCGGCGAGCTTGCCGGCGGCCCAGATGTCGACTTCCGCGTAGGCGCTCCGCCGGCTCGAACGCAGGACGTGGGCCTCGGCGATGACCGTGCCCTGTGGAATCGGCTCCAGGTAGTTGATCTTCATTTCGATCGTCAGCAACAGCTTGCCCACACCGTAGATGCTCATGAGAGCGGTGGCGACGGCGCTGTCGGCGAGGCCGAAGCTGGCGCCTCCATGCATGACACCGCTCGGGTTGCTGAGTTCCTGGCGGTTCTCGACCTCCATCCGCGAGTACCCTTGAGCGACGTCCACCAGGCGAAAGCCCATGAAGCCGGGAAAGTACGGACGCACGTGCACGTTGAAGCGTTCGATGATGCGGTCGCGCGCCTCGGGTTGTAGCTCGGGGTAGGTGCGGCCGTGGCCGCCGGATCGCAGGTCTCCCATGGGTTCCTCCGGGTGCACTGTGGGTGAGAGCGCCCGATGATGCAATCGCGGGCCAGACGACGGCGCCGGCCGGCCATGGTATGTCGCTGGTTGATGATGGAGCCGCGCGCACAGCGTTTCCTCGACCGCCGCGTATTCTTCGTCGTTGGCAAGGGCGGGGTCGGCAAGAGCACGGTGTCTGCGCTGCTCGCGCTTGCGCTTGCCGATGGAGGGCGGCGGGTGTTGCTCGCCCAGATGGAGCCGGGGCGACGCCTGCCGGAGCTGTTCGGGCTCGACGAAGAACTCCAGGGGCCGACCGAGGTGCCGGGGCTCAGCCTCATGACGGTCGAAGGTGAAGCGTCCCTCAGCGAGTACCTGGGGATCGTGTTGCCGGTGAAACGGGTCCACAGACTCGTCGTGACGAGCAAGCTCTACCATCACTTCGTGGCGGCGGCGCCCGGCCTGCGCGAGCTCATGACCGTCGGAAAGATCTGGTACGAGGAGCAGCGAATGCTCGGGGATCAACCGCACTGGGATGCGATCGTCGTGGACGCCCCGGCGACGGGCCATAGCCTGCAGTACCTCCGCATGCCGCAGGCCGCGGCGACGGCGTTCGGCCCGGGGCTCGTGCGGCGGGAAGCGCTCCGGGTGATGGAGTTGCTACGTGACGAGGCGCGGACGGTGGTCTGTCCAGTGACGACGGCCGAAGAGATGCCCGTGAACGAGACGCTCGAGATGTACGCGCAGCTCCAGGGAGAGTTGGCGATGCCGCTGGGTGTCCTGTTCGTGAATCGTGTGCATGCGGCGCCCGTCGCGCCCGGAGCCGTGTGCGCGCCGCCCGCGAATGCGCCGGCATTGGTCGGTGACGTGTTGCGTTGCGCGCGCGAGGAGGCTGGCTGGGCCAGCATCAATGCGCACTACCTCGCGCGGCTGCGCGACGCCATCGAGATGCCGACGGTCGAGTTGCCGTTTCTCTTCGCCGAGGAGTTTGGGCTCGAGGAGGTGCGTACCCTGCTCGATGCCGCGCAGTCGAGGTTGAGTGACGCGTGAGTACGCTCGACACACTCGTCCGCGATCATCGGGTGGTCGTCTGCGTCGGTAGCGGCGGCGTCGGCAAGACGACGACGGCGGCGTCGATCGCCTTGTGGGGAGCGATGCAGGGGCGCCGGGTCGTCGTGCTCACCATCGATCCCGCCCGCCGACTCGCCGACTCGCTCGGCGTGGGGGCGCTCGGCGACGAACCCCGCACAGTCGCGCCCGAGGTGTTCAGCAAACTCGGCTTGAACGTTGCGGGCTCGCTGGCGGCCATGATGCTCGATCAGAAAGGCGCCTGGGATCGGCTGGTGGCGCGCCATGCCCCCTCCGAAGAGGTCCGGGCGCGCATTCTCGACAACCGGTTCTACCGTAGCCTGTCCGAGACCTTCGCCGGATCGTACGAGTACATGGCGATCGAGCAGCTGTGCCTCCTCGAGGAGAGCGGAGCCTACGATCTGATCGTGCTCGATACGCCCCCGACGAAGCGGGCGATGGACTTCTTCGAAGCGCCCGAGCGCATCCGCGAGTTTCTCGATCGTCGGGTCGTGCGCTGGTTCGTGACGCCCTACATGTCGCAGGGATGGAGTGCGGCCAAGGCGATGAACCGTACCGTGGGGTTTCTCTTTCGTCGCCTGGAGGAGGCGACCGGCGTCTCGGCCTTGGCCGAGATCTCGGATTTCTTCTCTGCCATGAGCGGGATGTTCGATGCGTTCGCTGCCCGGACGCAGACGATGCACGCGTTGTTGCGGGCTTCGTCGACCGCGTTTCTCCTCGTGACCGGCCCGGAGGAACAGGCGCTCACCGAGACCGAGTTTTTCTCGCGGCGTATCCGCGAGATGAAGATGTCGCTGAATGCCGTCGTCTTCAATCGAGTGCATCGGGAGTTTCCCGCCGACCCGAAGCTTTTTCCCGGTGGTACGGTGTCGCGTGGTGACGAGACGTTGATCGAAGAGGTGCTCGCGAACGCCGGCGAGCTCGACGGGATCGATACGGCGTGGCTCGCCCGGAACTTCGTCGACTACCAACTGCTCGCCCGTGGTGAAGCGCTCCGGATGGAGGAGTTCCGGAGCGGACTCTCGCGCCGGCTTCCGTTCGTGACGGTTCCGAACTTCGAATCCGATCTCCACGACGTCACCGGTCTGGTCGGGATGCACGCGGCCTTGTTTGCGCGTGGAGGGGAGGGGCGACCGCGGCGCTCCGGTTCACGCCCGCGAGCGAAGCCCGCGCGTCGCCCGTCGAAATGAATCCGCGACGGTCGGAGCGGGTCGGCTAGCGGCGCGGTGCTGGAGACGCGGCAATGAGGGGCGGGAGCGAGCCGGCTTCATCGGGCGCATCGCCACTGATCTCGTAGCCGGACTGATAGCTTCCCCAGCTCCGGCAGCTCGTGCAGAAGGCCGTCCAGTCTTCGCGGTGATGGCCGCAGACCCGACAGTGGAACGCTTCGACCGCACCGGCGGCGAGGGCGTGACGGAAGGCAACCACCGCATCGTCGGTCGCGCGCCGTCGTACCTGCAGCTCGGCAACCAGCGCGTGGTAACCAGCCAGGCCGTTCCACGGTGCGCCGACCTTCTCGAGCTCGGCGGCCGCTTCGTCCAGCGAGCCGGCACGGATGAGGCGCCTGGCGCGGAACAAGCGTGCGGTACCGTCCTGCGGGCTCTGCTTCACCAGGCGGCGGGTGAGGGCGTCCAGGCGATGTTCGCGCGGCCCCCCGGCCAGGAGGAGTTCGAGGCGTTCGAGGATCCCGGCGCGGGCGCCCCGACCGAGTGCGCGACGCCACACCCGCTCCGCTTGTCGCGGTTGACCGGATTCGAGCAGGAGATCGCCGAGCGTGACAGCGCTAGGCTCGAAGTCAGGGTGCGCGCGTACGAGCGAGCGGAGCGCCACGATCTGGGCGGGAGGATCGGTGACTGCGAGCGCCGCTTGGTAGCGCATGCCGACGAGCCAGCGTTCGGCTTCGAGTCGCGCTTCAGGCTCCCGGAGCAGGGACAGCAGTGCTTGTTGCGCGTCGCCCGCCTCGGGCCACCGTTCCGTGCTGACGAAGGCGTCACGGAGCGCTGTCAGGATAGCGGGACTCGTGGGGTCGGCGCGGCGGGCCAATTCGAGGCTCTCGATCGCGGCCGCGTCCTGGCCCAGACCACATTGCGCGTTGGCGAGGAAGAGCAGGAGCTTGGGGTCGTGCCCGCGCTTGTCGAGCCCTTCCTGCAGTACCTCGAGTGCGCGGGTGTAGTTGCGCTCTTCGAGATGCGTGTGGGCGAACAGGAGAAACGCCGAGAGATCGTCCGGGTGGTCGCGAAGGGCCTTGGCGAGCATCGCGCGCGCGCGGTCGAGCTCGCCGAGCCACGCGAACGCCTGGCCCTGTTCCTTGCGATTTTGTTGGCGCTTGGTTCGGCGCGCGGTGCGTTCGGTGCGCCAGCCGGAGAATGCTCGTCGCCCAGCGAAAACGATGGTGAGTGCGAACATGACGCTGACGCCCGTCATGAAGATCGCGAGCATGAAGATCGGAAGCGGGGCCGACCACTGGTTCGTGGCCGAGAGGCGGACGGTGATCTCCTCCGGGTTCAGATGCAGCAGGTACCCGAGCCCGACCAGCGTGGCCGCGATCGTCGCCAGGATTATGGTCAGTCGGAACATGGGTGTGAGAATCTACCTAGCCTGGATCGACCGGCCGTTCTACTGGCCTCTCCCGGGCCCATGGGCGTGTCAGGTGCCGCGGAAGTCAGGCTTCGGCGTGCCGCGCGCGCGCTTCCTCGGCCTGTGTGCGTAGCGGCTCCGGAAGCTCGACCCGCGGTGCGTGCTGCCACAGACGCTCGAGATCGTAGAACCCGCGGATGTCTGGCTGAAAGACGTGCACGATGACGTCGGCAGCATCGATCAGGGCCCACTGGCCCCGCGTCAGCCCCTCGACCGCGGTCGCGGCTGTGCCGTTCTGTTTCAGCGCCATGGCGATACCCTCGGCGATCGCCTGGACCTGTCGGTCGGAGCGTCCGGAGCACACGATCAGATACTCGGCGATCGAGGTGAACTCGGCGACATCGATCACCACCAGGTCGGTGGCCTTCTTGTCGAGCCCCGCCTCGGCGCAGAGGATCGCCTTCTGCAGCCCGGCCGGCGTCAACGGGTGGGGGTCCTCCCCCGGGGTCCTGCGCCGCTGTTGGGGGCAGCGGTCGCCGTGCCCTTGGGATCAGCGGTCGCTGTGCCGTACAGATCGTGCGTCGCCATGTAGGTCTCCACGGCTGAAGGCACGAGGTAGCGAATGGAGCGACCGGTCGCGCGGCGCGCGCGGATGTCCGAGGCGGAGATCATGAGGGCGGTGACCGGCACAAATGTGAGCTCGCGGCCCGAGCGGTGGGCGAAGACGCCACGGGAAGAATCGTAGCAAAAGGCCTCCGCCACGGCAATCGGCGGTTCGTCGATGGTGCTGCCGGGACGTGACATGACGCATACGTTGCACGCCGCGAAGATGTCGGCGAAGTCCTTCCAACTCTCGATCTCGGCGAAGGCATCGGCGCCCAGGATGAAGGTGAGTGCCGCCTCCGGGTCCGTGGCTTGTCGCGCCCGAATGGTGTCGATCGAGTAGGAGCGACCGCTCCGGTCGATCTCGAGCGTATTGAGCGTGAACTGCGGATGGTCTTCGAGCGCCAATGCCAGCATGGCGCGGCGATCTCCGATCGGCGCCAGGTCGGCGTCGCCTTTGTGCGGCGGGACGGCGGACAATACGAACTCGATCTGGTCGAGTGCGAGCCGCTCGCGGACGTCCTCGGCGGCGCGCAGATGTGCGATGTGCACCGGGTTGAAGGTGCCCCCGAGAAGGCCGATGGCGCGTGCGGGCGAGGCGGGCAACCGGGACGCTACTCGCGGATCTGCCCCGTGCCGCGCACGACGTACTTGTAGGTCGTGAGCTCGCGGAGACCCATCGGTCCGCGTGCATGGAGGCGGTTCGTGCTGATGCCGATCTCGGCGCCGAAGCCGAACTCGAAGCCGTCGTTGAACCGGGTCGAGGCGTTCACGAAGACGGCCGACGAGTCGACGGCGGCGACGAAACGATCAGCGGTGGGTTCATGCTTGGTGATGATCGCATCCGCGAGTCCGGACCCGTGCGTGCGGATGAAGGTGACGGCATCATCCACCGAATCGACGACCCGGATCGAGAGGATCTTGTCGAGATACTCCGTGCCCCAGTCGGCGTCGGTCGCCGCGACCACCGTCGGGACGTGTTGGCGGGTCTGCTCGCAGCCGCGCAGCTCGACGCCGGCCGCCTCGAGTGCGGTGGCGATCCGCGGCAGGAACGTCGGTGCGACGTCGCGGTGGACGAGCAGGTTCTCGATGGCGTTGCAGACCCCGGGGCGCTGGGTCTTGCCATTGATGCCGATGCGTTCGGCGAGATCGAGGTCGGCGTCGCGATCGACGTAGAGCTGGCAGATCCCTGCGAAGTGCTGGATGACCGGAATCTTCGAGCTCTCGGTGATGGCGCGGATGAGATCCTCGCCGCCGCGCGGAATGATGACGTCGATCGACTCGCTCTGCTCGAGCATCGTGCGCACTGCGGCGCGGTCGGTCGTGCGGATGAGCGCCAGCGCTTCGCGCGGAATCGTGGTCGTGGCCTGACCCAGCGCGTCGCCCAGAATGTCGGCGATGAGGCAGTTGGTCCGGAACGCCTCACGCCCGCCGCGCAGGACGACGGCGTTGCCGGATTTCAGGCATAGGCCCGCGGCATCGGCGGTGACGTTCGGGCGCGACTCGTAGATGATGCCGATCACGCCCAACGGGACCCGCACCTGTGCGATCTCGAGGCCGTTCGGCCGGGTCCAGCTGCTGATCTTCTCGCCGACCGGGTCGGGAAGTTCGGCGATCTGCTCCAGCCCGGTGGCCATGTCCTCGACGCGCTCGGGCGTCAGCGTCAAGCGATCGATGAACGCTTTGCTCTCGCCCTCCGATGCCGCGAGGTCTGTGACATTGGCGCTCAGCAGCTCGCCCTGGCGCGTTCGGAGGGCTTCCGCTCCAGCCCGGAGGGCCGTGTTCTTGTCGTCGGTGGACGCTCCAGCGAGGGTGGGCGCCGCCGCGCGCGCTGCACGGCAGAGTGTGATGACGTCTTGCTCCTGGCTCATGAGCGGTCTCCGTCGCCCTTTCCTGCGCGCGATGCGGCTGCGCGTGGAGGCGTGCTGTCGTTGTGTGCCGTGGTTCCGGCGGTTGTCGTGACGCCGCTGCCGCGCGCGTCCAGGACGAGGTCGTCGCGGTGCACGACTTCGTCGCCTATCTTGTAGCCGAGGATCGTTTCGATGTCCCGGGAGTGCTTGCCTTTGATCCGATCGAGCTCGGCCGCGCCGTAGCTGACCAGCCCGCGTGCGAACTCCACGCCGTCGAGGCCGAGGCAGCGGACGCAGGCGCCGACCTCGAACTCGCCCTGTACTTCGTGCAGTCCCGAGGGCAGCAAGCTACGGCCGTCACTGGCGATGGCGCGCCGCGCGCCGTCGTCGACGATGAGATTTCCGCTCGGCTCGAGGGTGTACGCGATCCAGTGCTTCCGGCGCGCCAGTCGATCGGCCACGGGGAGGATGAGCGTGCCGATCTCCTGGTCTGCATCCATGACGGCGGCCAGGACGCCTGGAGCACGCCCATCGGCGATCACGGTGGGGATGCCGGACGCGGATGCTTGCTTGGCGGCGGCGAGCTTGGTGGCCATGCCGCCCGTGCCGAGATGGCCGGTGCCGCCAGCCATGGATTCGATTGCTGGAGTGACGGCGGTGACCAGGGGAATGCGCGATGCAGTATCGTCTTCGCGGGGATCGCTCGTGAACAGGCCGGCGACGTCGCTCAGGATGACCAGGAGATCCGCGTCGGCCAACGTGGCGGTGAGCGCCGACAGATTGTCGTTGTCGCCGAGCTTGATCTCTTCGACCACGACGGTGTCGTTCTCGTTGATGACGGGCACGACGTTCCACTCGAGGAGCGCCATGAGCGCGTGCTTGGCGTTCAGATAGCGTCGTCGATGCGAGAGGTCGTCGCGGGTGACGAGCATCTGTGCGACTTGCAGTCCCTGCGCTGCGAACGCGCTCTCGTATGCCGCCATGATTCCAATCTGCCCGACGGCCGCCGCCGCTTGCTTGAACGGAATCGTTCGCGGGCGTCCGGGGAGGGCGAGACGTGCGACGCCGGCGGCGACGGCGCCGGATGTGACGACGATCACGGTGCGTCCCGTGGCGCGAAGCGAGGCGATCTCCGCCGCGAGCGCCTCGATGCGCGTGCGATCGACACCGCCATCGACGTCCGCGAGCACGCCGCTTCCGAGCTTGACGACGATCCTGCGCGCGGTATCGACGAGCGGACGCTTGTGGGCGCGTTGCGTCTCGGTCGCCATCAGTACTCGGCTCCCGTGCTGTCGGGCGCGGCTTCGTCGGTCGCCGCGCGGCGGGCCGAGCGTACGGTCTCGGCGATGTGGCGCAGCAGCGCTTGCACGCCGTCGCCGGTCACGCCCGAAATGCCGATGAGCGTAATGCCGTGGGTCGCGAATGTGTGGACGGCTTCGTCGAAGCGTTGGCGTGCTTCGGTGACGTCGAGCTTGGTGGCAACGACGATCTGCGGTTTCTGCGCCAGCGCTTCGTCGAAGCAGCTCAGCTCGCGACTCACGGCGCTGTAGGCCTCCCAGGGGTCGGCAGGATCGGCCAGATCGACGAGATGGACGAGGACCGCCGTGCGCGTCAAGTGGCGGAGGAAGCGAATGCCGAGGCCCGCGCCCTCGTGGGCGCCTTCGATCAGGCCGGGGACGTCGGCGATGACGATGCTCTCGTCATCGACCCGTGCCACACCGAGGTTGGGGACGAGCGTCGTGAAAGGGTAGTCGGCGATTCGCGGCCGCGCTGCCGAGACGGCGGCGATCAGCGTCGACTTGCCGGCGTTCGGATAGCCGACCAGGCCGACATCGGCGAGGAGCTTGAGCTCGAGGCGCAGGGAGCGGGCTTCGCCGGGTTCCCCGGGATCCGCGCGCCGCGGTGCTTGATTGGTTGCGGTGGCGAAGCGCGCGTTGCCGCGTCCTCCCTGGCCGCCGTGGGCCACTACCAGCTCCACCCCATCGGTATCGAGGTCGGCGGCGATGGTATCGTGATCGAGATCGATGACGCAGGTGCCGACGGGCACGTGCACGATCCGCGGCGCGCCGGCGGCGCCCGCCTGTTCCTTGCCGCGACCGTGTTCGCCGCGCTTGGCCTCGATATGGCGTTGGTACCGGAAATCGAGCAGCGAGCCGAGGCCACCATCCGCGCGGAACACGACGTCGCCGCCGCGGCCACCATCGCCACCGCTCGGTCCACCGCGGGGTCGATACTTCTCGCGCAAGAAGGCGATGCAGCCGCGACCACCGTCGCCGGCTTTGACCGACACTTTGACTTCATCGACGAACTTCATGGCTCAATGAATCCAGTCAAAACTGTATCTCAGCGCGTCACGCCCCAACAACTGGCTGATATCCGGGGCCGATGGGGCTTCCAGACACGCCGCTGCCGAGAGATGTGGGCGGAACCGGACCTGAGAAGGGAACGAAGGTAGGGATGGATCGCAGGCGGGGCGGCAGCGCTGCTGCCAGCTACGCCGCTTGCTAGGCCGCTGGGTAGACGCTGACGCGCTTCCGGCTCTTGCCGTAGCGTTCGAACGTCACGATACCGTCGGTGGTGGCGAACAAGGTGTAGTCGCGACCGCAGCCGACGTTCTGGCCCGGATGGATGCGCGTGCCGCACTGGCGGATGATGATGTTCCCCGCCTTCGCGAGCTGGCCGCCGAAGATCTTTACACCGCGTCGCTGACCGTTGCTGTCGCGACCATTCCGGCTGCTGCCCTGTCCTTTTTTGTGCGCCATGCTTGCTGCTCCCTAAGCCCGTCTGCCGTGCTTGCTGCTCTTTACTGGCCGCTCGCGCCTGCTTCGGCGGCCTGAATGCCCATGACGCGCACGACCGTGAGCTGCTGGCGATGTCCTTGGCGGCGGCGGTACTTCTTGCGCCGCTTCTTCTTGAAGACCAGGATCTTTTTCGCCTTTTCGTGCCGCAGGATCTCGCCGACGACGTGGACGCCGTCGAGCAGTGGCGTGCCGACCGTGACGCCACCGTCGGAACCGGTCATCAGCACGTCGCTGAACGTGTGCTGGGCGCCGGCCTCGCCATCGAGCTTCTCCAGGCGGACAGTGTCACCTGGGCTCACGCGATACTGCTTGCCTCCGGTACGTATGACGGCGTAATCCATTGGGGAATCAAGCTAGTTATGTGACCCAACGGTGCCTGTCAACGGTCTGCCAATTGGCTGGTGACTCGGGCAGGATTCCTGGCATGCGGGAGGCCCGTCGCGGGCGCTCTTCGCAGAAATGGGGGGAGATCATGGGCTTTCTGAAAGGTTTCAGCGAGCAGATCTATGGATTGCTGCGGATCGTCGCCGGATTCTTCTTCACCTGTCACGGGGCGCAGAAGCTGTTCGGCCTGTTCGGGGGCCCGCATCCGGACCTTCCCGCCGCCATGGCTTGGTTCGCTGGGGCAATCGAGCTGGGAACGGGCGTTCTCATCATGATCGGCCTCGCTGCCGGACCGGCGGCATTTCTGGCGAGTGGACTCATGGCCGGAGCCTACTTCATGGTGCACCAGGGGAGCGGTCTGTTGCCGATCGAGAATCACGGCGAATTGGCGGCCCTGTACTCCTTCGTGTTCCTGTTCATCGCGGCACGGGGCTCGGGGGTATTGAGCGTCGACGCCGCCCGAAGCGGGGGCTGATCGTTGGTACGTCTCGCGGGCGAGCGAGTCGTGATGCTCGCCCGTGAGCCCGTGGCCGGCGCCGTGAAAACGCGCCTGATTCCGGCCCTGGGCGGGGCGGGAGCCGCGACGCTGTACCGTGCGTTTACGGAGGATCTCGCCGCGGAGCTCGGTGCCCGGTTCCCGACGACGGTGGCCTGCGAGCCCACTGGCGCCCGACCCTATTTTCGAAGGCTCGGCGCGCGGTACGGTCTCGACCTGGCCGATCAGGGTGAGGGGGATCTCGGGGCCCGTATGCGGCGGGCGGCGGAGGATGCGCTTGCTGGGGCGCGTCGGGTGGTGATTCTCGGGAGCGACGCCCCGACGTTGCCGATGGATACCGTGCGGGCGGCGTTCTCGGCGCTCCGCGGTCACCGCATCGTGCTCGGTCCCAGTCTCGATGGGGGCTACTACCTGCTCGGGCTTCGGCTGCCCGTGCCCGACGTGTTCACCCGGATGCCGTGGGGGAGCGCGCGCGTCTTTGCGCGCACGTTGACGCGGTTGCGTAGGCTCGGCGTGGCCCCCGCACTGCTTTCGCCGTGGTACGATGTCGATACCGGAGACGACGTTCAACTGCTCGCTCGTCATCTCCGCGTCCTGGCGTCCTGCGGCCAGCGCCCATGTCCACGCACGACCCGCGCACTCGCGCGGCTGGGCGTGCGCGCGTGAGTACCCCACATCTCATCTTGTACAGCAAGCCGGATTGTTCCCTCTGCGACGAGATGAAGGTGGTCATCGAGGAAGTGCGGGGCGATCGTGCGTGTACGCTCGAGGTCGTCGACATCGAAACCGATCCTGCGCTGATGGCGCGCTACGGACACGAGATTCCCGTGCTCCTGATCGATGGTCGGAAGGCGTTCAAGTACCGGACGGATGCGCGAGCGCTGCGTCGTCGTCTCGGTGGGTAGGCGCGTGTCGGGTTGCCCCTCCGCCCCCTTTTGGAAAGCGGCGTCCTGACCGCCTATAATCGCGCCGGGCGCCTCGCGCGCGCCTGACTACTTATGCCAGTCATTGCCGTGGATGCGATGGGAGGAGACTTCGCGCCCGACGCCGTCGTGAAAGGTGTCGCGCGTGTCTCGCTCTCGACGAACATCGAGTGCGTACTCGTCGGGGACGAGGGGCGTATCCAGTCGATCCTCGATACGGTGTCATACGATCCGGCACGCATCGCCGTGCACCATACGCCAGACGTGATCGGCATGGGCGAGTCGCCAAAGGAAGGGCTGCGCGCGAAGCCGCGCGCTTCGATCGCTCTCGGCGTGGGGATGGTGGCGTCGGGCCGTGCCGAGGCCCTCGTCAGTGCAGGAAACACCGGGGCCTGCATTCTCGCGTGCGCCGACGGATTCCGGAAGATCGAAGGCGTGACGAAGACTGCCCTCGCCGCGGTCTACCCTCGGCAGACCGACTATGCCGGCCAGGATCAGTTGGCGCTGCTCCTCGACGTCGGAGCGACGGTACGTTGCGAAGCGATCGATCTCGTCCAGTTCGCGGTGATGGGAAGTGCATACGCGCGTCGCGTGTCGAAGATCGCCAGACCGCGCGTGGGGTTGCTGAATATCGGTGCCGAGGACTTCAAGGGCGGTCCCGTTCTCGTCGAAGCCCATCGGCGCCTGGTGTCGCTGTCCGGCATCGAATTCGTCGGGAACATCGAAGGCAACGATGTCGCCACTGGCCGCGCCGACGTGATCGTGTGCGAGGGGCTGCTTGGGAACGTCGTCCTGAAGCTCGTCGAAGGGATCGCAGAGGTGGTGACGGGGATCGCCAGCAATGTGGTCGCGCAGCGGCGCCGGTGGCAAGTGGGGATGCGGTTGCTCGGGCGAGACATGCGGGAGATCACTCGGCTGACCGACTACGCCAGATACGGGGGCGCGCCGTTGCTCGGCTTCGAACATGTCTTCATCAAGGCGCACGGCCGCTCGTCTGCACGGGCCATCGAGAACGCCATCAAGGTCGCAGCCAAGGCGGTACGAGACCGGGTGGCGGAGGAGATAGCGACCGGGGTCCGGGCGTTGCGGTGAGGTGGGGCGCGCGGGTGCGGGCCCTGCTGGCTCGCGTACGGCAGCGCCTACGCTGGCGGCGTCGCGCGGCGTTGGCACCGGTCATCCATCGGTGGGATCTCGACAAGACTTATCTCCGGAGCGATTTTGAGAGTCTTCGGAAGATGGTGCGGGTGCCGTTCGAGCGCGCCGAGGACAAGGTCGACGAGCCCGGGGTCGTGGCGCTCATCCGCGCGCTCAAGCGGCGCGCTCTCGAGCAGGAGCGGGCGGCGTACGTCTATTTCATCTCCGCGAGCCCGCCGCAGATCGGTCGGGCGATTCGGCAGAAGCTGGATCTGGACGGGATCGACGCCGACGGAATCGTCTTCAAGGACCAGCTGCATCACCTCGTGCGCGGTCGCTTTCGCTACCTGCGGGAGCAGATCGGGTACAAGCTCGTCGAACTCCTGAAGGCACGTCTCGAGGCGCCCACCCACGCGGTAGAATTCTTGTTCGGTGACGACTGGGAGTCGGATCCGTTGATCTACTCGCTCTACGCCGACGTCGTGTCAGGCGCGCTCGACCGCGAGTTGTTGGCGGAGATCCTGGTCCGGTTGCGCATCGACCCCGCCCGGTTGGTCGAGATCAGGGCGCTCGCCGGTCGGGTCGCGCCGGAGGATGTCGTGCGTCGCATCTACATCAATCTCGAGCGGCGGACCCCGCCGGGACGGTTTGCGCCGTTCGGCCCGCGCCTGGTGCCGACGTTCAACTATTTTCAGACCGCGCTGGTGCTTCATCGGGACGGAGTGTTGGCGTGGACGGACGTGCACGGCGTCGGTCGCTCGCTGCTCGACCGTTCCGGCTATACGCCTACGCACCTCCGGAACAGCTTCGACGATCTACGCCGCCGCGGCGTCCTGCCCGCGCGGCCGGCCGCCGCCATGCGCCGGCGGGCCGCCGAGACAGGGTTGTTGCCAGCCGCCGATGTCGGTTCCGTCGCCGAGCGTTGGTGGGGCCGGGTCCGCCCGCGATCCGGTGGCATCGCAGAACGACCCGCCGAGGCAGTCGGTATCGACTACGAACGTTTGATCGACGCATGGGTGGCGTCCGGCGGCCGCCCCGGAGAGGAGACCGCATGAGTCGCGTCCCGTTGGTCGTAGTGTTCGTGACCGCCGGATCACGCCGCGAGGCAGATCGCATCGCCGCCGCGCTCGTCGAGGAGCGCCTCGCTGCGTGCGTGAATCTGGTCGCACCCGTCGTCTCGATCTATCAGTGGGAAGGAAAGATCGAGCGCGGCCGCGAAGTGTTGCTCATCGCCAAGACCCGACGCGCCCTCGTCCCACGACTCACCGCCCGCGTGCAGGCCCTGCACTCATACGACGTCCCAGAAATCATCGCCCTGCCCATCGAGGCAGGCTCGACCCCCTACCTAGAGTGGCTAACCGCCGAAACCCGACCCTCGAAGACCCGCAAGCGCACGCGTCGAAACACCGCAGCCACGCGTTGATGTCCCAGGGGGTTACGTCCGCGGTATCCCGGCCACGCGCCGATGTCGGAGCGCGGATCGGTTCACTTCGCATCGCTACCCGTTCTTGATTCGAAGGGCGGGTTGGTTAGGGGGGGCGGTGAGGAGAGGAGCGCGCTCGGATTCCCAGGCCGCTGCGATGTCGGAGCACGGTCGGTCCGCTTCGCATCGCTACCCGTTCTTGATCTGAAAGGCGGGTGGTTATGGGGGCGGTGGGGAGAGGAGCGCGGACGGCTTCCCAGGCCGCGCCGATGTCGGAGCGCGGTTCGCTTCACTTCCCATCGCTACCCGCTCTTGATCTGAAGCGGCCGTAGCTAGCGGAGTCGGAGCGGGCTGGAAGAGCGCCTCAACCCGGGACTTCGGCGGGGTCGAGGAGGCCGTGGCGGCGCCAACCCGTTTTGAGGAGCCAGGTGCGGGCCGGTGCGACGGGCGAAGCACGCGCGCTGCCCGGTGCATCGATGACCATCCAGCGTCGCGTCTTCGGACGCCAGCCTTCGAACCATTGGGCGGATGAGGCGGGATCGAGCTGGGCATTCCTCTCGCGATCGGTCACTCGCCGCGCATGTCGGCGGGCGTTCAGCAACACATAGCGTAGGGCTGAACGCACTTCGCGCGGAGTCTTCAGCACGTGGAGGTGATAGCGGTCTGCAAACACTTTCCCGGTCCGATGGCAGACTCGATTGATCGCGCGGCCGAGTCGTCCGGCGATCGCCATCATGCCGCGACCGAGCGCACCGCGACTGGTCGCTTCGACGATCAGATGCACGTGGTTGCGCTGCAGTGAGTAGTGGACCAATCGGAACCCCGGCCGCGAGCATCCGCGTGCGAACGAGCGCTCGACCTCGCGAACCATACGCATGGTGCGCAGCGACGAGATCCCCGGCCGAATCTTCATGGTGACGTGAGCGGGCAGCGATGAGAATCGCGGCCGACTGCGGTGCGCAAGGCCGGGGTTTGGACCCGGCTTGCGTCCAGCGCCGGCGCGTCGTCCGCCCCAGCGCGGTCGGTCTGGGAGAGCTAGATCGAATTGTTTCTGCTTCCGCATCTTGAAAGGGCGACCTTATATTCTCCTGGTGTCGATGTCAAGCGACGGAGCGGGCGCAGGGCTGAAGCCTTCGCTCGGGGGAATGGCAATGCCTTCTGCTTCGACACGAGCGCAGCCTTCGGTTGTCGCGACGCTTCGGGGCAAACGGGAGCGTCGATCGGGGCTCAAGAGCGGGTAGCGAAGGGGAGCGGACCGAACCGCGTTCCAACATCGCGGCGGCCTCGGAAGCCGTGCGGCTTCGTTCCCCACCTCCCCCTTAACCACGCGCTTCTGGGATCAAGGGCGGGTAGCGAAGGGGAGTGGACCGAAACCGCGTTCCAACATCGCGGCGGCCTCGGAAGCCGTGCGGCTTCGTTCTCTACCGTCCCCTTAACCACGCGCGTTTCAGATCAAGAGCGGGTAGCGAAGGGGAGCGGACCGAACCGCGTTCCAACAGCTGCTCCGGCCCGGGAAGCCGTGCGCCTTCCTTCCCCTACCGCCCCCCTAACCACGGGCTCTTGATCCTCGACGACGCATCGGCGCGGACACCTCGGATACCGACGGGCGGTTCGCTTCGCCAGGCCTAGCGCGACGCGAGGTCGAGGGGGATCCACGGTACGGCGGCTTCGTAGCGGCTGCGGCGCCAGACGCGGGCGGCGAGGGCGTCGAGGTCGGGGTCGAGGGTTCCCTCGATTGCGAGACATTTGGTGCCTCGTCGCTCGAGTCGATAGGGGCGGGTGCCGATGCCGGCGACGATGGTGTCGTCGATCTGCATCGGGGTGCTTTCGAGGCGGGTGGTGAGGATACTGGAATAGGCATCGAAGAATTCTTGGGCATCTTCTTCGCGGTCCCAGGCGGTCAACCAGACGAGGGAGATGTCGTCGTCGCGCGTGAGTGCGACGAGGCGGTCGCCGTTCCAGCCGGCGGCGACCTGGGTGGCGCGCTGAGGTGGCAGGAACTGCTCACCCAGGATGCGGACGACCAACTCGCCGAGGGTCGTTTCCTCGACGCGCTTCCAATCGTCTTTCAGGTAGGGAGTGAGACCGCCGAGATTGACGGCGAGGGGGTATTCGGGCGTGACGAAATACTTCTCGGGGTGGAGCACCTGCTCGGTCGAGCGTGGGGGCTCTGCCAGGAGCGCGTCTACACCTTCCCATCCGGCCTGCTTGTACGCCCAGGAGACGAAATTGCTTCCGGCGACGTACTGGAAGAGTGTCGTCTCACGGATGAGGTCGGGGATATCCGGGTAGGCCGCTGCCATTTGCGTAGGCGCATCCTCGAGCTTGCCGGCCATTCGGACCGCGCGTCGACGGGTGAGGCGTCCGAGGGTGACGCCGAAGCCGGCGAGGAGGGCGTCGCCCTCATAGACAGCACGGCGCGCGAGCTGAGCGTCGTCCTCGCCGAGGTCACCGCGACCGACGTCAAGGCCGAAGTGCTGGTCCTGAAGCGCGTGCGTGAGTTCGTGCGCCAGGACGAGTTCGCCGACGATGTCGCGGCGAAACACGTTTTCGACGACGCGGGTCGCGGGGCTGCTCCCGAGCGCCTCGGTGACGAGGACCATCCGACGTTCGATCGGGTCGTAGAAGCCGGCGACCTCCTGTCCGTATAGATCGAGGAACGATTTCTCGAGGTCCGCTCCCGGCGGCAGGAGGCCGAATGCCCGGTAGACCCGCGAGAGCTCGGCCAACTCCCCGGCTTCGTACTCGCGATTCATCTCGGTCTCGAGCATCGCTCGGGCCTCCGAGGCGCTGACCGCCACGACGGGGACGGGTGCCACGAATGGCAGGTCGCGTACGCGTGCGACCTTCTTCTTTACCGCATCGACGACCGTGGGTTGGACCTGGCCTTCGTGGATGACGCGATAGTTGCTGCACGCGACCAGGAGGGTGGGCAGCAACAACAGCGCTGCCGCGCGGCTCATCGATGGGGCTCTTCGGTGACGACCGCTGGGTATCCGAAGTTGGCGAGATCGGCGGCCCGGGATTCAGCGTAGCGCCGTTCGAGGAAAGGCCCGACGCGGACCCGGTAGAGCGGGTCGGGGGCTGTGCCGGCCGAGATCATGTACACGTCGCCGTAGCGCGTGGCGAGTGTTCTTCGCAGCGCCTCTGCGCGTTCGCGGTGGCGAAAGGCACCGACCTGGACGACGTGCACGACGTGGGTGTGTCCGCCGGGCGGACGGGCGACGATGTCGAGTCGGACTGGCGCGGTTCCGGAGCCGACCATGTCGATCTTCTCTGCTGCCCAACGCGACAGGTCGATGACCCGATCGTCGACGAAGGGGCCCCGATCATTGATACGGACCTCGACCGACTCGCCGTTCGCGAGATTCGTCACCAGGACGCGGGTGCCGAAGGGCAGGGTCCGATGCGCGGCGGTCGTCCCGTGCTGATTGTACCGTTCGCCGTTACTGGTGAGCCGTCCGTGAAAGCCGGGGCCGTACCACGAGGCGATTCCGGTTTGTGGCTTGCCAGGTTCGGGGGTCACGAGGGCGCGGCTGCACCCGGTGGTGGCCACGGCCGCCAGCACGAGAGCGATGGCGATACGCCTGCCCGCTTCCACGGTCATCCTCCGGCCACCCCACCTGGACCCCTCACGTCGCCGCCCCATCCCGCCAGACTCTATCGTGAGGGCCGGTCGTCACACAAGTTCGGGACCAGACGCCGTTTACTTCGCGTCCGGCGCTATGATAATTCCAGGGCACGATGTCAGGCCATTCGAAGTGGAGCACCATCAAGCACAAGAAGGCCGCCAAGGACGCCCGGCGGGGGAAGCTTTTCACCAAAGTCATCAAGGAAATCACGGTGGCAGCGCGCCTCGGTGGTGGTGACATCAACGCCAATCCACGCCTGCGAACCGCGGTGGCAAACGCCCGCGGACAGAGCATGCCGTCCGACAACATCGAGAGGGCGATCAAGAAGGGGACGGGCGAGCTCGAAGGCGTGTCCTACGAAGAGGCGACGTACGAGGGGTATGGCCCCGCGGGCGTCGCGATCATGGTCTCTGTCCTCACCGACAATCGTAATCGTACGGTAGCCGAGATCCGCAACCTCTTTGGCAAGAATAACGGCAACCTGGGTGAGAACGGCTGCGTTGGCTGGATGTTCACCAAGCAGGGCGTGATTACGGTCGAAGGCGAGGGCCTGGCCGAGGATAAGGTATTCGAAGTGGCGGTCGAGGCCGGTGCCGAGGACGTGACTGCGGGCGACGAGGTCTTCGAGATTTCGACGCCGCCCGAGGCCCTCGAGGACGTCAAGACGGTGCTCGAGACCGCCGCGATGAAGGTCGTCTCCGGCGAGATCACCATGGTGCCGCAGAGTACCGTGACGCTGCGTGGTCGGGAGGCCGAACAGGCCCTGAAGTTGCTCGAGGCGCTCGAAGATCACGACGATGTGCAGACGGTGTCGGCGAACGTCGACATTCCTGCGGACGAGGTCGAGAGGCTCAGCGCATGACGAGGTCGAGCGGCTGAGTGCCTGACGAGGTCGAGCGGCTGAGCGCCTGACGAAGGTCGAGCGCCTGACGCATGCCCGCCGGCAGGCGCGGGCGGGCTCGTGGCCTGCCCGGTGAGGACAGACCGGACCGGTGAGGACAGACCGGAGGGGGGACGGATGAGCGGGGGTGGACGCCTGAGAGTGCTCGGGATCGATCCCGGTACGGCTGTCACGGGCTGGGGCATCGTCGAACGGAGCCGCGGCGCGTTCACCTACGTCGCACACGGCACGGTCAGGACGCGCGCTGGGGGGTCGTTGTCCATGAAGCTCGCAGCGATACATGCCGCGCTCGAGACCTGCTGCGCCGAGTGGCATCCCACGGTCATCGCTCTCGAGACCCCATTCGTTGGCCGGAACGTGCAGAGCGCCTTTCGCCTCGGCGAGGTGCGGGGTGTGGCGATGCTGGTCGCCGCCGCTGCGGGATGTGAGGTCGCCGAGTATAGTCCAGCCGCCGTCAAGTTGGCGGTGACGGGCCACGGGCGTGCCGAGAAGCCGCAGGTGCAGCGCATGATCGCTCGCGAATTCGGCCTCACCACCGAGATCCCGCCCGACGCGGCGGATGCGCTCGCTGTCGCGCTGAGTCATGTGCAGTCCGCCGGGCTCCGTCAGGCGCTGGCGGCGCCACCGTCGCTACGCGCGAAAGGGGTACGGGTGAAGGTCGGATGATCGCCTGGATCCACGGGAAGCTGCGCGAAAAGGCGCCCGATCACGTCGTCGTCGATGTCGGCGGCGTCGGCTATCAGCTCTTCGTATCCCTGAACGGATTCTATCAGTTGCCGGCGACCGGCGATGACGTGACTCTGCACGTGCATACCCACGTACGTGAGGACGCGCTCCAGCTCTTCGGGTTCCTCGATGAGGCCGAGCGGGCGCTATTTTTGTTGTTGATCCAGGTCTCGAGCATCGGACCGCGGGCTGCAGTCGCGGTCCTCTCCGGGATGGAAGCCGCCGCCCTCGAAGAGGCGATCGACGAGGGCGATACCCGGAAGCTCACCACGGTGCCGGGCATCGGCAAGAAGAAGGCCGAACTCCTCGTCTTCCAGCTCCGCGAGAAGGTTCGCGTTCTCCGCGCCGCGCGCACGACCACCACGGTGGTACGACCAGGCGGGGACGGCGCAGAGGCTGTGTCCGCGCTCGTGAATCTCGGCTACAAGCAGGTCGAGGCCGAGCGGGCCGTGGCCAGTGCCGAGAAGGCAGGGGCCAGTCCCATCGAAGACGTGATCCGCGAGGCGCTCCGAAGGCTGGCATCGTGAAATCAGAGCCGCAATGAGTGCAATCGACGAGCGCGTCGTGCAGGGAGCCCTGACCGACGAAGATGGAACCTTCGAAGCCTCGCTGCGGCCGACCGCCCTCAGCGAGTATGTCGGCCAGGCCGCGGTGTGCGACAACCTCACGGTTGCCATCGAGGCGGCACGCGGGCGGGGAGATGTGCTCGATCACCTGTTGCTGGCCGGACCGCCAGGATTGGGCAAGACGTCGCTCGCCTACATCGTGGCCAAAGAGATGGGCGTCGACATTCGCTGCACGGCGGGTCCGGTGCTCGAGCGTGCGGGGGACGTTGCCGCCATCCTTACCAATCTGGATCGCGGCGATGTGCTGTTCATCGATGAGATCCACCGGCTGAATCGTGTCGTCGAGGAGGTCCTCTATCCCGCGATGGAGGATTTTCAGCTCGACATCATCGTCGGCCAGGGACCCACGGCCCGTACGCTGAAGCTCGAGCTGAAGCCGTTCACCCTGATCGGCGCCACCACCCGGACCGGTCTGCTGACGTCCCCGCTGCGCGACAGATTCGGGGCGCACTTTCGTCTGGATTTCTATGACGAGGATGAACTGTGCGCGATCTTGCGCCGCTCGGCATCCATTCTGAACGTACCGCTCGACGACGACGGAGCCCGCGAGATGGCCCGCCGCTCCCGCGGTACGCCCAGAATCGGAAATCGGCTGCTCCGCCGGGTGCGGGACTTCGCGCAGGTACGGGCCGACGGCAAGATTACTGCGGCGGTGGCCGCCGATGCGCTCACGATGCTCGAGGTCGATCACAAGGGCTTCGACAAGATGGATCGGGCCATCCTGCTGGCGATCATAGAGAAGTTCGGGGGGGGCCCGGTGGGGCTCGATACCCTGTCCGCAGCCGTCGGTGAGGAGCGGGATACGATCGAGGACGTCTACGAGCCGTATCTCATCAAAGAGGGTTTCTTGACGCGAACCCCGAAAGGGAGGGTGGCAACTGACATTGCACTCAATCATTTCGGTAAGTTACGGAGCAATCCCCAAGGGCAACCTCGACTGTTGTAGGCAAAATGACGCACCGTGTCGGTCTAGACAAAGCGGCGATGCGTCCCTAGACTTCCGCATTCTCCGCGTGGGGACCTCCGTGGAGGGGTTATACGGCTACTGATCGTCGCCGGCATCGCATTGGGCGGCCGCTGGTTCATCAGCCAGCGCCGCGCGGCGCCAGTCGATCCACCGGTACGGAACGCATGACCGAATCTCCATCCATCAAACGCGAGCCATCGAGCCGCTCGCCAGCGGAGGCACAGCGTCGCCGAGAGGGGGTCATCATCCTCTGGACGGCTCTTGCGGTGCTCCTGTTCGCCGTCTTCGAGACCAGCCTGCCTCGATTCGTCAGCAATCAGTCGCTCTCGAACAACGTCGTGTTCTTTCTCCTCATCAACCTCAACATCATCCTGCTGATTCTGCTGGTCTTCCTGGTGGCCCGGAACCTGACCAAGCTCGTCTTCGAGCGTCGGCGCAGGATGCTGGGATCGCATCTCCGCACGCGGCTGGTTGCGGCGTTCGTCGCCGTGTCGATTCTCCCGGCGGTACTGATCTTCTTGTTTTCGTTCGGCTTCATGAACAGCTCGATCAAGAGTTGGTTCAATCACCAGGTCGAGCAGTCGCTGGAGGGCTCGCTCGAGATCGCACAAGCCTACTACTCGGACGCCGCCGACCGGGCGTTGACCCAGGCCGAGGTCCTCGCGGCGCGCCTGCGCGCCGAGGACCTGCTCGCGGGTGGACGTGAGCGCGAGCTCGACGTGTTCGTGGCCGCGAAGCGGCGCGAGTACGCGATCGGGGCGATCGAGGTTTTCGGCGTCGACCGGCGGTCGCGGGCCGCTGCGCGCGTGGACGACGCGGTCGTCGGGGCGCGGGGCGCGGGCTCGTCGGTGCTCACGGCGGCTTTCGGCGGCCAAGCATCGACGCGGGTCGAGTCGGTGGGCGAGGGCGACGTGATTCGCGGTGCGGCCCCGATCTTCGGCGCCCACGGGGTGATCGGGGTCGTGATCGTGGATACGTTCGTCCCGAAGAGCATCGCCGATCGCGGCGCGGACATCGCGCGATCGTTCCAGGAGTATCGCCAGCTTGCCATCCTGAAGCGTCCCATCACGACGAACTACACGATCACCTTGTTCCTGGTGACGTTGCTGGTGATCTTCTCCGCCATCTGGGTCGGTCTCTATACGGCGAAGGGCATTACTGTGCCCATTCAGAAGCTTGCCGAGGGGACCCGCGAGGTCGCGCAGGGGAACTGGCAGTACCGGATCGGGCTTGGCGACGTGGCGCAAGTCGCGCCCGCCGACGAGTTCGGCACGCTCGTGGCCTCGTTCAATCAGATGACCGAGGACCTCGAGGGCAGCAATCGCGAGCTCGAACGTCGCGGGCGTTACATGGAGACGATCCTCGCAAACATGGCGGGAGGCGTCGTCGCGGTCGATCGGGGCGGTCGGGTGACCACGATCAACGACGAAGCCGAGCATCTACTCAGCATCGACGGGAAGGCCGCCCTCGGCGCCGATGTGCACGATGTGTTCACGCGCGCCGAGCTCGCGCCTGCACGCGAGTTGCTGGCCGAACTCCATCAAGGAGATGCGCCGGCCCGCGTGGAGCGCCAGATGAAGCTCATGGCGGGCGGTGTGGCTCTGACCGTCGTTGCCACCGCGACGTCGCTCCGGGATGCGGCCGGCGCGCCGCTTGGTGCGTTTCTGTTCTTCGAGAACGTGACTGGCATCGTGAAGGCGCAGCGGATGGAGGCCTGGCGCGAGGTGGCGCGCCGGATCGCACATGAGATCAAGAATCCCCTCACCCCGATTCAGCTTTCGGCGCAGCGCATGCGCAAGCGCTACGCGCACCTGTTGCGCGACGATCCGACCTTCGACGAGTGTACGCGGACCATCGTGACGCAGGTGGATGGACTGAAAGCGCTGGTGAACGAGTTCGCGACGTTTGCCCGCCTCCCCTCCGGGGAGCATACGCCCGAGGATCTGAACGCCCTGGTCGAGGAAGCAGTCGTGCTGTTCCGCGAGGGGCATCGCGATATTCGCTTCGCATTCGATGGCGACCCTGCCGTGCCGCTGCTGCCGCTCGATCGCGAAGGGTTCAAACGCGCGATCATCAACATGCTGGACAATGCAGTGGCCGCGCTCGCAGACAGCAATGGGGTCGAGCCGCGGATCGAGATGCGGACCCGCTACCATCGCGAGCACGGACTCGTGGCGCTCGAGATCGCCGACACCGGTTGCGGGATGTCGCCGGCGGTTCGCGCGCGATTGTTCGAGCCGTATTTCTCGACCAAGCAGGGTGGAACCGGGCTCGGCCTGGCGATTGTATCGACGATCGTCGCCGATCACAGGGGATTCGTGCGGGTGAAGGACAACGAGCCGCGGGGCAGTCGTTTCGTGGTCGAGCTGCCGGTGCAGGGGCCGGCAGAGCAGGTGCTGTTGCACTGAGCTCCTGCGCCCGCGGGAAGCCGCGGGGTCAAGAGTCTGGAGGGATCATATGGAGACGCAGAACACGGTCAACGAGCGAACGATTCTGGTCGTCGACGATGAAGCGGGGGTGCGCCAGAGCGTCCGCGGCGTGCTTGCCGACGAGGGCTTTCGTGTCCTCGAGGCCGAGGACGGTCGGGGAGCACTGCAGCTCATCACCGCCGAGCAGCCCGGGCTGGTCATTCTCGACATCTGGATGCCGGAAATGGATGGCATCGAGCTCCTGCGCCGTATCCGCGACTCCTACCCGGGGATGCCGGTGATCGTCATTTCGGGGCACGGGAACATCGAGACGGCCGTAACGGCTACCAAGCTCGGGGCGTTCGACTTCATCGAGAAGCCATTCTCGCTCGACGGTCTGCTCCAGGTCGTGGATCGGGCACTCGAGGCGCAGCCGCCGCTCGCGGGCGTCGGCTCGGGGACGGACCTCGAGAGCACCGCGCGGCCGGTTTCAGGTGATCAACTGGCGCTCCGCCACGAGGCCTGGACGCAGCGTACGATCGCGCGGAGCGTCGTCGTGAACGGTCAGGGGTTGCACTCCGGGATTCGGACGGGGCTGATCCTGCAGCCGTTGCCCCCAGGGAGTGGCGTCGTGTTCGGGAGTATCTCCGCGCCCGCGACGATTCCCGCGCGGGTCGAATACGTCGACTCGACGGGCTACGCGACCCGGCTCTACCACGAAGGGATCGCAGCGCAGACGGTGGAGCATCTGCTCGCGACCCTGCACGGATATCGGATCACCGATCTGCTGGTGAAGATGCAGGGCGAGGTGCCCATCCTCGACGGGTCGGCCAGTGAGTTCTGCACGCTGATCGACAGCGCCGGCACCGTCGATCACGGCGGGCCGGTCGATGAGATCGTCATCGATCGTCGCTACGAGATCGGGGATCGCGAGGGGGACGGCAAATATCTCGCAATCGAGCCGGCCGATCATTTCGTGGTCAACTACCAGCTCTCCTATCCACCGCCGGTCGGCGACCAGGAGTTTACTTTCGATTTCACCGATACCGAGAGCTTCAAGCGGGAGATCGCACCAGCGCGGACCTTCGGTTTCATCCAGGAGATCGAGTACCTCGAGAAGCAGGGGCTCGCGAGCGGCGGGAGGCTCCACAACTTCATCCTCATCGGCGAGAACGGTGTCGTGAACACCCCTCTCCGGTTCGAGGACGAGTTCGTCCGCCACAAGATCCTCGACATCTTCGGCGACTTCTACCTCCTCGGCCGACCTCTGCGCGGTCGGGTGACCGCGCGGAAGACCGGACACAGCGAGAACATCGCGCTCCTGCGGATGTTGCGGGAGCGGTTCGAGCTGCACTGATTTCCGTCTGGTTGCGCTCAAGTACGGCGCGAACGGATGCTGGCGCGGCGGTCGCGCTTTGTTGGGCGACCGCCGTAGTCGATCTTCGGGGCAGGTAGGGCCTCGGCGCGGGCCTTGCGGGCCTCTTCTCGCGCGGCGCGGCTCGATTCGGTCTCCTCGTAGAGCAGTACCGCCTCGGAGGCCGGTCCGCGCCGGTCGCTCAGAGCGCGAACCGTGACGGTCAGGGTTGAAGGCCCGCGGCGGACGATGACCTCGTCGCCGATCCGGATCGGGCGTGCCGGTTTGGCGCGGCCTCCGTTCACTTGTACTTTGCCCCCGGTCGCGGCGTCCGTCGCGAGGCCCCTGGTCTTGAAGAATCGGGCGGCCCAGAGCCATTTGTCGAGACGGGTCTGGCTCATTTCAGAGGGCATGTTGGGCTCATTATAGACTCTCGCGTTGGCGCAACTCTGCTTGACATGCTAGGCATGGCGGCGTACTTAGTCTTTGTACCTTTTAATCTGACTCTGCGAGGTCAGGAAAGGTCGGTCCGGTGACCCTCTCCACGTTCGGGTTTCACTCGTTCGAAAGCCCTCTCGGCGTTTGTCGAGGGGGCTTTTTTCTGGTTGCAAGTGCCTGAGAATCCAACGATTTTGTTGGACGAGGCCTCGATCCGACGAGCCGTTTCCAGGTTGGCGCACGAGATCATCGAGCACAATCCTGATCTCGACTCGTTCGTGTTTGTTGGGATCCGCTCGCGCGGGATCCATTTCGCGAATCGACTCGCGGCGAGGGTGCAGGAACTCGTCGAGCGGGAGATCCCGGTCGGCTCCATCGATATCTCGCTCTACCGGGACGATGTCGATCGCCCGAGCGAGCGGATCGAGGCTACGTCCGCGGACGTTCCGTTCTCGATCGACCAGCGTGTGGTCTGCCTGGTCGATGATGTGCTTGCGACGGGCCGCACCCTCCGGGTCGCCCTCGACGTGCTGAGCGGGCTCGGTCGGCTGCGGGCGGTCCAGGTGGCCGTCCTGGTCGATCGTGGCAAGCGGGAAGTGCCGATTCGGGCGGACTACGTCGGCTACAACGTCGACGAAGGCGAGGACCGGCGGGTGCACGTGCGGGTTCGCGAGCTCGACGGCGCCGATGAGGTCGCCCTCCAGTGAATCGGCACGTGTTGGCCATTTCGGACCTGTCCGACGAGGAGATCGAGGAGATCTTCCGGCAGGCAGAGGAACTGGAGCTGGCGCTCGAGCACCGTTCGGTGCCGCGGCTGGCCGACGGGTCGATCATGGCGACGCTCTTCTACGAGCCGAGCACGCGGACCCGGTTGTCGTTCGAGGCCGCGATGTGGCGGTTGGGCGGCTCGGTCATCAGTGCTGCGGAGATGCAGAGCTCGTCGGCGGTCAAGGGTGAGACGCTGGCAGATACGGCCAAAGTGGTTTCGAGCTACGCGGATCTGCTGGTGCTGCGACATATCTGGGACGGCGCGGCCCGGCTCGCCGCCGAGCATTCGGGCGTACCCGTCATCAACGCCGGGGATGGAAGCCACGAGCATCCGACCCAGACGCTCTGCGACCTGTATACGCTCCGCCGCTCCAAAGGGACGCTGGCGGGACTGACGGTGGCCATCGGGGGGGACCTGAAACGGGGACGGACGGTTCATTCCCTGGTACGGGCGCTGGCGCGTTTCAAGGTCAACATCGTCATCGTGCCGGCCCGGGGTATGGAACTCCCGGAGTGGTTTCTGCGCCGCATCGCCGAGGACTACGGGTACCAGCCGACGATCGCGCGGCCCGATGACCTGCGCGCGCTAGCGCGCGACGTGCATGCGTTGTACTTGGCTCCGGCGAAGCCCCATCAACTCACGTTGTTCACCGATACCGAATTCGATCTGGAGGGGCGGCTCCGGGAGGCCGAGCCGATCACGCTCGACGCGCTCTACATGACGCGGCCGCAGCGCGAGCGGGGCGACGAAGCCGCCGAGGAAAACACGGAATACCTACGCGTCGATGCCGATACCTTTCAGGATCCAGCCATGCGCCACACGCTCCTGATGCATCCATTGCCCCGGACGGGGGAGATCTCGTCGGCGCTCGATCGCGATCCGCGCAGCGTCTACTTTCGCCAGGCGGCCAACGGAGTGCCGGTGCGCATGGCCCTGGTGAACTTCCTGCTCTCGGAGCGCGCGCGTTCGTCCGCGGCTCCGCCAAGCCGGCCGCGTCCGATCGCCCCGTTGACGGGTGCCCGGTGCGCCAATCCGAACTGCATCACGCGCCGTGAAGACGTGACCGGCGAGCGCCGCTTCCGTGTTCATCGGGAGCCGAGCGGTGGCGCCCATCTGGTGTGTGTCTACTGCGATCACGAGACGCCGCTCGAGGTCATCGGCAATCGGAAGTCGAAGCACTACAACGTGTTCGCGGAGCCGATGCACGGGTACCTCGAGAACTGGCTCCGTGGCGATACGCTCGTCATCTTCGACTCCGTGAAGCAGGCCGAGGAGGCGGGTTTCCGTCCGTACAAACTGGGCCCACAGAAGGCGATCATGACGGCGGAGGAGATCGCCGCGAGCATCGACGAGCTGACCGAAGCCGTGCTGCAGGAGATTGCGGAGCTGAACGAACTGGTGATCGTCGGTGTGAAGACAGCCGGAGCGTTCATTGCCCGCCGCATGGCGGATCGCATTCAGGTGGCACGCGGTGCGACGGTCGATGTCGGGGTCGTCGACGTCCACGGCGGGCGCGAGGGCATTCAACGCTGGGGGGCGGCGAACGACGAGCCCCCTCTGCAGGTGGACGGTCGCCTCGTGGTTCTGGTGGACGACGTCATCAACAGTGGGTGGACCGCCAAGGATGCGCTGTCGATCGTCTGGCGGGCCGGACGTCCACGCGCCGCTCGCCTGGCGGTCCTGATCGATCGGGGGCATCGTCAGCTGCCGATCAAACCGACGTATGTCGGCAAGCATCTTCCGACGGCCCCGCACGAGCGGGTCCGGGTGCGGTTGCGTGAGCTCGACAAACAGCATCGCGATACCGTCGTGATCTACTCGTACGTCGATCCGAAGGTCGCCGCGTGATCGACGTGGCATTGACGGGCGGGCGGGTCATCGATCCAGCGCGGACGCTCGATACGGTGGGCGATCTCCTGATCGATGGCGGCCGGATCGTCGGCGTGGCCCGTCCCGGCGAGGGCCCGCATGTGCGTTGCCGGGTCGATGTCACTGGGCTCTGGGTGACCCCAGGCCTCGTCGACATGCACGTGCACCTTCGGGAGCCGGGTGGCGAGCACAAGGAGACGATCGCGAGCGGTGCTGCGGCGGCCGTCGCCGGCGGGTTCACGACCGTAGCCGCGATGGCGAACACCGACCCCGTGAACGATTCGGCGGAGATCACTCGCTGGATCCGGGCGCGGGCGGAAGAGGCCGCGCTGGCGCGCGTGTTGCCGGTCGCCGCCGTGACGAAGGGCCTGGCGGGCGAGGAACTCACCGACTTCACCGCGTTGCGTGAGGCGGGCGCGGTCGCCTTCTCCGACGATGGCATGCCCGTCGCGGACGATGGCCTCATGGAGAACGCGCTTCGCACGGCGGCGGCGCTTCGCGCGGTCGTCATCACTCACGCTGAAGACCGCGCGCTCTCCGCTGATGGGGTCATGAACGCCGGATCGGTTGCCGAGCAGCTCGAGGTGCCGGGCATTCCGCCACAGGCCGAAGAGTCCATGATCGCGCGTGACTGTGCTCTCGCCGACGAGACTGGTGGTCGATTGCATGTCGCCCACATCAGTACGGCGGCCGGGATCGAGATCGTGCGACAGGCGCGCGCCGCCGGCGGAGCACAAACCGTCAGTGCGGAGGCGGCGCCGCACCACTTTACGCTCGATCACGGGGCGGTGCTGGCGCACGGTCCGAATGCGAAGATGAATCCACCGCTGCGGACACCCGCTGACGTTGCGGCGGTTCGCGCGGGCCTCGCCGACGGGACGCTGCAGGTCATCGCGTCGGACCACGCCCCGCACCACGTCGACGAGAAGGCACGGGGTATGTGTGGCGCACCGTTTGGGATTGTCGGGCTCGAGACCACGGTCGGGCTGACGCTCGCGCTCGTCCACGCTGGCGTTCTTTCACCTGCGGTCGCGATCGCCGCACTGACGATCGGGCCGGCGCGTGTGCTCGGCATCGGCGCGGGGCAGCTCGCGCGTGGTGCCGTGGCGGACGTGACGGTCATCGACCCGGACGCGAAGTGGACGGTCGATGTGGCGGCGTCACTCTCGCGTAGTCACAACTCACCCTTCGAAGGGACCCCGCTCCGCGGGCGCGCGGTCGGGGTCTGTCTGGGTGGGCGACTGCACGGTGGTCTGGGGGAGCGAGCGACGGCATGACGAACTCCACGCATCTGGTACGCCCGGCGCGCCCCGCGGTGCTGGTCCTGGCCGATGGTACCGTCTTTCACGGGCAGGCGTTCGGCGCTGACGGCGAGGCCGGTGGCGAGGTGGTCTTCAACACCGCGATGACCGGGTATCAAGAGATCTTGACCGACCCGTCGTACCACGGGCAGCTCGTGGCGATGACGTATCCGGAGATCGGCAACGTCGGCGTCAACGCCGAGGACGTTGAATCGCGTCGCCCGTTCGTCTCCGGGTTCATCGTCAAGGAGTACTGGGATCCGCCGAGTAACTGGCGTGCCACAGAAAGTCTCGGCGACTACATGATGGCGCACGGCCTCGTCGGGATCACGGGCATCGATACGCGCGCGCTCGTGCGGCATCTTCGGACCAATGGCGCACAAGAGGGGATCATCTCGACGGTCGACCTCGAACCCACACGGCTCGTCGAGAAGGCGCGTGCCCGGCCGGGGCTCGTCGGGCAGGATCTCGTTGCCGGAGTGACCTGCGACGAGCCGTACGACTGGACCGAGCCGCCCTGGCAACTCGGGCAGACTCCCGGGTCGGCGCCGGTGGCCGACGGCCCGTTCGTCGTCGCCTACGATTTCGGCATCAAGTACAATATCCTGCGGAGCCTGGTCGGCGTTGGGTGTCGCGTGCGCGTGGTGCCGGCGTCGACCCCCGCGGCCGATGTGCTGGCGGCACGTCCCGACGGAGTCTTCCTCTCCAATGGCCCAGGTGATCCCGATGCGGTGCCGTACGCGCGCGAGAACGTGGCAGCGCTCGTTGGAGAGGTGCCGATCTTCGGCATCTGTCTCGGCCACCAGATTCTGGGTCTCGCTCTCGGTGGCCGGACATTCAAGCTGAAGTTCGGGCACCACGGGGCCAACCATCCAGTGATGGACCTGACGACACAGAAGGTCGAGATTACGTCGCAGAATCACGGCTTCGCCGTTGACGTCGACTCGCTGCGAGGCGATGCGGAGCTCACGCACGTGAATTTGAACGATCGGACCGTCGAGGGCCTGACGCATACGCGGGCGCCAGTATTCTCGGTGCAGTACCATCCCGAAGCATCCCCGGGACCTCACGACGCGGATTATCTCTTCCGCCGCTTCATCGACATGATCGCGCGGGAGCGAGGGTAACGTGCCGAAACGTACCGACCTCGAGACCATTCTGCTCATCGGCTCCGGCCCGATCGTCATCGGGCAGGCGTGCGAGTTCGACTACTCCGGCGTTCAGGCCTGCAAGGCGCTGCGTGAGGAGGGCTACCGGGTCGTGCTGGTGAACTCCAATCCCGCCACGATCATGACCGATCCCGAGTTCGCCGATCGGACATACGTCGAGCCGATGACCGGCGACGTCCTCGAGCGCATCATTGCGGAGGAGAGGCCCCAGGCCGTCCTGCCGACGATCGGTGGTCAGACCGCGCTCAATCTCGCCATCGAGATCGCCGAGGCGGGTGTCCTCGAGCGCTACGGCGTCGAGCTCATCGGCGCGAAGTTGCCGGCCATCAAGAAGGCGGAGGATCGCGACCTCTTCAAGCGTGCGATGCAGTCGATCGGGCTCGATCTCCCCCGGAGCGGTTGCGTGCGGAGCGTCGAAGAGGCCGAACGCCTGCGCGCCGATCTACCACTGCCCCTCATCATCCGCCCGTCACGGACGCTCGGTGGCAGTGGCGGGAGCGTCGCCCTGACCGAACGCGACTACGCGAGCCAGATTCGCCGCGGTCTCGAAGCCTCCCCGACGCACGAAGTGCTGGTCGAAGAGTCGATCGCGGGGTGGAAAGAGTTCGAACTCGAGGTCATGCGCGACGCCAAGGACAACGTCGTCATCGTGTGCTCGATCGAGAACCTCGACCCGATGGGGGTGCATACCGGCGACTCGGTCACGGTGGCCCCGGCCCAGACCCTGACTGACAAGGAATACCAGCTGATGCGCGATGCCGCGGTCCGCATCATCCGCGAGATTGGTGTCGATACTGGTGGGTCGAACATCCAGTTCGCGGTGCATCCTGGTGACGGGCGGCTGGTCATCATCGAAATGAACCCGCGCGTGTCCCGCAGCTCGGCGCTTGCGAGTAAGGCCACGGGTTTCCCGATCGCCAAGATCGCGGCCAAGCTCGCCGTCGGCTACACGCTCGACGAGCTGCCGAACGACATTACGCGCTCGACACCGGCATGTTTCGAGCCGACGATCGACTACGTCGTCACCAAGATTCCGCGGTTCACGTTCGAGAAGTTCCCTGCGGCACACGATGTTCTCGGACCTCAGATGAAGTCTGTTGGCGAGGCGATGGCCATCGGGCGGACCTTCAAAGAATCGCTGCAGAAGGCGATACGCTCGCTCGAGATCGGGAGTTTTGGTTTCGACGCCGAGACCGAGGTCGACCGCGACGCGGTGATCGGCCGGTTGCGGGAACCGAACGCGGGGCGGCTCTGGGTCGTCGGGCAGGCGTTTCGACTCGGCATGTCCCTCGAGGAGATCGGTGACGTCACGGGCATCGATCCGTGGTTCCTGCGCAATATCGAAGAGATTCTCGAGTTCGAGAAGTACGAGCTCACGGCCGGGCAATTCGGCGACCTCGGTGTCCCCGAGCAGCGCGCGCGACTTGCCGCCGCCAAGGCGATGGGCTTTGCCGATGTCCGCATCGCGGCGCTTACTGGGCTGACCGAGGAAGCCATCCGCGCCGCGCGTGCCGCGGCGGGGATCGCGTCGGTGTACAAGCGGGTCGATACCTGCGGCGCCGAGTTCGAGGCGCATACGCCATATCTGTACTCCAGCTTCGACCAGGAGGACGAGAGCGACGTCTCGGACCGCAAGAAGATCATGATTCTCGGTGGTGGCCCGAATCGCATCGGACAGGGCATCGAGTTCGACTACTGCTGCGTGCACGCCGCCTTCGCACTCAAGGACGACGGCTTCGAGACGATCATGGTCAACTGCAATCCGGAGACCGTCTCGACCGACTACGACACCTCGGACCGTTTGTACTTCGAGCCGTTGACGCTCGAGGATCTACTCGCGATCGTGCATCGCGAGCGCCCCGACGGCGTGATCGTCCAGTTCGGGGGCCAGACTCCACTCAAGCTCGCGGTGCCGCTGGAGCGTGCGGGCGTGCCGATCATCGGGACCAGCCCCGACTCGATCGATCGCGCCGAAGACCGGGAACGCTTCGACGAGGTGCTGAACAAGCTCGAGTTGTTGCGTCCGGACAACGGGATCGCTCGCACCGAGGCCGAAGCAGTCACGATCGCCGCGCGTATCGGGTACCCGATCCTCGTCCGGCCGTCCTACGTCCTCGGTGGGCGCGCCATGGAAATCATCTACGAGGCGAGCGAGCTCGAGCGTTATGTCCGTCTCGCGTTCGTTGCCTCGCCGGATCGCCCCCTCCTGATCGATCGTTTTCTGGAAGACGCCATCGAAGTCGATGTCGATGCCGTGAGCGACGGTCGCGATGTCGTCATCGGTGGCATCATGGAGCACATCGAGCGCGCCGGCGTTCATTCTGGCGACAGCGCCTGTTCGTTGCCGCCGACGTCGATTCCCGCCGATGTCCAGGACGAGATCCGTCGCCAGACCATCGCGATGGCGCGCGAGCTCGGCGTGCTCGGCCTGATGAACATGCAGTACGCGGTCCAGGGGCGACAGGTCTACATTCTCGAGGTGAATCCCCGCGCGTCGCGTACCGTCCCGTTCGTGAGCAAGGCGATCGGCGTTCCTCTTGCCAAAGTCGCCGCTCGGGTCATGGCGGGAAAGACGCTGGCCGAGATCGGATTCACCAAGGAGATTGTGCCCTCGCACGTGAGTGTGAAGGAAGCGGTGTTTCCTTTTCTCAAATTCCCGGGTGTGGACACGGTGCTCGGTCCCGAGATGAAGTCCACGGGTGAGGTCATGGGCATCGCCGACACGTTCGGGGCTGCGTTCGCCAAGGCGGAGCTCGCTGCCGGGACGTTGCTACCCGACGCGGGAACGGTCTTTGTGAGTGTCAGGCCGGCGGATCGCGAGGCCGTGGCGCCGACCGTCCGGCGCTTGCACGATCTCGGATTCCAGATGTTGGCGACCCGTGGGACTGCGGACCACCTCCGGGCAGAGGGGATTTCCGTCGAGACCGTCAACAAGGTGTTCGAGGGGAGCCCGCACGCCGTCGATGCGCTCGAGGCAGGTGCGGTCGCACTCGTCATTCATACTCCCCGGGCCGAGCCCCAGGATCTTCGCGACTCGTTCTCGATCCGCCGCACCGCCCTCGAGCGGCGTATCCCGTACTTTACGACGATCGCCGGTGCCGGTGCCGCCGCGGAAGCGATCGCCGCGCAACGCAGCGGGGCACTCGGTGTGAAGCCCCTTCAGGCTTACCACCTCATGGGCGGTGTCTAGCCGCCACCACCCCGTCGACGATCTTCGGAACGCGCTCGAGCGGCCACTTGCGCACCTGGCCAGCGTGCCGCGCGCGCGGGCGCGAGGCGCGTTGCCTCTCGCCGCACTCGAGACGAAGATCGCGCGCGCGCTCGACGCGGTGGATGACACCGTCGGCGCTACGCTGACCGAGCTTCGCGAGGTGCTCGGTCGTCTTGGTGGCGGTGAGGGCGGGGGCGCCGATACCTACGCCGCCGACGTGCAGCGTGCCCGGACGCTCCTTGCCGAGTTGCCGTCTCCTGGCGGTACCCGCGAGCCTGGTGCCGATCCGGGGGCAGTGGACGGCGGGGTCGCGGCTCGTTCCTCCAAGCCTTCCACCCGGGCCCGATCGGCCCGGACGCGCCCGGCGTCATCCGGCCGCGCCCCACGTGCGCCCGTCGCGACCCCGAAAGAGGGTGTGTCCCCCGCCGTCGTGGATCCTCAGTATGTCCGTACCGATGGGCCGCTCCGGCCTCATCTCGAGGCGCTCACGGTGCCGATTCAGTACGTCAAAGGGGTCGGGCCGCGCCGTGCAGAGCAGCTCGCAGAGTTCGGGCTCGCGACGGTCGAGGACCTCCTGTTCCATTTTCCGTTCCGTTACGAGGATCGCCGCCACGTCGAGACGATCGACCAGCTGCAGCCCGGGGTCATCGGCAGCGTGCTCGCCGAGATCGCGGAGGTGCGGGAGCGATGGATGGGCCGCGGCCGTCGGAAGGCGTTACAAGCGACCGCCCGTGATGAAACCGGGAGCATTGAGCTCGCATGGTTCCACCAGTTGCACTTCTTCCGGATGCGGTTTCGCGCCGGTCAGCAGGTCCTCCTGCATGGAAAGGTCGATCAGGCGCGTTCCGGTGGTCTCCGGATGACCCATCCCGAGATCGTACTGCTCGAGGGCGATGACGATGCCGAGATCGGTCGGGTCGTGCCGATCTACACCAAGCCTGCGGGCATCGCGGCGGGGGCGATGCGCCGATTGGTGCACAGTGCCGTCGAGCACTACGCCGGGCGGGTGCCGAGTGCGCTTCCGGCCTCGGTGGTGGAGGAGCGGGGTCTCTGCGATCTTGCGACTGCGCTCCGCCGCGTCCATCAGCCCGAGCCAGAGGCGGACGTCGACATCCTGAACGCCGGGACGTCGGCCGGTCATCGTGCGATCGTCTACGACGAGCTGTTCTACCTCCAGCTCGGCATGACGCTTCGACGGGCGAACGTGGCGCGCGAGTCCGGCATCGCGTTCCCGGTGCCTGCGGCCCGGTCGCAGGCGCTTGCGGCCGAGTTGCCCTTTGCCTTTACGGCCGCGCAGAAGCGCGTCGTGCAGGAGATCGAGCGCGACATGGCGGTGCCGCATCCGATGCACCGCCTACTCCAGGGCGACGTCGGGAGCGGCAAGACAGTGGTAGCGCTGCATGCTGCGACGATTGCCGTCGACGCGGGGTACCAGGTCGCGATGATGGCCCCGACCGAGTTGCTTGCCGAGCAGCATTGTCAGACGCTGCGCGTGCTGGGCGCTCCGATCGGGCTGCGCGTCGCGCTCCTCACCGGCACCGTGCAAGGTGCCCTCCGGGGTCGGACGTCCCGCGCGATCGCGCGTGGCGATATCGACATCGCCGTCGGTACGCACGCCTTGATCCAGGAGGGCGTGGCATTCCACCGACTCGGGCTGGGCATCATCGACGAGCAGCACCGGTTCGGTGTCCGTCAGCGCGCCGCGCTCAAACGACACGACACCAATCCGGATATCCTGCTCATGACGGCCACCCCCATCCCGCGGACCCTGGCCCTCACGTACTACGGGGATCTCGACGTCTCGGTGCTCGACGAGTTGCCGCCCGGGCGTCAGGCCATCGGAACCCGGACATTTCACGAGCGCCAACGCTCGCGCGTGCTCGCTGCCGTGCGCCGAGAGCTCGACGCAGGACGCCAGGCGTACGTCGTGTGCCCGCTCGTCGACGAATCGGAGAAGAGCGATCTCCGGGACGCGACGACCACCGCCCGCGAGCTCGCCGAGGGCCCGCTCGCCGGCTATCGCGTGGCACTGGCGCATGGGCAGATGCGTTCGGATGAGAAGGACGAGGTGATGCGCCGCTTTCGCGACGGTGAGCATCAGGTTCTCGTGTGTACGACCGTCGTCGAGGTTGGGATCGACGTGCCCAATGCCACGGTGATGGTCATCGAGCACGCCGAGCGCTTCGGCCTGGCGCAGCTCCACCAGTTGCGTGGCCGGGTCGGGCGTGGGGCGCACCGCTCGCACTGCTTCCTGGTCGCGGCCTACGCCCGGGGCGATCAGGCGCGGGAGCGCCTGCGCGTGATGGAGCAGACGACCGACGGGTTTCGCATCGCGGAGAAGGATCTGGAGCTTCGGGGCCCGGGCGAGTTTCTCGGGACACGGCAGTCGGGGCTGCCGGACTTCCGCGCCGCGAATCTGATCCGGGACGGCGACCTCCTGCGGGCGTCGCGCGCGGACGCCGAGGCCTGGCTCGCGGGGGACCCGATGCTGGCATCGAGGGAAGCCGCCACCCTGCGCGAGGCCCTCGACGCTCGCTGGAAAGGGCGGCTCGAGCTTGCTCGCGTCGGCTGAATGCCCGTAAATTCCATGCCTTGCCTTCCGGAAGGCACCTCGCTATCGTCAAACGCTATAGCGTGTACGTGGGAGCCGGGGTTGATGAGGAACCAAAGGGGTGGGGTTATGAAGGTCCGCTCGCAGTTGTTGATGGTGGTGTGTGTGGTTGCGCTCGCATCCGTGGGCGTCGCTTCGCCGGTCTCGGCACAGCCAGGGGCGGCTTTTATCGAGGGCCGTGGCGGGTTGCTCATTCCTCTCGGGAACTTCGCGAATCGCGATCACATCGGCGGCGCGTATAGTATCGCCGCGGGTTACGAGTTCCTGCCCTTCTTCGATTGGCTGGTTGAGTACACGCATGCGTTTACGGACAACGACAATTTCCGGGCGCGCCAGAACGGGCTCAGCTTCGTTTCTGACGAGACGCACCAGACGTTCATCACGAGTACCGGCCCGCGTATCAACTTCATGCCGTCGAGTTCGCGGGTGCGACCCTTCATGTTGTTTCAGGTCGGCTGGTATCATTTTGCTCAATCGAACGAGATCACGGTCGATGGCGTGAAGATCCTCGACGACAACGATCGCGATGCCGTCGGTATTCAAGGTGGTCTCGGGATCGATGGCACCGTGCTCCAGATCTACGAGCGTCACGGCGACGAAATTCCGATGGTCGAGATGACTGTTGGCGTGCATGCGTCGTTCCACCGCGCCTTCCTCTCGAATAGCCCCGACCGGGACATGATCACGACCATGGCCTCGCTCGGAGTGCGCTTCTGATCGTACGGTGACTCCGCCTTCTCCGGGGTCGCGCCTTCCCGCATGGGCGGCCAAGAAGCGCGGCATCCTGCGCGAGGCGCGCCCGCTCCGTCGTACGTTGCGCGAGTTCGGGCTGAATACGGTCTGCGAGTCAGCGCGCTGCCCGAACATCGGTGAGTGTTTCTCGCGTCCGACGGCAACCTTCATGATCGCGGGGACCGACTGCACGCGCGCGTGTGGCTTCTGCGCGGTCGATACCGGCCGTCCGAAGCCGCTCGATCCGGATGAGCCGCGTCGGCTGGCTGCCGCCACACGGGCGATGGGTCTCGAGCATGTCGTGATCACAGCGGTCGCGCGTGACGACCTCGCGGATGGCGGTGCGGCACATTTCGCGGCGACGATTCGCGCCGTTCGGGCCCAGGCGCCGGCGGCGCGTATCGAGGTTCTCACCCCCGACTTCAAAGGGGACGTCGAGGCGCTGTGGACCGTACTCGATGCGCGGCCCGACGTATTCAATCACAATATCGAAACCGTGCGCCGTCTGACTCGCGAGGTGCGTCCGCAGTCGGGGTACGAGCGCTCGCTCGGAGTGCTGGCCGAGGCAAAGCGGCTCGCGCCCGATGTGCTGAGTAAGTCGGGTCTCATGGTCGGCCTCGGTGAGACCGAGCGTGAGATCGAGGGCGCGATGCGGGATCTCCGGGAGGTCGAGTGCGATCTCCTCACGATCGGACAGTACCTGCAGCCGACCCGGCATCATCTCCCGGTCGTGGAGTACGTCCCGCCTACTGTTTTCAGCGCGTATAGTGCGCTAGGAAGATCGCTCGGCTTCCGGCACGTCGCTTCCGGCCCGTTCGTACGCAGTTCGTACCACGCAGAGGAGACGTTCACGGCAGCGTGAGATGGCCCCGGCCATGATGGAATTCCCACGAATCAAGCGGCTGCCGCCCTATGTCTTCGATATCATCGGAGAGTTGAAGCAGACGGCCCGGCGTGCGGGCGAGGACATCATCGACCTCGGGATGGGGAACCCGGACGGCGCGACGCCACAACATATCGTCGATAAGCTGACCGAGGCGGCCGGCAAGCTCCCGAATCATCGGTATTCAGTGTCGCGCGGGATCTACAAACTGCGCGTGGCGATCTGTGACTGGTACAAGCGCCGCTTCGATGTCGACCTCGATCCGGACTCCGAGGCCATCGCCACCATCGGTTCCAAAGAGGGCATCGGGCACCTCGCGCTCGCGATCCTCGGTCCGGGCGATGCCGTGCTGTGTCCGACTCCGACCTATCCCATTCATCAATACTCCGTCGTGATCGCCGGGGGCGACCTGCATTCGGTGCCGCTGCTTCCTGGGGAGGGCTTCCTCGATCGTCTGGAGGACGCCGTCAAGCGCGTGTGGCCGAAGCCGCGACTGCTGATCTTGAACTACCCCGCCAATCCGACGACCGAAGTCGTGGACCTCGAGTTCTTCGAGCGTGTGGTCGAGTTTGCGCGTGAGCACGACCTGATGGTCGTCCACGACCTTGCCTACGCTGACATCGTCTTCGACGGGTACAAGCCGCCGAGCTTTCTGCAGGTGAAGGGAGCGAAGGACATCGGGGTGGAGTTCTTCTCACTCTCGAAGAGCTACAGCATGCCCGGCTGGCGGGTCGGTTTCGCGGTCGGCAATCCCGAGATGATTCATGCGCTCGGGCGCGTGAAGAGCTACCTCGACTACGGCATGTTCCAGCCGATCCAGATCGCCGCGATTCAGGCGTTGAACGGGCCACAGGAATGCGTGGCCGAGCATGCCGAGCGCTATCGGGTGCGACGAGACGTCTTGTGCGAAGGGCTCACGCGGATTGGGTGGGACACACCGAAGCCGCAAGCGACCATGTTTGTGTGGGCGCGGATTCCCGAGCAGTTTCGCGCAATGGGATCCATCGAGTTTTCGAAGTTCCTGCTGAAGGAGGGGAAGGTCGCGGTGTCACCCGGCATTGGGTTTGGCGACGGCGGAGACGAATACGTCCGCCTGGCGCTGATCGAGAACGAGCATCGGACACGTCAGGCGGTGCGCGGCATCCGAAAGGCCTTCGCCGGGGTCATCCAGCCCAACGAGCGGACCGCCGACGCCGGCTGATCGTCGACGCACTGAGAGCAATGGCAACCTCACGGGAGATTCGGGTCGGGCTGATCGGGTTCGGCACCATTGGTACCGGCGTCGTCAAGATGCTGGCGGCGCGTCGTGCGGCGATCGACGCGATTCTCGGCGCGCGCCTCCGTCTGGTGCGGATCGCCGATCTCGATACGCGTACCGACCGTGGCGTTCGACTCCCGAAGGGTGTGCTCGTCAACGATGTGAGTCGGGTGCTCGACGATCCCAGCATCGACATCGTGATCGAGCTCATGGGAGGCTACGAGCCTGCGCGGAAATTCATGCTGGCGGCCATTCGCGCCGGAAAGAGCGTCGCGACGGCCAATAAGGCCCTGCTGGCAACCCACGGCGCCGAGATCTTCAAGGCCGCGGCGCGCGCGCGCGTCGATGTCGGCTTCGAGGCGAGCACAGGCGGTGGCATCCCGATCGTACGCGTCCTGCGAGACGCCGTCTCGGCCGACCGCAACCGCGGCGTGTACGGCATCGTCAACGGCACCTGCAATCACATCCTATCGACGATGGCAGCCGACGGAACCGGTTTCGCGACCGCGCTGGCGCAAGCGCAGGCGGACGGTCTTGCCGAAGCGGACCCGACCTTCGACATCGATGGGATCGATTCGGCGCACAAGCTGGTGCTCCTCTCGGCGCTCGCTTTCGGGGCTGATGTACGTTTGAAGGAGATCCATACCGAGGGGATCCGCACCATCGACCAGATCGACGTTGCCGGCGCACGAGATCTTGGGTACGCCGTGAAGCTCCTGGCGATCGGCACGTGCAATGGACGGCGTGTCACCGCGCGGGTCCACCCCGCATTGGTCCCTGAGTCGCACGTGCTTGCCGGGGTCGGGGGGGCGTTCAACGCAATCTATGTCGATGGCGAGTCGCTTGGCTCGAGCATGTACTACGGGCTCGGCGCCGGGATGATGCCGACCGCGACCGCCGTGGTTGGCGACCTGATCGAGCTGGCGAGGAATCGCCTGGCCGGGACCGCGGCCGTGGTCCCACCGTTTGGCGTGCCGACGCTGCGTCGTCTTCCCATCGTTCCGATGGGGGATCTCCGCACGGCCTACTATCTGCGTGTCATGGTGCGCGACCGCCCAGGCGTGTTGGCCGAGATCGCGGGCCTGCTCGGGCGCGAACGCATCAGCATTGCGACCGTGATCCAGCACGGGCAGGGTAGCGGTGCGGTGCCGATCGTCATCCGTACCCACGAGGCCCGTGAGCAGGATCTTCAGGCGGCGCTGAAGCGTATCCGTCGTATGCGCGCCGTCCAGGGCGCGCCGGTGTGTCTGCGGATCGAGGAGAATCTCGGCTGATGAGTGGCCATCGGGTCATCCGTGTGAGGGAGAGCCATCGGGTCATCCGTGTGAGGGAGAGCCGCCGGAGCGTCCGGCAGAAGGGCTGCTGATGGATCGGAATCTCGCACTCGAGGTTGCACGTGTCACCGAGGCCGCCGCCTTGGCTTCCGCACGCTTCATGGGGCGTGGGGATCAGATCGAGGCCGATCGTGCCGCGATCATGGCGATGCACGGCGCGTTCGACGGCATCCCCATGCAGGGGACCATCGTCACCGGCGAGGGCAGCCAGGAGCAGACCGACCAGCTGTACGGCGGCGAGCGTGTTGGCAGTGCCGGTCCCACTACCGAGATCGCGCTCGACGCGCTCGAAGGCTCAGCCATCTGTGCGACCGGAGGCGCCGGCGCACTCTCGATCATCGCCGTGGCCGAGGAGGGCGTCTTTTTTCGGTGTCCCGACACCTACATCGAGAAGCTCGTCGTCGGTCCCGACGGGCGCGGCGTGATCGACCTCGACAATTCTCCAAGCGAGAATCTCAAGGCGCTCGCCGAGGCGAAGGGCGTGTACGTCGAGGACCTGACGGTTGCGGTGCTCGAACGCCCGCGTCACGCAAAGTTGATCCGCGAGATCCGAGCCGCGGGGGCACGAATCAAGCTCCTTGCCGCTGGTGATTTGTCCGGAGCGCTTGCGACCATTCGTCCCGAGTCCGGTGTCGACATGCTTGCCGGGATTGGCGGCGGATTGCAGGGGGTGCTCGCTGCCGCCGCGCTTCGCTGCGCGGGTGGCGACATGCAGGCGCGGCTCACCCCACTCACCAGCGACGAGCGCGAGCAGTGTCACGAACTCGGCATCACCGATTTGCGGCACAAGTACACCATGGACGAGCTCATCCGGGGCGACGTCATGTTCGCCGCGACCGGTGTCACCACCGGAGACTTCCTCGAGGGCGTCCGATTCTTCAGTGGTGGGGCATTTACCAACACTGTCGTGATGCGTTCGCAGTCGGGCACGATCCGCTATTTGCACAACCGGCATCAGTTCGACTTCAAGCCCGAGTATTGATTTCTGTTTGCCCCCGTGCGCGCGGCGCTGCGCGCCGTGCTCCGATGGGCGTCGCGAACCGCGGCGGAGCCGCGATTGCTCCCGCTTTTAGGGCAAGGGCGTGCGCCGTGTTCCGATGGGTGTCGCGATTGCTCCTCCTCGTTGCTGGTCGCGTGTGGCGGGCGCGTATGGGGCTGCTGTGTTGGGTGACGATTGGGAGGGGGTTTCGCTTGGCACGCTTGGGGCGATAATCTATACCCGGAGTCGCCGCTATGCCCTGGAGAATTTGCCACGCGACGGCGTTCGAGCCCGAGGCGCACCTCGTGAAGGGATTCCTCGAGCATCAAGGGATTCCGTGTCTGTTGGAGAACCGCAGACCAGAGATCGACTCCCCGCGGAACCACGCCGCAAACATTCGGATTCTCGTTCCCGAGGAATGGGTGCCGGTCGCGTCGAAGTTGATCTCGCATCGCACCCTCCGCCGTCGTCGCCCGAAGGGTGAGGTCATCGCCGTCGACTTCAAGCGTCGGCGTCGGGTTCCTGCGCGGCGCGCGCGTGGAGCCAACCGGGCATGAGTCGTCGCGCGAAGACCGGGGACAAAGCGCCAAAGGCGGCGCCCGCACCGTCCGATGGTGCTCGGCGATTCTCGACGATCTCGGACATGGAGATCGAGCCACGCTACGACGCCGAGGACGTGCGCGGCGAGATCGGGCAGCCCGGCGAGTTCCCATACACGCGTGGACCGTACTCTACGATGTATCGCGGGCGACCATGGACCATGCGCCAGTTCGCTGGTTTCGGTACGGTGCGCGACACCAATGAACGCTTCAAGTTTCTGTTGAGCCAGGGGCAGATGGGTCTGTCCACGGCCTTCGATATGCCGACCCTCATGGGGTACGACGCCGACCATCCGCGCGCGCTTGGCGAGGTGGGACGCGAGGGGACGGCGGTGTCCACTCTCGACGACATGGTCGAGCTCTTCGACGGCATTCAGCTCGATCAGGTGACGACGTCGATGACGGTCAACTGTTCCGCGAGTGTCATCCTGGCGATGTACTTCGTCGTTGCTGAGCGTCAGGGCCTGCCGATGACCGTGCTCGGCGGCACGATCCAGAACGACATGTTGAAGGAGTTCATCGCCCAGAAGGAATGGATCTCGCCGCCCGAACCGTCGGTGCGGGTGATCGTAGACATGATCGAGTTCTGTGCGAAGGAGGCCCCGCGCTTTCATCCCGTCTCGATCTCCGGCTACCACATCCGTGAGGCGGGCTCGACGGCGGTGCAGGAGGTCGCGTTCACGCTCGCCGACGGCCTCGGGTATGTCGAGGCGGCGGTCGCGCGCGGACTCGACGTCGATGACTTCGCCCCCCGCCTCTCCTTCTTTTTCAATCTGCACAACGACTTTCTCGAGGAGATCGCGAAGCTCCGTGCGGCGCGGCGGCTGTGGGCACGCCTCATGCGCGACCGCTTCGGGGCCAAGGATCCGCGCTCGATGCGGCTGCGGACGCACGCGCAGACGGCAGGGTGCTCGCTGACAGCGCAGCAACCCATGAACAATGTGGCCCGGGTGACCATCCAGGCGCTCGCCGGGGTGTTGGGCGGCGTCCAGTCGCTGCACACCAACTCGATGGATGAGACATTGGCGTTGCCGAGCGAGCAGGCGGTCATGGTGGCGCTCCGGACGCAGCAGATCATCGCCGAGGAGAGTGGGGTGATCAACACGGTCGATCCGCTCGGTGGCAGCTACGCGATCGAGGCGCTCACCACCCGCATCGAAGAAGAGGCGGAGGACTACATCCGTCGCATCGACGAGATGGGCGGCATCGTCCGGGCCATCGAGGTCGGGTTTCCGCAAAAGGAGATCGCCGAGGCTGCGTATCGGTTCCAGCGTCAGCTCGATGGTGGCGAGAAGGTGATGGTCGGTGTCAACGCGTACAAGTCTGACGGCGAGACGCCGATCGATATTCTGCGCATCGATCCCACGGTCGAGGAGCGGCAGGCGGCCAAGGTGCGGGCCTTCAAGCAGGCGCGTGACCAGGAGGCGGCCGCTGCCCGGCTCGCCGACGTGCGTGCCGCGTGCAAGAACGGCGGGAATCTCATGCCCGTGTTGATGGAGGCTGTGCGCGTCGGAGTGACCCTCGGCGAGGTGTGCGACGTGTATCGCGAAGAGTTTGGCGTGTACCACGACCCGGCGTGGTTGTGAGTCTTCAACTTGGCGTGGTTGTGAGTAGTCGACCTGGCGTGGTTGTGAGTCGTCGACGTGGCTGAGCGCAAGATTCGTATCCTCGTTGCGAAGCCGGGACTCGACGGTCACGATCGCGGCGCGAAGATCATTGCTCGCGCTCTGCGCGACGGTGGCTTCGAGGTCATCTACACTGGCCTGCATCAGACTCCCGAGATGATCGCCGAGGCCGCGATTCAGGAGGACGTCGATGCAATCGGCCTGTCCATCCTCTCGGGTGCGCACAACACGCTCTTCCCCGCAGTGATGAAAGAGCTGAAGGCGCGCGGCGGTGGTGACATCGTCATGTTCGGTGGGGGCATCATTCCCGACGAGGACATCACCGAACTGGAGGGCCAGGGCGTGCGCGGCCTGTTCACACCCGGGGCGTCGACCGACGAGATCGTCGCCTGGGTGCGGGCGAACGTGACCCCGCGCGACTGACGATCGCCCGGCTCGCCTGAAGGCTTGGCGTGCCCCTCAGGGCTCGAGGACGACTTTGAGCACCTCGCGTCGGGCATAGGCTGCGTACGCCTCCGGCGCGTCGTCCAGCTTCATGTGTTGCGTGACGATCGGGGTCGGATCGACGTGTCCCGCGGTCATCATGGCCAGGACGGCATCGACGTGTCCGACGACGTTGGCCTGGCCGGCGTGGATCGTGAGTCCTTTGATCCAGACGATGCCCATGTGCACCTCGCAGCGCTCGGTGTAGACGCCGGTTGCGGAGACGCGGCCGGCGTTCCGGGCGAGGCGGCACGCGAGGTCGAGAGCCTTGGGGTCGCCGACGGCATCGACGGCGAGATCGACGCCGCGACCCTGTGTGGCCGCGCGGATGGCCTTCTTCGGGTCGTCGTCGGTCAGATGGATCGGTGTGGCTCCAAACTGAGCAGCCATGGCGAGCCGATCCGCGACAGTGTCGATCGCGAGCACGGTGCCAGCGCCTAACGCCCGCGCCGCTTGCACGGCACACAGGCCGACCGGGCCCAAGCCGAGCACGGCGACGCTCTCTCCGGGTGTCAGGCCGGCGGACTGGACGGCATGAAAGCCCGTTCCCATCACGTCGCCGGCGAAGAGGGCGGCATCGATGCCGAGGCCTTCGGGCACGCGTCGGAGGGTGAGGTTGGCGTGGGGGACGAGTACCTGTTCGGCCTGGGCGCCCTGCAGATCGCCGAGCGTCTTGCCGTGGCCGAACACCCGTGAGGACTCGCATTTGTGGAAGTCGCGTTTTCGGCAGAAGAAGCAGCGGCCACACGCCGTCAAGAAACACGCCAGCACCCGATCGCCGACCGCGACATCGGTCACCCCCGCGCCGACGTCCAGCACGGTGCCGACGAACTCATGACCGAGTGTGAAGCCGGGGTCGACGGGGACGCGGCCGTGATAGATATGCAGGTCGGAGCCGCAGACGCCGCTCGCCTCGACGCGAACGATGGCATCGTCGTCGGTGGTGAGCGCCGGCTCCGGACGATCTTCGATCCGCACCTGGCCGGGGGCCTGGAATGTCAGGGCCCGCATCAATCGGTCGCGCGCCCGCGGGCGCCCTGGATGACCAGGCCGACTGTGGCGAAGATCGTGACGACGGCGAAGGTGAACAGCAGGAAGACGACGGTATTGGCGAGCGAGCCGCCGAAGGCCAGGCCGCGGTTTTGCGTACTGGCGCCGATGATCGACGCGACCGTGTTGGCGTAGGCTGTGAACAGGAGGCAGCCCGTGAGCGCGCGTCGACCGGCGTCGCCGAGACGGAGCACCGGGAGCAGGGCGGCGACTCCGAAGATGAGGAGCCCGTTCGTCACGCCCTCCATGTGCGCCATTCGCCAGGCCCGCTCGGTGCCCTCGAGGTCGCCGCTGACGACCATCGCGTAGGGAAAGCCAGCCAGCAGTCCCAAGAGGATCACCGTGGCGCCGTGAAAGGCGAGGCGGCGTTGCGTCGCGTCGTTCATCGTGTCTCCTTCGTGGGGCTCGTCTGTGCTCCTATGGCGCGAGGAGGCGTTCCTGTGCGGCCTCGGTGAATCCCTCTGCGGGCGGAACCTCTGGGCCGACGAAGGCGGCCATCTTTGCCGAGGCGAAGATGGGGTCCTCGATCATGCGTGCGACGGCACGCGCACGGCGTTGCGCCGCCTCCGGCCCGAACTCACATTCGAGGATCGACAGCAGGCGTGAGGAGTAGCGGAGCCGCCGCATGCGTTCGGCGCGCTCTTCGACGTAGGGCGTGAAAGTCTCGGGGCGCCAATCCTGCTCGGCCAGGAGAAGATCGCGCACGAGGCGGACGTCGCGCAGGGCGATCGACAGTCCCTGGCCGATCAATGGATCGTTGTGGCCCGCCGCGTCGGCGATGAGGACGACGCCCGGAACGGCCTGCACGTCCGTCCACGTATCGCGGTTGGGGAAGGCGTTGCACGGCCCCGCGGGTCGCCCGGCGGTGATGGCTGCGCTCTGGGGAACCGAGCGCAGATGAAATGCCTTCAGGAAGTTCGCCGGCCCCTCCGGACCGGCGACGCGGTTCGCCTGGTCGCGGCTGATGCAGATGTAGAGGCGCGCCCGGCCGCTGCCCTGCGGGAACACGAGGAAGTTGACGTCGCCCTCGGTGCCGACGGTCTGGACGTCCTCGGGCCAACCCTCGATGCCCTCGACGAGCAGGCCAGCCATGAAGTGATGCGTGGGATCGTGATGCTCGACGATGCCGACCTGCTTGCGGACGACGGAGTTGCGGCCGTCGGCCCCGACGATGAGTCGTGGCGTCAGCGTATGGTCCGTCCCGTCGTGTCGGAACGTGATACGCGGGGAGGTGCCGCTCGTGACCTGCACGTTCTCGACGCCACGCAACAGTGTGGCCCCCGCGTCTGTCGCGGCCTCGTCGAGGAGGTTGCACATCGTGGGATGCCCGAGGCAGAGGGGGCCCGGAATGTCGGGAAGCATGGCGCTGAGATCGAAGGCATTGGCGCGCGCGATTTCCGGATCGACGATTTCGTCGTACTCGACGTGACGCGTCGGGTGGTGGCCTCCCGCGGCGCGCAGGAGATCGTAGATCCCGAGACGTTTGGTTTCGGCAACGCCCCACGGCGCCATCCATTCCCCACGGACGCGATCTTTGTGCTCGGTGGTTTTCTCGAGAATGAGCACCGACTTTCCCCCGCGGGCGAGGGTGGTTCCCAGGGCACCTCCGGCGATCCCGGCGCCGACGATGACGACCTCGGCGTCCGACGCGTTCTCGGGCATGAGTCAGGCTCCCTTCCAGTTGGGTTTCCGCTTTTCCGCAAATGCCAGCGGGCCTTCGGTCGCGTCCGCGCTGGTGAAGAGCTTCAGCAACATCGGCCCGTCACCCCCCATCGCATCGGGGAGTGACTTCCCAAGACCACCGAGCGCGCAGTGCTTGGTGGTCTGCACCGACAGCGGTGAGCACTCGAGGATGGTCTCGGCCCAGCGTCGTGCCGTCGGCATCAGATCGGCGAGTGAGGTCACTTCGTTGACCAGGCCGAGTTCGGCGGCCCGCGTCGCGGTGATTGGACGCGCCGTCAGCATCATCCCCATCGCGATCTTCAAGGGGATATGGCGTGGCAGCCTGTGGATACCGCCTGCCGCGGCGACCAGTCCGACACGTGGCTCCGGCAATCCGAAGGTCGCATGCTCCGCGGCGATGACGATGTCGCACGCCAGCGCCATCTCGAAGCCGCCGCCGAGTGCGAAGCCGTTCACGGCGGCGATCAACGGCTTGTCGAGATCGGTTCGTGCCGTCAGCCCTCCGAGTCCACTCTTCGGCAGTCGCACCGTGCCATGCTGTGCCGTCCATTTCAGATCGTTGCCGGCCGAGAACGCTTTCTCACCGGCCCCGGTGAGAATGGCGACCCAACAGTCCGGATCGGCTGCGAAGTCATCCCAGACCCTCGCCATCTCTTCGTTTGCTGCCGGGTGGACGGCGTTCCGGACTTCGGGCCGGTTGATCGTGATGGTCGCGATGTGGTCCTGCTTCTCGTAGTGCACGAACTCGTAGCTCATCGGGTGGTCTCCTCGTGCGCGCGGGGGCGTGCGCTCCGGTGCGAGTGCCCCATCTGCTTAGCCGAAGGTGCCAGCTGCGCAAAGGGCGCCCTCGGCCACGGTCCTCGGCGAAGGTGCTGACGGGTGACGTGAGGGTGCGTCGCCCGGTGCCTGCGCAGACGCCTTCGCCGTCGGTTTCTCAGGCCGCGGGGCAATGCTATCGAGAGCACATGAGGGTTCCCCGCCGCCTGTGGATCGCCGCCCGTGGCGCGCGCCCCGACCCTCGATGAGTTCGCCCGGACCGCTGATCTCGGTGCTGCTGCCGGTCCGGGATGTGGCGCTGACGCTCGAGGCCTGCCTCGCGAGTCTACGGCGACAGACGGTCGATGATTGGGAGTGCGTGCTCATCGACGACGGCTCGGGGGACGCGACCGGCGAGCTGGCCCGCCGAGCGGCGTGTGACGATGCACGCATCCGCGTCCACACGATCGAGGCGACGGGCCTCGTCGGGGCCCTGAACATTGGCCTGGACGCTGCCCGCGGACGCTTCATTGCACGCATGGACGGCGACGATGTGATGCATCGCGACCGGTTGGCGTCGCAGGTAGCGCTGCTCGACGCGGAGCGAGCGCTTGCCGCCGTCGGCTGCCACGTGCGGTTGTTTCCGCGCGCCGGATTACGCGAAGGGCGGCGTGCCTACGAGCGCTGGCTGAATGCGATCGACTCGCCAGCGCGTGTCCGGGCCGAGGCCTTCGTCGAGTGCCCGATCGCGCATCCGAGCTTGATGGTTCGCGGCGACGTGCTGCGCGCGTGCCGCTATCGCGATCGAGGCTGGCCCGAGGACTACGATCTCGTGTTGCGCCTTCTCGGTGCCGGTCGCGAGATCGGTGTCGTACCGCGTCGCCTGCTGCTCTGGCGCGATCGCCCCACGCGCCTCTCGCGGACCAGTCCCGTCTACGGGCTCGACCGCTTCACTGCTTGCAAGGCGGCCTTCCTGGCGGCGGGCTTTCTCGCGTCTGACGCCGGGTACGTACTGTGTGGATACGGTGCCACCGGGAAGGCGCTGTTCCGCGCGCTGGCGGCGCACGGCAAACGGCCCACGCATATCGTCGAGCTTCACCCGGGACGGCTCGGGAAGATCATTCATGGCGCGCGGGTCGTCCCACCGCCGGCGCTGGCCGAGATTCCACGCCAACCGATCGTGGTGTCGGTCGCGCACGTGGAGCCGCGCACCGAGGCACGGGCGACGCTTCGAGCGATGGGGTTCATCGAGGGCCGCGACTTCGTGTGTGCGGCGTGACGGGCTCGTCCCGCTTTGCTAGCGTCGGTTCGACGATGCGGGATTGGGACGTCATCATTTGCGGTGCGGGGCCGGCGGGGGCGGCGACGGCGCTGCATCTCGTCCGGCGCGATCCAGCCCTGGCCGGCCGGATCCTCGTTCTCGAGAAGGCACGCCATCCGCGCCCCAAGGTGTGCGCGGGCGGTCTCATTCCTCACGTGCTCGACTCGCTCGACGAGCTCGATGTCGGCCTGACCGTGCCGCACGTGATGGTGGATCGCGCGCGTATCGAGGTTCCGACCCGGCGGGTCGAGGTGGAGGGCCAGCGCGTATGCGCCATCATCCGCCGCGACGAGTTCGACGCGTCACTGGTCGCCGCGGTGCGCGCGCGCGGCATCACGCTTCGCGAGGACGAGAAAGTGCTGGCGCTCGAGCGTGTGCAGGACGGCGTGCGGGTCACCACGGCGTGCGGCGAGTACCACGCGGCGCTCGTCGTCGGCGCCGACGGCTCGGGGAGTACGGTGCGCCGACGGCTGGTCGCCGCGGATGAGGACAAACGTGCGATCGGTCGCGCGGTCATGGCCGATGTGCCCGTCGATGGCGCGTGCCTCTGGGATGGCCACCAGCGTGCGCGCTACGATTTCGACTTCCGGGAGGTGCCCGCAGGGCTGGCCGGCTATTCCTGGATGTTCCCGTGCCTGATTCGAGAGCAGCCGCACGTCAACGTCGGCGTATACGCGCGTCGGGCGGCGGAGGGGCCCAGGCTGGTGCCGATGCTCGATGCGCTCGTTCGCCAGGTGGGCGGATCGGCGGTGCGTCACGAGGCGGCCCCGATTCGGGGCTATGCCGAGACGCGGTTCGTGGCGCCCCGGGTGCTCCTGGTCGGCGATGCGGCGGGTGTCGAGCCGCTCATGGGTGAGGGGATCTCGTTCGCCTTCGAGTATGGGCGGTGGGCCGCTGATGAGATTGCCATGGCGTCTGCGCGGACCGACTGGGCGCTGACCGGCGCTGAAGACCGCTTCCGGACCTCCTGGGTCGGCAAGAAGTTGCGACGTCTCTCGCAGGCCGCGACGATGTTTTACGGCCCCGGAGCCCCGCTGTTGCTTGCGGCGGTGGCACGGTGGCCCGGCGTGCAGGACGCCGGGCTGCGTTGGTACAACGGCGTTGACGGCTGGGACCGCCGCAGCGGCTGGGAGGTGCTCTGGAGTGCCGTGCGGGGGCCGGCGGTTGCCAGAGAGCCGCTCGGAGTGCGATAAAATGGGTACCCGTCCCGGGTCCCCGGGGCACACTCTCATCTCAGGAGGATCTGATGCGAAAGGCAGTCATCGTCAGTGCGGCACGTACGGCCATTGGTACACTGGGAGGCGCCATCGCGCAGGTCCCGGCACCGGAACTCGGTGCGGTTGCTGTCAAAGAGGCACTGAAACGGGCGAAGGATCTCCCCGGCGACCAGGTAGATGAGGTCATTCTCGGGAACGTGTTGCCGGCAGGCCTGGGCCTGAATGCTGCACGTGTCGCGTACCTGAAGGCTGGCATCCCGAAGGAAGTCCCGGGGTACGCCATCAACAAGGCGTGTGGATCGGGTCTGAAGGCCGTCGCGTTGGCCGCGCAGTCGGTGGCGCTTGGTGACGCCGATATCGTCGTCGCCGGCGGTATGGAGAGCATGAGCGGCGCGCCCTACATGCTCACGAAGGCGCGCTTCGGGTATCGGATGGGCCACGAGAAGATTCTCGACAGCATGATCAACGACGGGCTCACGTGTCCGATCACGTTCGTGCACATGGGCATCACCGCCGAGAACATCGCGGAGAAGTATGGCATCTCGCGCGAGGAGCAGGACGAATTCGCCGCGGACAGCCAGAACAAGACCGCGGCGGCCATGGCTGGGGGCAAGTTCAAGGACGAGATTGTCGCCGTGCAGGTGCCGGCGCGTAAGGGCGACCCCATTCCCTTCGACACCGACGAGCACCCCCGTGGCGAGACCGCGGTCGCGAAGCTGGCCGGCCTCCGGCCCGCGTTCAAGAAAGAGGGCGGTACCGTGACGGCTGCGAACGCATCGGGCATCAACGACGGTGCGGCGGCGGTCGTGGTCATGGCCGAAGAGCGGGCCAAAGCGGCGAACCTGCCCATCCTGGCGACGATCCGCTCGTTTGCGTCGGCTGGTGTCGATCCGTCCATCATGGGGATGGGCCCGTGGCCAGCATCGGTCAAGGCCCTCGAGAAGGCCGAACTTCGCAAAGAAGAGATCGATCTCTGGGAGCTGAACGAGGCGTTCGCCGCGCAGTCGCTCGGCGTCGTGAAAGAGCTGGGCATTCCGAAGAACCGCATCAACGTGAACGGTGGCGCCATTGCGCTCGGACACCCGATCGGTGCCAGCGGTGCTCGCATCCTCGTGACGTTGCTGCACGCGATGCAGGATCGCGACGCCCGCCTTGGCGTGGCCTCGCTCTGTATCGGTGGCGGCCAGGGGATCTCGCTGATCGTCGAGCGCTGAGGCGAGGGGCGGGTTCGAGTCGTGGCGGTCGCGGCCTTTTTCGATATCGACGGCACGCTGCTCGCGAAGAACTCGGGGCCTCTCTACATGAGGTACCTGCGCCGGCGGGGTCAGATCCGCCGGCGCGATGTGCTCCGGACGCTCTACTTCTACGCGCGATATCGGCTGAACATGCTCGATATCGACGCCGCGCTCGAGCGCTCGAGCGGATGGATCCGCGGCAAGAGCGAAGAGGCCGTCGCCGAGCACTGTCGGCAGTGGTACGAGCAGACCGTTCGCCAGTACGTGCAGCCAGAACTCGTGCGCCGGCTCGAGGAGCACAAGGCGCAGGGGCATCTCGTCGCCATTCTCTCCAGCACGACGAACTATCTCGCGCGACCGTTGGCTGCCGATCTCGGCATCGAGCACCTGCTGGTGTCGCGGTTGGTCGTGGAGGACGGTCGGTTCACCGGCAAGGCCGAGCAACCGCTGTGCTACGGCGACGGGAAGATTCATTGGGCGCGACGCTTCGCCGAGGCCCACGATGTCGATTTCGCAGAGAGCTATTTCTACACCGACTCGGCGAGCGATCTTCCGATGCTCGAGATCGTGGGGCATCCACAGGTCGTCAATCCCGACATCGTACTTGGGCGTGAGGCTCGTCGGCGGGGGTGGCCGGTCTTGAGGCTGCGTATCGATCGGCCAGTCGGCCAGAACTCCTAGATCGGATGGGGGGCGGGTTCCCGACGGAGGTCCGGGACGATGCCGGGCGGCGGCTCCGGCTCGAGGAGCCGCCTGCGACGATCGTCTCGCTGGTTCCCAGCCTGACCGAGTTGCTGTTCGCGCTCGGTGCCGGCGACGCCGTGGTGGGGGTCACCCGCTACTGTACGCACCCACCGGCCGAAACCGCGCGGCTTCCGCGCCTCGGAGGCACCAAGAACCCCGATCTGGACGCGATCGTGGCGTTGCGGCCCGGACTGGTGCTCATGAACGCCGAGGAGAATCGCCGGGAGGACTTCGAGGCCCTGGACGCACGCGGGCTGCCGATTTACGTCACCGAGCCGAAGACCGTCGATGACGGAATCGCCTTGAACGCCCGCCTGGCCGAGATCGTGGGTCGTGGGGCGGCGGGCACCGCCCTGGTGCAGGCGCAACGGGACATTCTTGCGGCCGTGCGGACGCCGGAGCGCACCGGACGTCCGGTGCGCTACTTCTGCCCGATCTGGAAGCGTCCATGGATGGGTTTCAATGCGGATACCTATGCGCACGACGTGCTGCGGTGTGCCGGCGGGATGAACGTGCTCGCGGATCGTCCCGAGCGCTACCCGACCGTGGATCTGGCCGGGTTGGCGCCTGCCGTCCCCGATGTCGTGCTGCTTCCGGACGAGCCCTACGTGTTCACGGCCGCCGATATCCCGGCCTTGGCGCCGTTGGGGAATGCGCCGGCGCTCGCGTGTGATCGCGTGCACCTGGTCGATGGCAAAGCCTTGTCCTGGTACGGGCCCCGCATCGCCGACGGCGTCCGCGCGTTTGCGGCGCTCTTCGACGCGGCACGTTGATGGCGCGACCCGACATCGGAAGGCCGCGACTTCGCGAAGGAAGCGTAGATCGTTCTTGCTTTCCTCGCTGGCGCTCCTATAAGCGACGGATCATGTGGAGGTGTGGTGATGCCGTCGGTTGAAGACAACCTCCGCAAGGTCCCGCCCCAGAACCTCGAGGCAGAAGAGTCCGTTCTGGGTGCGATCCTCCTCGACAACGAGGCGTGTACCTTGGCGATTCCGCTCCTTCGCGGCGAGGACTTCTACCGTGAGGCGCACCGGAAGCTCTTCGAAGCGATGAGCACGCTTCACGAGGAGGGTTCGCCGGTCGACACGATCACGCTCACGGAGGCCCTGCGCCGCCACGAGCAGCTCCAGGCCGTTGGCGGCGCCGCCTTCATTGCGGAGTTGGCCGAGCGTGTCCCGACGGCTGCCAATGTGGAGCACTATGCGAAGATCGTGCGCGAGAAGGCGCTGCTTCGCGGATTGATCGGCACGGCCACCGAGATCGCAACCTCGGCGTACGAGGCCGGTGGCGCGGTCAACGAGATCGTCGAAGAGGCAGAGAAAAAGATCTTCAGCATCGCCGAGGCGCACGTGACCCCGACCTTCTCTACGGTCAGCGATCTCTTGCCTCTCGCCATCAAGGAAGTCGAGAAACTCTACAATCACAAGGAGATGATCACCGGTCTCCCGACCGGATTTCACGACCTCGACAAGCAGACCGCCGGTCTGCAGAAGAGCGACCTGATCATCGTGGCCGGCCGCCCGGGTATGGGCAAGACCGCCCTCGCGCTCAACATGGCGACGCACGCCTCGATGCAAACTGGCGCCGCCGTAGCGCTCTTCTCGCTCGAGATGGCGAAGGAGCAGCTCGTGTTGCGCATGCTGTGCTCGCAGGCCCGGGTCAACTATGGGGCCGTCCGCTCGGGCAACCTGCATGAACGCGATTTCGCGCGGCTGGCATCCGCCGCGGGCGAGTTGCACCAGGCCGCGATCTACATCGACGATTCCGCGGGCCTCACGATCCTCGAACTCCGGGCCAAGGCGCGGCGGCTGGTGCGCGACGCGCGCAACAAGCTCGGCAAGGACCTCGGCATGATCGTCGTCGACTACCTCCAGCTGATGCGGGGTTCGGGGCGGACCGACTCGCGTGAGCAGGAGATCTCCGCGATCTCACGCTCGTTGAAGGCCTTGGCCAAGGAACTGCACCTGCCGGTTGTGGCATTGTCCCAGCTCAACCGCCGCGTGGAGGAGGGGACCGATCGGCGTCCCGTCATGGCTCACCTCCGGGAATCCGGCGCCATCGAGCAGGATGCGGACGTGATCCTCTTCGTCTATCGCGAGGCGGCCTACAATCGTGAGCTCTCCCCTGAGGAAGAGCGTGAGTCCGAGATCATCATCGGGAAGCAGAGAAACGGGCCGACGGGTACGGTGCAAGTCACTTTCCTGAAAGAGTACATGCGTTTCGAGGACCGGGCGATGGCGGGCGACGAGGCCATGGAGATGGAAGCCGACCTCGGCGAGCACTTCGAGATCCTGGAGCCGTAGCCCGGCTTCGCACGCGGCCCCTTACGCGATCGAGTCGAGGAGTTGGGCCGTCGCGCGTCCGACGTCAGGGGCGCGGACGATGTCGCTGATGACAGCGATCGTGTCCGCGCCGGTTGCCAGTGTGGCGGCGGCCGTCGCGGCGGTGATGCCCCCGATGGCGACGAGCGGGTGGTGAACCAGCGCTCGTGCCTTGGCTAGCCGCTCGGTGCCGACGACGGGGTCGGGGTTGGCTTTGCTCGTGGTCGGGAAGATGGGGCCGAGCGAGAGGTAGTCGGCGGACGTGTTCGCGGCAGCCGCGAGCTGGTCTTCGTCGTGGGTGGAGAGGCCGATGAGAGCCTGTGGGCCGAGGACATGGCGTGCGGCGTCGATCGGAAGATCGTCCTGGCCGAGATGGACGCCGTCTGCGCCGACCGCGGCGGCGATGTCGGCTCGGTCGTTGACGATGAAGGTCGCGCCGACGGCGGCCGTCGCCTCGCGGATGGCTGCGGCGTGGGCGAGCAGGCGACGGGTGTCGATTTCGTCTTTCAGGCGGAGCTGAAGCAGGCGGGCGCCGCCGGCCAGCATGGCCTGCGCGAGGGCGAGCGGGTCGCGGCCGGTGTCGAGCGGATCGACGATCAGATACAGCCGCGAGGGCAGGGCCATGACGGTATCACTTGTCCCCCCGGCCGAGATCGATGGCGAGCATCGTGATCTTCTTCCGGAGCGTATTGCGATTGATACCGAGCATCTCCGCCGCGCGGAGTTGGTTGCCGTTGGTGAGCCGGAGCACCTTCTCGATCAACGGCCGCTCCACCGCAGCCACGACTGCGGCGTGGAGATCGTTGACCGGCCGGTTCGGGTCGTCGATGAGGCCGTTGACCGCGATGCGCAGCGTGTCGGCCAGCGAGGTGGCAAGGGGCGGCGGTGGGCTCGATTCCGTGAGGGACAGATCGGCCGCGGTGAGCGTGTGTCCGGGGGCGAGGACCGCGGCGCGCAGGAGGCAGTTCTCGAGCTCGCGGACGTTGCCCCGCCACGGGTGGTGCACGAGCAACTCCTCGGCGTCGGCCGCCACCGCGGCGATATCCGTGCCCATCTCGGCGTTGATCTTCCTCAGGAAGTGACGGATCAGTTCCGGAATGTCGCCCCGTCGGTCGCGGAGCGGTGGCACGTTGATGGGGACGACCTTCAGGCGGAAGAACAAGTCTTCGCGAAAGCGTTGTTCGGCGACCGCGCGCTCGAGGTTCTGATTCGTCGCCGCGATGATCCGAACGTCGGTCTTCATGTTCTGCGTGTTGCCCACGCGGCTGAACTCCCGCTCTTGCAGCACGCGCAGAAGCTTGACCTGCAGCTCGATCGCCATGTCCCCGACCTCGTCGAGGAAGAGAGTGCCGCCGGCCGCGGTTTCGAAGCGCCCGAGGCGGCGCTCGTTGGCGCCGGTGAAGGCCCCACGTTCGTGGCCGAACAGCTCGCTCTCGAGCAGGTCGCGCGGAATGGCCGAGCAGTTGAGCGCGACGAAGGGCCCACTCCAGCGGGGTGAGTGCGAGTGGATGGCGCGGGCAATGAGCTCCTTTCCCGTGCCGCTTTCGCCCTCGATCAGCACCGTGGCATCGCTCGTCGCCACGCGCCCGATCGTCTTGAAGATCTCCTGCATGCCGCTGCTGGTGCCAACGAGCGTGACGCCGGGTTCGTAACGCTCGCCGACCTCGGTGCGGATGCGGCCGACAGTGCGGGTGAGCTCCCGCATCTCGCTCGCGCGTGCCACGAGTGCGCGAACCTCGTCGAGGTCGAAGGGTTTGGTCAGATAGTTGAACGCCCCGCGCTTCATGGCCTCGATGGCGTTCGTCATCGTGTTCTGCGCCGTGATGACCAGCGTGATCAGTGACGGCTGGTGCTCGCGAAGCTGCGAGAGGATGTCGAGCCCGCTCATATCGGGCAGCCGGATGTCCAGAATGGCGATGTCGAAGTCGCCCCCCACGAGGGTCTCGATCGCGGCGCCGCCGGTCAGCACCGTCTCGACGTCGTGGCCAGCCTCCGCAAGCGCGGTCTTCAGGACGACGCAGATCGATTCTTCGTCATCGGCAACCAACACGCGCGCCATCGGTCATTCCTTCCCTGGAGCAGCGACCGGCAAGCTGACACGCATCTTCGTGCCCCGTCCCGGTTCGCTCTCGACGTGGATGAGCCCTCCGTGTTGGGTGACCAGGTGATGTGTGATCGCGAGGCCGAGTCCGGAGCCCTGCGCCTTGGTCGTGTAGAACGGAGTGAAGATGCGCTCGCAGTCGTCGGCTGGGATGCCGGGCCCGGTATCGGCGATCTCGACCGACAGGAACTGGCGACTCGCCTCCCAGTCGGCGTGACGGATGTGGAAATCGGTTTCGATGCGCGTCGTGACGCGCAGGGTGCCGGCGCGATCCATCGCGTCCAGGGCATTCTTGACGAGGTTCAGGAGGATCTGGCGGAGCTGTGCCTCGTCCGCCCAGACGGCGGGGAGGCTCGGATCGAACCGGCAGTCGACGGTGAGCGCGTCGGTGGCACGAGCCCCTTCGAGCAGGAGGACTTCCTGGACCACGCGGTGGACGTTGACGGCTTCGGGGCGCAACCGTGGAGGTCTGGTGAGCTCCAGTAGCTGATCGAGCAGGGCGGATACCCGGTCGACCTCGCGCGTGATCAGGGTCGTCAGGCGCGACGTGTCTGCGTCGTCTGCGAAGCGCTCGGCCAGAAGCTGGCCCGCGCCTTTGATACCTCCCAGAGGATTCTTGACCTCGTGGGCCAGGCCAGCGGCCACGGCCGCGAGATCGCTGACGCGCGCCCGGCGCTCGGCGTTCTCGGTATGTGGTTGTTGAGTGGTGAGGTTGTGGAACAGGAGCGCACTCCCGATCGACTGCCCCGTGGCATCGGCCAGCGGCGACATCGTGAGGCGGACGAAGCAGCGGCGACCGAATGGCGCGTGGAGTTCCCCGCGTTCGCTGGCGCGCCGGGAGCGATTGCTGGCGAGACTGCGAATCTGATCGGCCAGCCAGTGGTGGGCGGCGAAGACATCGGTGGCGGGTCGTCCAACCGCGTGCGCCGCGGGTACGCCGGTGAGGTCCTCGGCCTGGGGGCTGACGAAGACGACCTGTTGCTCCGCATCGAGGAGCAGGAGCCCGTCACCGAGACTCGCCATGATGTCATCGACGTGGTCCCCGACGAAGGTTGCGGCCGAAGTCGGAGCGGCTGCCTCCACCGCAGGGACGCGATCTCGTTTCGCTGGACGCGCCATCGAAGCCTCACCAACAAACTATCATAGACGCGCCGCGTCGCGCGAACCGCGCTTTGTCCGGCGCCGCCCATCGGAGCACGGCGCGCAGCGCCGCGCGCACGGGGGCGCTATCTGGAGCCGGGCAAACCACGCTTTGTCCGGCGACGCCCATCGGAGCACGGCGCGCAGCGCCGCGCGCACGGGGGCGCTATCTGGAGCCGGGCAAACCACGCTTTGTCCGGCGACGCCCATCGGAGCACGGCGCGCAGCGCCGCGCGCACGGGGGCGATATCTATTGACACGCCCCCAAGCGCTCCCTAGCGTTCCGCGCCATGCGGATCGGTCAGGGGTACGACATTCACCGGCTCGCGGACGGGGAGCGGCTGGTCCTCGGCGGCGTCGAGATCGCACACGCCCGCGGGCTGGTCGGGCACTCCGACGCTGACGTCGTACTGCATGCCGTGACCGACGCGCTGCTCGGGGCGATCGCAGCCGGCGACATCGGTCGGCACTTTTCCGACCAGCATGCGGAGAACGCCGGCCGCGCCAGCGAGGATTTCGTGCATGAGGCCATGCGCCTGGTCCGGGCTCGCGGCTACCAGGTTGCCAACGTCGACGTCACCATCCACGCCGAGGAACCCCGCCTCGCACCCCACATCGACCAGATGCGCGCCCGGATCGCCGCCCTCCTCGCTGTCGCCACCGACGCCGCCAGCGTCAAGGCCACCCGCGGCGAATCCCTCGGCCCCATCGGCCGCGCCGAAGGCATCGCCGCCCAGGCCATCGTCCTCCTTCAGCCGATCACCTGAACCACCGGCAGACTCGCATCACGAACGCGTCCGATCCTCGGCCACACTCTCCCGAGCCGCGTTACGAATCGTCGTCGCCGCCGTCGCCCGCTTCGATCCGATCGACCATTTCGTCGAGCGCGTCGCCACCGAGTTCGTCGCCGAGATCCGAGCCCATCTGCTTGACGAAACGACCCATGCTCTTGGGATCGTTCTCGTCGAGATCGCCGAAGCGGCTGGGGTCGGACATGGCGTCGAGCCGCGCGTCCTCTGACCGCACCATGGCGAAGCGTGACATCTGGCGTTCGAGGGTGGGCGTGTCGCAGCGCGGGCACGTCGTGTCGATGTTCTCGCCGGTGCGCAGGGTCAGAATCGTCTTCCGCCCGTTGCAACGCGAGCATCGATACTCGTACAGAGGCACCCTTCATCTATAATCCCAGGCGCCCGTCTCGCCAATCATCATTCGCCGGCTTGACGGGCCGGGGCCGGTCCGTAGCATGGCGTCCGGATCCATTCTGATGAAGTCCACGGATGAGGCGCGCCTGATGCACGACGAGATGCTGACCGCGCTCCGGGTCGATCTCTCACGACGCCGACTGCTGGCGACCGGTATCGGTGGCGCCGCCCTTCTGGTGTTCGGTGCGATGCTACCGACCGGCTGCGCGCGATACGCCCCGCCGACGCGTCGCATGCAGTTTCTGTCCCGGAAGGAGTACGCAATCGTGAATCAGGCCGCGGTGCGGATTCTCGGCCTGCCATCCGAAGAGGGGCCGCGCATCGGTGTCTTCATCGACGATCTTCTGGCGAATCTCCCGCCGACGACGCAGGGGCAGGCGCGCCTCATGTTGCGCGTGGTCGAGCACGGCACACATTTATTCGATCTGAAAGCGAAACGATTCACCCGGCTGAGTCCTGCGGCGCAGGACATCTACCTCGAAGGCTGGATGCGGAGCTCCCTCGGCGCGCGACGGATCGTGTTCCGCGCGCTGAAGGCACTGGCGGCGCTCGGATACTACGCGCAGCAAGGGTCGTGGGAAGGCATCGGCTACGAGGGGCCGTGGCTCGGCCGCGTGAGCGTCGAGGAGCGTCCGCAGGGCGAGGAGCCCGTGTCCCTGGCTGAACTGCTCGCCCGGGAGCGCTCGTCGTGATTCTCGACACCTCGACCGTCGATGCCGATGTGACCCTCGACGCCGACGTGTGCATCGTTGGCTCGGGTGCGGGCGGCGCCACCGCGGCTCGCGAGCTGGCCGAGGCGGGTCGGTCGGTCGTGGTGGTGGAAGAGGGGTCGTACGTGCGAAGCGCCGCGTTCGACCAGCGCGAGGACGTCATGTACCCGCGGCTCTACCGCGAGGGTGGTACCGCCGCGACGGCCGACTACACGGTCCTGGTGTCACAGGGGCGTGCCGTGGGAGGCTCGACCATCGTTGGATCGTGTCTGTGTGTCCGGCCGCCGCGCCCGATCCTGGCGAGCTGGAAACAACATTTCGGACTGACTGATTTCGACTACGAAAGCATCTACCCGTTCTTTCGTCGGGTCGAGAAGCAGATCGGCGCTCGCCGCATCGAGCCGAAACAGGTCAACGCGAACAGCGGCAAGCTGTTGGTGGGGAGTGACCGGCTCGGCTATCGCGGGTTTCTCCCGATGCACAATCGCACCGATTGTCTCGAGTGCGGGTACTGCGTGCTCGGGTGTACCTACGATCGGAAGGGCGACATGCTCACGACGTCGATTCCGGCGGCGTCCCGCGCCGGCGCGATCATCGTTCCGGACTGCGAGGTCCTGCAGATTGCTAGCCGTGGCGGACGAGCCGCAGGAGTCGGCGGCGTCTTCCGGCGCTCGCGAACGGGTCGACGCTACGCGCTCAAGGTGCGGGCGCCGGTCGTCATTCTGGCGGCAGGCGCGATCAACTCGCCTCGCCTCTGGCATCAGAGTCGACTTCCCGACCCCGGGAACCGCGTGGGTAGGAACCTGCGGCTGCAGCCGCAGGTCGTGGTTGCGGCATTGTACGACGCACCGGTCCGGGCGTGGCAGGGCATCCCGCAAGGCTACGTCGTTGACGAGTTTCTCTCTTTGAGTGAGCGCGACGCGGGGAGTGGCTACCTGCTGCTCCCGGCCGCATCGCATCCCGTGGCGACCGCCAGCATGCTGCCCGGCTATGGCGTCGCGCACCGCAAGCTCATGGGATTGCTGCCCCGCCTTGGGGCGATCGCGATCGCGATCCACGACCACACCCGTGGGCATCTCGAGTTCGACGCCAACGGGCCACCGACGGTCGTCTATCGTCTCGGGAGCACCGATGAGGAGCAACTCCTCGATGGACTAATGAAAGCGAGCGAAGTGAGCTTCGCCGCCGGTGCCGAAAAGGTCTTCCTGCCCTATAACGACCTGGTGACCGTGCGGCGTCGGGGCGCCTACCAGGCGGTCCGGGATCGAGGCCTGGTCGTCAACGACCCGCTCTTTCTCTCCTCGGCGCCCCACGGGACGCTGCGCATGGGGAGCGATAGCCGGAAGGCGGTCGTGGATGGGTTCGGTGAGGCGCACGCGCTCCGGAACCTCTTCGTCTGCGATGCCAGTATCTTCCCGACCAGCATTGCCGTCCCGCCGCAGATCGCCGTCATGGCGCTCGCCGCCAGGACGGCGGATCACATCGTCCGGAACGCGGCCCGGTACTTTGCGGCGGATGCCTAGGCGCCCACCGGGTTTGTCGTTGACAATATCGGGCCAGGCACGCTACTAACGCATCGCGTCATGTCGAAAATGCGCAGCCCTCGCCCGCATTTGCTGTGCGGTATATACGGGTCGGGGACGGGTCATTTGCAAGGGGTTCGAAGCGCGTCGGAAAGCCGCCCGATGGGTCGAGCTGAGACGCGAAAGGAGAGGCGCAGCATGAGAACGGGGACACTTCGTAACATCAGTGTGGGGGCGGTGCTCACGGCGGTCGTGGGGGCGGGGTTCGCCTCGATCGTGGGGTTGGTTGCGGTTCCCACGGCTGGCGCCCAGATCATCTCGGAGGAAGTCTTCTTGATTGATCAGGCAGGCACCTTGATCATGCCGTTCGACAACACGGAGAATCACGCCAGCTTTCAGATCGTGTCGCGTCTCGGCTCGGACGACAGTGGCCCCGGACCCGTGGCAACCCATTGGTCCTACTGGGCGGACGATTGTCGGCATCTGGTGGACGTGATCGTCTGTCTGACGCCGCTCGATACCAAGGTCATGGATCCGGCCGCGGTGCAGGGTGAGCTCCAGTCCCCGAACCCACCGACGAACAACGGCGTCGGGAGCATCACCGATCTCACGGGTGAGCGCGGTATGGTGACTGTCACTGCGTTCGAGGCGACGACGGGTGCCTCGGGCCTGGAGTGCGATATTGCGGATACGAGCGCGATCCTTCCTCTCGAGCTTTCGGGCGGCTGGGTGATTGCCGATACGTCGACGACCGCGGCCTTTGGCGCCGATGCGCTCGGCCTGGCCGGCGATGCCGTGCCGGATGCCTCGTTGATCAGCACCTCTGAGGGGCCGGGGATCTTTCTCTCGAGCTTCAATCCGCAGAGCCTCGGAGATTCGGCGGTCATCGTGTTGACGGTGAAGCTCGAAGGAGGCAACGGGCGCTTCACCGAGGACGAGATCGGGCCCATTGCCGCGGACATGCCGGACGGGAACCACGTGTGCTGCAATGTGACGTTCACGGACCATCTGGAGATTACGACGTCGCTGCCTGATCTGTGTTTGGAGTGCGTCGGGTTCAACCCGATCTCAGCTCTGCAGGCCAACGGCGCCGATGTTCCGATCATTCCCGCGAACACGACGATCGATGCGCCGGGTTTCGTCCGGCTCAGCAACTGCGAGTCGCTCGATTCTGAAGGGCAGCGCGGTCCGCTGATCGAGGCGGACATCGAGCAGTTCCTGTTCGCGATTCACGGCCAGGCCATCGGACCGTTCGGTGCTGCCGTACACGGAAAGTATTCGACTCTGGATGTCTTCTAGAGCCTGGCTCTAGCGGTGCATCGTTGGTGTAGCAGGGGGGCAGAGGTCGCATGGTGATCGTACAGGGGGAGCACGTCATGGGAGATTCGACAGTGATTCGAGCGAGAGTGAAGGCGCTGGCCGTGTGTGTGGCTGCGGTAGGCATCTTCGCGGCACACGGCGTTCAGGCCCAGGGGCTTGGAGGCGTGGTGACGTTCCTCGACGAAGCCGGCACGCTGATCATGCCGTTCGACAATACGACCAACCACGCGAGCTTCCAGATCGTCACGCGGGTCGGGCCTGGGACCGGTGGGAGTGGTCCCGTCGCGACGCACTGGTCGTACTGGTCGGAGGATTGCCGCCATCTGGTCGACGTCATCGTGTGTTTGACGCCGCTGGATACCAAGGTGATGGATCCTACGGCAGTTCAAGGCGAGGTGCAGTCTCCGAATCCTCCCTCCAACAACAATGTCGGCAGCATCACCGACCTGACCGGTGAGCGCGGGTTGGTGACGGTCACGGCCTTCGAAGCCGACACGGGGCCTTCAGGGCTGGAATGCAACATCATCGACCCTGAGTCGTTCCTGTTGACCGAGATCTTCGGCGGTTGGATCATTGCCGATACGTCATCGAACGCCGCCTTCGGAGCGGACGCGATCGGCCTCCCTCCCGATGCGCTTCCCGAGCCGAGCGTGTTCATCGTCGATGGCGGCGTACTGGTGCCGACCTTCAATCCGCAGTCGCTCGGCGCCTCCACGGTCATCACGATCGGTCTCGAAGTGCCGGCCGGTAACGGGGCATTCACCGACTCGGAGCCCGGACCCATCAATCGTGACCAGGCCGATGGCAATCACGTGTGTTGCAACGTGAGCTTCACCGACAATCTCGAGATCTCGACGTCGCTCCCAGACCTGTGTTTCGAGTGCGTCGACTTCCGTGCCATCTCGGGCGCCCAGGCGGCCGCTGGCGAGGCGTCGATCATTCCGCCCAACACGACGATCGACTCTCCCGGGTTCGCGACGATCAGCAACTGCACCACCGCCGTCGAGGAGGGTGGACCGAACGGCCCACTCGGCGATGAGTTCGAGCAGTTCGTCTTCGCGATCCACGGGCAAGCCGTTGGCCCATTCGGTGTCGCGCTGCACGGCACGTACACCAGCGATCTGCTGTAGACAGGCCGAGGTCAGTTCGGTAGCCCCGGGTCGGTTGCGATCCGGCTCGGGGTTACTTCAACGACTTCGCGGAGAAGCCGCGGTCGTTGCACGTGAGCATGGTGCGCTTGCCGCTCACGACCGTTTCCAGGACACATTCCCGTCCCCAGAGGCGGAAGGCGTAGGCGAGTGTCTTCTCTGCGTTCTCGAGCTGGAGATCTCGCCCGTCATGCTGGTGCACCATGTAGAGCGTGCGCTTGTGGCCGAAGTCCGCGTCCTCGATCTGAATCACCGGCATGCTGCCCATGCCCACGCTGCGTAGGAACTGCTCTTTGACGTCGTGCCAACCTTCGTCGTCGGAGACCCCGGTGACCACGAGGTCGTCGCCGCGCGCTTCGTATTGGAAGAGATCGAGCTCGCGCATCGCCTCCTGCGTCAGATGGCGTCGGAGGAACGACACGTCACGGTCGGTCTCGCGGACCTCGAGGAGCTTCGCCATGCCACTTGCGCCATGCTGCTCTTTCATGTCGGACCAGAGCTTGAGGCCAATATGGTACGGATTGAGGCCGCCGGGCGTCGGGCGCACGACCTGATTGTGACGGACCAGAAACTCGAGGTAGAGCTCCTGCGGCAGGTCGATCGAGTTCATGATCTCGCGATGGACCCACGAGGCCCAGCCCTCGTTCATGATCTTGGTTTCGATCTGCGGCATGAAATATCGAGCTTCTTCGTCGACGATCTCGAGCAGATCTCGTTCCCAGTTCGCCAGATACGGATTGTGCTCGGCGATGAAAAGCAGCAGGTCCGGCTCCGGAGCGAGCGGCAAGCGTTGGAGGTCGGGTTGCACGTACTCGGATCGACGGTGCAGCGCCTGGAACGGATCGGGCGTAGGCTCCGCGTCTTGCAGGAGTCGCTCGCGGTGCTCCTCCTCGGACAACTTCCGAATGGCAAGGTTCCGGCGTCGTTGCAGTGACAACGCATGCGCGGCGTCGAGGATGTGTTCGACACGCTCGGGCCCGATCGACGGGTCTTCCATGTACCCACGCACGCGTTCCGCATGCGCCTTGAAGGTGCCGAGCGTGAACTCGGCGCGCGTTGTCTTGAAGGTGAAATTGTTCTTGAAGAAGTCGTTATGGCCGTACACGTGCGCCATGGTCAGAATCTGCAGGCAGAGCGAGTTGTCGCGCATCAGGTAGGCGAGCGCCGGACTGCTGTTGATCACCATCTCGTACGGGAGTCCGCTCACCCCGTAGTCATAGAGCGTCTTCAGCTTCTCGAAGGCCTTCCCGTACGACCAGTGGGGGTAGTGCGCCGGCATACCCGAATAGCCCATGTAGGCGAGCATGTCGGTGTGGTTGCACATCTCGAATTCCTGGGTGTAGCAATCGAGGCCCAGCGCCTCGACTTGCTCGCGAATTTTTGCGTCCCAGTATTCGAGATCGCTGAGGTCCCACGTTGCCATCGCGCGTCCCTGTCCCTCAGTCCGTCGTGCGCTCTTTCGCGAGGAACGCCTTGAAGCTCGGCCAGATGTCTTCCTTGCGCTCGATGAGCACCGTCTGGAAGTTGTCGGCATCGAGGCGTCGGAAGATGTTCAGCATCGAACTCTCGTAGTAGCGCGACCCGAGCGGCTTGATCTCGCCGTACCCGAAGAGATTGCAGATGCTGGTCAGTTCGCCGGCAGCCTGCAGTGCCGTCGAGTTGTCCGAATCGAAGTTGTCTCCGTCCGAGCAGTGGAACGCGTAGATGTTCCAGAGCGATGGGTGGTAGCGCTCGGTGATGATGTCCAGCGCTCGCTGATATCCGGACGAGATGAAGGTGCCGCCGGACTCGCCTTTGTAGAAAAACTCTTCCTCGGTGACTTCGGTGGCCTCGGTGTGATGGCTGATGAAGACGATCTCGACGGCCCGGTACTTCGTGCAGATGAACTGGTAGAGCAGGAAGAAGAAGCTGCGCGCCAGGTACTTCTTCATGGTGTCCATCGATCCCGACGTGTCCATGATGCACATCACGACCGCGTTCGATTCGTTGCGGATGTCGGTCGTCTTGTGCCGGTAGATCAGATCCTTCTCGTGGTACGGGAAACGCCGCGTGTCGGGCGTGGGCGGCGCTCCGGTGAGCGCCGCCTCGCGTTCTTGCGCACGTTTGGCGGCGGCCTTGCGCTTCAAGCGCGAGCGGACGGTACGCTGCTTGTCGAGGCGAACCCGGATGCCGACCTGTCGATAGCCGCGCCGCTTATTGAAGTGCAGCGATTCGATCTGGCGAAGAGCCTTGCGCTCGAGATCCGGAAGATCGAGATCCTCGAACATGATCTCGATGAGCTCTTCGAGCGTGACGTCCGTCTCGTAGTAGTCGACGCCGGGCTGGTCGCCTGCCTTGTCTCCGGATCCCTGGCCTTCGCCCTTGGCCTTGCCGACGATCTGGCCAGGTTGGGACTCGCCGTCGCCCTGTCCGACACCGGGAGCATTGTCGCCGAACACGAAGCGGAACTCGCGTACGCCGCGGATCGGAACCTTGATGACCCGGTCACGGCTCTTTCCGATGATCGATTCCTCGGCGATGATGTCCGCAATGTTCTCGCGGATTGCCTCGCGAATCTTTTGCCGGTGACGCAGCCGATCGCCGGCGGTACGGTCGCTTCGCTCGGCCTCGGACGCGCGAAACGGACGGAAGATCGACTCGGGCATGGTGCGGCCGTCAGTGCGTCCCGGCTAGTCCTTCCACAGATTGTTTGCGGCGTATTTGAGCACCACGTCGACGCAGCTCTCGCAGTAGCCGTTGTCGAGGAGGTTGCGTTCCATCGCATTGTACTTGGAAGTCTGCTCCTCGTCGCGGGTCCGGGCCGTGGTGATGATGCGGCTCAATTCGCGTACCGACTCGGTGAGTTTCTTCTCGATGGCCTCTTTCAGTGGCTCGTAGCTTCGATAGGTGATCTTCTCGCTCCGGCGGCCGAGCGCCCACAGGTACGCGATGACCTCCTGGCGGAATCCCTCGGCGGCGGAGCCGATGATGGCGATCTGCTCCTCGATCGACTTCAGGAAGGCCTCGTCGGGCTGCAACTCCTCGCGAGTATTCCGGTCCTTGACGCGCGTCTTGTTGACGTACGCTTCGGCGTGATCGAGGTAGTTCTGGAACAGCGCCTCGGCCTGTTCCTGGTAGGCGTAGACGAAGCCCTTCGTGACTTCCTTGCGCAGGACGTCGAGGTACTCCTTGTGGAGTACGTCCTGGAGGAACTCGAGGTATCCCTTCCGCGCGTCGTCCGAGATGTCGGCTTCTTTGACCATTGCGATCAGTGCCTCGCGGACGTTGATGGGGTTGATGCAATTGCCATCGACGTTGTCCGAGAGCGCATTGTCGAGGGCCTTCATGATGAAGCGTGTCGAGATGCCGCTCATGCCCTCGCGCTTGGTATCCTCGCGGAGCTCATGGATGTCGATCTTCTTTGTCTTGCCCTTCTCGACGACTTCCTCGCCGTTGTAGAGCTTGAGCTTGGTCATCAGATCGCATTTGTTGTTGGGCTCGAGCCGCGAGAGAATGGCAAACATCGACGCGACCTCGAGGGTGTGCGGCGCCACATGGGCCTCAAAGTCTGAGTTGCGGATGATCTTCTCGTAGATCCGGACTTCCTCGGAGAGGCGCAGGTTGTACGGGACCTTCACCACGACGATGCGGTCGAGGATGGCCTCGTTCGTATGATCGGCGCGGAATTTCTGCCATTCCGCCTCGTTCGAGTGCGCCGCAATGACGGTATCGACGTAGACGAGGCCATGGCGGCCCGGCGCCGGAATCACCTTCTCTTGTGTGGCGGTGATCATCGCGTGGAGGTATTCGGTCTCGTTCTTGAAGACCTCGATGAATTCGACCATGCCTCGGTTGCCGACGTTCAGTGCGCCGTTCAGGTCGAGGACGCGTGGGTCGCCTTCCGAGTACGTGTCGAGCTTCGAGATGTCTTCGCTGCCGATCAGTACTGACGTGTCCTGATTGTTCGGATCGACGGGTGGGACGACGCCGAGACCGACCCGATTCCGCTTGGAGAAGGTGTGGGAGGCGACGGGCACGTCCTCGTAGCGTCCGGCGAATTCGCCCTTCAAGCGATAGCGACACACCGGGCAGAGATCGCCCTCGATGTGTACGCCCAGCATCTTCTGGAACTCCTGGCGGAGGTGGCGCGGGATGAGGTGGAGGGGTTCCTCGAACATCGGGCACCCATCGATGAAGTACATCGGAGGGCTGGCCTCGAGTCCTCGCTGGAGCCTTTCCACGAGGGAACTCTTCCCTGAGCCCACGGGGCCCATCAAGTAGAGCACCTGCCGGCTCTCCTCGCCCTTCAGCGAGGCGGCATGGAAGTAGCGCACAATCTGCGAGACGGTTTTCTCGATACCGAAGAACTCGTCGCTGAAGAACTTGTAGGTCTTCAGTGACTCGTCTTTGTACAGGCGCTTGACCCGCGGATCTTCCGTCTTGAGGATATCGGACGCGCCGTCGCGTATGAGGACGTCATAGATTCGCGAATGCGCGAGCTTCGGTATGCTCGGATCCTGCTTGACGAGATCGAGGTAGGCGAGGAATGTTCCCGACCATGGTTCCTCGTCGTGCGCGACGCGATCGTCTTTGATCAGCTTCTCAAAGGCGCTCTTCCCGTTGTCCATAAGTAGCTCCTTACTCAGCCGAGTCAGGAAGCGGGCGCTTGCGCGTGCCGGCACATCACGTGCGAGCGTTCGGAACCGTCTGAAAATTATAGTGGCCCGCCTACTCCCTGGGAACCCCTCTACTTGCAGGATAACAACGCATCATATTCACGAGAGTTGCGGACTGCTGCGGCTCAACGGCGAGACGGCGGCCGGAGCTGCTCCGTGAATAGCGGCCGGGCTTGCTACATAAGTAGCGGCCGGCGCTTCTACGTGAATAGGGGAGGCGCTGCGACGTGAATAGGGGAGGCGCGCCCACGATGAGTGCGGCGCTTCCTCGAACCTCACAACAACACCACGCGACCACGACATGTTGGTCACTCTCCCGACGCGTCAAAGCGTACCATCGCCGTTTGCGAGGTGTCAACGTTATTTTTGTGCGCACTGCGTTGTGAGGCATCAGTTAGCATCGGATGGGTCGGAATCGGTGCAGCGCTTGACGGATGTTCCGATTGGTAGGACACACGCCGTGCTCATGAATGTGACCGAGGCATTGGCCCGCGCCGCACGACGATGGCCGGCGCGCGAAGCGCTGCGTGATGATCAGAACGGGATCACGTTTGCGGAACTCGATGGACGGGTGAATCGACTCGCGCATGAGCTCGCGACTCTCGGTGTGCGTCCTGGGGATCGGGTGGCGACGCTCCTTCCGAACTCGATCGCGCAGATCGCAGCGCAATTGGCGATCCTGCGCGCCGGAGGGGCGTGGGTGGCCATCAATCGCCGCCTCGCCAGCCCCGAGATCACCTACATGCTGCTGCATTCGGGGGCGCGCGTGTTGTTGAACGATGGCGACATGTCCGGCGTCGGGTCAGGGCCAGCGTCTTTGGCCGAGGTGTGCGACGTCAGTGGTGGCGACGCGGTGTTCGAACGCCGGTTGGCGATGCGGTCGGCGGCGCCGCCGACCGTGGCCGTCGGCGAGGATGACGTCGGACGGCTGCGCTACACCTCAGGCACTACCGGGCGCCCGAAGGCCGCGGTGCTGACGCATCGGAGTGCGCTGACGTCGCTGCACAGCCTGCTCGCCGAGCTCCATGACCTCGGATCGGATGATGTCGTGGCGCACGTGACGCCTCTCACGCATGCCAGTGAGGCGCTCGTGGCGCCGGCGTTCTGGCGCGGCGCCCGCGCGGTCCTGCGCGCACGCGCGGACGCGCAGTCACTTGCGACGCTCATCGCGCGCGAGCGGGTGACCACGCTCTTTCTCGTGCCCACGCTCATTGCAGCTCTCGCGGACATCGCCGAAGCTGATCGGTCCGTGTTCGCGAGCGTACGGACGATCGTGTACGGCGCGGCGCCGATGCCGGCCGACCTCATGGAGCGCGCGTTGGGGCTCCTCGGCCCGGTGTTGTTGCAGATCTACGGCATGAGCGAATGTCCGTTCCCCATCACCACGTTGCGAAAGGAGGATCACTTCGATCGTCGCGTGCGGGGCTCGTGCGGATTGCCGACGGCAGTGAACAGCGTGCAGGTGCTCGACAGTGACGGCAGGCCGGCACCGACCGGGACGCCTGGTACGATTGCGATCCGCGGGCCGCAGGTCATGCGCGAGTACTGGGAAGATCCGGACGCGACGCGGGCCACGCTGGTGGACGGCTGGTTGCGTAGTGGCGACATTGGCGTCTTCGACGCCGAGGGTTTCCTGACCCTGGTCGACCGCCGCGACGACGTGATCATCAGCGGGGGGTTCAATGTGTATCCACGTGAAGTCGAGGTCGTCCTCGAATCCCATCCCGCCATTGCCGAAGCTGGCGTTGCCGCCGTGTCCCATGAGCGCTGGGGGCAGGGGGTGGCCGCCTGGGTCGTCCGCAGCGAAGGCGAAGAGGGGGCCGCGGTCGACGAGGATGCCCTGATCGCGTTCTGTCGGAATCGGGTTGCCGGCTATAAGAAGCCGGTGCAGGTGCGGTTCGTCCCCGAGCTCCCGAAGAACTCGACCGGCAAGCTTCTACGGCGACGGTTGCACGAGATCGACCACCGCTGACCGGTCGTGGTCAGTGGCGGTCGATCGATGGTCGCTAGAAGCCGCCGTCGGGGATGTCGATGGCGGAACGGTCGCCGGCCCCGATTGCGCCGATCTTGCTGTGGACGCCGGGCATGATGAAGTTCACGAAGAACTTCGCGGCGCTCACCTTGCCCGCATAGAAAGCGAAGTCCTCCTGGCTGACCTCGTCCGGATCACGGCCGTCGCTGTCGCGCTTGCTCTTGGCGATGACGGCCGCGTCGAGCAGGAGATGGGCGATCGTGACCTCGGCCATGGTCTCGAGAAACAGATTGGCCACCAGGGTGACCTGATCGATCTTGCTGCTCATGAAGAAGTCCATCAGGGTTGCGGCGCCGCGTTCGAGCGCCTCGGTGGCCTCACCGAGCGCGCGCACTTCGTCACCGAGACCCGGCTGACTGGCATGGTTCGCGACGAACGTCTTGATCTCCTGCAGGAAGTTCTTGAAGTTCTCGCCGCCGTGCGAGGTCAGCTTGCGGGAGACCAGGTCGAGCGCCTGAATGTGGTTGGTGCCCTCGTAGATCGAGAAGATCTTCGCATCCCGGCAGTATTGCTCGACCGGATGATCTTCGACGTACCCCGCGCCACCGTAGGTCTGGATCGCGAGCTCGGTGATACGAAATGCCTGATCTGAGCAGTAGGCTTTGACGATCGGCGTCAGCAGATCGACCTGGCCGAGATGGTACTGGGCCTTGGCCTCGTCCTTGCCCGCGAGTGCTTCCGCCAGGTCGTAGTGAAGGGACAGCTTGAGCGCGAGGGTGCGCATTCCCTCGACTTTGCATTTCATCTCGAGCAGCATGCGGCGCACGTCCGAGTGCTCGATGATGTGCACCCGCGGAGCGTTCGGGTCTTTGAAGTTCTTGGCCGCCGCCCCCTGCTGGCGCTCCTGCGCGTAGCTCAGCGCGTTCAAGTACGCCGTCGAAGCGACACCGATGCCCTGAACGCCGACGGCAATTCGGGCGCCGTTCATGAGCCGGAACATCTGCCGGATGCCGACGTTCTCTTCGCCGCCTAGAAGATAGCCACGGCAGCCATCGTTCTCACCGAAGTTGAGGACCGCGGTCGCCGATGCGCGGATGCCGAGCTTGTGCTCGATCGCCCCCGTGATGACGTCGTTCGGCTCGCCGAGCGAGCCATCATCGTTTACCCAGACCTTCGGGACGATGAAGAGCGACAACCCTTTGGTGCCGGATGGAGCGCCCTCGATCCGCGCCAGGACCAGGTGCACGACATTCTCGCACATGTCGTGATCGCCGGCCGAGATCCAGCACTTGGTTCCCGTGATCTTGAAGACATTTCCATCGAGCCTGGTCGCCTTGGTGCGGCTTGCGCCGACATCCGAGCCCGCGTGTGGTTCGGACAGGCACATCGTACCCGAGAACCGACCTTCGATCATGGCGGACAGATAGCGCGTCTTCTGCTTCTCGGTTCCGAACGAGGCAATGACGTCGCTCGCGCCGTGCGTGAGGCCCGAGTACATGCTGAACGCGGTGTTGGCGCCGCTCCGAATCTCCTGCAGTACGCTTTGGATGGTCATCGGACCACCGAACCCACCGGCGTCCTGCGCGATCGGGAAGGCCATGAAGCCGAGTTCGAAGAGTGTCTTCCACGCCTCCTTGAATCCGGGGGGCGTGAAGGTGGTGCCGTTCTCGAGGCGGCAGCCGACCCGGTCGGCCGAGCTGTTCAGCGGTCCCGTTACCTCGGTGGCGTAGCGCACACACTGATCGAGGATGGCGTCGCATTCCTCGCGTGACAGATGAGAGAAGCGCTCGTGCTCGAACACCTGCTGCACGTTCAGGTGTTCGTAGAGTGTGAATTTGATGGCGCGAAGATCGATCTTGTAGTTGTTCTGGCCGGCTGCAGACATTCGGAACCTCCTCGTGTACGCGGGAAAAGTGCCCTAAATCCGGGCAAAGTCAAACAAACGGGTGGTTGTCTCAGAAGGCTGAGGAGGGCTGCTCTGGGGGGCTCAGCATCGACACAGGCAACACGACCGTGAACGTCGAGCCGACGCCTGGCGTGCTGGTCGTGTGGACGTGTCCGCCGAGCAGCGTCACGAGTCGGTGGACGATATGGAGGCCCAGGCCAACGCCTCCGAAGCGCCGTGAGTCCGAGCCGTCGCCTTGGCGATACATGTCGAAGATCAGGGGGAGATCGGAGGGCGCGATCCCGACTCCAGTGTCTCGAATCGACAGCGCGACGCCTTCTGGATGCTTCCCGAGTGTGACGTCGACGCTTCCGGTGGTCGTGAATTTCAGCGCGTTGCCGATCAGGTTCTTCAGGACGGTCTTCAGTTTCTGGTAGTCGGTGACCAGGTTCGGGGCGTGGCGGTCCTGTGTCCAGCGCAGGACGACGTCTGGCGCCACGATGGGTTCCAGCTCCCGCCCGAGCTCCTCGAACAGGTGTTCCGTATCGACGTTCGTTGCCGTGACGGGGTCGCGGCCCGCATCCAGCCGATTCAAGTCGAGGGTCGCGGTGACGAGGTCGAGCAGTTCGCCTGCGCTCCGACGGACTCGCTCGACGGTGTCGTGCTGGGCGCTCGTCAGTGGATCGAAGGCGCCTTCGGCGAGGAGGTCGGTATACCCAGTGATGACGTTCAGCGGTGTCCGGAGTTCGTGGGACATGGTCGAGACGAAGTCGGACTTGAGCCGACTGGCGGACTGCAGGTCGGCAATCAGGTTTGCGTTCTCGACCGCGACGGCGGTCGCGTGTGCGATGCCGCGAGACAACCGGCGTTGCTTGAGGGTGAATGGTCCGGTGCGTGTCCGGTATCCGTGCATCAGGAGCGCGGTAACGTGCTCCTGGCGGCAGACCGGCGTGCAGAGGATGGAGCTGGCTTCGGAACGTTGCATGAGCCCGTGGGGTATCCAGGCCTGGTCGCGGGCATCCACGATCTCGATGGTCTCGCCCGGCGCGAGCGCCGCGAACAGCGGCATGCTGTCGAAGGGAAACTCCAGCTGCACGAGCTCGGTAAAGACGGCTTTCCGAACTCCGACGGCCGAATGCAGCCGGAATGTCTGGCGCTCCGGGTCCCACCGGATCGTGATGCTCCAGTCGCAGTCGAGCGACGCGCGCGCGAGTCGATTGACCTGCTCGAGCATGTCGGGTGCGTCGAGATGCGCGCTCAGCGTCTCTCCCACCTCGACGAGCGCGCCCGAGATCTCGGCCTCTTCCTCGAGCAACGAAGTCTGCATGAAGGCGGTGCGACGATAGCGATCGAGAAGCGCCGCGCCGATGATCGACGCCATGACCCCTGTCATCGCCGTCGTGACCGGCGACCAGCCGCCACCGGGATTGGGGAGATGCGGGAATGCCAGGCCGCCCCCGGTGAGCGCAGCCAGGGTCACGAAGAGTTGCGGTCGCCATCCCCAGGGGAGCAGCACGGCGAGCGCCAGGAGATGGCAGAGGTGTCCAGCGGCGACGGAATCAGCGGAGGAGCCGACCAACGCTTCATAGTAGCTGACCAGCAACGCGAAGGCCGCCATCAGTACAGCGCCGACCCTGGCTGGTGGCGCCCACGCGTACCGAAAGTGGTACGCGACCACCCCAAGCACCGAGCCCAGAACCGTCAGCCCATACAGCCACAGCACGGCCCCGACCCGATCGGGATGGGCCATGGACTCGGCTGCCATCGCGACGCCGAGCAGGACGACGAACAACCCGATCGTGATGTCGAGGCGGAAGCGCAGGACCTGATCACGATCGGCCAGGTAGGCTCGCTCCCGAACCACGTGCTCCGGCACCGCAGCAACTGGTGGTGTCATTTTCTTCACGCCCGTCGAACCGGTCACTCGGCTGTTCCTTAGCGATAGCAAGGCGCATGTAGCGGCGCGTCGGTACCCCGAACCGGGAGTAGAGCAAAAACCGGTCCAGAAAACGGGGGGACGGGCGGAGGACTACGCAGAGAACAGCGGACTCGATTACGAGTTCGGGCGTGCGGATCGGCGGCGCACTGGCGCCGATTGCACTTGTCCAGATGCCGGGGCACATAGACGCCTTGGGGACTTGGCGTACGGTTCGACGAGCGGGTGGGGCGGCGCTACTGGCGGCGGTCGTGTCGGCGCCCCTGACCGCGTTGGGAGTCACACCGAGCGGTGACACGACGCTCCGCTTCCGGCACCGTGGTGTGGAGGTGGCGCGTCTCGACCTTGCGGCACTGACCGAGGCGCTCACGCCGCAGGTCGTGACGATCGACGACCCCTACTACGAGCGCTCGAAGTCTTTCCGAGCCTTTCCGCTCCGCGATGTGTTGGCCCTCGGTTTCGGTGCGCGGACACCTGCCGTCGGCGAGAGCTTCTTCTTCCGGGCGCGTGATGGGTACGTGAAACCGGCGCCAGTTGCGCGCGTTCGCGAGCAGGGCGGATACCTCGCCTTCGAGGATGTCGAGGCGGCCGGGGCGCAGCAGGGTGCAGTGTGGGAGTCGATCGATCGCCGGCAGGTCGATCCCGCACCCTACTATCTGATCTGGGCGAAGCCGGAGCAGAAGGACGTGCATCGCTATCCGTGGCCGTATCAGCTGGTGGCGATTGAGATCGCGAAGTTCGGCGACGAGTATCCCCACACCGTGCCGACCACCGCGCCGCCCGAGGCGGCGGCGTGGAAGGGGTTCGAGATCTTTCGCGGCGAATGTATCTCCTGTCACGCCATCAACGGGCAGGGGGGAACGATTGGTCCCGAGTTGAACGTGCCGCAAAGCATCGTCGAGTATCGCCCTGCGGCGCAGATCAAGGCCTACATTCGGAATCCGGCAGCGTTCCGATACACGAGTATGCCTGCCCACCCGCATCTTGGGGACACGCACCTCGAGGCGCTTCTCGCCTACTTCGAGGCCATGAAAACATTGAAGCACGATGTACGGGCGGCGCCGTGAGTACGGACATCGCGGGTTCCGTGTTGCATCTCGAGACGCGTCGCCTCGCAACTGTGCACGGGGATTTCGAGGCGCACGTGTATCAGACTCTGTCGACAGGGAGAGCCGCGCTCGCCCTCGTTCGTGGCGACGTGACCGGCCCAGAGTCCGTCGTCGCGCGCGTGCACTCGTCGTGCGTGACGTCGGAAGTGTTCGGGAGTTGCGATTGCGATTGTGTCGAGCAGTTGGAAGCTGCCCTGGCGGCAATCGCGGACGCCGGTCGTGGGGTGCTCTTCTATCTCATGCAGGAGGGACGCGGGGCGGGCTTTACGGCGAAGGTGCGCGACCGGATGATGGTCCAGGCCAGCGGCGAACGCTTGTCGACATTCGACGCCTATCGTCGGCTCGGTCTCGCGCGGGATCACCGGTCGTACGAGGAGGTGGCGAGCATCGGCCGGCTGCTGGGGATCGAGGCTCCGCTGCGATTGCTGACCGGGAATCCCGAGAAGGTGGAAGAACTCGAGCTTGCCAGTGTCGTCGTCGTGGGGACCCTGCCGTTTCACGTCGCGCCCTCGCCCTTCAATGCGCACTATCTGCGTGCGAAGGCGCCGGCATCGGTCACGACGCGCGATGGTGCCGAGACGCCGGTGGCGACGTTGCCCGAGCCTGTCGATTATTTCGAGCCATTCGTTCCAGAGGGGATGCCGGGGCTTCTGTGCACGGCGTCGTACCTGCTGCCGATCGCGTTGCCCGCTGCTGATACGCGGGCCCGCGCCGGGACGTCCGGGGTGCACTGGTTTCGTCTGCACGGCTACTTCGATCTGGTGGCGAACCACGAGCGCGCCGTGCTCGTCCATGGAGAACCCACGACCGCGCGCGCCGCGAGGCCACCGTTGGTGCGCGTGCAGTCGACGCCACTGCTCGATCGATTTTCACTCTCCGATGTCGCCGCAGACAAACGTCGCTGGTACGCGACGGTACGCGCATTCGTCCAGCACGGAAGCGGGTGTGCGGTGTTCCGCGTCGCCGAACGGGATGGTGTGGCGCCGCCGCCCGAAGACGACGGGCTCGCCGTGTCCCGTCTGCTCGCTCATCATCTCGGTGGCCGTCGTGCGCGTCCGGTGTTCGACCGACTGCAGGCGAGCGTGCGGGACACGGCGCTCCTCGAAGGACTGCGCATGCAGGGGATCACGCTCGACCCGCCCCTGGTGCTGGCCTCCACAGAGGGCAATGACGCCTGAGGGCGGCAGGCCGTCGTGGCGTGTCGGCTACGACAGCCTGCGCGCGCGCGTGCGTGCTCTTCCAGACATCCTGGGATCCGCCCTGGTGCAGCCGATGCAACCGTTGCGCCTTGCGGTGCGGCCGGCGACGGGATTCGTCGTGACTGGGGTTGGAAGCTCGGCCGCGCACGCGCGCTTCCTCGTCTCCCTCCTGGTCGAAGGGTTGGGGCTGCGTGCACGCTTCCAACCGCTCGGCGATTTCCTCGACCCGAGTGCGACCGATACCCGCACCGACGTCCTGGTCGTCATCTCGCAGGGGCTCTCTCCGAACGCGCGCGTCGCCCTCCGGCACGCCGATCAGTGGGCGGGCGTCGCGCTGCTGACGGCCACGACCGCCGCCGGCGCCGAGCGGGACGGCAAGGGTGAGAAGGCCACCTTTCTTGCCGAATTGCAGGCATCGCGTGTGGACATCCATCCGTTCTCCGCTGGTGAGGACGAGTATGGCACCCTTGTCCGGGTCGTCGGGCCCCTCGTCGGTTATCTCGCGGCGATCCGACTGGCGCACGCGCTGGCCACGGCACTGGGGAGGACGCTTCCCATCCAGGCCGACCAACTCGCGCTGATACCGGCGCGGGTCGCCGAGGCGCCCGCGGCCGTCGCGACAATTCTCGAGGGTACCCGCGATCTCGTCGAGCGCCTCGGAGGGCCGCTGACATTGCTCGCGACGGGCAGCTATGCGGAACTCGCCGACAACCTACGCTACAAGATTCTCGAAGGGATGTTGCGTCCGCTCCCTCCGATCTTCGATCTCCTGCACCTGGCGCACGGACCCTACCAGCAGATGCACGCGCATCCGATGACGTTGCTCGCACTCAGTCGAACCACGAGCGCGAGCGAGACGGCACTGCTGGCACGGGTGGAGACGATGCTGGTTCCCGAGCGTCACACGCTGGTGCGCCTGTCCACCACGCTTCCGGGTCCGCTCGCGATCTTCGAGCACGAGGCGCTCATGAACGACCTGATGCTGCGCGTGATCGAGGCCAACGCGGTCGATCAGGTGTCGTGGCCCGGGCAGGCCGCCGATGCCCCGCTGTACGACGTCAGCGTGTCTGAATCGAGCGGCCCGTCCGTCTCTTTCATCGGCGCGCGATCGCGCGTACCCGCGCGCACCGATCCCGCGGCGCGACGGCTGGAGATGTTGACCTGGCCCGAGATGGCGGGGTTGCTCGCCGCCGAGCCGTTGACGGCGGTGGTTCCGCTCGGCTCGACAGAACAGCATGGACCGCATCTGCCATTCGCGACCGATACCCGCATCGCCGAAGCACTCGGCCTGCGTTTCTGTGCGCGGGTGCCCGAGGCGATCCTGCTGCCCGCGCTGCCACTCGGCTGCGCCTCCGAGCACATGGGATTCCAGGGGACGCTCGATCTTCGCGCCGAGACCCTGTCGGCGCTGCTGGTCGATCTGGTCGCGAGTCTGCGGACGCACGGATTCGCACGGGCGTTCATCTTCTCGGCCCACGGGGGAAACATCGACGCGCTCGCCGAGGCGCTGCCCACCCTGCGGGTGGCGGGAATGCCCATGCTGGTGGGGGCTCATGCCGCGCTCGCCGATCTGACTCGCCTCTGGCACGACGCCAGCGCCGAGCATGGCGTCGGGGCTGCCGTGTCCGGGCATCACGCTGGCGAATACGAGACGTCGATCGTGCGCGCGTTGTGGCCCGACGCCGTCCGCGAGGACGCCCTTGCCCAGGGCCTCGTGACCTCGACCGAGGACTCTCAGGCGTTGTTCTATCCGAGTCTTGCGACGCATGCGCCGAGCGGGACCGTCGGCGATCCGCGCGCGGCGGATGCGGCGCGCGGGGAGCGCTATCTCGAAGCGTGGGTCACGTTGCTGGTTTCGACGTACCAGCTCGAGAAGAAAAGCGCGTACGCAACCGGCAGGTAGAACGCGTAGTAGAGTTGGTTCGGTAGGATGCGGAGTGCCCAGCCGACGTCCAGACCGGCCATGATCAAGACGTCTGCCGTCGCCCACAGGGCGTAGTAGATGGCGACGTAGCCAAGGATGTCGCGGAGGTAGGCTGCAATCGGGGCCTGGGCGGCCACGACGGTGCGCGGAATCAGGCGGTGGCGGAACCACCCGGCCAGGACGAGGAAGGACAGCTCGTACACGAGCCACAACACTTGCGGATGGAGGGGGCCTGCCACCGTCCGCCCGAGGCCAACCAGGACCCCGGTCGCGACCGGGACGAGGAGCGTCCAGGAGGCGGCGCGTGCGACGACCGAGCCGAGCTCGATTTCCGCGGGGCGGCCGGTCGATGCCCGACTGCCAACGGCCAGCAGGTAGAAGACGAGGAGTAGGACCCGGAAGTCGCCGAGCAGCACGAATGCGAACATGACGATGGTCGCCATCCATCCGTCCGCGAGGCCCAGCCACCGGACCATGAGCCCACCCGCCAGCGGGTCGAGGATGGTCTCGAGCCCGAAGACGAGGGCATAGGTCGCCATGAGTCCGCTGGCGCCCGGAGCCACCATCGACGGATTCTGGCGCGGAACGAGGCGGATGAAGAGCAGGAACGCCACCGGTACGACCCAGAGCGCGTATACGCCCTGGATGTCGGTTGCGTAGAGCGCATGCCAGTGCCCGAGCGAGGGTTCCACCGGGCTAGTACCGTCCACGCTTGCCGAGATGTGTGCCGTGATCCCTGATGCCGCGGTAGTCTAGTTGGCGGCGGTTCGGTGTGCGAGCCCTGGTTTGGCTAGGGTGCGCGGTTCCCGCTGAGGCGTGCTCGGCCGGCGCACCCGGTACGTCGGCCGGATCAGGCCTTCGCTGCCGCGCGTGCGGCCAGCTCCCGCGTGCAATGATCTGATCGCACGCGGGAGCCGGGGCCTCGACGCTTAGCTGGGCGCTGGGATGATCTCTCCCGGTGCGCAAAAGTAGTCCGCGCGCCGGATTTCGATCATCCGTCGGCCGAGTTGATCCTCGACTTCGATCTGGGTCCGGCTGCCCCGCGGGCCTTCGGGCGGGCAGCGGACCTGATAGCAGAGGTAGGGCTGGGCCTCGCCCGCCCCGACCGGAAAGGTCTCGACCTCGTCGCCGTCGCGGGTCCTGACGTTGTACTTGTTGGCCGGGACGCAGGCGTTGCCCGAGCGCAGCCGGATCCGGCACCTTTGGTTGGCGAAGAGCGGATACTGCTCGGGGAACAGATCGGCCAGCGCCTTCACGTTCGGCGTCTCTCGATCGGTGTTGGCCAGGCAGTAGAGGTGGTCGGGCGGCTGGCCCGCTCCGGCGTGAAAGGTCAGGAGCAAGGGCGCGATCAAGGCGGCGGTGATGGTGAGGGTCGTCAGCTTTGCGGTCATCATAAGGGAGCCTTTCTCCGGTCGTCGGGAACGCTACTAGAACTGCTCGACGCACTCGCAGTTCGAAATTGGACGGCCGACTACTCCTGCAGCGGCCATGTCAATCGGACGGCAGATCTCGTTCGGCGCCAAGCAGAAGCCTCCGCAAATGGCGGTCCTGGCACCCAGTTGTTCGCTGCACAGCTGGGCATCGGGGACGCATCGGCAATCTTCGACGCGGGATCCAGGCTGTCCAGCGGCGGCACACGTCTCGCCGTCTGGGCAGTCCCCGCCGCAGATGTCGCCGATGAAGGGTTCCCCGTCGGGGTTGGGGATCAGCTGGCAAAAATTGAGCTCTGGTGTGCTGGTTGGGGTGGGCGTCGGCGTGTGGGTGGGGGTCGGCGTGTCGGTTGGAGGCGGCGTCGGGACGATCTTGTTGGCCGGCATGCAGAGGAAGTCGGACTTCCGGATCCGGATCCGTCGGGCGCCGAACTGATCGAGGGCGTCGGCTTCGAGGCGGTCACGGTCGCACTTGAGGTCGTAGCAGAGGTAGTCGCGGCCGTCGTCGGAGTCGACGGGAAGCGGTTCGAAGGGCTCGCCGTCGACCTGGCCGATGATTTCGACGTTCTCCTTGGCGACGTTGACGCAGAAGTGGCTCGCCGGGAGTCGCAGGCGACAGTCGAGTTGGGTTTGGAAGGCGCCCGTGGGGTAGATGTCGGCCAGATAGATGGTGCGGCGATCGGTGAGACTGTCGCGGATCTTGAAGCACTTCAGGTGGTCGTAGTCGAAGCCGTTCGCGTGCACGGTGGTGCTTGCGCCGACGATTGCGATCGCGGTAGCCGCGAGGACGAGGCGGGTGAGGCGTCTCATGAGTTCTCCTGTCGAGCGTCGATGTCCGATGGGTCGGGTTCTCTGGGCGATCGTGTCGATCTCACTTGAGCGGAACGACTTGACCCGGTGCGCAGAAGTAGTCCGCGCGCCGGATCTCGATCATCCGTCGGCCGAGTTGATCCTCGACTTCGATCTGGGTGCGGCTGCCCCGCGGGCCTTCGGGCGGGCAGCGGACCTGGTAGCAGAGGTAGGGCTGGGCCTCGCCCGCCCCGACCGGAAAGGTCTCGACTTCGTCCCCGTCGCGGGTCCTGACGTTGTACTTGTTGGCCGGGATGCAGGCGTTGCCCGAGCGCAGCCGGATCCGGCACCTTTGGTTGGCGAAGAGCGGATACTGCTCGGGGAACAGATCGGCCAGCGCCTTCACGTTCGGCGTTTCCCGGTCGGTGTTGGCCAGGCAGTAGAGGTGGTCGGGCGGCTGGCCCGCCCCGGCGCTCTGCGCGAGCAGCAGTGGCAACGTGATGACGGCGGCCATGATGAAGAGCGTCAGTTTCGAAGTCATGTCAGAGCCTTTCTTCGGATCGCTGGTGGCTAGCGGAGTACGCATTCGCAAGTCTCGGGGTTCCCGCTAGCGGAAGCTTGGTCTGGGACACAGGCCTCGTTCACACTGGGGCAGAAGCCACCACAGATGCCGCGGTCGACGTTGGCGGTCTGCGCACTGCACGCCTGGAAGTCGGGGAGGCACTGGCACCCGCCGGGCCCCCGAGCGGGGTCGTCGAAGAACCCGCAGAATTGATCCGTTGGGCAGTCGCCCCCGCACGTGCCTTCGCCAACATTCGCGTCGATGATCGCCTGGCATCCCGTGGGGATGGGGGTCGCCGTCGGGGTGGGCGTCGGCGTGTCGATTGGAGGTGGCGTCGGCTCCGGGCTTGGGACGATCTTGTTGGCCGGCATGCAGAGGAAGTCGGACTTCCGGATGCGGATCCGTCGGGCGCCGAACTGATCGAGGGCCTCGGCTTCGAAGCGGTCACGGTCGCACTTGAGGTCGTAGCAGAGGTAGTCGCGGCCGTCGTCGGAGTCGACGGGAATCGGCTCGAAGGGCTCGCCGTCGACCTGGCCGATGATCTCGACGTTCTCCTTGGCGACGTTGACGCAGAAGTGGCTCGCCGGGAGTCGCAGGCGACAGTCCAGGCGGTGCTCGAAGGGGATCTGCGGATAGATGTCGGCCAGGTAGATGGTGCGGCGATCGACGAGACTGTCGCGGATCTTGAAGCACTTCAGGTGGTCGAACGGCTGGCCTGCGTGCGCGAGACCGCTGGTCGTGGCAATGGCGAGAACGAGCGTGGCGAGGACGAGACGGGTTTTCATGGAAGAACCTCCAGGCTGCGAAAAGGAGAGACTCGCGCAGGGCGCGCGGCTGCGACGGATGGCGTCGGTCGGTGGAGTGGAATGGGCATGCAAGGTCCCCAGGCAAATGACAAATGGGATTCGTTGAAACTAGCGTGCGTTTTTCCGGCGGTCAACGGAAAAATGCACCACACGCTGCATGAATTCCTGCATGGCGCCGGGTAGTTAGGCTGTTCTATGGCGCATGCAGTATGTCCCACTGAGTCAGGTTGGCGCAGGCAGTGCCTCAATACGACTTGGGCAGTCCTAGGGCATGCTCCGCAAGGTAGTTGAGCGCCATCTGCTGTGACACCGGGGCGATTTTGTAGAGGCGCACCTCGCGCCACAGTCGCTCGACATGGAACTCTTTAGCGTACCCGTAGCCGCCGAGGGTTTGCACTGCGGCGTCGCAGGCGTTGAAGCCGGCTTCGGCGGCGATGACTTTGGCGGCGTTCGCCTCGCGGCCGCATGGGCGCCCCTGGTCGAAGAGCCAGGCGGCCTTCAAGCAGAGCAGCTCCGCGGCGTCGAGCTCGGCGAGGGCGTGGGCAAGCGGGTGCGCGATCGCCTGGTTCTTGCCGATCGGTCGGTCGAAGACGATGCGTTCCTTGGCGTACTGCGTGGCGCGGGCGAGCGCGGCGCGCCCGATGCCGACCGCCTCCATGGCGATGACGATCCGTTCGGGATTGAGCGAGTCGATGAGATGGTAGAAGCCGTTCCCGACGGTGCCGACGACGTCGTCGTTCGAGACGACGAGGTTCTCGATGAAGAGCTCGTTCGAGTCGACCGCGGCGCGGCCGAGTTTCGAGATCGTGCGCACGGTGATCGCCGAGCGATCGAGATCGGCGAAGAACAACGTCATGCCCTTCAACGGCTTGTCGGGCGTCTCTTCCCGCGGCGTCGTCCGGGCGAGGAGCAGGATCTTGTTGGCCTGCTGCGCGTTGGTCGTCCACACCTTGTGCCCGTTGACGACCCAGGAGTCGCCGCGCCGCTCGGCGCGGGTCTCGATGCGCGACGTGTCCGTCCCGGCGTTCGGTTCGGTGACGCCGAAGGCCATGACGATCTCGCCCGTGCAGATGTGAGGCAGGTAGCGTTCCTTCATCGCCTGCGAGCCGACCTTGATCAGCGGCGTGGGCGGAAACATGTAGAAGTGGATGGGGGAGGCGCCGGACGTGCCAGCACCCGAGCGGCAGATCTCGTGCAGCACCAGCGCCGCTTCGGTGATGCCGAGCCCGGCGCCACCGAACTCCTCGGGAATCATCAACCCGAGCCAGCCGGCCTTGGCGAACGCTTCGACGAACTCGTGGGGATACTCGTGTCGATCGTCCTTTCCGAGCCAGTACTCGGCATCGAAGCGGCCCGCGAGCGCGGCAACCTCCTGGCTGATCTGCTCCTGTGCTTCGGTGAGTGCGAAGTCCATGGCACCTCCTCGTCGGGATCGTAGCCCATGTTTCGGTCAAATGGGTACGGCGCGGGCACACTCGCGTGGCTCTGGGGGAGGTGGTAGACACGCGCTCGCCCGAGTTCACGCTCCGGAGAGGTGGTCCCTATGCCGTATGAGCCCCCCGACTACTACGCGATCGACGAGCTGCTCTCCGATGAGGAGCGGATGGTGCGGGATACCGCCCGGCGCTTCATCGAAGACGAGTACCAGCCGCTGGTCACCGAGGCCTTTCGCGATGGGTCCTTCCCGATGCAGATCGTGCCCCGCCTGGCCGAGCTCGGCTTCTTCGGTCCGACCCTTCCCGAGCGCTACGGCTGTGCCGATCTGAACAGTGTCGCCTACGGGCTGATCAACCAGGAGCTCGAACGCGGGGACAGCGGCATCCGCTCGTTTGCGAGCGTGCAGTCGGGGCTCGTCATGTACCCGATCTTCACCTACGGATCGGAGGAGCACCGGACGCACTGGTTGCCGCGAATGGCCCGCGGCGAAGCCATCGGATGTTTCGGCCTCACGGAGCCGGACTTCGGCTCGAATCCATCCGGCATGCTGACGACCGCCCGGCGTGCCGACGGTGGGTTCGTCCTGAACGGCGTGAAACGCTGGATCACCAATGGCAACATCGCCGATGTGGCGGTCGTGTGGGCGCGGCTCGAGGAGGACGGGCAGTCGGCCATTCATGGATTCCTCGTCGAGCGTGATCGCCGCGGGTACTCGGCGCGCGAGATGGAGGGCAAGTTCAGCCTGCGCGCGTCGATCACGTCGGAGCTCTTTCTCGACGACTGCTGGATTCCCGAGGAGAATCGGCTTCCAGGCAGTGGCTCGATGAAGGCGCCGCTCTCGTGTTTGTCGCAGGCGCGGTATGGGATCGCCTGGGGCGCCATCGGTGCCGCGAGTGCATGCTACGATTGCGCGCTCTCGTACGCGCGGGAACGCATCATGTTCGACAAGCCGATTGCCGCCTTTCAGCTGGTGCAGCGAAAGCTGGTGACGATGGTGACCGAGATCACCAAGGCGCAGTTGCTGTGTCTACGCCTCGGCCGCCTGAAAGATGCCGAGCGCGTCCGCCCCGAGCAGATCAGCATGGCCAAGATGAACAACGTCAGTCAGGCGTTGAAGATCGCACGTCTCGCTCGCGACATTCTCGGCGCCAACGGGATCATCGACGAGTACCCGATCATCCGGCACATGCTGAATCTCGAGACCGTCAACACCTATGAGGGGACCGAAGACGTGCACCGCCTGATCATCGGGAAGGACATTACCGGCTTCAGCGCGTTCGGCGGCTGAGCCGGCGCGGCGCTCAGCCTCGCCGCCCCCGGCCCCGTCATGCGCCCGTGTCCGCGGGCATCGTCGCACGAACCATGTCGCGAAAGTCCTCCGGGATGCGCCGCGGTCGTCCCGCATCGTCCATGATGGCATGGACGGTGCTCCCGGTGACCAGCAGGTCGGCGGATGGTCCGCGCACCTCGTAGCCGATCTCGAGCCGGGCGCGGCCGAGGGTGGTGATGCCCACGTGAATGGCGAGATCGTCGTCGTATCGTGCCGGGCGCCGATAGCGGCACCGTGCCTCGATGACCCCGAGGTACAGTCCCTGATCGATATAGACCTTGAACGGGTGGCCGAGTCCGCGGAACCACTCGGCACGGCCGATCTCGAAGACCCGGAAATAGTTGGCGTAGTACATGATCCGCATGGGATCGCAGTCGCCGAAGATGACGCGATAGCGTGCGGCTTCAGGCCAAGCCGGTTCGGCCATGGCGGGTCTCCTTCTTCGTCTCGGGGTCTGCTTCGACTTCCGGGTCGGTGCGGAATAGGATCGCGTCGGTGAGCGACGCTCGGTCAAACTTCATTCGTACGATCATCGCGGACGACCTGTCATCCAGCAAGCATGACCGCGTCGTGACCCGGTTCCCGCCAGAGCCGAACGGGTATCTCCACATCGGACATGCGAAGAGCATCTGTTTGAATTTCGGCATGGCCTCCGAGTTCGAAGGGGTGTGTCATCTCCGATTCGATGACACAAATCCCACGAAAGAAGACGTCGAGTACGTCGATTCGATTCAGGCCGATGTCCGTTGGCTCGGTTTCGATTGGGAGACGCGGTTGTTCTACGCCTCCGACTACTTCGAACGCCTGTACGAGTGTGCCGAGGCCCTCATCCGTTCCGGGAAGGCGTACGTCGACAGTCTGAGTGCCGACGAGATCCGGGCGCACCGCGGGACGCTCACCGAGCCCGGCACGGATAGCCCGCACCGCGGCCGCTCGGTCGATGAGAACCTCGATCTCTTTCGACGCATGCGCGCGGGAGAGTTTCCCGACGGTGCGCATGTCCTCCGCGCCAAGATCGACATGGCGTCGCCGAACCTGAGCATGCGCGACCCGACGCTCTACCGCCTCCGGCGCGTTCCGCATCATCGCACCGGCGACACCTGGCCGATCTATCCGCTCTATGACTTCACGCACTGCCTGTCCGATTCCTTCGAAGGCATCACGCATTCGCTCTGTACGCTCGAATTCGAGAATCACCGGCCACTCTACGACTGGGTGCTCGACGCGCTCGACACCCCCTGCCATCCGCAGCAGATCGAGTTTGCGCGGCTGAACCTCACCTACACGGTGCTCAGCAAGCGGAAGCTGCTCCAGTTGGTCGAGGAGGGGCTGGTCGATGGGTGGGACGACCCGCGCATGCCGACGATCTCCGGGTTCCGGCGCCGCGGCTATACGCCCGAGTCGATCCGGAGTTTCTGCGAGGAGATTGGCGTCGCGAAGCGCGACAGTGTGGTCGACGTCGCCATGCTGGAGCACAGTGTCCGGACCGATCTCAACAAGCGCGCGCCGCGCTTCATGGCCGTACTGCACCCATTGCGTGTGGTGATCGAGAACTACCCTGAAGATCAGACGGAAGAGATGGAGGCGGTGAACAATCCGGAGGATCCCGCCATGGGGTCGCGGCGAGTGCCCTTCTCTCGCGTCCTGTACATCGAGCGCGACGATTTCCGCGAAGACCCGCCGCGGAAGTTCTTCCGTCTGGCGCCCGGGCGCGAGGTGCGTCTGCGCTACGCGTACTACGTACGCTGCACCGAGGTGGTGAAGGATCCGGCAACGGGTGAGGTGATCGAGCTCCGCTGCACGTACGATCCGGCGACCCAGGGTGGTGGATCGCCGGACGGCCGCAAGGTGAAGGCGACGCTGCATTGGGTATCGGCGGCGCATGCCGTCGATGTCGATGTTCGCCTCTACGACCGCTTGTTCGTGCACGAGACGCCCGACGCCGTCAAAGGAGTCGACTTCCGGACGCTGCTGAATCCTGAATCACTGGTGACGCTCCAGAACTGCAAGGCCGAGCCGGCGCTTGGGCAGGCGCAACCGGGCGAGCGCATGCAGTTCGAGCGTCAGGGGTATTTTTGCGTCGACCCGGTCGATTCGGGCGCGGGCCGTCCGGTGTTCAACCGCGTCGTCTCGCTGCGCGATACCTGGGCCAGGATCGAGAAGAAGCAGGCTTCGACGGGGTCGTCGGACAAAGGTCGCTAGCGTTCCCCCCGGGCGCGTGTGTTCGCACCCGCGTTCGGTGGCGCAGCGGCCTTGGGCTGAATCCCGGCGACCGTGTCCGTCGATCTTCGTGCACGCGCGCCGCGCGCGTCGTCAGAACTGTGATGCGGTCAGTGTGAAGTCGGCGCGGCGCCAGGCTTTGCGGAAGCGCGTCTCTGTCTCTTCGGCCTCGCCTTCCTTCGCTTGAACTCGCAAGCTCTGCAGGAGGCCGAAGAGGGCCCAGCCGTTCTCACGGTGGTCCTCGAGATCCTTGCGGTATACAGTCTCCGCTTCATCGGCGCGTCCCGCGTCGAGCAGGATGGCGCCGAGGATATGGCGCAACGGTTGGTGCCAGGTCGGCGGCTCGTTGTAGGGCAGGTCATCCTGGAGAGCGACACCGCGATGCAGCGCCACGATGGCTTCGTCGAACCGACCGCGACGTGCGGCGAGCCGGCCCACACTCACTGCGCGCGCGATCTGCAGTACGGTGGGGGCGGGGACGGCGCCCCATCCTGCCATCAACGGCGCAGTCGCTGGATCGGCGATGACGGCGTCGAGCGCCCTGATGTCTGCTTCTGCGTCGGCGAGACGTCCGTGCGCGGTCAGGGCCAGGCTTCGCACGTGGTGCCAGACGCCGCGAGCAAAGGGATCGTCGGGTTCGGGGAGTGCCAGGATCTCGTCCCACCGCCCGAAGCGTGCGAGCGCTTGCATCGGCGCCACCAGAAAATCGCGGAGCATGACGTAGTCGTGGAGCTGATCGTGCGGCGCCTTGGTGCCGGTCTTCCGTGCGGCGTCGAGTGCGACCGCACGTTCACCGCCTTCCGTTGCCGCGTACCACAGGAAGTGAACGTTGTGCGGATAGTACCCGACGGGGTAGAGGCCCTGCGCGCGGCACTGAGCGATGTAGTCTTCGTCCGCCGCGATTGCCTCGACATTGGCATCGACCGCATCGGCATAGCGCCCCACCCGAACGTAGATGTGCGCCGGCATGTGCACGAGATGGCCAGCGCCCGGCATCAGTGCCGCCAGGCGATCGGAACTGGGCTCGGCGCGGTCGGGGTCGGACGACGCTTCGACGATGTGAATGTAGTAGTGGTGGGCTCCCGGGTGATCCGGATCGACGGCGATCGCCGCTTCGAGCGTTGCGATGGCGGCACGGGTGGGCGCTCGTGGGGTGTCCGGTGTCTCCCAATAGTCCCACGGAATCTGGTTCATGATGGCGGCGCCGTAGAGCGTGAGCGCGTCGGCGTCGGTCGGGAAGTGGGTCGCGAGAGCTTGCATGGCGTCGGTGTAGGCCGCGTTCCGTGCCTCGCGGTTTTCGCCCGCGGGGGTCCCGTAGCGTGTGGCGAGGGCTGCGATGTAGGCCTGTTCGGAGTCGCTGGCGCCGCCGGCGCGCGCTTGCGCGGCGCGGATCGCGGTCAGCGCCTGCTCCTCGCGCTCCGCGGGCATCGCATCGTTGATGTTCGGCCCGAGCGCCAGCGCCTGACCCCAGTGGGCCATCGCGCAGTCGGGATCGAGGCGTGCCGCCTCGCGGAAGGCGCGGAGTGCTTCCGTGTGATTGAACGCGTACGTGAGTCGAAGCCCTTGATCGAAGAAGCGCTGCGCACGCGGCGACGAGGTCGTCACGGGATGGTGGAGCGCTCCGAGCCCCTCGAGCAGTGGAGCGAGCGCGGTGCCGTTCCCCCCGTGCACGTGTCCGCCGTGGTCGTGCCCGCCGTGGTCGTGTTGGGATGGACTCGTCACCGTCGGAGCCGGCCCCGGGGGTCGACAGGCTGCGAGCAGGATGAGCGTCGCGAGTGCGAGATTGCGCATCGGTGTCTCCTCTAGAAGTCGAGCGGCAACTGCAAGTGCGAGCGATAGATGAACTCGCGATGTGCGAGCAGCGCCGGATCGGTCGCTGCATCTACGACGGGTCCGGTGGTTGCGTACCAGCTCCGGATACCGTCGCTCATCGGGCAGAGGTCGGCCGGTAGCGGATCGATCAGGGCGGCGAAGGTTGCCCAATAGATGTCGAGCGCGCTCAGGTGGTCACCGATCAGGTAGCGCTTTCCGGCGGCCTGCTGCGTCTGCAGTTGGGTGGTCAGAAGTTTCAGGATCTCGGCGGTGCGCTCGGCCGCCCGCCCGGCCGTTTCGGTGGTGTAGCCGTAGCTCGACCCCAGGAGTTCTACAGGCGCGCGCTGCTCGGCGGGCAGCTCCGCCATTTGTTGGAGGGTGTTGTCGACGATCATCAGGCGGCGGCACCAGCCGAGCCCGAGTTCACCGCAGATCTCGCGCGCGAGGCCGAACATCTGGGCCCGGAGGCCTGGATCGGTCGGGACGAGCGCGGGAATGGGCGCGAGGCGCTCCGCGAGCATGAGAATCTCCGCCCACCCGGCGCGCGCAGGCTCGCCATCGAGGATGGCGATGGGTGCATTCCGGTGGCCCGTCCACGCCTCCAACTCGGGGTTTGGCATCGCGGGGATCTGCGCAACTGGCGTGTACGCCAGTCCTTTGACGTGGAAGATCCCCTTGGCCGACTCGCCCCACGGACCGGGGACGCCGACCGACAATGCCAGCTTCAGGCCCGAACGAGTCTTTGCCTGCTCGACGTCGACGTAGTCCATTGCGTCACTCCTCGAGGGCTCCGTTACCATGTCGTCCAACTCGTCACCAAGGGTGCGCGTCCGATGACCGGGGATGCGCCATGTGCTACGTCCGAACGGCAGTGATCGCACCCGAAACGAAGTACGCCAAGAGCGGGGATGTCCACATCGCCTATCGTGTCGTGGGCGAGGGGCCCTTCGATCTGGTGTTCACTCCAGGATGGGTGTCGCATGTCGAGTATGCCTGGGAGGAACCGTCACTCGGGCCATTCTTGCGTCGGCTTGCGTCGTTCAGCCGATTGCTGATCCTCGATCGCCGTGGCACGGGTCTTTCGGATCGGGTGGCACGCTTGCCCACGCTCGAAGAGCGGATGGACGACATCCGCGCGGTCATGGATGCCGCAGGTTCCAAGCGGGCCACGATCTTCGGCGTCTCCGAGAGCGGGCCGATGTCGGTATTGTTCGCCGCGACGTATCCGGAGCGCACCCGTGCCCTCGTGCTGTGCAACACGCTCGCGAAAGGCTTGCGAGCGGACGACTATCCCTGGGGGCGTTCGGGCGAGGCGGCGGCGGCGTTCCTCGATCATTTCGAGGCCAATTGGGGGACGGGCGTGACGCTCGATCTGTTCGCGCAGAGCATTGCCCAGGACCCCCAGCACCGCGCGTCCTGGGCTCGGTTCGAACGGTTGGCCGTGAGTCCCGGCGGGCTGCGCGTGTTGGTGGGGACTCTTGCCGAGATGGACGTGCGCGCGGTCCTGCCGCTCGTGCAGGCGCCGACCCTCGTGCTCACGCGTGCAGGAGACAAGGTGATGCTCCCGGCCGAGGGGCGCTTCCTCGCCGAGCATATTCCGGGCGGTCGCTTCGTGGAACTTCCGGGAGACGATCACTTCCCGTGGACGGGCGATACCGAGGCCGTGCTCGGCGAGGTGCAGGAGTTCCTGACGGGCGCGCGCGAGGCGGTCGAGAGCGACCGTGTGCTGGCGACCGTCTTGTTCACCGACATCGTCGATTCGACGGCGCGGGCCGCGGAGCTCGGGGATCGGCGCTGGCGGGAGACGCTCGATGCGCACGACGGCGCGATCGCGCGCGAGATTACGCGTTTTCGTGGTCGTCTCATCAAGCACACGGGGGACGGTGCGCTTGCCACCTTCGATGGGCCGGCACGCGCGATCGAGAGCGCGACGGCCATTCGGGAGCAGATGCATGCTCTCGGTCTCGAGATCCGCGCCGGCTTGCATACGGGCGAGGTCGAGCTGCGCGGGCAGGATGTCGGTGGGATCGCGGTGCACATTGGTGCTCGCGTGGCGGCGAGCGCCGTGCCGGGGGAGATCCGGGTCTCGAGTACGGTGCGCGATCTGGTCGTCGGCTCGAGCTTGCGCTTTGCCGAGCGGGGCGCGCACACGCTAAAAGGTGTTCCAGGGGAGTGGCAGCTGTTCGCCGTCGCCTGAATCCTTCCGATGCCCTCGCTCGAACACATCCGCGTCGCCCTCGCCGGATTCTCGCCCCGGATCCTCTCGATCGAGGGAAGCCAGCGGGCCGCGGTGGCGGTCGTGCTTCGTGAAACTGACGACGGCGTCACGATCCTGTTCATCGAGCGCGCCGAGCAGGAGGGCGATCCGTGGTCGGGCCACATGGCGTTTCCAGGTGGGCGCGTCGATCCTGGGGATGCCGGTCCCCGCGAGGCGGCCGAGCGGGAGGCCCACGAGGAAACGGCGGTCGACCTGTCGTCCGCAGAGCTTCTGGGTCGACTCGACGATCTCGAGGGCCGCGGCGGGCATCCGGGGTTGGTGGTCTCTGCCTTTGTGTACGGAGTCTCGGAGCCAGGAGCGCTGGTACCGAACTACGAGGTGCGGGAAGCGCTCTGGGTACCGCTCGACCTGCTCGTCGATCCGGCGCGGCAGGTGCGGTATCCCTTTCCGCCCGGCGCGAGCAGTCACTTCCCGGCAATTCTCGTTGGGAACGAGCGCCAGGTGGTTTGGGGGCTCACCTACCGTTTCGTCGAGATCATGGTGGGTGCGCTGGGGCTCGCGCTGCCGTCGTCGTCCTGAACGAATCAGCGGCGCCGTCGGCCGCCGAACAAACCGAGGATCCGGCTGGCAACCGTCTCCGAGAAGCGGAAGCGTCGCTTCAGCGTCGTGTAGAGAGCAAGGGCGCGGTTGTCGAGTCCGATCAGTGCCCGTCTGAGCGGGCTGTCGTCGGGCCGGGCACGATAGAGCGTCGCCCCGCGCGCGACCTCGGCGACCGCATCGGCCGTGTAGTAGTAGAGGGCCACGCTTTTGCGGGTGGTCGTCGGCGGACAGTCGAGCGGATGCGGGTGTCCGTGGTGGGACGTGTCGGTCGTCGCGAACAGGAGTGCATGGTTGAGATGCGGCGGGATCGCCGCCATACGCTGCGTTACGGTGCGGTCCCAGAGTTCGATGGCGCCGCCCCAAGCCTCGTCCCATTCTGGATTCATATACACGATGAGATTCAACCGGCGGCGCAGGTGCGGAAGGTAGTGGTGCCGCGTGAAATCGCGATGCACGTTCAGGTACCCACCACGCCCGCTTTGATGCAGTCCGCCGCCGAGCATGGTCGGGTCGGCTTGCAGATCGGCGATTCCGGTGACGGCCGAGAGCCAGCGGACGAACCGGTCGGAGTTGAGCTCATCGACGAGCGCGCCCAGTCGCGGCGGGAACGCATCGCGGAGCGAGAGCCCCTTCTTGCGCTCGTTCACGTGCACGTAGTTGATCCACGAGTCGGCGTCCGGTGCCGGAAATTCGGCGGCCGCCGCTCGGGCGACCTCCGGCTTCAGGAGGTCGACGAGATGAAGGTGCGCAAACGGTGTCGCCTCCCGGAAGCGCTTCTTGAGCGCGTCGGCTTCCTGCCACCAGCGGTCGTACGGAACGAGGCCAGGATCGACGGACGCCGATGCGTCAGGCGAGTTGCCGACCGGCGTATCGACCGCAGACGAGGGCACGCCGTTGGCTTACCACGGGAGTGGCGTGCCGGGCTACGGGGTCCCGGTCGTCATTCTGTCGTCCCGCGGAGCTTCGTCCCGACGACCTGGCGGAGTGCGACCGGTCCGCAGGCAACGCCGAGACCGAGGGTCATGAACGCGAGCCCCCACGATGTGGCGGTGGCGCCTTCCCCGGTCGCGTCCAGTACGACGCCGAACGCGAGAGGCGCGAGGACCGCGCAGGTGAACCCAGCGATCGATTGGACCGCCATCGCGGCGCCGCGGCGTGCGGGGGCGGCGCTCAGGACGACACCGTTGTGGAGCGCCGCCGAGTCACCCTGCACAAGCAGCAAGTAGAAGGCGCAGAGGATGGCCACCACGGGATAGGGCAGCGTTGCCGCGAAACCGATGCCGCTCGCGGCCAGTGCCGACATCGTCATGACGAGGCGGATCACGCGCGCGCGTCCGAAGCGCATCGCAAGCTCGGCACCGAGAATGCTTGCCCCCATGGCGACGACGCCCGTAAGCGCCGCAACCGTCGCTGGTCGCCAGCCCGTCGCAGTGTCGGGTGACTGGGCGAGGCTGAAGGTCAGGAAGGCGACCATCCAGGACCGCACGCCGAAGAGCTCCCACATGTGCGCGGCGTAGGCGACAATGTAGGTCCGCGTCTGGCGGTCAACTACGGCGGCGCGGAGATCGAGCCAGTGGCTTTCGTCCACGGCGAGCTGGGCCGCTGCCCGCGTCGGCGCGTGCGGTTCGAGCAGGGTGGCGATGACGAGCGCGGCGAGGAGTGATCCCACACCGCCAGCTGCGAACGCGAGGTGCCAGCCGTGTTCGGCTGCGAGGTGTCCGGTGACGAAGAATGAGGCTGCTCCACCGAGGCTGAACGTTGCGGTGTAGAGGGAGACGGCCCGCTCCTGGTAGGCGCCGTCGAGGCGGTCGACGAGTGTGCGCATTCCGGGAATGAAGGTGCCCGCCAGACAGGCGCCGGCGGCCGCCCGGAGCGCGAGCGCGCTCCAGAACCCTTCCGCGAGGAGCCCGAAGGCAAACGCTGCGGCACTGCTTCCCAGCATGCTGATCAGCAGCACGCGGCGACCGTCGATGCGATCGGTGAGACTCCCGAGGACCGGAACGGCAGCGACATAGCCGGCGAAGTAGATGCCGTTGATCCATCCTGCCTGGGTGTTGGAGAGGCTCCATTCCACGAGGAAGGTCGGCAGCAGTGCTGGGAAGGCGAACACCCCCAACATCGCCAGCGCTTCGGCGAGGCAGACCGTCATGAGGAGCATCGGTGGTGACGCGCGAGGCACGGGGCGAGCATATGTGGACGGTCCAGAAGCGAAAAACTCACCACCCGCTTGTATGGCCGTACTGCGAGATGCTAGCGGGTACTAGTACCGTCCACCCGAACCCTTCACGACTCGACAAGGAGCCACGCGATGCGTCTGCGCCTCACTCTACTGGCAGCACTCTTGATGTTCGGCGTGCACTCGGTCGCGGTTGCCGCCGATCCGAACGATCCGGTGACCGTCACGTTGCCGTCCGACGTCCTTGGCGACATTTCGGTTCCGGCTGGTCGCGAGGTCGCGGGGTTGGAGCAGGCCTACATCGAGGAGGAGTATTTCATCTCGGGCGAGGCCGACGTCTACACGTACAACGAGGTGCCCGTTCCTGGCGAGATCATCGTGCGTGATCCAAACGAGCCCTACACGACGCGCATTCTCATCCGTCGTCCCGCGGATCCCAACGAATTCAACGGAACTGCGGTGATCGAGTGGCTGAATTCGACCGCAGGTTTCGACACCTCGCCAGTCTGGCACGCGTCGGCAGAGTACTTCGCACGCGAGGGCGCGGTGTACGTCGGCGTGACGAACAGTACGACATCGATCGACTATCTGGTGAACGGTTGCCTGTTGTTCGGGATCTTTCCTCCGGCGACGTGTGGCACCCGCTACGCAGGGCTCTCGATGACCGAGAACGGTGTGGCGTACGAGATGATGAGCCAGATCGCCCACCTGTTGAAGACCTCCGCGGCACCGAATCCGCTCCATCCGGATTACCCCGTGCAGCGCCTCTACCACTCCGGTCAGTCGCAGCAGGGCGGTTCCATGATCACCTACGCGACCGCGTTCCACTTTCCCGACAATGATGGCTACTTCGTGCAGGCAAACGGCATTGCGCGCCCGATCAATTTCGGAACCGCGTGTGAGGCAATAGGCGCTCCAGCCTACCCCGACTGTACCCCGACACTTCAGGGGGACGACCTGCGTGTTGCCACCGATCTTCCGGTGCCGGTCTATCGCGTGCATACGGAGACCGATCTCTACGTTGGACTCGGCACTCCCGCCGCACGGCAGGTTGATACTCCGACGTTCCGGTATTACGAGACGGCCGGCACGGGTCACGTCACCATCCATGCGGGACAGGCGCTCATCCCCGCGGGCGTCCTCGGACTCACTGACCCGCTCTTCCTCGAGGAGATCTGTACGGAGGCGCCGAATACCATCGGCGATGGACCGATCTTCGGTTCCTACCTCTACAACGCGATGTGGCAGGCCATGGAAGACCAGGTGCAGTCGGGTACCGTACCGCCGACGGGCGACCTGTTCGCCGTCGATCCCAATGACCAGATCCTGCGCGACGTGCACGGGAACGTCGTCGGCGGCATCCGTCTGCCGCAGATGGACCTGCCGATCGCGACTTATTCTCCGCAGAACACCCTCGATCCGGGCGTGCCCGCGGTTCTCGCGGGGCTCGGGAACCTGTTCTGTGTGTTGACGGCGACCAACGAACCCTTCGACGATGCGACCGTCGCCGCACTCTACCCGGATCGCGAGATCTTCGTGGCCGACTTCAATCAGAAGATCGACGACCTGCTCGCGGCGCGTTTCCTCCTGCCCGAGGATGCGGCCAAGCTACGCCTCTTCGTCGAGAGCAAGGATCAGGCGAAGTGCATCAACGCGCTGAACAAGGGATTCCTCAAGGTCGCCAAGACCCAGGGCAAGGAGATCTGCAAGTGCATCAAGGCGTTCGCCAAGGAGAAAAACGGCTCGGCGGCTGCCTGCATTACGGCCGACGCGGGTCAGAAGGTCGCCAAGGTGCTGGGCAAGACGGTGCTGGACGAGACCAAGAACTGCACCGTCGAGACGCCGGACTTCGGCCCCACGAGCGCAACGGCGATCAACGACGCCGCGGTCCAGAAGGAACTCGATCTCTTCGAGGATCTTTTCGGGGCAGATCTGGACGCCGCGATCGTCCTGGAGTCGGCGTTGCTCGGGAAGGACAAGTCGAAGTGCCAGCTGGCGACCGCCAAGGCACTCAAGAAGTGTCAGCTCACCAAGCTCAAAGAGTTCAACAAGTGTAAGAAGGATGGCCTGAAGACAGCCACGGTCCACGATGCAGTAACGCTCGGCGCCTGCATCGGCAAGGATGCCAAGGGCAAGATCGCGAAGGCGTGTACCACCAAGCTCTTCGGCACCATGATCAAGAAGTGCCTGGACAAGGGGCAGGACTACGCAGCGCTCTTCCCCGGCATCTGCGCCGGCGAAGCGTCGTGGGGTGACTTCCACGGCTGCATCGAGGCCCGCGTCGAATGTAGGGTCTGCCTGGCCTTGAACGCGGCCGACGGCAGCACGCGGAACTGTGATCAGTTCGACGACGGCTTGTTCAACGCGACTTGCCCGTAGGCTGACGCCGCGGAAACCCGCTCGTCGTGCTCTTCTCTGCGCGACGAGCGGGTCCGGCGCTAGGTTGCCGAGAATGCTCGGCGGAAGCCCGGCGTTAGCGCCCGTCTCCGAGATCTCTCGCGGTGATCGAGAGTTGTCGCGCCAGTGTCGTGAGGAGCTGCGTTTGGCGGCGTAACGCCTCCGGGGACTCAAAGTCGGCACCGAGGATACGCGACAGGAGCGGAGCCAACGCGAAGTGCCCCAAGGTGAGGTGCAGGAAGACCGCGCCCAGGATCGGGACGAAGCCCTCGTCGCTTGGCATCGCCCCCGTGCGTAGTTCGTGCCCGATCAGCTCATCGAGCGGCCCGAACCAGCGGCTGCCGATGCGTGCCAGCAACTCGCCGCCGCAGACGGCCTCCTGGTAGATGAGGCGCGGCACTGCCGGGTGCGCCGCGAGGTGCTGCATGACCGCATCGATGGTGGGTGCCGTTGCGGCCTGCTTGTCGGGTTCGTCGGCGAACCGTACCAGGATCTCGATCAGCGGTTGCAGGCCGCGTTCCAGGACGGCCTCGTGGAGATGCTGCTTGCTTGGAAAGTAGATGTAGAGCGTCGCGACGTTGACACCCGCCTCGGTGGCGATGTCGCGCACCCGCGTGCCCGCCAGTCCGCGACGTGCGAACACGGTCGCCGCGGCATCCAGAATCCGGCCGGCCGTCTCCTCGCCGCGCGTGGTGCGGGTCTCGACCGCCGGGACCGATGCCATGGTCAGGCGGCCTTGCCGAGCGGAGCCGTCGGGCTGAAACGGACCGGCAGGCTCTCGTACCCCACGATGAAGTTCGACTTGCGTCGTGGCGGGGCCTCCGAACTCGCCGGCTCGAGGTCCGGCATGCGCCGGAGGAGTTCCTCGAACATCACCTGGAGCTCGAGACGCGCCAGACTCTTGCCGAGGCAGATGTGGTGGCCGTAGCCGCCAAAGGCCACATGGTCGTTCGGGCTGCGTGCTGCGTCGAACTCGCCGGGCCGATCGAAGGCGAGCGGGTCGCGATTGGCGGCGCCGTACTCGAGGAGGAGCCGGTCGCCTTCCTTGAATTCGTGGTCCCGGACACGCGCAGGTCGGGTGACCACGCGCTGCATGTTCTGAATCGGACTCACCCAGCGCAGCATCTCCTCGATTGCGACCGGAATCAGTGTCGGATCATCTACAAGCTTCTGGCGTTGGTCGGGGTGGAGCATCAGCTGATACGCACCACCGCTGATCACGTGTCGCGTCGTTTCGTCGCCGCCGATCAGGAGCAGGAGCGACTCGTGGACGAGATCGTCGTCGGTGAGTTTCTTGCCCTCGACGCGGGCGTGCACGAGGACGCTCATCAGGTCCGCTTGTTGAGGTTTGTCGCGGCGGTCGGCGACCACGCGCAGGCAGTAGCTCCGGTAGTCCTCCATGTCCTGTGCCGCGCGGATCATATCCTCCTCGTTCGGACTGCCCGTCGCGCTGACCATCTCGTCGCTCCAGCGTAGGAGGGTGCTGCGATCTTCGGGCGCAATGCCGAGCATGTCACCGATCAGAATGAGCGGCAGCCAGGCGGCAATGTCCCGGACGAAGTCGCAGCTGCCACGCTCGCACACCGCGTCGAGGATCTCGGTGCATACCCGACGGATGTCGGGCTCCATGGCGGCGATCCGGCGGGGAACGAAGCCCTTGCTGACGAGCTGTCGTCGGCGCGTGTGCTCGGGATGATCGGTATCGATCATCATCGGCAGCGCGAGCGCATCGGGTCGGATGCCTTGGGCGTTCGAGTAGGTCTCCGAGTCTTTGGAGATCGTCATGATGTCATCGAGGCGCGTGATGCCGAACACGTTGCTCGTCCGATCGTGGTAGATCGGCTCGTTCTCGTGCATCCAGGCGAAGGCGGGGTAGGGATCCCCACCATAGAACGTGCCGTCGAGTAGATTGATATCGGGTCGTCCGTTCGGATCAGCCACGGGTGCTCCTTGTTGTAAGGGTCTGATTTCCCAATGGGATGAGGCAAATAAGCATTTGTTTATGTTCGCTGTCAACCGAGCAGATTGCGGGAGATTCGGCCCTCAGCTTCCAGACGTCATCTGCCGAAGGTTCTCGACGTGACCGTCCTCACGGGAGAGCAGGACGTCGTTGAAGCCCTGTCCTGGCGGGACGACGTCGAGCACGCTCGGGCGGTAGAAGGACGTGACGAGCGAGCGGCGGTACCGTGCGGCTCCGCGGGGTGGCGGTGCGGCGTGCATCGTATCGCTCAAGTGGAGCACGCAATCGCCCGGCTCGGCGGCCACGGTGACGACGGGGAGCGCGCTCTCGTCCGCGGGCATGCGCGTGACGAAGCGGTGGCTCCCAGCGAGGAATTTGAGCGTGCCGGTGTCCTCCGACGCGGCGTCGAGCACGACGGTGATCTGCAGGACCGGACACAACGCGGGATGCCCGCCCATGCCGCAGTCGATATGCCACGGCAGGTCGGACAGGCCGTCGACGACGTTCGGGTTCTTGATGATCAGCGCGACGCCGTCGAGACGATCGGGTGCAGGCACGTAGTCCGGCGCGAAGGCGCGGGCCAGATTACGGAGCCGGGAATCATCGATCAGGGCAGCGATCGCCTCCGACATGAGCGGTGTGTACGTGACGCGACACAGGATCTGCTCGCCGTCGCCGTTCCGTGCCCACCACGAACGGCGGTCGCCCTGGCGTGCGGCTGCGGCGAGCCGGTCGGCCTCGCCTGCGAGCGTCGCGATCTCCTCGGACGAGAAGACGCCGCGCACGACCGCGAATCCCGCTTCGCTGACAAAGCGCGCGACGGCAGCCGGTGCGCTCGCCCCCGTGAACGTTTTGGCGAGATTCAGGGGCGCCCCGTTCTCGTCGCGGAGATCGAGGGTCGAGACATCGTAGATCGGTCGCTCCTGGAGTAGCGCACGCAAAGCAGGCTCCCAGCCGAAGAGCACGTTTGCGTCGCCGCGCGCGATGACGAGCATCTTTCCGTACAGGAGGCTCGGGATGCTCCGGCGTTCAGTTGCGAAATCGGCCCAGGCGGCGGCATCGAGCTCGACGACGGTATGGGCGGCGCGTTCTCCGCTGGCGATCGTGATGGTGGGCGATCCCGGAGTGTACGTATACGCGCGGCCGTCGCGAAGCCGAAAGGCCAGCGACGGTTGCTGGCACACGTCGCCTGCAGCCTGCAGCCCAGGGGCGGTGCGCAGTCGGCGCGGGAGCTCGACGTCGTGGAAGTGATCGAAGTCAGGATCGACGTCAGTTCGGGTTGGAGACATACCTGAGGGGTACAAGAGCGGGGCGCGCGCGGTCAACTGTGGCTGGGGCGGACGCTCGAGATGCCAGCTCGCGTTGCGGCGATCCTCCGGTGCGCCGGTCCCCCGGTTGTGCCGGTGTCATTGCGTCGGGTGCGTGCCAGGGCCGCGTCTCTTCCGGTGCTCCGCCGGCCCCCGGTTGAGCGCAGCGCTCGGTACGGCTAGAAGCAGGCGGACCCGGTGCGGACGCACTCGCGCCGCTTTTCCGGATCGACGCACGCCTTAGCCATGAGTCGCGTACTCTTCACGGGAGCCACCTTGCTGGACGGCGAGCATCCGGCGCTGCCGGGGCGCACGGTTGTCGTCGAGGGTGCGCGTATCGTGGCGGTCGATGTCGATGGTGCGGTGACTGCGGGCCCGGACGACGAGGTTCTCGATCTCGGTGGGGCAACGCTCCTGCCGGGCATGGTGCAGGCGCACTGGCATGGTTCCTACGCCGGCCTCGACTTCGAGTGTCCGCCCGTAGGACTCGAGCAGCCACCCGGGTATCTGATGCTGCTCGCGGCCAAGCAGGCGCGGCTTGCGCTGCAGCGTGGGTTCACGAGCGTCATTGGCGCGGCGGTCGGGGATGCCCTGGATGCGCAACTGAAAGCGGCGATCGCGGACGGTATCGTCGAGGGGCCGCGGATCATGGCGGGCGGCCGCTGGCTCATTACGACGGGGGACTCGAACGATCTCCCCGAGTACTGGTGGTGGCGGATCGCCGCAAAGGGGAGCCAGCGCATCTGTGATGGGGGCGACGAGTTCCGCAAGGCCGTGCGCCAGGAGATCAAAGAGGGCGCGGAGATCATCAAGATCTTTGCCGACAGTGGGCACGCGTTGTTGTACGGCTCGGAGTTCATCTCGATGAGCGATGCCGAGCTGCAGGCGGCGGTCGAGGCGACCCACGATCGCGGCAAGAAGATTCGATGCCATGTTACGGCGAAGGCGGAGATCCTCCGGTGTGTGCGCGCCGGCGTCGACGTGCTCGACCATGTCGATCAGCTCGACACCGAGTGCATCGAGGCCATCGTGGAAGCGGGCGTGTACGTCTGCCCGAGCCTCTATCTTCCCAAAGCGCTGCTGGCGACGGTGACGGCACAGGGCGCGGGGCAGGAGAACGAGCCGTTCTTCCAGGTGATGCGCCGTGACTACGACCACATGTGTGCCATCCTGCCCGAGGCGGTCGCTGCCGGGATGAAGCTGATGGTCGGTGACGATTGGGGCACGGCGATGACGCCGCACGGCGACTACGTTCGCGAGTTCGAACTCTACGTCGACGACGCGGGCATCGCCCCGCTCGAGGTCCTGCGCTGGGCGACGGTTCACGGTGCTGAGTGCATGGGGCTCGGCGACGATCTCGGAACGATCGCTGCGGGCAAGCTGGCCGACCTGATCGTCGTCGAGGGCGATCCGAGTGCCGATATCTCGGTGCTCGGCGCCCCCGACAATCCGACGATCGTCATGAAGGACGGGAACTTCGTTCACCGAGGGAGGTCGTAGTATGCGGAACGGGTACAAGATCTTCGACGCCGATGCGCATGTCGTCGAGCCGCGTGACCTCTGGGAGCGCTTCCTCGACAAGCGCTACGCCGGGCGCGTCTCGTGGCGCCAACCCTTCGAAGGGATGGATCGCTTCCGGCCTGCCATTGTCGACGGCCGCTACACCCAGAGCCACAAGACCCTCTACGGGCGCCAGCAGGAAGCGGTCCGGTGGACGACCGAGGCGATGGTTGCGAAGTACGGCGACGTCGTGACGAAGGGCTTCGACGGCGCTTCGGTTGCGCAATCGATGCGTGTCGAGGGGGTCGACGTCATGGTGCTCTACGGTCCGGGCTACGACATGTGGCTCGATGGGATCGATCCGGACCTGCAGGCGGCCATGGCGCGGGCGTACAATCGCTGGGCCGAGGAGATGCGCGAGCATTCCGGCGGGACCGTGCTCGCAGCTGGACCCGTACCGTTGAACGACATTACCCGCGCGGTCGAAGAGGTGCGCTACGCGTACGAGCACCTCGGCACCCGGTGCTTCTGGGCGCGTCCGAATCCCTTCAACCATCGCACGCTCGGTGATCGCTACTACGACCCGCTCTACGAGATCCTGCAAGATCTCGACGTGGCCTTCTCGACGCACGAGTTCATGGGCTTGAACGGCCCTTCCGCGGGCGCCGATCGTTTCGAGACGTTCGTCGAGTGGCATGCGTGCGTGCACCAGATGGAAGCGCAGATGGCGATGTTGTCGATGATCGTCAACGGCGTGTACGAGCGCTTTCCCCGGCTGCGTGTCGCCTACATGGAGGCGGGATCGGCTTGGTTGCCCGCCTGGCTGCATCGTATCGAGGAGCACGTCGAGCTCGCTGGGTGGTTGGAGACCCCGGCCTGTACCCAGGAGCCCGTTGACTACTTCAAGCGGAATTGCTGGGTGACGACGGAGTGCGACGAGCGTCTCGTCTACCACACGATCGAGGAGCTCGGGGACGACCGTATCCTGTTCGAGACCGACTTCCCGCACCCGGATTCCAAGTACCCGCGCGCCGTCCAGACCTTTCTCGATCAAGAGCGTCTCTCGGCGGAGAGCAAGCGGAAGATCCTCTGGGACAACGCGGTTGATTTCTATCGGTTTCCCGCGAGCCACATGCCGACCCGATTCGACGAGGCTCCGGGGACGACCCCATGAGTGGGACGGTCTACACGGTCCCGCCGATCCCGCCCGACGCCGCGCATACGACGTACGTCGAGGCCGGGGCGTTGTCGTTTGGTGTCGAGTATCGCCTGTTGGACGATGCGGACCTGGCGGCGAACTACAAGGGCGCGGCCATGGAGGAGATCCAGGCCAACATCAAGGGCGATACCGTCGAGGACAACGGCGTGTCGATCCATGTGGTCGGCGCCGACGATGGCCACGAATACCTCCGGTTCGACATGTTCGCGCACGCGCCGCACTATCACTACATCGATCGCTCCGGGGAACGACAGACGATCATGGACTACGATCGGGTTGCCCTGGGCGACATGCTTCCGTGGACGTTGCGGCAGCTTCGCACCCGCCTGGACCGTATGTTGACGCACGCCGGGGGAGACGCGCTCGTCCCGAAACTGGATCGGGACCAGATCGACACGAGCCTGATCGAGGTCGAGCGTCTGGCGCGCGTGGCGCAGGCGGCGCTCGCGGGAGAGGCGCCGTCCTAGGGTGACGCGGTTCCACCCCGATCCCTTGACGGGAGGCGCGCGGCGAATCAGGATTGCTCCTCCGATGGAGCAGGTGACGATGCGAGGCAAGGGGTGGCAGCTCACAAGCGCGCTCGTACTGGGCTTGTGGCTCATGGCGGGAGTGCAGGCGCGGGCGGACATTCCGGCCGCCGAGCGCGCGGAGGTCGAGCGGCGCGTCGAGGAGATGGAGGCGCAGTTTCGACGTATCCGCGATCACACGATCGCGCGTTGTCGGGCGGCGTGGACGAAATGTACGAACGTGACGTGCAAGAAGATACCGGTGGCTGAGACGTCGCGGTGGCAAACGTGTCAGGACGCGTGTGGCAAGGAGTACGAGCGCTGCAAGGCCGTCGCCTATGACTACTGGCCCGAGGACGACGAGCATCCCGTTCCTGTCGAGATCGACGATCAGTCCGGGTCGGGCGCCAGTCCGGACGTAAGTCCGGGCGACTGAAACGACGCGCCCGTCCGGTTCGCGCGAATGTGGCGCAGCACGATGGGCAGCCATCGCCCGGTTGTCAGGGTCGCGATCTCGGCTTCGGTGCAGTAGCGGAGCTCCAGGATCTCTTCGACGTCCGAGCGGGCGCCGGTCTCGAGCGTCCGCGCTTCGAAGATCGTCATGACGAACTCGACGACATCCCCGTTCTTGTAGGTCATGCGAAAATCGGGGCCCCCGAACACTCCCAGGAGCTGGCTGAGCTCGACCCGGTGCCCCGTTTCTTCCAGCATCTCACGGGTGGCGGCGTGCGCCGGAGTTTCCCCGGGTTCGATCATTCCGCCGGGTGCTACCCAGATGTTGCCCTCGGTGTGCCGGACGAGCAGTACGCGATCATGCTCGTCGAAGGTGAGCACAGTTACCGTAGGGACGATCAGGAGATCGTGTCCGACCTTGGCGCGGAGCTTCCGGACGTACTCGGACATCGGCATGGGATTTCCTTTGTCTAAGAGACGCTGCCTGCGCTCGGTGCGGCCGTCTCGGAGGCATGTCGACTGATGACCCTCCTGCCGGCGAACGCGAGGGCACTCGCCACTCCCATGGCGAAGATCGGGATGGCGAGGCCCGTCGTCAGGCTTCCCGTGGCGTCCGACAACCGCCCGACGACGAAGGGGCCGATCCCCTGCCCGATTCCTGCCAGGAAGAGGATGTTGATCGCGTAGGCGAGGCCCAGCCGATGTTGCGGGACGATCTCGGTGAGGACCGTCTGTAGCGGAGGAAAGAACGCGTAGATGGCGACCGGGCCGAGCACGCCGGCCACAGCGAGTACCGGAACGCTCTCGGCGACGAGCACGATCCCCACCAGGGGCATGGCGATGAGTGCGACCATCATCGATACGTCGAGCTCGCCACCCAGACGGCGTTGTCGAAAACGATCGGCATAGACGCCGCCGAGGAGACTGCCGGCCATGCCGCCGATCAACGCCGCCACGCCGAAGAGGATTCCCGCCTGCGCGACGTCGAAGCCGCGGTCGCGCACGAACAGGGAGGGGATCCACGAGGCGTACCCGAACCCGCCGGCGATCATCATCAGGCCGGCCATCCACACCAGGAGGAGCCGCCGGTCGCGCATCAGCTCGCCGATGACGCGTAGCGGTGGCTCGGCTGCCGCGGCCGTGGTGTCGCGACGAGCTTCGGGCACGCTCGCCAGGAACGGGATGAGGACGAGACCCGTGGCCCCGTACAAGAAAAACACGTTCCGCCATCCCAGGGCCTCGGAGAGGTATCCGCCGAGCCCGATGCCCAGCCCGGCCCCCACGGCTGCGGCCGCACCGAAAATTCCCATGGCGCGGCCGCGTTTGGTGACCGGGAAGCGTTCGGCGATGAGCGACATCGTGGCGGGATAGAGGCTGGCTTCGCCGATGCCCGTGAAGAAGCGAGCGGCGAACAGCGATGTGAAGCTGGTCGCGAGCCCACTCGCGGCCGTGGCGGCGCTCCAGACGACGAGCCCGACGATGATGATGTTCCGCCGGATGCTGCGGTCGGACGCGTAGCCGAATCCGAAGGAGGAGACGGCGTAGACGAGGGAGAAGGCCACGCCTCCAATGATGCCGAGCTCGGTGTCGGTGAGGCCGAGCTCGCTCCGGATGCCGGGGAAGAGGATGGGTACGACCTGCCGATCGGCCCAGTTGACCGCGTTCACGGCGGTGATGACGGCAAGCATGTACCAGGGGCTTGCGCGCCACGAGACATGGGCCGAAGCGTCCTCCGCTGCTGGTGGCTCGGCCATCGACCCGACAGGTATAGCCCGGGCTCGCCTTCGGAGCGAGAAGGGTACGGCGAGGATGTGCGCGTGGATTCTTGGCCCACCTTGACGGGCCAGCGGTCACAGTCCATTGAAGACCGGATGGCAGCTCCGCAAGGCGCCGTACTCCCCGAGCCGGGCGCGCACGCACGGTTCGTCGTCCTTCGGATCGATGCCCGGGGAACTGCGCGCGCGGCACGCGCTGCGACCGCGATGCCAGAGCTCGTTCGCGATGTCGCGGCGGCCGACCCGATGGCCGGGCTCGTTGCGAATGTGGGCCTCGGCGCCAGCTTCTGGGACGTCGTATCGCCCACGCGCCGTCCCGGCGGTCTCCGACCGTTCCGGGCGCTCGACGTCGATGGGCGACGTGCCCCGGCGACCGGGGGGGATCTGTTCGTGCACGTCACGTCGGCGCGTGCCGATCTCAACGCCGCCGTCGTGCTGCAGGTGATGGCGGAGGTGGGCGACGTGGCCACCGTGCTCGAGGACGTGCAGGGCTTCCGGTACCTCGACTCGCGCGACCTGACTGGATTCATCGACGGTACCGAGAATCCCACGGGGGACGGGCGTGCCGATGCGGCTCTGCTGGGCGACGAGGACGCAACGTTCGCCGCCGGCAGCTATGTGTTCACGCAGCGCTACGTCCACGATCTGCGTGCATGGCAGGCGCTCGGGGTGTCCGAGCAGGAGGGCGTGATCGGCCGGCGCAAGTCCGATAGCGCGGAGTTGCCCGCTGACGAGAAGCCGGCGACGGCCCACATCAGCCGTGTCGTCATCGAGGAGAACGGGGCGGAGTTGGAAATCCTGCGGCACAGCATGCCGTACGCGACGGCGGCCGAGGCCGGACTCTTCTTCGTCGCGTATACGCGGGATCTGTCCATCCCCGATCGGATGCTCGGCCTCATGATGGGCGCGGCGACCGACGGATTGCACGATCATCTCATGAGCTACACCCGGGCCGTCTCGGGCGCGACGTTCTTCGTGCCGTCGCTCGAGGTGTTGGCGGAGTTGGCCTAGCGTGTGGGGGCGGAAGGGGTACGACTGGCGTGCGACTAGTGCGACGTAGCGTCGGCGCGGTGCTGGTGGCGGGGCTGCTGGCGACGACCACCGCCCACGCCGAGGTGCCGCTCGTCTGGCACGTGGAGACGATGGACGGCGACGACGTGACCTCGGCGCGAGCGGACGAGCCGGTCAATCCCGCGTCGGTCGTGAAGCTCGCCACCACGCTCGTGGCGCTCGAGCAGCTCGGTAGTCGGCACCGCTTCGAGACGGTGTTCGGTGCCGGTGGCACGTTCGATTCAGATTCCGGGGTGCTCGACGGTGATCTGATCGTTGTCGGAGGTGGAGATCCCGACTTCCACGTCGAGAACGGCATGCTGGTGGCGCAAGCGCTGCGCGACGCAGGCCTGCGCACGGTGACGGGCGCGCTGGTCGTCGATGATCGCTTCTGGATCGGTTGGGAAGGGGGATCGGAGCGGCGTCAGCGCGATCCCGTCAAGCGTGCGCAGTCGATGGCAGTCGGGCTGCGGGCCGCGCTCGACCCGAAGCGGTGGAACGACGGGATGCGGAAGACCTGGCAGCGTTCGGCAGCGCGCGCGCGCGGCGGAGCAACGCCCGCACGGATCGCCGTTCGCGGCGGGGTGCAGTACGCCACCGGGCGGACGCCCGATCGGATGCTGGCCACCCATCGATCGAATCCACTCGTGCGCACCTTCAAGCGGCTGAACGTGCACTCGAACAACGACATCGAGAGATTCGAGGCCTCGATCGGGTCGGCCGCGACCGTCGGGGCCGGGCTCGGCGCGCGTTGGGATTTCCCACCGTCGAGCCTTCGGCTGGCGACGTTGTCCGGCCTCGGTTCCAATCGAATTCCGGCACGGGCGATCGTGCGCCTCCTCGTCGATCTGGCGGCCGTCTGTGAGCGGGAAGGGATTGATGTTGCCGAGCTACTTGCGGTGAGCGGGTGTAACTCGGGAACCTTGCGCTGGTTGCCGGGCCTGTCCCGCCAGCCCGCGGGGGCACTGGTCGCGAAGACCGGGACGTTGGTCGTCACCGATGGCGGTGTCGTCGCGCTCGCTGGCTATGCCTACGTGGCGGATACGACCCTGCGGTTCGCGGTGGCGGCACCTCGGGCGGGAAAGGGAGTGCCCGAAGCGCGCCAGGCCATTGCCACCTGGGTCAAGGATCTTGCCGGGCAGCATGGGGGGTTTCCGAAGCGTTCTTGCACGCCTCGCTCCGGTTACTCCGACGACGCGGCGTCGGCCGTGGCGATCAAGTAGCTGCGTCAGACGTACGAGCCGTCGAAGGTCATGCCGTTGTCCCGCATCCACGCCAGGGTATCGACGGTGACGCTCGGTTCGTACGAGTCGGTCAGGTGCGCGATCTTGCCGTCGCGATAGGTCGCGCGCGTGTGCCCCGGAAGAGTGAACGGTGCGACGCCGTCCTTCGTGTAGGTCACCGTCCAGCCTACGCTGAATGAATCGGTGTCGACCTCCGGTGCGCCGTCGAGGGCGATGACACGCCCGCTGAACCGACGATCGAACCCATCGAGGGATTTCTTGATGCCCACGAAGATGGCGTCCGGCCCGGTGATCGTGCAACCGATCGAGTCCGATACGACTTCGTAGATTGCGTCCTCGGTGAAGTATTGCCCGAGCCTGTTCCAGTCGTCGTCTTTGTAGGTGTTCTCGAAGGCGGCGGCGTACGCCATGAAATGCTCGAGGATGTCCATGGGTCCGGACCGTAGCATCCCCTCCGTACGGCCGGAAAGGCTCAGGCGGCGCGCCCCAGAAACTCGAGTACGGCGGAGTTGACGTGGGCCGGTTCCTCGCGATGGACGAAGTGGCCTGCGTTCGGAACCGTCAGGAGTTGATATGGCCCGGTGAACCAGCGCGCGGCCCGCGAGAAGGCCTTCGCTGGTATGGCGTGGTCGGCCTCGCCGACCACGACCAGCGTTGGGACATCGACCTTCCGGGCAAGGGACTTCGAGAAGGCTCGGCTCCGCGCGCCGAAGCCGGTCGCGAGCAGGCTCCAGTAGTAGCCGAGGGTCGCTTCGATCGCGCCGGGGGGTTGCCAGCAGGCGCGTACGCCATCGAATTCGTGCTCCGCCGGTGTCCAGTTCGGTGACCAGCGTCGGTAGATGCGCCGGAGGAACGCCAGATCGTCGGTCCTGATCGTGTCGATCGTGTGCTGGCGACGCTGGAACTCGAGGAAATGCCGGACGCCCCAGAGGAGGGCAGGGGTCGGCAGCAGCGCTGATGGCTGTGGGACGGCCACGGCGACGAGCTTCCGCACTCGCTCGGGCGCGCGGGCGGTGGCGGCGTAGACCGCTGAGGCGCCCCAGTCGTGGCCGATCAACACCGCCGACTCCTCACCGAGGGCGGAGATCAGTGCGAGGACGTCTTCGCCGAGCACATCTGAGAAGTAGTCGCCGTCGGCAGGGATGCCCGTGGGAGGATAGCCGCGCATGAACGGAGCCACGGCTCGATAGCCGGCGTCGGCGAGCCGCGGCAGGAGGGCGGCCCAGCTCTCGGGCGAGTCGGGGAAACCGTGAAAGCAGAGAGCCAGTGGCCCCGATCCGAGTTCGTAGTAGGCGAACTCGAGCCCGTTTGCCGCGACGGTCTTGATGCTGCTGCGGTCGAGTGTCATGGCCTCGCTCCTTCTCCGCGGTTCGCATCTGCGGCAGCGGCACGGTATTCTCTTGTCGAGATGGGTCAAGCCCGCAAGGTTGCGGTTGTGGCGGTAGGGTTGCTGCTGGTCGCCGAGGCATGTTCACCGCATGCCTCGAAGATCGCACCGTCGCAGTGGGGACGAAAGACGATGTTCGGCGCGCCCATGGTGGTCGAGTTCACGTCGGTCGCAGCAGACGTGCGCGATGCGATTGCGGTCGTGCTCGCCGACATGGATCTCGAAGTTCGGTGGTCGTCCCTGACCGCGGTCGACGGTGAGTACATCTTCCGCTCGGCCCGTCAGCAGAAGATGAAGATCACGTACCAGGCCTTGCTCTCGACCAGCACGCGCGTCGAGATCTATTCGGCGACCGACGAGCGCACGCTCGAACAGTTGGTGCTAGCGGCGCTCGAACGGAAGCTCGGCGTTGCGGCGACGTACGTGAGTCGGGCGCCCTACCAGAGGCTCCAGCCGGCGGTGGCGTTCCGGTTGGCCTCGGTGCGGAGCGCGTCGACGCCTTTGTAGATCATTTTCCGGACCGACGCTCGCGTGGCGAGCCAGGGCTCGACTTCACGGGTGACGAGAATCGCGGCCACGATCTCACCCGACTCGGTATCGATCACTTTGATGGACAGTTGGCCAGGATCCTTCGGAGTGTAGTTCGGGTACACGATCGCCGTGACACCCAGAACCCGGCGGAGTTTCGCATGGGTCTCGGGGCGGAGGCGAGTCTGCGGAAGGTCCTGCTCGGCGAGGACCGCCATGAGATCCTGGCGTTCGACCAGCGCCTGGTGCGGGAAGGCCTTCATGTAGAGCGGAATGAACAGCTCCATCTGCTCCCGCGAGAGCTTGCCGAGGATCGCCACTCGCCCCTTCAGGCTGAACGACTGCCGACTGACGGATTCGACGTGCATGCTGCAGCCCACCAGAATGCAGGCCGCAAGCGCCGCCAACGGAACGCCGAGTTGACGTGTCCGGTTCATTCGCCCCCTCCTCATCGCAAGCCTCACCCTACAGACTCTCTGTGGCTATCATGCGGTCGCCGTGGGCACCAAGCGCGCGCGGCCAGTTTTGCGTGGAGGGCTAGGGGAGGCGGGCAATGACGGCGTCGGCCCAGGCGTCCGTACGCAGTGTTCCGCCGAGGTCCGCGGTCTTGGCGCCGTCGGCCAGTGCCCGGTCGTACCCGGCCTTGATCGCTGCCGCGGCAGCTCTGCACGCGGGATCGTGGCGCGTTTCCGCCAGGTGGTTGAGCATCATCACCCCGCTCATCAGCAAGGCCATCGGATTGGCGATGCCCTTGCCGGCGATGTCGGGCGCGGAGCCGTGCACGGCCTCGAAGACGGCCGTGTCGGTGCCGATGTTCGCTCCCGGGACGACGCCGAGTCCGCCGACCAGCCCGGCGCAGAGGTCGGAGACGACGTCGCCGTAGAGGTTCTCCATCAAGAGGACGTCGAAGCGGGTCGGGTCCTGGACCAGGCGCATGCAGGCGGCGTCGATGATCAATTCTTCGTACGCGATGTCGGGATAGTGCGCCTCGTGCACCGCCTTGGCGCACCGGATGAATTGGCCATCGGTCAACTTCATGATGTTGGCTTTGTGAAAGACGGTGACCTTCTTCCGGCCGCGTTCCCGAGCGTAGGCGAATGCGGCGTGGGCGATCCGCATGCTGGCGCGCTCCGTGCACACCTTCAGCGAAGTCACTACACCCTCCGTGATCTCGTTCTCGACACCCGAGTACAGGCCCTCGGTGTTCTCTCGGAAGACGACGAGATCCACGTGGTCGAAGCGCGTTGGCACGCCGGCGAGGCTCCGTACCGGCCGGATGGCCGCGTACAGGTCGAGCGCTTGGCGCAGTTGAACGTTCACCGACTTGAAGCCGGTGCCGACCGGTGTCGTGCAGGGGCCCTTCAGCGCGACCCGCGCTGCGCGGATGGCATCGAGCGTCCGGGCAGGAAGTACGTCGTTGTTGGCGTCGAGCGCCAGGATGCCCGCGGAGTGCTCAGTGAAGGACACCGGGGCGCCGGCCGCCGCCAGCACGCGGACAACGGCGGTACTGATCGCTGGCCCGATACCGTCGCCGGGGATCAGGACGACGTCATGCATGACGATGCGACGTTACCGCTCGCCCTGTCGTTCCGGCCGTAGAGCGCTCGGGCTGTGCGCAGAGCGCGTGGCCGTCCTCATCGGCGGGGCCTCGCCCGTCAACGACTGTGGCTGCGCTTCGCCCGTCAACGACTGTGGCTGCGCTTCGCCCGTCAACGACTACGGCTGCGCTTCGCCGGCTTGGCCCGGGCAGGCGGCTCGACGGCGAGGGGCACGATCTGGACCTGACTGCCGCGCCCGAAGCCGTGGATGTCGAGCTTCTGGAGCAGGGTTTCGAGGGCATCGTGATCGGCGGCTGCGACACCGACGAAAAAGGGGATGCTGCTCCGTCGTCGTGTCCGGCGCTGTGAGAAGAACAGCAGCCGCTCGTGACAGGCTGGTCGCTCGAGGTCACTGCGGAGCACCGTTTCAGCGTAAACGACGCTACTTCTGAGTGGATTCAGGCGCGCGATCTCGGGGACCGGCGTGCCGGGGCGCGTCGTCGTGAGCGTGTAGCCCAACGCCGTGAGGTGTGCCTCCAGTGCACGCCGAAGCTGCAAACGCGCTCGTGAAGTCGCAACGGCTGCCAAATCTTCCTCATTCCGGATCGTCCAGCGATCCTGTTGATGTTCACAGATGCAAGCGCGTGGCCAAGAGCACGATTTCCCGCCTCGTGCAGCTTGAATGCTGTGACAAGGGACGATGCCGTGGGGGACGGCGCCCGGGGGGATCCTCGTGTCAGACGGCCAGCCCGCTCAAAATAGCAGGCCGCCCCGTGCCGTGCAACGCGCGACAGGGAGGGGGCTTGGCGCTAGAGAGCCCACGTGCCCAGGAGATTCCCCCGTGTGGCCGTGATCGGGGCCGGCATGTCCGGTCTCCTCATGGCGGTGAAGCTTCGGCAGGCGGGGATTCGGGACGTCGTGATTTTCGAGAAGGCCGCGGATGTAGGCGGCACGTGGCGCGAGAATCGCTACCCGGGGCTCGGCTGCGACGTGCCGTCGCACCTCTACACCTACTCGTTCGAGCCCAATCCGGACTGGTCGCATCGTTTCGCGGCTGGACCAGAGATTCGGGCGTACTTCCAGCGATTCGCCGACAAGTATCGCCTGCGCCCATGCATTCGCTTTGGCACCGAGATCATCGAGGCGGAGCGGACATTGCAGGGTTGGAGCGTGCGGACCGCGTGTGGCGAGACCCACGAGGTCGATTTCCTCGTCTCGGCGTGTGGCGTCCTGCACCACCCCCGACATCCCGAGATCGAGGGCCTCGATTCGTTCGCGGGCACAGCGTTTCACACCGCGCGTTGGCCGGACGATCTCGATCTCGATGGACAACGCGTCGGGGTCATCGGGACGGGGGCGACGTCCATCCAACTCGTGCCGCAGCTGCAACAAGTGGCAGCGCACGTGTCGGTCTTTCAGCGAACGCCGCAATGGGTGATGCCGGTGAGGAATGAGGCCTACACCGACGCTCAACGCGCGCGATTGCGGCGCCATCCGTGGCTCACCGAGTTGCTCTATCGTGGCTACGGGCAGCTCTTCCGGTTCATGTCGAAGGCCGTCCTCGGAAACCCGCTACTGCTGGGGCTCCTGGCGCGTGGCGCGAGGAAGAACCTGGAGCAGGTCGCGGACCCGGAGCTTCGTCGCAAGTTGACCCCGGACTATGAGGTCGGGTGCAAGCGCCTGATCATGTCGGCCGACTACTACCCGGCCGTGCAGCAGCCGAACGTCGAGGTGATCGTCGAGCCCATCGCCCGCGTGACCCCTGCCGGCGTCGAGACCACCGATGGAGCGCGCCATGCGTGCGACGTACTCGTGCTTGCCACCGGATTCCACGCCCACAACTACATGCGACCAATGCGCCTCATCGGGGAGGGCGGAGTGACGATCGACGAACTCTGGAAGGGCGGGCCGCGCGCCTATCGGACGGTCGCCCTTCCCGGGTTTCCGAACTTTTTCATGCTGATGGGCCCGCATAGCCCGATCGGAAACTACTCGCTGATCGATATTGCCGAGCGGCAGGCGGGGTACGTCATGCAGTGTGTCGAGCGTTGGATGACGGGCGAGGTCAACGCGCTGGCGCCGCAGGCGGGCGCGACCCGGGCCTACAACCGCACCCTCGAGCGCTCGTTCGAGGGGACGGTGTGGCTGACCGGGTGCCAGAGCTGGTATCTCGACGAGGGAGGCCTCCCGAACGTGTGGCCTTTTCCGTATGGCGAGTTTTGCCGACAGATGCGCCGCCCGCAGTGGGAGGAGTTTGAGACGGGCTGAGCGGGGCGCGCCTCTCCGATCCGGCGTCTCAGGTACGCCAGCGGGCCAGCTTGGCTGCCAACGGCATCAGCCGGAGTGCAACCGGGGCCAGCACTTTGGCGGTGGCGCTGACCCAGGCGCTCGGCTCGGCGGTGTTCGCTGCCGAGCCGAAGTTTCGGAGTCCCAGATCGCGCTGAAGCTCTGCCCCCAGCGCGTTCACTGGTGGGTCGAGGGGGATGCCCGTGGCGTCGGCGATCCGGGTCATGCGTTCGAAGTTCCCGATGATGGCTGCCGCATCGACCGCTGCGTCCGCACCGGCAGCCTCGACGACGCGCGCGCGCGCATGGGTCGTGGCCACCTCGTCGTGCGCAATCGCCGCATCCGTCCACGTGAGAAGCGCCTCGGCGTTGGGGATGCCGCTCCCGGCGGCTGCGCTATCGTCGCGGACCGCTTGCACGTCGAGCGTCTCGCCCTGAACCTCGCCGCTCGCACGGAGCAGCAGTGCATGGGACGACGTTCAGTAGAAGCACTCGTTCAGCGCCGAGACGCGCGCGGCGATGAGTTCGATCTGCGGGCGCGATATGGCACGGTTCCCGGAGGCGCTCGGGTCGGCGATGTCGAGAACGTCGAGATAGTAGGCGGCGCTCAATTCGTTCAACGACCGTACGGCGTCCGGCACGAGGCTCATGGCGCGCAAGACGTTCGGTACCTGGGGGATCGGCGGGAAGAGATCGCGCTCCGCGCTGTCGCTGGGGCTCGAGCCAAGCATGGGGACCCACGCTTCGTCGACGCGCAGACCCGGGGGCCGATAGCCGGAGGGCGCGCCCGGGATGGGTGCAGGGAGCGGTTCGGGCGGGAGGTCGAGTGCGCCGTGAAAGGCGTCGATGCTCACGACCCCAACTACGACGCCGAGAAGCTCGACGTAGTGCCCATCAGAGAGGCCAGCGGGTGCCAGCGTTTCGAGCCATTCGCGCGACAGCCGTGACTGGTCGGTGACGATGCGGTGCACGGTGTCCACGGCGGCCGGCGGCAGCGCGGTCGTGATGCCGCCGTCGTGCTCGCCCTGAACCGCGCCTGGCGACAAGGCCTGCTTGCGCTCGCGGCAGAGCTGACACGAGCGCGCGTTCCGCGTCTCGGCGGCGATCGCGATGCGTTCGGCGCCGGTCCACCAGGAGCCGGCATGGGCGATGCGCTTCCAGGTCTTGCGGTTTGCGGCGACGATGTCGTCGCGGATGGTGAAGAGAGTGTCCGAGTAGCGAAAGGGGTCCACGCGCCTCTCAGCTACATGAATCGCCGTGTTGCGGGAAACGCGCGGGCCTTCGAGGTGCCGCGGCGGCTTCCAACCCGGGCTTTCGCCGTGCGAGATAACTCCTGAATGTGGCTGGTGAAACGCGGGGACGGGGCGTGCGTGGGGCGGCGACCCTTGTACTCGACTCGCGATGTTCGATTGGGTATCTGGCGGTGTGGTCGTGACGGGTACAGAGCCCTCGCCGTTTCATGTTGGTGAGCAGCAGGTCCAGACGCGGCTCGGCGTCCGCGAGGAGATCGAGCCGTGGGCCCGCCAGGTCGTCCGCCCGGTGCTTCCTGAAGGGCACCGGGCCTTCTACGCGGCGCTGCCCTACGTCGTCGCGGCAGCACGCGATCGCGAGGGGCGGCCCTGGGTGACCATGCTGGCAGGTGAGCCGGGGTTCATGTCGTCTCCCGAGCCGACATCGCTCGTGCTTGGCGCCGTGCCGCGGCGGGGTGACGCGCTCGCGGGAGCCTTCGTGTCGGGTGCCGACGTGGGGCTTCTCGGCATCGAGCTTCACACGCGCCGACGGAATCGCGTGAACGGTCGCGTGGCCGAGGGCGGGGGATCGATCGCGACATTGACGGTGGAGCAGGCCTACGGCAACTGTCCACAATACATTCATCCGCGGGCTTGGCGCGCCGGACAAGCGAGTCCGTCCGACGCTCCGCGGCGCGCATCGCGCGCGCTGTCGCCGCGTCATCGACGATGGATCACTGAGGCCGACACCTTCTTCATCGCGTCCGGCTATCGCGGGCAAGGAGAGAGTCCTGCCTTTGGTATGGACGCGTCGCATCGCGGTGGCGTGCCGGGGTTCGTCGTCGTCGACGACGAACGGCAGCTCCGTTTCCCCGACTATGCCGGGAACAACCACTTCAATACGATCGGCAACCTGTCGTTGGACCCGCGTGTCGGGTTGTTGTTCGTCGATTTCGCGCGTGGCGATTTCCTGCAGGTCACAGGACGCGCGACGATCGCGTGGGAGGCGCCCGATCTCGACACGTTCCCGGGCGCGCGCCGGATCGTGGAGATCGCGATCGAGGAGGTCGTCGAGTCGGAGGGTGCGCTGCCGCTGCAGTGGGACGCGCCCGGCGACACGATCCGTGAGATCCGTGTGATCGCGAAAGAGCGCGAGAGTGAGGACGTTGTCTCGTTCGTGTTCGAGCCTCGCGACGGTGCGCCGGCCGCGGATTTCGTTGCAGGGCAGTATCTGCCGATCGATCTCGACGTCCCCGGTCAAGCTGCCCCGGTGGCGCGCACGTACTCGCTGTCGGGCCGCCCTGGCGACTCGCGCTATCGGATCACCGTCAAACGCGATCCGCGCGGACTGGTATCGCGCCATCTCCATGATCACGTCGAGGTGGGTGCCATCCTGAGCGCGCGTGATCCGCAGGGCGAGTTCACGCTCGATGTCGCGCACACGCGACCCGTGGTTCTGGTCAGTGCCGGGGTTGGGGTGACGCCGATGGTCAGCATGCTCCATGCCCTCGCGACCCGCACGGACGATCGGCTGGTGTGGTTCGTGCACGGTGCCCGCGACGGGCGTTATCATCCGCTGGCCGAGGAGGTCCGGGGTCTGGCTGCGGACTCGCCGCAGACCCGGGTACACGTGGCGTATAGCCGTCCGCGCGCCGACGACGTCGAGGGTCGCGACTACGATACGATCGGGCGCGTGGATGGTCCGTTGCTCGAGCGTCTGCTGCCCGGTCTCGATGCGGAATTCTATCTCTGCGGACCGACGGGCTTCATGGCCGCGGTGCGGCAAGCATTGGGCGAGCGGGGCGTCGTCGCCGAGCGGATTCACTCGGAGTCGTTCGGGCCGTCCAGCTGAGGCCGGTTGATGATGCCGGACGCGCCCCGAGCTTGACGCCGCGGATCGAGCTGTGCGGGTATACGCGTGATGGGAATGCCATGGTCTGCTCGGCTGGTCGCGGCGGTCTGTAGCGGCGTGCTGCTCGCGGCCGGTCCGGTTCCCGGCGCCTCGGCCGAGCTCGAGCCCGACGAGTCCGGAGTGTCCCTGACGCTGCCTGCGCCCGCGCCGCATCAGGTGTGGCTGCCCGACGTGGTCCTGCGGCACAGCAAGCTCTTCGACGGTGATACTGGGCAGATGCTCGGTATGATCGAGACGACGTGGAGTTTGACTGGTCGCCCGCCGTTGCTCGGTCGCGCGCGTGGCGAGCTCTACGTGGTCGAGGCGGTCTACGAGCGTGGCCACCGCGGGGCACGTCGGGACTTTGTGACGATCTACGACGCGACGACGCTGGCGGTGACGGGCGAGATCGAGATTCCCCCGCGCTCGGCGGAGATCGGGCACGGGGTCGCCGTGGTCGGTCTCGACGATGACGAGCGATTTCTCGCGGTCTTCAATCAGGATCCGTCCAACTCGGTCTCGATCGTCGATCTCGAGACCCGTCGCTTCGTCGAGGAGATCGTCATCGCGGGATGCGCGCTCGTGTATCCAACGGGTCCCCGAAGCTTCGGAACCCTCTGCGGGGATGGGACGGCGCTGGAATTGCAACTCGATGAGCAGGGGCACGAGCAGCGCCAGGTTGCCAGCGATCCGATCTTCGACGTTGTCGAAGATCCGCTGCACGACAGAGGTGCGCGCGACGGCGAGCGCTGGCTGTTCTCGTCGTTCGAGGGCTATCTGCACGAGATCGACTTCTCGGGCGCGAAGCCTGTGGTCGCGGCCCGCTGGTCGTTGTTCGACGAGACACAGCGGAGCAAGAAGTGGCGGATCGGCGGTACGCGGCATTCGGCGTTGCACCGAGAGACCGGGCAGCTCTACACCCTCATGCATCAGGGCGAGAAGGGCTCGCACAAGGATCCGGGCATGGAAGTCTGGGTGTACGACGTGAAGGAACAGACACGGGTGCGTACGATCGCGCCAGGCTCGGTGCTGCCGGCGTTCGTGCGCCCGTATATGGAGATCGCGCGCGGCAGCTGGATGGATTGGGTGCTCGGGGTCGTGCTGCCGAATCCCGGGGTGCACAGCATCGCCGTGACGCAGGACGACGCGCCGCTGCTCTTCGTCCGGCACGCGGAGATCGGTGCCGTGGGTGTGTACGATGCTACGAGTGGGCAGCACGTGCGCGATCTCGAAGAAGTAGGTGTCGCCGGAGCGGGCATCGTCGTGCCCTGAGCGGATGATGGATTCGATCGTTCAGGATCCGCTGTTGCAGTCGACCCTGCGCGCGTCGCTGGCGGCGCTGTTCGCGAGCGCGGCGCTCCACAAGGCCCGCGACTTTCCGTTGTTCCGGGAGACGTTGCGTGTCTACCAGGTCATGCCCGATGTCCTCGTGCCGCTCGCGGCGGGGATGACGCTCGGCGCGGAAGTGGTCGTGGCCGTGGGGGTGCTGGTTCCCTCCGGGTTCCCTCACGCCGTCCTCGGAGCGATCATGTTGCTTGCGATCTACTCGGCGGCGATCGCCGTGAACCTCGCGCGCGGGCGGCGCACGATCGATTGCGGGTGTGGCGGTCCCGGTGCGCGGCAACCGATCAGCGAGTGGTTGCTCGCCCGCAATCTCGGGCTTGTCGTTGCGGCGCTCGTGCTTTTCTCGCCGGTGCGTGATCGCCCGTGGTTCTGGCTCGATTGGTTCACCCTGGCGTGCGCGGTCGCCGTCTTTGCGCTTGCGTGGGATGCCGGACATCGATTGCTGGCCGAGTGGGAGCGTCTCCGGCCGCATCTGCAGCCGGTCGAGGAGAGCGAGTGACCCAAGCCCTCCTGGTGTCGAACGTCGTGCTGTGGCTGGCGGTGCTCGTGCTCATCGCGGTCGTCGTCGCCCTCGTGCGTCAGATCGGCCTCTTGCACGAGCGCGTGTTCCCGGTGGGCGCCCTGGTGACACCTGGGGGGCTTCGGGCCGGGGAGGCGGCTCCCCCGGTGACGATCGACGATCTCGGAGGGCGTCCCGTACGCGTCGGCGGCGCCGACGAGGCTGGTCGGAGCACGCTCCTCTTCTTCCTGTCGCCGACCTGTCCGGTCTGCAAGACCCTGCTGCCGGTCGTGACCCGTCTCGCGGCAGCCGAGCGTCCGCCGGCGCGCGTCCTGCTCGCGAGTGACGGCGATCCCACGGAACATCGACCGTTCGTCGAGCGCGAGCGACTGGGCGACATTCCCTACGTGCTCTCGACCGAGCTCGGAGTGCTCTATCAGGTCGCCAAGTTGCCGTACGCCGTGCTCATCGATGCCGCGGGGATCTTGCGTGCCAAGGGGCTCGTCAACACGCGTGAGCATCTCGAAAGTCTATTCGAGGCTGCCCGGCTTGGCGTTGGCACGATGCAGGAGTATCTCGAAGCGCAGGAGCGGGAGGCCTCGTGAGTGCACTGGACGGATGGATCGAACGGTACGCCCGGCAGATGGCACGACGGGTGGGCCGCCGCAGCGTGCTCGGCCGGCTCGGGACCCTGATCGTCGGCGGTGCCATGCTGCCGCTACTGCCGGTGGCGCGTGGCTTCGCGCCGGGGCCGCGGGATGCCTTCGCGGCGCCCGAGGAGATCGATGGCCACGAGGGCGATCCCACGCGCTGCGAGTACTGGCGTCACTGTGCCATCGACGGCTTCCTGTGCAGTTGTTGTGGCGGCTCGCAGACGGCCTGCCCTCCAGGGACGGAGATGTCGCCCATCACCTGGATCGGGACGTGTCGGAATCCGCTCGACGGGAAGCAGTACGGCATCTGGTACAACGACTGTTGCGGGCGCGCGTTTTGCGGTCGGTGTTTTTGCAACCGGAATGAAGGCGAACGGCCCGTCTACCACCCCTACCGGAACAACGACATCAATTGGTGCGCCGGCGCCAAGTCGCAGCGCTACAATTGTTCGACCGCGTTGATCATCGGTCTTGCCGAGGAGGGACAGCCCGAGCGGTGAGGATCGCGCTGTTGATGGCGGTCGTGATCCTTGGCGCTGTGGCGACGGCGCGCGCGGCGGAGCCCCGCGATGCAGCCGCGCTGACGCGCCACGACTATGTGCTGCACTGCGCCGGTTGCCACAAGTTCGACGGGACGGGGTCGGCGCGTATCCCGGACCTGCACGGGATCGCGGAGCTTCTCGATCATCCTGGATGGCGCGAGTACATCATGCGCGTTCCCGGTGTCGCGCAGGCACCGCTCTCCGATGCGCGACTGGCGCTGCTCCTCGACTGGGTCGTCGCGCGCTTCGGAGGCTCCGCGGTCGAATCGACCTTCAGCGCTGCCGACGTGGGTCGGATGCGCGCGCGTCCACTCCGGGACCCGCGTGGCGCACGCGTCGATCTCCTGCGCGCCCCGTAGTCGTCGTCTGGGCTCGCGAACGCAGAGAGCCTGTCGCGATCACCGCAACATGTCGAGCGGGGATGCCCCATCGGGGAGCGGCGGGCGCTTCGTCAACTCGGCGAGCGGCTCGCCGGCCCTGTAGCGTGCCAGTAAGGCCTCGGGATCGAAGGTGACGCCGATCGGATTGGTCTTGAACTCGTCGGTTGCGAGCCAGGCGTTGCACTCCTCGGCCGTGGCGAAACAATCGATCTGCAGCTCCACGCCGTTGCCATCCGGATCCCGGTAGTAGAGCGACAGCGTTGGGCCGTGGTTGATCCGCCAGTAGGGGTCGATCCCCTCGTTCTTCAGTCGCGAGTACGTCTGGAGCAGGTCGCCGAGGTCGGCGTACGTAAACGCCACGTGGTCGGTGCCGACGGCGTTCGGTGGCGCCTCGACGAGACCGGGAACGGCCGCGATGGCGATGCGGTGGTGCTCCTCGTCGTAGGTCATGAAGGCCGCAAAGTCGTCTGCGTACGCGATCGTGGCCGCGAGGACCGTCTGATACCAGGACACCATCTCCTGAAATCTTCCGGTGCGGCGGACCACGTGCGCGAACTTCGCGGGGGCGATGGCGCCACGGCTTGCGGCGAGCTTGGCGCGGCGGGTCTCGAGGTCGCTCACTGTGTGTTCTCCTCTCGGGTTTCTGCGGGGGCCAGACGTCGGCCGGCCGCGATTGCGAGCGCGTCACTCAACGTCAGGCCATCATGCGTCGTCGGTCCGCCGAATGCACGCCAACAGACGTGCCCGTCGGGACGGATCAGGACCGCGCCTGTGTCTGGGATGCCATAAATCGTGTTCCAGCGGTTCTCGACGTCGATCAGGTCGCAGCGAGTCCCGGCCGCGCCGACGTGATAGGATCGCAGTGGAATGTCGCGCACGTCGGTGTGGACGGAGGTCGCCCATGCGTCGCCTGCGCCGCACGTCAGTAGCACGAAGTGCGTGTTGTAGAGCTTCAGAATCGTGTGCGGCGTTTGGGGGTCGGTTGCGGATGCCACCATGCAGTGCGGTGCCCGGGCGCCGGGTCGCGCGTTCGGAATGTAGGTGAACACCGGGTCTGCGACATTGTGTTCCTCGACGTAGTGACGCGAACCGTCGGGTACGATGATCGGCGAGTTCCAGTAGCCGTAGCCGAGTTCCTGTCCGAGAAACAGGAAGTGCGACTTCTGTCGCGCGATCGCGTTCGTGCGGGCGGCGCGTTGAGTCTGTCCGCGGGCGGTATCGCGGTCGATGTCGTCGTTGTCGCGCGTCGGATCGCCGAGGGCCGCGCCGGTTTCCTGGATGTTGACGGCGTTCGCTCGGCTCTTTTCGACGTTGAACAGTGCGACCGGCCGCCGCTCCTCGTGGTAGGTGTCGAGCAAGGCGGCCGGTGCCCAGCCGTGCAGGACCGCCGCGAGCTTCCACGCCAGGTTGTGTGTCTCCTGCATGCCGGTATTGAAGCCGAAGCCGCCGGTCGGAATGTTCGAGTGGGCGGCGTCTCCGCCGAGGAAGACGCGACCGCTCCGGTACCGATCGACCACCTGGCCGCACAGGACCCATGCGCCGACGGCGAGCAGTCGGATCGGTAGCGTATCGGTGCCCATGGCCGCGTGCAGCTTGGCGCGACAGCGTGTCTCGTCGAAGTCTTCGGGGCGTTCGCCCCGCTCCGGAAAGTAGGGGGTGTTGAAGCACCAATGCTGGCGATCCCCGCCGAGTCCGATGAAGACGCCCGGCGCCTCCGGGGCGGCAATCCAGTAGAGCGCCTGATCGTGTTCTTCGACGAGGCTCTCGAGATCGGTCTCGATGTACATGTTGATGAGATGGCCGAACGCCGGCGGGCCGAGCATCGCATGGCCGAGTTCCTGGCGCGTCGCGCTTCGGACTCCGTCGCACGCCACGACGTAGTTGGACGTGATCACGAGCTCTTCGTCGGAGTGCTGCGCGCGCACCGTCGTCCGGACAGCGTCGCCGTCTTGTTCCAGGGCGACCTTCTCGTGGCCGAACAGGACCTGGATGTGCGCGTCGGCGTCCGCGTACTGCTTGAGGACCGCCTCGAGGACGATCTGCGACGAGACGCAGCCAGGAGTGGTCGTTGCGGCGAGCACGGCATCGACGAAATCCGGAAAGTCTCCGGCGTCGAATCCCCCGAGCTTGTAGCCACGGAGTCGTGTGTAGAACGAGACCCCGGCCGCGAGCAGCGCCGTCGCGTACACGTCGTCGGCGATCCCGAGGTCGCGGAGGAGCTCCATGGTGCGGGCGTTGAAGTATGACGCCTTCGGATGGTGTGCCGTGGTCGGATGCTTCTCGATTACGATCGAGTCGATATCCTGCGCTGCCAGGTGGAGGGCCGTCGATAGGCCGACGGGGCCGCCGCCGACGACGAGTACCGGAGTGTCGAGACGTTTCATTGGCGTGACCTCCCATATCCCGCGGCCCGGATCCCGATCCACATGAGTACGGCGCCGATGCCGACGATGATCGCATTGGCGGGGCCGCGGATCAGCAGGGCAAGGAAGGCGAGACCGCCGAAGGCCGCGCAGACGGCGTACAGGATGAGCACGGCGCGTCGTTGCGACACCCCGCGCTCGAGCAACCGATCGTGGATGTGCTGGCGATCCCCGCGCGTGACCGAGCCGACGCCGGTAGTGAGCGTGCGCCGGACCAGGGTGAGGGCGACCTCGATGATCGGAAATCCGAGCGCGAGGATGGGCACCGTCAAGACCACCGCGAGTGCGCTCTTCTCGAGTGACTTCAGCGACAGGACGGCGAGCAGGAAGCCGAGGAGCATGCTGCCCGAGTCCCCGAGGAATATTGATGCGGGACTGAAGTTGTAGCGGAGGAATCCCGCGAGCCCGCCGCCGAGGATCGCCCACAGGCAGGCGGCGCCGAGGCGCTGCTCGACGAGCGAGACGCCGAACAGGGTGAGGGTGATGATCAGCGCGACGCCGGTTGCCAGGCCGTCGAGTCCGTCGATGAGATTGAGCGCGTTCGTGACCAGTACGATCCACAGGACGGACGCCACCGTGCCGAACATGCCAAGCGGCGCGAAGGTGCCCGTGAATGGATTATCGACGCCATCCACGCCGTACCCGCCTGCAACGACCAGCGTCGCGGCTGCACTCTGCCATGCCAGCTTCGGCAGAGGGCGAAGCCCGCGGACGTCGTCGAGCACGCCAGCGGTCGTGATGACGGCGACGCCGGCAAGAAGCCAGGGGAGGTCCCACTGCGCCGTGCGGAGGAGGGCGGCGACGGGGACACCCAGGGCCGGGGCGAGCGCGAAGGTGGCGGTGCCGCTCGCCAGAATCGCGAGTCCGCCCAGGCGTGGGATCGCGTGCGCATGGACCCGACGATCGGCGGGTTCGTCCAGTGCGCCGACGCGCTGCGCCACCCACGCGACCAGCGGCGTGACGAGGAGGGCGAGTGCGGCGGCACACGCGGCAAGGATCAGGTAGGGCACGGCAGCTTCCCGTACCACGCGTTGGTCCAGCGCGACCAGCGCCATTCAGTGCCCCGGTGCCGACTGGGGAGAAGCCACGTGGTGACGCTCCGCCGTCGTGGAGGCCGCGGCGCGGGTGGTCATCGACCCGGGGGTTGCAAGGTGGCGTCGCGCCTCGCTACTTGAAGCACACGAAGGAGCCCACGCATGCCCACGATTACGAGCCTGACCCGGGCCGCCGCCCCCGACGAGATCTTTGCCGCTATCGACGAGAGTGGAGGCGTCATCGTCGAGGACTTCATCGAGCCGCCGTTGCTCGCGCGGCTGCAGCGCGACTTCGAGCCTCACATCGGTGCGCACACCGCGGGCAGTACCACGCGCGGTGGGCTGTGGGAGGAATTCCACGGCACCAACACCAAACGTCTGACGGGACTCGCGGCCAAGTCCGAGGCCTGGGCCGAACTGCTCTGTGATCCCCGGTACCTTGCTCTCGGTGATCATTACCTCGGTGCAGACAACTACTATCTGAACACGGCGCAGCTCATTTGTATCGGCCCGGACGAGACACCCCAGATGCTGCATCGCGACGCCCTCAATTGGCCGGAGGTGGCGATGGGTGACCACGAGGTGACGGTCACGGCGTTGTTCGCCCTCACCGATTTCACCGAGGAGAATGGTGCGACGGTGGTCGCGCCGGGAAGCCATCGCTGGCCTGGCGCGCTTCCCGAAACTCCCGCTGACGCCTGCGCACGGGTCGTCATGCCCGCCGGTTCGGCGTTTCTCTACAATGGCAAAGTGATCCACGGTGGTGGCGCCAACCGGACGGCCGACGCCTGGCGCGTCGCGATTCATGCCGGCTTCGTGCTCGGATGGCTCCGTGCCGAGGAGAACCATCAGCTGACGATTCCGCTCGAGGTCGCGCGGCGGCTTCCACCGATGGCGCAACAGTTGCTCGGATTCCGCTCCTACGAGCCCGAGTTCGGAGGACGACTCGGGCTCGTCGACTACGACGAGGCGGCGCGGCTACTGGAGTGATGGTCGATCAGGCGACACGCGCTGTCAGTCGCCGTTGTCCTTGAACTGTCCGACGTCGTTTCGCTTCGCCGGTGCGTCGTGGACGGTTTCCCAGCACGAGCCGTCACTGTTCTTGAGCTGGACGACGACGGCGCCGTCTTGCGCGAGCGGAAGGGCAGGCATCGGAAGCGTCGCACCCTTGGCGTTCAGGGTGATGCTCGCTTTGCCGGTGTCGCCGCTCTTGAGCTTCATCGCCCGCACTCCGTCGGGTGTGAGGCCCTTGTCCTTGTAGCGATAGCTTCGGGAGCCCAGCGCTTTCCAACAGTCCTTGCCCGCGCATGTGCCTCCTGCGGGTGCGCGGAGCGCGCTTGCCAGGCTCCAGCTGCCACCGCTCTGATCGTAGAGGCACAGCGTGTAGGTCGTCGTTCCAGTCACGGGATCGCCGAACTCGGCGAAGGTGGTGGCGCCGCCCTTGCTCCACCTCCAGCTGAGCGAGTCCCGGTTGTCCGAGCTGCGGTCTCGGATCGTGAGCTGTCCGCGCGCGGAGGACGTGCATCCCGTTGCCGGGCTGGCGACTCCGGTACATGTGCCGGCGCCATCACAGACGTCGTTGCTGGTGCAGACGTTGGCGTCCGCGCATGGGTGACCACTCGTTTCGAAGACGCACGTCGAAGAGCAGCAATCGCCGTTTACGGTGTTGCCGTCGTCGCACTCCTCGCCGGCCTCGACGATGCCGTCGCCGCAACCCGCGGCAGCGGTCGGAAACAGGAGTCCGGTCAGGTTCAGGGCCGCGGCGCGTGTGCGTGCGGCCGTGCAGTCGTCGCCGTCGATCTCGGCGCACGGGGCCACGGCGCCCGCCACCGCCACGCCGTGCAGGTCCCAGCATTCCTGATTCGTCAGGCCCTCCTCAGGGCACGTGACGTCGGGGTTTCCGGCATGAAGATCCGGGCGTGCCGGCGGCAGGACCACGGCGTCTGGCGCCTGCTCCTCCCAGAAGAGGCGAAAGGTGTTCCCGGGCTCGCCGTCGAAGTCCTGCACGATCATTTCTGCCGGACGCATCGGACGCATGCTCTTGTCCGTGCCTGGGGCCATGTAGATGTTGGTGGGCACGGCCGGGAGGCGGTTCGACTGATACGCGAGGGTCGGTGTGAAGCGCACGTTCCGGATGACCGACTGCTTGTCCGAGACGCCCGCTACGAAGAACTCGTGCAGGTTGATGTGATTCTTCAGGACACCGTTCTCGACGAGGCTGATGTTCGGTTCTGTCGTCCCGTCCTGCGGGTTCGGTGGCATGGCGATGCCGATGTTGAATCCCTGAATGTCGACGTCGCGAATGATGAGCTGTCCGTTCTCGTAGGAGGACGTGCCGAGCCAGAATCCGCGGTTGAAGCGCCCGTTCGGTCCGTTCAAACGGGATACCGCTGGGTCATCGCGCAGGATGAAGCCCTGGTAGGTGTTCCGACTCTCGTGGAAGGCATAGACGCCAGTGTGATTCAGATGCCAGAGGCGATAGTCCTCGAACAGGTTCTCCTGGAGGTAGTAGCTCACGCTGCAGCAGCCCCGCATCCAGGTGAGCCACAGGCCTTGGCCCGTCGCACCGTAGGCTTCGTTCCGGGCGGATTCGAGCACCGGTAGTCCCTCGCGCCTATCGCGTCCTTCGACGAACTGACTTCCGGATTGGCGGAAATTCCAGCCTTCGTACGCGTCGTCGTCGAGCAGATTCGCGCCGCGGTATCGCGGGACCCGCATTGTCGCGGACAGGTAGTAGCCATTGTAGTTGTACGCGAAGTCGGGGACGTTCGCGGCGACGTTGTCCCGGACGTAGTTGTAGGGGCCGCTGAACCAGAAGGCGTCCCGGGTCGTGCCGAACAGCGCCCGACTGTTGAAGACACCGCCGCGCCCGACGCCCGGGCCGAGAATGGGCTGCGTGTCTCCCGCCCGGGTATGAACGACGAGGTTCCGCTCGAAGACGTTGAACGCTTCGTTGCCGTCCTCGGTTGCGATCGCCGATCCGACGCCGGCGTACGCTATGTTTCCTCGAAAGAGGCCGTAGTGGGTGTCGTGAATCGTCATGCCCCACTTGTTCATGCCGTGCAGGACGTTACCGATGATCTGAAGCTGGTACCCGGTGTTGGTTGGATTGACGGGGCCCCAGACGTGGTGCAGGTGCAACGAGTAGCGGCCGATCTGATTCGTGCCGATGGTCTGTACCACACCGCTCTCGTCGAATGTCGTGCTGTCGAGGGACGCGATCGTCGTGCGGCCGAGGTCCCGGAAGGCCGCGTAACGAATGTCGACGTCGGCACGATGGACGGCAAGGACATGTCCACGCCGAGCATTCGTGGCCGGGTCCTCGGAGCGCAGTACGATGTTCCGGCTCAGGTTGGCGACGTGCGGCAGCATACTCTGCTCGACGGGGCCGACGTTGCCATCGACGTCCCTCGGACCTCTGTGGTCATGGGCAAGAGGCTGGACCAGGGTAATCGTCGTATCGTCGATCGACGCGACCACGACTTCTTCGGCCTGCGAGATGAACGTTCGGTTGGAGGTGAACGGGATCTGACGGGTGTCGGGAACGAGGAGGGTATCCCCTGCGCGCCACCCGGTGGGCGGCACCGCGACCTCCAGGGTCGTATCGTTGGCGACAGGCTCCGCCGCGAAACGGATGAACGGGGGATCGATCGTGGCGCCGTGCATCCGGACGGTGCCGAATGCGACGAGTCCTTTGCCGTACTGCGCGGGATCGATTCCGGGTGCGGGCACCGTGCCGGTCTCGAGATCGGTATCGCCCCGAAAGACGATCTCGGCCGAATGTGTCGGCGGCAGGGGCTCGGCCCCGCTGCCGATGCTGAGCGTTCCGTCCGGCATCACCATGAGGACGTCGAGACGAAGATGCGTCGAGCGATCCGTCGCGAACGTCAGATGACCAAGGCTCTGCACTTCGATGCAGTCGAGGGGCGTATCGGCATCGATGTCGTAGGTCACGGTCGTGTCGGCGGCGATCTGCACGCGCGCGTCAACGCCCGGGACGCTGCCGCTCGACCAGATGCCGGGATCCGACCAGTCGCCTGAGCCGGTGCTCACGATGATCGGTGTTCCCGCCCCCGGAATATTGCAGAAGCGGGGTATCGTATCGCTCGGCGCCTGGACGAACATGTCGTCGACGAGCAGTCCTCCCTGACTCGGGATGCAGGCCACGGCAGATCGAAGAAAAGCGACGCACACCAGCATCAACCCAACAACCAAGTTCTTCATGGAGCGCAGACTATCGGACGCGTGCGACGCTTCGAAAGAGAGGAAACCCCTATTCTGAGTGCTGCGTGCGTTCTCGTGCACCCGGGGTGCGAGATGGCCCGTCATCGGGATTGCCGCCTGCGCAGCTTCCCCTCAGCTGGGATGTCAGTCGCCTGCGCAGCTGGCGCGCGGGGGCAGCGGCCCTCGGTTCCGGGTGTCGCTCCCCGTGCGTTCGGATTCTCGCGGCGAGTCTCGTGTCGCGGCGATGCTAGTCCAGCCCGTAGCGTTTGAGCTTGTCGTAGAGGGTGCGGAGCCCGATGCCCAGTTGTTCGGCAGCCTGCTTGCGGTTGCCGCTCGCCGCGACGAGGGCGCGCTTGATGGCTTCGCGCTCGAGATCGGCGAGCGATCCCTGAGGGGAGGGTGGGGCCGTTGAGTCGCCTTCAATCTGGAAGTGCGCCGCTTCGAGTGTCGAGCCCTCGGCAAGAATCACGGCGCGCTCGAGGGTGTTCGCAAGTTCGCGAATGTTGCCCCGCCAGCTGCGGCGTTCCAGCTGTGCGCGTGCGTCGTCGTTGAGCGTGGCGAGGGGACGTCCGAGGCCGCGGCATATTCCTACGAGCAGGGCGTCGGCCAGCGGGAGTATGTCGCGCCGCCGCTCACGAAGCGGTGGTAGATGAATCGGAAACACCGCCAGGCGATGATAGAGATCCTCGCGAAACCGGCCTTCCTCGATCATCGTGCGCAGGTTCCGATTGGTGGCGGCGATCCAGCGCACGTCGGACTCGATCGTCCGCGTTCCGCCGAGGCGCTCGAAACGGCGCTCCTGGATCAAGCGCAGGAGCTTCGCTTGCAGCTCGGGCTTGAGCTCGGCCAGCTCGTCGAGAAAGAAACTGCCCCCGTCCGCCAACTCGACGCGACCGCGTCGTCGCGTGACCGCACCGGTGAAGGCACCCTTCTCGTGCCCGAAGAGCTCACTCTCGAGCAGGGTCTCGGAGAGCGCTGCGCAGTTCATGGCGATGAATGGGCCCTGTGCACGTGCGCTCCAGGCATGCACGGTGCGCGCCGCGATTTCCTTCCCCGTGCCGCTCTCGCCGGTGAGCAGCACCGTGGCGTTCGTGGGCGCCACTTTGCGAAGCGCGTCCTCGATCGGGACCATGGCGGGGTCTCCGTAGGTGAGCGGGATCAGCGTTGTTCCGTCACGCGTACCTTCGTGATGATCGCGGAGCGCACGGCGTTCGACCGCGCGGGCGATGATCAGTCGGAGTTCCTCGGGGCTTGCGACCGGCTTCTGAAGGTAGTCGTAGGCGCCGAGCTTCATTGCCTCGAGCGCGGTGTCGATCGTGCCATGGGCCGTGAGCACCAGCACTTCGGTTTCCGGCTGCTCCGCCCGGGACTTCCGCACGAGAGTCATGCCGTCCTGGCCCGGCATGCGGAGATCGGTGATCATGACGTGGAACCCGCGGCTGTCGAGGTGGCGCGTGGCCTCGTCGGCGTCACCGGCCTGGGTGACCTCATGTCCATCGCGTTCGAGCGCTTCTGCGATGAAGCTCCGGATACCTTCCTCGTCGTCCACTACCAGGATGCGTGCCACCGGCCGTCCTCCTCGCTCTACGGAATCACGACGAGGAACTGGGCGCCACCCGTCGGATGATTGCGTGCAGTGAGCGATCCTCCGTGAAGATCGACAATACGGCGCGACACCGCCAGCCCCAACCCCGTTCCACGCACCCGCGTCGTGTAGAAGGGCTCGAAGATGCGCTCTTCGTCGCCAGGTGCGATCCCCGCACCGTGATCGCGAACGACGAAGACCAATCGACCACCCTCACTACGCACGGAAGCCTCGGCGTGCTGCTCGTCGGGGGAGGCATCGGCCGCGTTGCGGATGAGATTGGTGAGCACCTGGTGCATGCGGAGGGCGTCCAGCCTCCACGTTGGAGGGGCCTCGTCGGTGTGGAGCGCGACGGCGGGCTGAAGATCGAGCGATGACGCCGCTTCGCGGAGCAGTGCGGCTGGATCGGTGTCCCTGGGCTCGACGCGCCCAGTGCCGGTCAGGCTTAGCAGGTCCTGGGTCAGTTGCTCGAGACGTTGGGCTTCGTGCACGATCCGCGTCGCCTTGTCGTGATCCTTGCCCGGATTGGTGAGCTCTTCGGCGAGCAGCTGGGCGTGACCTTTCAGGGAGGCCAGGGGGTTGCGGATCTCGTGCGCCAGGACGGCGGACATGGTGCCGAGGCTGACGAGCTGGCGATCGCGCTCGGCGGCGGCCTGCAACGTCTCGGCGCGGCGCGAGAGGCGCCAGAGCACGATGCCGCCGGCGAGGAGCGCGAGGATTGCGAGCCCCGCGACAATTGCGCTCCGGGTGACGGCGCTCAGCAGCGCGTTCGCCTGAAGTGGCTCGAACTCGATCAGGAATGATTGCGGGTGGGCGAAACCAGGCGGCGGGAACCCCGGCCGCCCGCGGTGTGCCGCAGGCGGCGGACCCCCCCGATGTACGCCGGATGCATCAGGCGGCGGACCCCCGGGGTAGGGACCGTGCGCGTGCGGGGGCGGATCTCCCGGGGGTAGGTGGTCCGCACCTGGCGGCGGTCCGCCTCGTCTCGGGTCGGATCGGTCCGGTGGCGGTCCGCCCCGGCCCATCCCTTCACCGCCTGGCGGCGGCCGATGCTCGCGGCGTCCGCCCCGTCGAGGGCCTCGGGGTGGCGCATGTACCATGGCGAACCGCTGACCGATCTGGACGAGCTGGCCTGGGCGCATGGTGACGACCGCCGAGGCGAGGGCTTCATCGTCGAGATAGCACTGGCCCGCCCTCGTCGTCGGATCTCCCTCGCGATCGAAGAACACGATGCATCGCAGGCCGGCCGACGTCTGGGCGCGGAGCACGAAGTCGAGATCGCTTTGCGTGGGGGCTTCCCCAGGGCGATCGGCTTGTCGCACCGTGTGCAGAAGGCGCTCGCCGACGCCGCGGGCGACGGTGCGGGCGGCACCACGGACGCTCCGGACGTTGTGAAGCGCCGTGCCGAGGAGTGCGAGGCTGATCGCGGTGTAGATCGCGATCTGTGCCCACTGCACGCGCCGGAGCGAGCCGATGGGCTCGGGGCGCGGCTGCATCGATCCGGGTCTCGGGGGCTTCATGGGGGCTCGCTCAGGGTGAAACACGTTGATTGATCGTGGGCAACCCGATCGCACCGAACGAACCAGTGCGAACCGCATGCCACCTCGAAAGTCGCTCCGTCCTGGGTATGGGCACACCGATCCGCGGCCCGATCTGCGGATCTCGCAGGCGCAATGCGGATCCCGCAGTGCCCGCCAGTCCAGTGGTCGGAAGAAGGGCGCCCGGAATCAGGGCCTCTGTGCCGCAGGCCGGGTGGCACGCCGCTCGCTTAGTGACACGCAGGAGGGACTTACAAATGTCCAAGAAACAAACGATGCAACAGAAGCAGTCGATGTGGGCGTCCGCGGGGCTGATCGTGGCGCTCGCCGGGGCGTTCGTGACGCTGATGGTCTCGAGTGCCACCGCCTTTCCCCCGCACCCACCTTCGTTCGAGGAGATCGACACCGACGCGGATCGCGTCATCAGCGAAGACGAGTTCGCCGCATTCGAGTTGGAGCGGCGCGCGCGTCATTTCGCACGCCTCGATCAGGATGGAGACGGGAGCGTCGATTTCGAGGAGTTCGAGAACGCGCGTCCCCGTCACCGGCGCGGAGCGCGTTCGGAGCGCGGTGTGCCGTCGAACTGACAACCGCGACGCGGACCTGACACGAGGAGAATAGCCATGAGGAATACCATGAACATCAAAGGACGCATGCTGGAGTTGGTTCTGAGCATGACACTGGTGGGGATGACCGTGCCCGGTGCGGTGCAGGCGCAGCGCACCCGGGGCGAGGACACGGTCTCACCTGCACGCCGAATCGAGCGGCGTACGAATCCGACGAATCCGGCCGGTCGCACACCGGAAGCACCCCCCGCCGCCGGCGCGCGAACGATCGATGGCAGTGGCAACAACGCTGCCGATCCTACGATGGGGGCAGCGACGACGCCGCTGTTGCGGCTGGTCCCAGCGGCGTATGCCGACGGTGTCTCGGAACTCGCGGGGGCAGAGCGTCCTGGGCCGCGCGTCGTCAGTAACACGGTGAGCGCGCAGTCGGCCCTGCAGCCGAACGGTCTGCGTGCCAGCGACTATCTCTGGCAGTGGGGGCAGTTCGTCGACCATGACATCGATCTCACCGATGGCGCCGATCCGCCCGAGTCGGCGGCAATCGCCATTCCCATCGGGGACGTCTTCTTCGATCCGGGTGCGACCGGAACACAGGTGATGGCGTTCAATCGTTCGATCTACGACCCGACCTCGGGCTCGGGCACGGACGATCCGCGCCAACAGCTGAACGAGATTACCGCATGGATCGACGCCTCGAACGTCTACGGTTCGGACCAGGAGCGGGCGGACGCGCTTCGAACCAATGACGGTACGGGCCGTCTCCGGATGAGTGCCGGCGATCTGCTCCCGTTCAACACCGACGGCTTGCCGAACGCTGGTGGGGCGAGCGCCACGCTCTTTCTGGCGGGTGACGTGCGCGCCAACGAGCAGGTGGCCCTCACGGCGTTACACACGCTCTTCGTGCGCGAGCACAATCGGCTGGTCGCCGACCTTGCGCGTGCGAACCCGGCGCTCACGGGGGGCGAGCTCTACCAGAAGGCGCGACAGCTCGTCGGCGCCGAGATGCAGGTGATTACGTATCGGGAGTACCTCCCGGCATTGCTCGGCCGGCGTGCTCTCCGGCCGTATCGCGGCTATCGACCGCAGGTGGACGCCCGCATCGCGAACCTGTTCTCGACAGCGGCGTATCGTTACGGACACAGCGCGCTCAGCCCGGAACTCCGCCGGGTGGACGCCAGCGGCAACGAGATCGCGGCGGGCCATCTCGCTCTGCGCGATGGGTTCTTTGCGCCGCAGCGCCTGACGGACGAGGGCGGGATCGAGCCCCTGCTCCGTGGTCTTTCCGGACAAGCGTGTCAGGCCGTCGATCCATATGTGATCGACGACATCAGGAACTTCTTGTTCGGACCGCCCGGGGCCGGCGGTTTCGACCTGGCCTCGCTGAACATTCAGCGCGGTCGCGATCACGGTCTGCCGAGCTACAACGACGCGCGAGCGAGTCTCGGCTTTGCTCGGGTGCTGAGCTTTGCCGAGATCAGTAGCGATCCCGAGATCCAGGGGCGTCTCGCCACCGCGTACGGCGAGGTCGACCTCGTCGACTTGTGGGTCGGCGGTCTTGCGGAAGATCCGGTCGAGGGTGCCCATGTGGGCGAACTCTTCCACAGTGTGATCGCGAACCAGTTCGAGGCCCTGCGCGATGGAGATCGGTACTGGTACGAGCGCACGCTGAGCCCACGCGAGCGTCGTAGGGTGGAGGGACTGCGGCTGGCCGATATCATCCGCCGCAATACCGACATCGGTGGTGAGATTCAGGACGACGTGTTCCACGTGCGGTGAGTGTGGGTCGGGGCGCCCGCGTATCGGTCGGGCGCGGGCGCTCCGTGTCTTGAGCAGTAGGGACGCGCATGGCAGGCTTCGGGCCGTTTCGTTCGGTGCGCGGGGGCGCACCCGCGGGAGGAGACCGACCATGGCGAAGACACGACGACGAGCACCGGTGGCGCAGATCAACATGGTCGTGATGACGGCCATCGTCTACTATTTGTACTTCGGCATCGCCTTCAATGGTGGTGGGCTCGTACCGGGTGCGGGCGCCGACTGGGGCGGGTTCGTTGCAGCGCTCGTGCCGACGACGGCGGCCCTGCTCGTCTACCTCGCCTGGTTCGTCTTTCAGGCCGTGCTCGAGCGCATGCTGCCGGGTCGTTCCGTGCAGGGGATGCCGCTTCCCGACGGATCGACGCTCTCGTACCGGATCAATGGCCTGCTCGCGATGGCGGTGAGTTTGCTGGCTGTGACGGCCGGGCATGTCGCCGGGTGGTTTTCGCTGGCCTGGTTGCATGCGCACTTCGGCGCGATGCTGACGGTCATCACGCTGTTCTCCTTCGCGCTTTCCCTCTTCATCTGGTGGTGGGGCCTGAACTACCCGGGGGGTCCGTCGAAGCGGAGCGGCAGCTTCGCTCGCGAATATTTCTACGGGACGGCGCTCAACCCGAGAACCCCACCCGTCACGGGCTTCGACTGGAAGTTCTTCTGTGAATGTCGGCCCGGACTGATCGGATGGATCGTGCTCGATTTCGCGATGGCGGCCGCGCAGTACGAGTCCTACGGCGAGGTGTCACTCGCCATGGGCGCGGTCGTCGCGCTGCAGGTCCTCTACGTCGCCAACAACTTCTGGAACGAGTCGCTATTGCTCACGACCATCGACATTCAGCAGGAGCGCTTCGGCTGGATGCTCGTGTTCGGTGATCTGGTGTTGGTTCCGATGACCTACTGCCTGCAGGCGTTCTATCTCATCGACAATTTCCGGGATGCGTCGATGCTCTGGGTTGGCGGTGTCGTGCTGTTCAACCTGCTTGGCTACGGCATCTTCGTCACGGCGAATCGCCAGAAATACCGCTTCCGGCGTGATCCCGACCACTGCACGATCTGGGGGAAGCCCGCGGAGTACATGGAGACCGAGCGAGGCACCCGGCTGCTCACGTCCGGGTTCTGGGGCCTCGCTCGCCACATGAACTACCTCGGCGATTGGATGCAGGCGCTGTCGTGGGGGCTCCTGGCAGGCTTCGGGTCGATCATTCCCTACTTCTATCCGTTGTGGTTCGCGTTCCTGCTGCTCACGCGCGAGCAGCGGGATGACCGCTGGTGTGCCCAGAAGTACGGTGCCGACTGGGATCGCTACAAGCAGCTGGTGAAGTGGCGCATCCTGCCGGGCGTCTACTGACCGCCCGGGCGTCTACTGACCGCGTAGTCCACGGATGCCCCAGGCGCCGCCGAGCGCAAGCGCGAGTAGTCCGACCGTCGCCTGTGCCGGTGGGAGGTCGTAGGCGTGGGCAATGATGAAGCCGGTGACACTGCCGCTGAGGGCAATCAACGGAGTCGTCCAGCATAGGGTACGCACCTCGCGGCCGACGCTCTTGGCGATTAGCGCAGGGAGCACCAGGCAGCCGAACGCGTAGATCACTCCCGCGACGTGGATCGACAGCCCGACGGCGAGTCCAAGGGCGATGTTGATGCCTCGATTCCAGGAGGAGACCCGCATGCCCACCGCGGCCGCCATGTCCGGATCGGTCGCGAACAGCAGCAGCCGGTCGCGTGCGACCAGCACCGCGACCAGCACGACGGCGAGCATGCCACCGAAGACGTAGGCGTCCGAGCCTGTGGCGCCGATCAAGGTGCTCGCCAATAGCCGATTGATCTCCTCCATGCCGTGCGGGCTATGTGCCAGGAGGAGGACGGATCCGGTGCTGCCGAGAAGAAAGACCCAGCCGGTAACGGCCTCGTGACTCTCGCGTCCACGGCCGCGCGTGGCGGTCAGCAGGGCTCCGCCAACCGCGAAGATGGCGCCAGCGACCAGGAGTGTCCAGTCGTTGTGGATCCAGTCACGCTCGTGCAGGCCGGGCATCGCTCCGAGGGCCAGACCGATGGCCATGCCGAGTACGGCTGCTTGCGAGACGGCGGCGCCGATGAAGATCTGGTCGCGCGCTACGACGATGACGCCAAGGAGGCCGAGCAGCATGGCGATCAGCCATCCCGCCAGATAGGCATCGCCGAAGAGCGGCCACGACGCGATGAACTCGGCGATCACGCGTCCGCCTCGGTCTCGTCCGGCACGGCGACGCCGTAGGTCGCCTGGAGGTTGGCGGGCACCAGGACCTCGTCCCGGGGTCCCGCGATCGCGGTCCCGCGAGCGAACAGGCACACGTGCGAGGCGTAGCGCCGTGCCAGTGCGACCGCGTGTGTGACGTAGAGAATCGTGAGACCGCGTTCACGATTCCAGGCCGCGAGCAGCGGCAGGAGTCGATCCTCGGCCACCAGGTCGAGTCCGCTCATGGGTTCGTCGAGGACCAATACGCTCGGCCGGCGGGCGAGGGCGCGTGCCACCAGCGTGCGCTGTTGTTGGCCACCCGAGAGCGCCCAATAGTCGCGGGTACGGGAGCCCCCGAGATCGACCTGATCGAGGGCCTCGCCGATCCGCTGCCGGCGCTCGGCGCGCGTCAGGTCGAGGCCGACCAGTCCGAGCGATACCACTTCGCGCACCGTCGTCGGCAGGGTCGGCGCCAGCGCCGCGCGTTGGGGTACGAACCCGACGCGCCTCGGTGCGCCCGCGGCGTGGCGACGGAGCGCGCCTCCGCAGGACGGCAACATGCCGAGGAGCGTGTGGAGAAGTGTCGTCTTGCCAGTGCCGTTCGGCCCGAGCAGGAACCAATACTCGCCGTCACGGATGGTCAGGGTTACATCGCGCAGGATGACGTTTCGGTCGTACCCGAGCGCGAGCGCCTGTGCCTCGAAGAGGGTGGTGGTCGCGGGCGTCATGGTCCCGAGCTGCTGGCGAGTGCCTGGACGACCTGCCTGACGTTGTACGCGCACGTGTCGAGGTAGTTGTTCGTGTCGGGGACCGCGCCCGTTTGATTGGCCATGCGCAGGATCGTGGCACCTGTCTTCTCGGCAACGAACCGCGCGTGCCGGGGATCGTAGTAGGAGGCGGTCAGGAGGAGCCGGACCTTGCGTCTGCGCATCATCTCGATGATCGACTGCAGGTGACGCGTCCGGAAGGATCGTACTTCAGCGATGCTGGATAGCATCGGGGTGGGTGCCAAACAAGGCGGTCGCTCGGCCGCTGCTCAATGCCGGCGTCGCGGGCGCTTTTCGGCGCGTTCGGTAGGCGGCAGGCGCAGGGAGGCCAGCCAGGCGAGCAGGGGGAGCGCGACGCGCTCGCGCTCCGCCGTCGGATCGGGCGCGTGAGCAATCATCATCGCGGCCTCGATGGCGGCGGAAAGAAACAGTTGCGCAAGGAGGTCGGCGGGCTGCCGGCGGATGACGCCTTGGGCCATCCCGCGCTCCAGCACGTCGATCATGACGCCGAGGCCGTGGCGCGCATCGATGGTGCGAAGCTCTGTCCACCCGAGGACCGCGGGGGCGTCGAGGATCACAATCCTGAGCGCGATCGGATCGAGGCAGCGGTCGAGGAAAATACCGCAGCCGGCGGCCAACGCGTCGAGGGGATCCTCGACCCCCACCACCCGCTCGCGAATCTCATCGGCGATCTCGCCCTCGATCTGGTCGACCACTGCGCGGAGGAGATCCTGCTTGTCGGTGAATTGATGGTAGATCGCACCCTTCGAGCGATTCGCGCGCGCGACGACATCGGCCATCGAGACGTTGGCGTAACCGCGCTTCCCAAATAGGTGGCGGGCGGCTTTGATGCCGGCGCGCCACGTGGCCGCCGAGCGCTCTTCTTGGGTTCGTCGGGTTCCCATTGACTTATAGACCACGGGTCTATATTACCAGACCATCGGTCTAGTAATGAATCGGCTGGTGGAGGACTATGCCATGTATCATCTTCTCGTTCGACGGCGCGCGCGTCGCATCTTCCAACGCTTGAGTGACGGCGATTGGCAACCGATCCTCGACGGCCTGGCCGCAGATGTTCGTCATACGTACGCTGGGGACAACGCTGTTGGCGGTACGCGTACGTCGGTGGCTGCTGTGCGGCGTTGGTTCGAGCGCGTTTTCCGGCTCTTCCCCGTGTTTCAGGAGGAGGTGCGAGAAGTGCTGGTGCGTGGCTGGCCGTGGAACACGGTCGTTGCGGTGCAGTGGGTTGCACGTGGGACCTCGCCGGTGAATGACGCGGCCTTCGTCATCCACGGCGTGCACGTCGCGCGGTTCCGCTGGGGCAAGGTCACGGAGATTCAGGCGTACCCCGACACCGAGAAGTTCAGCGCGCATCTTCGGCGCCTCGCCGCTTCTGGCGTCGAGGAAGCCGCAGCGGCACCGATCGAGGGGTGACCAGGCTCCCGGATCGAGGTCGCGGTTGACCTGACTGGCGCGGCTGTGAGATCGCTCGGCGTCGATGGACGTCCGCGTACTGGCACTTCTGGCGCTCGACCGCGTCGGGGGGCGGTTCGCGCCGCGCGATTGAGCTCTGCTCTCGACTGATAGCTTCGCGCTATCACCTTCATCGGAACAATGTCTTGGACCAACTCGTTCGCCGCGCGCATGCTTCGTCGAAAGGGAGGACTGACGCATGTCGCAACCAAAACGACCCACACTGACGACCGCGGGCGGAGCGCCCGTCGCCGACAACCAGAACAGCTTGACCGCAGGCCCGCGCGGGCCGTTGCTGGTGCAGGACTGGCAACTGTTCGAGAAGCACGCGCACTTCAATCGCGAGCGCCTCCCCGAGCGGGTCGTGCACGCGAAAGGTTCGGGTGCATACGGAACCCTCACCGTCACGCATGACGTGACACGGTACACGAAGGCAAAGGTCTTCTCGAAGATCGGTGCGCAGACGGAATGCTTCCTGCGTTTCTCGACCGTCGCCGGCGAGCGCGGCGCAGCGGATGCCGAGCGTGACGTCCGCGGGTTCGCCCTGAAGGTCTACACCGAGGAGGGCAATTGGGACGTCGTCGGCAACAACACCCCGGTGTTCTTTGTCCGCGACCCCTACAAGTTCCCCGATTTCATCCACACGCAGAAGCGGGATCCCGAGACGAACATGCGGAGCCCGAGCGCCATGTGGGACTTCTGGTCCCAGTCGCCGGAGAGCCTCCATCAAGTGACGATCCTGTTTTCGGATCGAGGCCTGCCGCGCGGCTACCGCCATGTGAACGGCTATGGGTCCCACACCTACAGCTTCATCAACGACGACAACGAGCGCTTCTGGGTGAAGTTCCATTTCAAGACCAGGCAGGGTGTCGAATGTGTCAGAGAAGAGGAGGCGGCGAAGATCATCGGTGAGGATCGCGAGAGCGCGCAGCGAGACCTCTACGACGCCATCGAGCGCGGCGATCATCCGCAGTGGCGCTTCTGCATCCAGGTGATGCCGGAGAAAGACGCCGCCTCGACGCCGTACGACCCGTTCGACCTGACCAAGGTGTGGCCGCACGAGGACTATCCGCTGATCGACGTTGGCACGCTCGAGCTCAACCGCAATCCCGAGAACTACTTCGCGGAGGTGGAGCAGGCGGCGTTCTCGCCGGCGAACGTCGTGCCCGGGATCGGCCACAGTCCAGACAAGATGCTGCAGTTTCGCATCTTTTCCTATGCCGACGCTCACCGGTATCGGCTGGGAGTCAACTACGAGAGCCTCCCCGTCAACAAGCCGCGCTGTCCCGTGCGGACCTACTATCGGGACGGGGGCATGCGCTTCGACGGGAACGGCGGTGGGGAGGTGAGCTACGAGCCGAACACGCGTGGAGGTCCCGTCGAGGATCCGACTCAAAAAGAGCCACCGCTTCCTCTTTCAGGCGACGTGGATCGCTACGATCATCGGGAGGGCAACGACGACTACACCCAGGCGGGCAATCTCTTCCGACTGATGGATCGGGATCAGCAGGGTCGACTCATGGACGCAATCGCTGGCGCGATGCAGGGGGTGCCCCGCAAGATCCTGCAGCGTCAGATCGCCCATTTCAGCAAGGCCGACCCTGCGTACGGACAGGGCGTCGCCGATCGGATCGGCGTTGACGGCGGAGAGGAGTGACCCCGAGCCATCCGACCTCCTGCACCGAGGGCGCGCGAGGGTTTGATTCTCGTCGCCATCCTCCCTAGAAAAGTAGGGGCCCGGGTCATGCGGGGGGGAGAGTGGGAGCATGGATCTTTTTCAGACCTGCTACGACTACGTCGAGCCGAGCTTCGCGCGCACCGCAGGGATCTATCCCTACTTTCTGCCGCTCGAAGGGTCGGAGGGCCCTGTCGTCACCTACCAGGGGAAAGAGGTGGTGATGATGGGCTCCAACAACTACCTCGGTCTCACGCACCATCCGAAGGTCCGGGAGGCGGCGCGGCAGGCGATCGACCAGTATGGCACCGGCTGCACGGGCTCGCGTTTCTTGAACGGCAACCTCGATCTCCATGACCGCCTCGAGCACGCTCTCGCCAGCCTCTTCGGCTACGAGGATGCCCTGGTGTTTGCGTCGGGATTCCTCGCCAATGTGGGCGTGGTTGCGGCGCTCGGCTCGATCCCTGGCGCCGTGATCTTTTCCGAGCGCGAGAACCACGCGAGCCTCATCGACGGTGCACGCCTGGCGCGCGGCGAGGTCCGGCTGTTCGTCGACCTCGACGACCTGGATCGCCAGCTCGCCAAAGAGTCGGACTGGTCGCACGCCCTGGTGATCAGCGATGCGGTCTTCTCGATGACAGGTCGTGTCACCGACCTTCGTCGACTCACCGAGCTGAAGCGCCGCCACGGATTCAAGTTGTACGTCGACGATGCGCACGGCATTGGCGTTCTCGGAGCCGACGGCCGCGGCGCCGTCTTCGATCAGGGCGTGCGGGCCGACGTCGATCTTCTCTTCGGCACGTTCAGCAAGTCGCTCGCAAGTATGGGCGGCTTCGTATGCGCCGAGAAGCGTGTCGCCGACTGGCTTCGCCACAAGACGCGTTCGATGATTTTCACGGCCGGACTGCCGCCGGCGTCGGTCGCGGCAGCGCTCGCCTCGCTCGAGGTGATGCGCGATGAGGCGGGCGAACTCCGTCGGCAGGTGTGGGCGAACGCCCGCTACTGGTGCGAGGGGCTCGATGCGATCGGCTTCTATACGATGGGGTCCACGACGCCGATCGTACCGGCGATGATCGGGTCGGAGTCGTTGGCATTTCGCGTCGCGCGCGATCTGCTCGATCTCGGCGTGTTCGCACTCCCCGTGCCGTACCCGGTGGTCCCCTTCGGGCAGTCGTTGATCCGCACCAGTGTGATGCCGACCCACACTCGTGAGCACCTCGACCGGGCGCTCGACGCCTTCTCGAAGGTTCGTGCCCGCTACGACATTCCGGAGTTCGATCCCGAGAACCTGCCCGTCGCCGACCGCGAGGACTGGTCATGGTTCATGCCCGACCAGACGAAGTCGACGTCGTCGCCGGCTGCCTGATCTCGCCAGAGTACGCGGCGTCGGCGCGGCGCTCACAGCCAGCGGGCGGAACGGTACCACTGGGCCGTGCGTTGCAGGCCCTCGGCGAGGGCGATGCGCGCGCGCCAGCTCGTGCTTGCCTCGAGCGCGGCCGGGGAGCAGGTCCACGCCGCCGCCAGGAGTTCGCTCGCTTTGTCGGGAGACAGCAGCGTGGCGCGTCTGCTGAGGCGTGCGGCGGTGCCACTGATCCACAAGATCGGACGTACCAGGCTGCGTGGAATCGACACGATACGGACACGGCTGCCGAGGGTCGCAGCGATGGCTTCGACCAAGGCGCGGGTCGTCGTGACCTCTGGATGCGCGGGATAGTAGGTGCCGGGAGCCGGTCCCGCATCGAGACAGTCGACGACTGCGCGCGCAAGATCCTCGACGAAGATCATCGACAACCGCTGCGAGCCGTCGCCGAATACCGGGGCGATGCCACGGCTGGCGATACGAAACAGGCGCAGGAACTCGGTATCGCGTGGTCCATACACCGCCGGTGGTCGGAGGATCGTCCACGGCAGAGGCAATGCGCGGACCGGCACTTCGCCATCGAGTTTGCTCCGGCCATAGTCGCTGACCGGGAAGGCCTCCTCGCCGGTGCTCGGGAGGGCCTCCTGGGTTGCGGGTCCCGCTGCGGCGAGACTGCTGACGGAGACGAACCGCCGGACCTCGTGCCCGGTTGCCCGGACGGCGTCTACGACGGCGTGTGTGCCGCCAGCGTTCACGGCGAAGAGTTCCGCGCGACTTCGCGCCGCTGTCAGGCCCGCCAGGTGAACGACGGCCTCGGCGCCTGCGCATCCGCGTTCGAGCGCGTGGATGTCTCCGAGATCTCCCTCGATCAGCTCGGGAGTGCTGGCGCCGAACGCGTCGTCCGCCTTCTGGCGGTTGCGTGCCAGGCAGGTGACGGTGTGGCCGCGCTGGCGCAGGGCCTCCACGGTGTGCGCGCCGACGAACCCGGTGCCACCCGTTACGAAAACCCTCATCCACGTGCTCCTACACGATTGCATCGACCGGCGACACGGGGCGAGCCGCTGCGCCTTGACGGTGTGCCACGCTGGTGGCATGGCACGGCCTTGATCGATCGCGCAGCGAGGATCGCCATGCAGGAGACGGACGGCGGCGCCGCGGCGCAGTTCGAGGGAGCGCGCCCCGGGATGCTCACCTTGCTCCGCCACGGACAGAGCGAATGGAACCGCTCCGGTCGTTTTACCGGCTGGGCCGACATCGACCTGACGGCTGCGGGTGAGGCCGAGGCCGTACGTGCCGGACTTCTGTTGCGTGACGGCGGCTACGCGTTCGACTGTTGCTTTACGTCTGCGTTGCGCCGCGCCATCCGAAGCAGTGAGATCGTGCTTCAGACCATGGGGCGCGAGGACGTCGCACGTGCGCAGAGCTGGCGCCTGAACGAACGTCACTATGGCGCGTTGCAGGGCCTCGGCCCCTGGGCCGCGGTGCGTCGCTTCGGTGTGCTGCCGGTGCTGCGTGCGCGCACCACGTATGCCTATCGGCCTCCCATCGACGGTGCCGCTGCCGAAGCGCTACCGGCGTCCGATCCGTCGGGTGGCGCGGTGCCACGAGCGGAGAGTCTCGCGGACCTGCGCCGTCGGCTCGAGCCGTTCTGGCACGAGAGCATCGCGCCCGAGCTGGCGCGCGGCCGATCGGTTCTCGTCGTGTCGCACAAGCACGCGCTCCGCGCGCTCTTCGGCGTGCTCACCGGCCGCGAAGGTCGGATGGCGTCGTTCAGGGTGTCGACCGGTGTGCCGATCGTTCTGACTCTCGGTCAGGGGCTCGCGGTGACCGAATGCCGTTCGCTCCGGGTTCCGGCGTCGCGGTGAGGCGTCTTTGGCGCGTGCCGCTGCTCGACCGCTACGTCGCGCGCGAGCTTGCGACCCACGCGCTCGCCGGCTTCGTCGTCGTGCTTGCGATCTTTCTCGTCACCAGACTGAGCACGCTCCTGTCCGATGCGGTCATCAGTAGTCTTCCCGGGCGCGTCATCGTGCGACTGCTCACGCTGCGCACAGTGATGGCGTTGCCCTCGCTGTTGCCGGCGGTGCTCTACGTCGGCGTGCTGCTCGCGATCAATCGGCTCTCGCGGGATCGGGAGATTCTGGCGATGGCGACCGCGGGGGTGACCCCGGGTCGACTCGAACGTTCCGTGGTCGGGTTCGCCGTCTGTGCGGCGGTGGGCATCGCCGTGCTGTCGTTCGCTGGCCGGCCCTGGGCGGCCGCTCGCTTCGATCAGGTGCGTGATCAGGCGATCGCCGATTCCGGACTCGACGATGTCACTCCTGGGGTCTTCTATGAGCTGCACTCCCCGTCCCACGAGGTCGTGTTCGCCGAGTCCCGCTCGCCTGCCGATCGGTCGCTGCTCGAGAACGTGTTCGTGCAGCGTCGGTCCGAGGATGGCATCACGGTTTTCTCCGCGCGACATGCGGTCGAGGCGCAGGATGTAGCCACGGGCTCGCATGTCTTGATCTTGAAAGACGGCGTCCAATACGATTTGCAGCCGGAGGGCGAGAAGCACACCGTAACCGAATTCGAGCGCTTGACGATGCGGCGGCCGGTTGCGCTCTCCGAGGAGAATCCGGGTCAGCGGACGTTGTCGGCACGTGCGCTCGTCGCGATGCAGGACCCCAAGGCGCTCGCCGAGTTGCAATGGCGGATCGCCATGCCGGTCTCGGCGATACTGTTGTGTCTGCTCGCGGTTCCCCTTGGACGTTCCGATCCGCGAGGGGGGCGTGCAGCGCGGGTCTTTCTGGCCGCGATTCTCTACGTGACGTATCGCACGCTCCTTGGGACCGCGAAGAGTTGGGTGGCGGATGGACTCCTCCCACCAGCCGCGGGGCTCTGGCCCGTGCACGGGGCATGCCTGGTCACCGCCCTCGGACTCGGGCGCGCCCAACGCGTGGTGGGCGCGTGAATCTGATCGACCGCTATATCGCGGGTAGCGTGATGCGTCATTGCGCGTATGCGCTCACTGGGCTCGTTGCGGTGTTTGCGGTCTTCAGCCTGACCAGCGAGTTGCGTGCGGCTGGACGGCCAGGGTGGGGTGTGGGCCAGGCCTTGTGGTTCGTCGCGCTGACCCTGCCGAGTGAGGCGTACAATCTCTTTCCGGCCGCGGCGCTGCTCGGCGCGGTCCTCGCGTTCGGCCGGATGGCGGGCGACAACGAGCTGGTCGCGCTCCAGGCCGGCGGCGTCTCCCGTCTGCGGTTGCTCATGGCGGCGTTCATGGCGGCAGGGATGCTCGCGGTCGCCGGGGCGGGATTCGGCGAGACGATCGCGGCCCCGCTCAATCAGCGGGCTCACGCGCAGCGTGCGCTCGCGTTCTCGAGCGGGCGGGCGCTCAGTACCAGCTCGGGTCTGTGGCTGCGCGACGGTGCACGCTATGCAAACGTGGGCGCGCTGCGTCCCGATGGCTCGCTCGGCGACGTCTACCTCTTCGATTTTGATGAACAGCGACGGCTCGAGCGCTTTGTGCATGCACGGACCGCCATCCCGGAGGAAGGGACGTGGCGGCTTCAGGACGTGCGCGAGAGTACGTTTGCCGACGACGTATCCAACAATCGTGATGTTGCGATGGTCCCATGGGCGACCGCGATCGATGCGCGGCAGATCCGCTCACTCTGGCTCGAGCCGCGCGATCTCTCGGTCGCCGAGTTGCGGCGGGCCATTCGGGTCCTGCGGGCGCAGGGGCAGAATCCGCTCGGGCACGAGGTCGCGCTCTGGCGGCGGGTGAGTGGGCCGTTGTACATCGGGGTGATGGTGCTACTCGCGGTGCCGATGGTGATGGTCAGTGGCCGTACCGTGCGTCTGGGTGAGCGTGCGACGCTTGGCGCCCTCGTGGGGATCGGTTTTCAGATGTTCGAAGAGATGTTCACCAACATAGGGCTCGTCGCTGGTTTTCCACCCCTGGTGACGGCTCTCGTCCCTGTCCTGATCGCGATGGCGGCCGTCAGCGCGCTCTTCCGCTGGCAGAGCAGCCATTGAATCAGCCTGTGAGTCAGCCCGACGCGCCGGTCGCCGAGATCGTGGGGACGAGCCAGGTGCGGCTCTGGGGGATCGACGGCGCCGAGCGGCTGGCGCGGCAATTGCGTTCCGCGGGTGTCGGTACTGTGCTCCGGGCCGGCGCCGCGCCACCGGCCGGAGGGTCGATCGTGCTGTTGCGGTGCGACTATCTGTTCGAAGATCGCACGATCGCGGATCTGCTTGCGCACGCCGGAGTCGTGCTCACGGCATCGGGTTCCGATCAGGAAGGGATCGCCGTCGCGGCGCACGTGCCTGTGAACGAACTCGCGCTCACGCGGACGGCACTCGCAGGCGGTGTCGGTGCGAACACGATCCCGGGCGTCGTCATCCGGACGCCCGAGAGCCTGTCCACCTCTTTCGTCAAGCAGTTGCACAAGTCGGCCCCGCCGGTGGTGCTTCCCGTGCGGCACGATCGTGCCGCG